>JAEAMG010000062.1_pt1 | contig 167879 bp, 123 predicted proteins | sample 8958741 | NCBI WGS metagenome assembly JAEAMG01 (sample SAMN16933256, study PRJNA681125) | bioreactor sludge metagenome | isolation source: anaerobic bioreactor treating anionic surfactant - SDBS | place: India: Bengaluru | collected 2019-02-28 | reverse complement strand
CTTGAAAATTTATGCCCTTCATGAGAACAGGTACGGATTATTGCGATGAACCATAAAGAAATGTGCCAGATTCATAAAATGCTGATATTCAGTTTATTGTGATTATGTGAAAAAACGGAAAAGTTCTATAATGAAACTTTTATCTTATTATAGAACCTGATAAAGTACGAATTCCGGAAGGTGCAGAGGGAGGGGTGAGATGGGGAATGAAACAACGGGATCTTCAACAGAACCCAATCACAGTATATCCCCAGGTATTCTCAGGTGAGCTCAAGGATTTCCGCCGAAGGATTACCTTTACATTTTTCCGAGCTCTGTTCTGAGCTGATCATGCAGTTGCCGGAAGGCGGTCTGAAAAGCGGAGATCAGATCAGGCAGCTGGTCAAGGTGCTTTTCCTCCCGGGCATATTCATGGATGAGGCGAATCATAGATTTCATATCTTCCGATGATACCAGATCGATGCTGGATTTTATCTTGTGCGATGCCTGTCCTAACCTTGCATAATCCAGTTTCTGATGAGCATCCAACAATTCGTTGAAATATTGCGGGGCAATCGCAAGGAATTTTTCGATCATTATTTTCATCTGCTCCCGGTCGTTATCCAGGATCTGCAGCAGATTGTCAAGGTTATGGTAGGTAATTTTTTCTTTTCCGGATTTCCGGTCACCTTTTGTGGCTGGCAGGTGAACGTTCTTTTTTCTGGTCCCCGGTCGCAACATTTGAACGATCTTCGCGATCAATTCCTCTGGCTGGAAAGGTTTCGACAGGTAATCATCCGCTCCTGCGTCTAGGGCTATCTGGAGGAATTCTTTCATCACATTGGCTGTCAGGGCGATCACCGGTAGCTTAAGCCCGAGTTTTTGCCGGATGATCCGGGTGGCGCTGTACCCGTCCAGCACCGGCATCTCCAGATCCATCAATACCAGGTCGAAAGCCTCCTTGCCCAGCATCCTGATCGCCACCTCTCCGTTCTCGGCTACAGCCACCCTTACATTCCACTTCTCCAGAATGGTCCTGGTCAGGAACTGGTTGATCTCGTTGTCCTCCACCACCAGGATCCGTTTCGATTTCAGTAGGTTTTTAGCAATGGACGATGGCTTTATTTTTTCTGACAGGAATGGTCGTTCCGATTTTTGCAGCTCCAGGGTGAGCGTAAAGCAGCTCCCTTTACCTTTCTCGCTTTCTGCCGTCAGGGTGCCGCCCATCAGCTCGGCCAGCTGCTTGCTGATAGACAATCCCAGTCCGGTACCTCCGAATCGGCGTGAAACACTCTCGTCTTCCTGCATGAAAATGTCGAAGATCTGCTCCAATTTATCCCCATTGATCCCAATGCCCGTATCTGACACATTGAACCTGACCCTGGCCGAAGTTTCGGTTTCTTCAAGAATGTCACATATCAGGGTGATACTTCCCTGATGGGTGAACTTTAAGGCATTGGAAATGAGATTGTAAAGAATCTGTTGTATCTTATAATGATCCCCGCTAAAATACCGGTCGGTTTCATCGCTACAGACAGTATGAAGGTTCAGTTGCTTTTCGTGGATGATCTGGTCATAGGTGCTGCTGATTTGATGTATGAGTTCCCTGAGATTGAAGTCGTTCATTTCCAGCGAAATTTTCCCGGATGCGATTTTTTCATAATCAAGGATTTCATTGACGATCCTCAGCAAGTTGTTGGCCGCTGTGTACAGGTTCCTGACAATTTTCATCTGGTCCTGGTCCAGAACGGTCTCCTGCAGGAGCCTGGTCATGCCGATGATTGCGTTGAGCGGCGTCCGGATCTCATGGCTCATCCTGGCCAGAAAGAAACTTTTATGGGCATTGGCGGTCTCTGCTTCCGATTTGGCTTTCTGCAGCTGCGACTCAATGAGTTTGCGATGGGTGATGTCCCGGTATTTCCAGACAATGCCCATGAACCGTTCATCGTGGAGTATCGGGATGAAATCCCTCTCCAGAACCCTTCCGTTCACCATTTGGATCTCTTCGTCCAGGACAGATTGCCTGTTGTCCAGAATTTCATTGACTCGCTGAAGGAACAGATCCCTTTCACCGAACAGTTTCAGTGATTCCTGGGCGGCTATCTGGCAATCCATCCCGATAAGCGTTTCGGGATCTGATTGTATTTCGAACAACCTGCAGAATTCTTTATTGGTAAGTACGATTCTCCGGTCCAGATCCTCGACAATGATACCTTCGTGCAGGTTCTCGATCAAACTGGTAAGGCGCGAATTGGCGGATTCGAGCTCATCCTGGAATGCCTTTCTCAGGGTAATTTCCTTTCCATACACATTCAGGTAGTAATTCTCCTTTACCGGAACAATGGTCAGTGAAAACACCTTTTGGTCAACCACGTATTCCACCTCTTTCACTGTGATCTCCCGGATCGAAGGTTCCAATAAAGACCTTAAATCCGGAGGGATGACCTTTCCGGATTTGCATTTTGTACGGTCAAGGATTTCCTTGCTGGCTTCATTGGCATAAAGTAACCTGCCGTTGAAGTCGATCCGGAACACCGGGAAAGGATCCTCTGAAGGTATGGTGGACAGCAACTGATTCTGCCGCCTGATCTTTTTGATCTCATTCCTGTTCAGAATATTGGCATAGAAAGTACCGGTGGTGTTGGCCAGAAGATTCAAAACAGCGATATCATGATTCGTGAACCTGTTCGCCTGAGAACTCACCAGTCCTATGGTTCCGACTGCAAGATCCTGGTAGGTTACCGGTACATACAGGCAGGACCTGACAGTAAAATCCCGCTTTGAACGGACCCTTCCCTGAAGGAATTCTTCTTCGGTATCACGGAGGTAGAGCATTTCCTTCGATTTAAAAACATCACCCGGATGACGTTCCATGACTGTCCGCCCGGCTTCTTCCTTTTCTTCCTCGGAGAATCCTTTCGCCCAGTACAGTTTCAGCCGCTGTTTGGTGTTGTCGAACAGGTAAAGCCCGCAACACTCGATATCCAAAAGCGCATCGAAAAAATAACTCACCTCCCTGGCCAGGTCCTCAACTGTGGTGATATGGATGCAACCCGATATCAGCTCACTGAGCTTATTGAAAAGTTTAATGTTCCCTTTTATTGTCATTTATCAGGAATTAAAGGTTGTACTTCTTCATCAACCGGTAGAGGGTTGATTTGGCAATCCCAAGTTTTTCAGCCACCAAAATAGCCTTAGTGTCGTACTTTTGGAGATAATGGCTGATGATCTCCCGTGTATAATCCTCCAGGCTCATCTCCCTGGCCAGCAGTTCCTTTTTTTCATCGATCGCCCGGAAGGTGATATGCTCCGGTTCAATTTCATGCTTATCAGCCAGCAATACCGCTAATTCGATGATGGATTTAAGTTCCCTGATATTGCCCGGATAAGTGTAACTCATCAGTTTCTTTTTGGCATCCGTTGAGAAAGCGACTGGATCCTTTCCGTTTTCCCTGCAAAATTCGCTGGCAAAGTGCTCTGCAAGAATCAGTACATCTTTTCCCCTTTCTTTCAGCGGCGGCATGTGGATGGGCAAGCCCATGAGCCGGTAGTAGAGATCGGCCCGGAATCTGCCTTTGCTCACCTCTTCAGCCAGGTCCTTGTGCGTGGCTGTAATGATCCTGACGTCGATTTTGAGCGCCGTGTTGCTGCCGATCCTGAACAATTCCCTTTCCTGCAGCACCCTGAGCAGTTTTACCTGCATGTTCAGGTCCATTTCAGCGATCTCATCCAGGAAGATAGTTCCTTTGTTCGCCTCCTCAAACTTGCCGGTCCTGCGGGTGACAGCGCTCGTAAATGCTCCCTTTTCATGACCAAATAACTCACTTTCGATCAGTTCAGAAGGGATCGCCGCAACATTAATGGCCACAAATGGATTTTTCGTCCTGTTGGAGCTGTAATGAACGGCTTTTGCAACCAGCTCCTTTCCGGTACCAGTTTCACCTGAGATCGACACCGTAATGGTCGAATTGGCAGCCAGTTCGATCTTGGAATAGATGCTTTTTATCGCTTCACTGTTTCCCAGGATCAGATTCGAAAAACGGTACTTTTTGCTCACGATTTCCTTTAACTGCTCATTTTCCGATCTGAGCCTGGAATTCTCCTGAATATGACGGATGACGTTCAAAAGACGGTTCCTAGTATCTTCATCCTTGATAATGTAATCATACGCCCCGTCCTTGAGCAGGTCAACGGCCGTCCTGATGTCTTCCTGTCCCGATACGATAACCACCGGCAGATCCGGCCTGGATTCCCGGATGCGCTTGAGAACTTCCTTCCCTTTCATATCCGGAAGTGAAAAATCCAGCGTGACCAGTAACGGATTCTTGTAAAGATTCTTCAGGCATTCCCTGCCTGTCGTGAATTTCTCAACCGTATAGGCCGGATCCAGTTTGATATGGTATTCGAGCAGATCCGCATACCACGGATCATCTTCAACAACAAATATGCAGGAACTTGTCATAGGAATTTTCTATGAATTTGATCTCAAAATGAAACAAAGTTTCAAAATTAAACAAATTCCAAATTCCAACTGCCGAAATCCAAACAAATCACAGACACCAAATCCCAGACAAAGCCTGCGGGATTATACTTACCCCGCGCTTCAGAGCGGGGAGTACGACAACCTACAGAGCCCATGGGCTTTAGCCCGAAACAAACCGGTCAAACTTATAACTTTTTATAAACTCCTGATACTCTTCACTAAACGTCTTCTTTCTGTGATGATCCTCCTGGTTCTTAATATACTTCCTCACCCAATGCACAGCAGATTCACTGACAGAAACAGCAAAATACTCATCCTGCCATTCGAATTTTTCTGTAAGAATTTTGGACTGATTGATCCAGTGCGAGGACTCTCCTTTGAGCAACCTCAGAATCTCTTCCACATTCTGACCAGAGCCCATTGATATCAGGCAGTGGACATGCTCAAGATAACCATTGATGGAATCAATATAAATATTTTTTTTTGATGCATATTCCTTGATATGATCAAAAATTACAGAACGAACTTCTTTAATAAGGATTGGTTTGCGGTTTTTGGTAGTCCAGACGATGTGGATCCAGAGTTTTGTATATCCCATGGTTATATTGATATTTGGGGCTAAAGCCCGGGTTGACATCCTGGTTTCTGCCCCCCGCGCTAAAGCGCGGGGTAAGTATACGCGCTGAGCTTCGTAGTCCCCGCACTAAAGCGCCTAAAGCGCGGGGTAAGTATACGCGCTGAGCTTCGTAGTCCCCGCACTAAAGCGCGGGGTAAGTATACGCGCTGAGCTTCGTAGTCCCCGCGCTAAAGCGCGGGGTAAGTATACGCGCTGAGCTTCGTAGTCCCCGCACTAAAGCGCGGGGTAAGTATACCGCTGAGCTTCGTAGTCCCCGCACTAAAGCGCGGGGTAAGTAATGGGGTGTTTCTAGCTGTTAATCCCGGAAAGGGTTGAATTGTTACCCTGAATAGATCGAAATTTATCTGTGCCTTTCTGTGACTTGTATACGGGCTTTCCCAAAATAGCTGAATCCTCCCTCACTCATCCCTCTCACCACTATCTCATACTCCCCGCAGTGGTCGGAGGTATAAAATGAAAAAGTGGCCTTGTGCTCCTTCAGCACCAGACGGGGATCCCAGTGCAGCACATTACGGAAATCGGGTAGACGGCAGATCTTTTGCGCTTCGGATGAATATTCGTAGAGTGGAAAGCTGAGTGCGGGCGTGATCGTCTGATAATCGAGAAATACCGATCCTTTGGGGAAGGGGCTTCCGGCAAAATTATCCGTTTTTGTGTAGACCATCACCACACCGTTCACGACAAAATCCCCGTGAAGGTAAGGGTGATTGATGGACTCGATCCGGTCGACAAGAGCGGGAGGGATCTTCAGTAAGTCGTCGACACTCCGTACCGGGACATTATCCAGCAGGATCAGCGGATCCTCAAAGACTTCGAGCCGGTCGTTGGTCATCTGGGCGTAATAATGATCTTTCTTTTTCCGGATCTGGACAAAAGGGACGATCTCCCAGAAAACCTCGTACAGGTTCTTCATTTCAATGTAATCTGACAATACCACCACCTGACGGTCTTCCGCAAACAGGATCTTCGTATTTCTTTCCGTCACGGGCATAGCCTGTACCGGAGGGGTTGCCTGCATTAACTGAGCATTGATCCATGCTTCCTCCAGGAGTCCGTACAGGGTCGAGTCCAGCACCGGGACAAGGTCGAGAGGTTCCGGGAACTGTCCTGAGAAATCCTGATGGATGAGGATCTCCACATTTTGGCCTTCTTTTGGCTGAGGACACAGCACCAGGTCCTGCGCCCCTTGCAGATTATCAAGGGAGAAAATGAACTGGCCCTGATCGTTGGATCGTACGGCATGGACCTGTGACCGTTCCAGAACGCTCAGAATGACCGGTACGCCCTTTATCCCATCACCTGATTCTGAGCGGACGACCTGGCCGCTGATGCTGACATCCCGTATCTCCGGCAGATAAGCGACGCCTGTTGAATCCATCCGGGCTAGTTGCGACCGGAAAAGAACGGAGTTGACATACGGCGTATAAAGGATCATGCATAGGTCGGCCTGGTCCATCAGCCCGGGTGTGACCTGACCCTGAGTATGGGGGTATGAATGCAGTAAAAACGGATTCCGGATATAATTTTGCGGCAGCAGGGAGTTCATACCATCATCCATCCCTTTCTTGACTACAGATACGGACAGGTGAAGCGGCTTGTCGTTCCCTGACCGTGATCCCAGGCTCAGGGTGACGGGCTCCCTGCACGCATACTCCTGTTTATCAGTTTCGATCGTGATCTCCCCGCAGGATTCACCGGAGACGAAAGCGGGCAGGACGTGAAGGATAGCACCCGAATGCTCTTTCAGCACCAGGTAAAGAATCCCCTTGTATCCTTCCGGAAAAGGAACCTGCACCCGCACAGGCGGCTTCTTTTCACGAATGGTCACCTCATCCAGAGGGATCCCTTCAGCTGACTGGATGCTCAGTACCATGGACCGGTCGCTGTCGGTCGTATGTGGCATCCCTCCTTCCAGGCTGTAGACCAATCCGTCATCGGTTCTTCTGACTGAAGGAAGGAAGCCCTTCCATGTGTCAGGTGGCGGTAAAGGTTCAATAAGTGTATCTCTGCCGGTCAGGATGATCATCAGGTTGTAATCCAATGAATCGGCCGGTATCAACGTGCATTCACCCAGCCCATTGGAGAAGATCCTGACCTGTGCGATCAACCGCTGATGCTGATCGACAACAAGCACATGCTGAGCCTGGCGGGCCAAAGGCTGACCGAGACGGATGGCAACCCTGTTGGGTAATCCCCTCACAAACTCACCTCCTTCCGGAATGATGGCTATCTGATTGATATCCATTGATTTATATAAATATGGCACGTCGGGATTCACGATCGTGAGGGATTTCATGGTATGGCTTTCTGCAGGTAAGTTGCGTTGAAACTGGGTATAGGCGCGCAGAAGGTATGCATCTGTGGCAGTCTCTGCTGGAATGGCCAGGCAGCCTGAGGCCTTTCCGTTCCGGATGGAAAATTTCTCCCTGATAATTACTTCCTCCTCACGGTTGAATACTTCGATATACAGAACATGGCTTACTTGTTTGTCAGATCCAGGATTGATCAGTATGTAGTCGGCCGAGAACCAGATGTTTTCTCCAGCCAGATAAAGACCTCTGTCGGTGATGAGCATGATCCGTTCGAGAGGCAGGGTTCCCCGGCCGAATGGTCCGGGTATCCAGGGATCCTGTGCAAAAAGACCTGTAGGCCGTATCAGGAGCCACAAAAATCCAATCACTGAAATAAAAATCGTTTTCTTCATCCTTATTGCCAGAAATCAGGTTTTTCAAGAACCCCACCGTTCAGAGTGCAATCAAAGCAAGGTTTGGCAGCATAACCGCGATTACCTTGTGCATTGGTTGTGACGTAAATGGGCCAGGTATTACTCGGTTGGCTATACAGTGAGAGCATATCGGTATTGAGCTCACATACCTCAAAATAAAAAGGAACACCCAGAGGTCGTTTCACAAATATTCGTTTCGCATCCACACTTCCAACCAGGAAATAACCCAGCACAGGCTCCCGGGGATCATCCGTGTTGGTCACATTGCCCGTGATCTGATAAGGCTGTTTTGTATACAGCGTACCCTCATCGGTCATCAGGTTTTTGACCTGATCATAGAAGGAGTATGCGTCAGCGTCGATAGTGAACTGATGCACGAGCAGGCTGTACCTGACCTGGAGGCGGCGAGTCTCCGTATCCACATAATGCAGCGGAAACTTGACCAGGATGGGATCAGACAGGTTGAGCGTGCTGGCAGTGAAGATCTCATACACATTTTGCGTCCTCCAGCAGGTGTGCACCGAGTCCCGGTTGTTGAACTGCTCGAAGTAGTCAATGTACAGATAGTCGATGAAAAAGTCGGAATAGAACATATAGGTCTCTTCCATTTGCCAGAGATAATAATTGGTATCCGTTTCTGAGCGGTCGGTATCCACGTAGAACTGCAGCCCTGCCAGGTCATGATAAAGATCGGAGGTCTTGTGGTATGCCACTTCCGTATAAACCGAATCGATCCCGACAGGTGCCAGCAGCTTTTGATAGGGAGAGGAATAGGTCCTCCCCACCGGGGTGTAGATCAGGATCCTGTACTGCCTGCCTACGATCCCCCGGATGCCTTCAGCAGCAGTGGCATAGGTGCCCGCCTCTGTCTCCGTCAGCAGCTCTGAGCTTCCGGCATCATCCTCGATGGTGACGGTGCAGCCGGTGAGAGGAATATACCCGGGATCCTCAACATCAGAGGTCATCGAAAGCCTCACATAGTAGGGCCCCGGAGCGGAGGTCAGGACTCCGTCAACCACCAGTAGATTTTCAAAATCACTCAGATCCGGCCAGAACTCATCGATACAGGCGGTAACCATGATAAGGATCAGCGTAAAGAGAAAATATGCCCTAATTTTCATAATTACCCAGCTTGAAATTATAGCTCAGTGAAAAAATAGGTACACCGAAGATGGAAAGGCGATAGGCTTTAACCTTTCCCTCCTCAGTCGTAAAATAAACCGAATATGCGTTGTTCCTGCCCGTCAGGTTGTACACTGAGAATGAAAATGATCCATGGATCAGCTTCCTGACTTTCAGGTTTCCCTCCACGTTCATCGAAAGGTCCACACGGAAATAATCGGGAATCCGGTACTCGTTCCGTTTTGAATAATGCGTGATCTGGGTCTCATTGAGGTAATAAATGGCTGTGGGATAGGTCACGGGTCGTCCTGTCGAATAAACAATGTTGGAAGAGAAACTGAGACGTTTGGTGATCCTGTAATTGGCCACCAGGTTAAAGGAGTGGGGTTTGTCAAAATTCGCCGGATAGGCCTCTCCGAAATTGTTCATTTCACCGGTATGCGGATTGTCCGCCAGCACGAGTGCCCTGGACCAGGTGTAATTTACCCAGCCGCTGAGCTTGCCATAGGCTTTCTTCACCATGAATTCAACCCCGTACGAATCCAGGTCTCCCTGGATCACTTCTGTCTCGGTCAGGTCGGTGGCGACCAGGTCGGCGCCGTCTTTATATTCCACCAGGTTCTTTACATTTTTATAGTAACCTTCCGCGGATACTTCATACATCTCCCCCAGTAAAAAGGAATACACTCCCAGGGTGTACTGATCGCCCACCATGGGTCTGATGTGATAGTCACAAAGTTTCCAGGTATCTGTGGGTGCGACGGCGATGGTGTTCGACAGCAGGAAAAGGTACTGATGCAACCGGTTATAGCTACCTTTGACCGAGAGTTGATCGGTCAGCAGCCAGGTGGCCCCCAGCCGGTAATCAAGACCGTTATAGGTCTTGATGAATTCGTTTTTTCCAAAGTTCAGGGTATCCGTAACATTGACGGATTCTACAGGCAATCCCGGGAAATAGGTGTAGACCGTCTTGGGCCCAAGGTAGGAATACAGGGTGTAACGCAGTCCTCCGTTGAGGATCAGTTTGGGCGACACCTTCCATTCATCACCTGCGTACAGGGCTGTTTCGATTCCCTTTTCAGGCTCATAGCTTTTTGGTAAAAGGGTGGATACTTCATCATAGGGCAGCAGATCCCCTTTGGCGGCATGATAATGAATCCCGTTGAATCCAGCTTCCACCGTGTGGTATGACGAGGGCCGCAGCATGACAGACGCCCTGAGCTCTGAATGGTGCAGGGTAAAGGACCGTTCATAGGCTTCCATAGGGTATTCCTTGTTCTTCTCTCCAAGGCCATAACGGTTATAGATGAGCGAGAGAGCGGCGGTATTTTTCTTCCTGAACAGGTTGCTCCAGGAAAGGGAGGCACCGGCGTTATTGTACGTGAATGTGGATAGGTCTGAGATCTGGGATTGATCATAGCTTCCGTAGGAGAAAAAATCGATCCTGTTCCGTTCATCCAACCGGAAGGTCAGGTTGGCAATGCCGTCGGCAAAGAAAGCACTGCTGTTGTATACATCCGGTTCCTTGGCCAGGTTCAGGATCCAGTCGGAATAGGTGCTTCTGACTGCCAGCATGTAACTGCTCTTATCCTTCTGGAATGGTCCTTCCACCAGTAAACGCGCTGCAACGGGGCTGATCCCGCCGCGGAATGAGAATTTCTTCATGTCTCCCTGCCTGCTGGCAATGTTAAAGATGGAAGACAGCCTTCCGCCATACTGAACAGGGATATGGCTCTTGTAGATTGAAAAATCCTGGATAGCCTCGGGGTTGAAGGAGGAGAAAAATCCAAAGACGTGGGACGTGTTGTAGACAGGTACGGCATTGATGTAGAACTGATTCTGATCGGTTGGGCTTCCCCTGACATTGAATCCGCTTGTTGCCTCACCCACGGTCTGTATGCCGGGCAGAAGCAGGGCTACCTTGATCAGGTCCTTTTCGCCCAGGACTACCGGGATCTCCTTGATGTTCTTGGTGGACAGCCGTTCGTATCCCATCTGGGTACCTTTGACACGGTTGAACCGGTCGGAGGTGATCTCCACCTGTTCCAGCAGGTAGACCCTGTGATCCAGCATCACATCCAGACGGCCATCGGACAGCAAGGTCAGCTTGTACTTCTTGTCAAAGCTTCCCAGGCTGCTCACGGTAAGTGTATATTTGCCCAGTGGCAGCAACAGCTGATAATCGCCTGCATCATTGGTCACAGCCAGGCTGCGGATCTCTTCAATGAAGACGTTGGCCTGGACTGCCGGGGAATGGTCTTCGGCATGCAGGACCCTCCCCGCGATCGTCGCCCGTGTACTCCCAAAACCCTTCAGCTTCGTCCCAATAACCACATTCTCAACGATGAATTCCTTGTATGTGTCCAGATAGCTATCCTTACCCGCATCCTCCTCCATCCCTGTTGTACTGGTCGTATCTTCCCCGGGTAAAACGTAAGTACGGTAGATGTCCGGCAGGTCAACCCGGATCTGGCGGTCTTTGAACAAAAAGATGTTTCCATGCTTATCCGCGGAGACTGCTATGTTGAAGGGAGAAAAGAGATCCCGGAGCAGATCGGTCAGCAAGATGGTATCCTGCCTGACAGATATGACCAGGTCAGGAATGCTGTCGGGCGGATAAAAGAAACGGACAGGATAGGATCGTTCGATGCTTTCGGCGAATTCGTTCCAGGTCATCCCATCCGCCGAGCGGGTTACGAAAGCATCGCTCACCTGACTGCATACACAGAGATGCATCCCCATCACCATGATCCATACTGTCCAGATCCTTATGCGCATCTTTTCATCGTTGATAATAAGCACTGCAATGAACAAGCAAACCTTTCAGCTGATCGGTGGTGGCCTTGCGAAACCGGATATGGTTCATGTGCATATATTTTCTGATCTCATCTTTTCCGGATGGGAACCAGTCTAACAGCGAACGTTTTGAAGTTACCCTGTACCACTGGCCGGTATGAATGAAATGAACTGCCTTCTGGTCGGACCAGAGACCATAGGGAGATGAAGACGTATATTTTCGGATGAATTCCTTGTGATACCCGGTGATGAAGACAAATCCGCTGCGACAGATGAGTTCGTAGAAGGAAGTATCCGGTTCGGGCAGTGAAAGGAACTTGCTGTTGATAAAAAGATGGTCGCCCAGGTACAGGGAATCAATTTTCCGGGTATTGAGAACGATTTTGACGGTTGCACCTTCCGTAAGCTTTGCATTGAGTATCATTTTACGGGAAGGCAGGTCGTATTTGATTTGCTGATCTTCAAATGTTCTTCCGTCAATGTAAACGGTGCCTTCGTGCCACTCTTCCCGGTCGAAATAGGGATGGTGGGTGATCAGGGGACTGGAGGGCACGTATACGCTTCCGCTGATCAGTATGTCGTCAGCTCCGTAGAATTTCTCCGTCAGTTCCGAAATATCTGCCTGGCTTTTAACAATAGGTTGTTCATTCTGCTGGGCGGGGCAAAGCTTAAAACAGGCCGTCGTAAGAAGAAGAATCAGAAAATGCTTTTTCTTAAACCATATCCGTGATCTTCCAATAATCATATTAAAATCAGTAACTTATTATTTAACAGGATGGTGCCTGAAAGCATGTATAAAAGTAGGGCAAAAATTTTAAATGTGCAGGCGGTACCATATTAAATAATGATCATAACCCTGAGGTTACAGTTTTTCAATGCATTAAGCCGGGTAAATTTTCCGTAAGGCTCCATAATCGCTGACCGTTTGAAGGATCGGTGGCTTTCTGGTCCATTTCTTTCCGGTTCATAAGAAATAGGTACTCCATGGCCTTTCCCTCCATGTGGGGTGAAGCTGCAAGGTACACCACAGGTTCTGCTGCCTTCTCAGGAGAGCGGAAGAAAAGGCTGAAAATGATCTTTAGAAGGGGACGGATAGCGGATGGTGCTTCCCGGGCGATGTTCGAATTGATGGGACCAGGGCACAGCGCGAAAACGGAGCATTTAACCTGCCCGTCCGGATTCAGCCTGCGCGACAGCTCATTGGCAAATGTGGTAAGCAGAAGCTTATAGTATCCGTACAGTTCGACGGATCGGTTCATATGGAAAGGCTGGTACGTTCCGAAACCGTCCCAGTCGAAGGTCCTGGGATTGCGGTGTGGCTCTCCGATGAAACAAAGATGATCCTGGGAAGGGGATCGTTGCCAGGCAGGATGATGTTTTCTTTAAGTAACAGGTTGATGAACAAAAATTTGGACAGATAATTCACCATGAACATCTCTTCAAATCCCTGTTTTGTCCGTCTGCTTTTCCTGGGAACGATGGCTGCATTGCAGATGACCATATCCAGTGTTCCGTAATGTTCCTTAACTTGACTGACCAGGTCACGGATCGAGCTGGTATCCGAAAGATCCACATAGAGCATCGAGACGTTTGCTGAACCTGTCGCCCTTCGGATCTGTTCCCCTTTCTCCGGGATCCCGCTGCGGCAGGCCATGATCACCGTGGCACCGCGGGCGGCCAGCTGCCTCGCCACCGCGTAGCCCAGCCCAGAGCTGGATCCTGTGATCAGCACGTTCCTTCCATCCAACCGGTCAGACCCTGTGAGTTCACCAGCCTTTTTCCGTTCCCTGAACAGGTCGGTGATACCCGTTAAGATGGCCCTTGACGGACTGTCGTATTTCGCTTGTTTTTCCGGCCTCATGGAGTGATCATTTTACAGTTCTTCTTCTTTACTTTTTAGGTACAGCTTCTTCTGAAACGTCTGATAGGCCATGGTATGGTCGTCAATGTCCTGATCCGTTACACCGAAGTCGTTCACCGAATATGAATGGAAACCATACTTGCCTCTGGGATTCAGGTCCCGTGCTTTTTCAAACTCCGGAACAAGATGCCGGGTAGGCAATGTGTTTTGCTGATAGAGATCTTCAATATGGTGAACAGGATCGGCAATGAAATCTTCATAGAAAATATCATGGAACCGGTTTCCCTGGCTTATGCCCAGGCGGAAATCCAAGCCTTTTGACAGGATATATCCTGTTTTTCTGATCCAGTGGTCTGCCACACACGCGGGATCGACCCGGTCACTGAAGATGGACTGGCTGTGCGTCACCATGCTGAGGAAGGAGGGAATGGATTGATGCACATCCCTGTGAGTCCAGAGGAAATGAACATCCCCGAAATGGGTGACCGCCAGGTCGGAAAACTCCAGGTGATGGGGTGATTTAAGCACCCATCGTGTGCCGGGACGCTGATACTGAAGCAGCTTCATCAGCTTTGCAGCATATGCATAAGCCATGGACTGATCCGTTTGTTCCAGCCATGTGGCGTAGGATGGCACCGTCGTGGTGGCTTCAGGCGTCGTGCTGAGGAAAGAGACATCCAGCAAAAGGATATCCTCCTCAGGAGCCAGGTACTCCACCGGATGGATGGCAAAAAAGTTCGGAGCGATCAGCTTCAGTGCTTTTTCGCTTCTACGTGCGATCCGGATCCGGTCGGCCGTATCACCCAGCACTCCGTTCAATGGCACCGGATTCAGGGCTTCCCAGCTCAGCAGCACCCGGTTTTCCGGATCTGAGGTGAGCAAACGGTGAAGCAACGTTGTTCCCGTACGTTGCAGGCCGATGATCATCCACACCGGGTAGAGAGGCTCTTCGAGGATCCCGGGGTGTTTCCGGAACCAGTATTCTGCCCGCAGCCGCGTGGAGAGCAGGTTGATCAGGCGCTGCCGCCAAATGAACCGCCCGACGGGATGCAATGCAGCCTCATGGTTCAGGGAATGGAGTAACCGGTCGAGCGGCTCGTCCCAGAAATCGCGTCCCAGGTCCTGAAGTCCCGTCACCCTCCTGGCCGACCGGATCAGATCGTCCTTATCCAGCCTTACCTTCGTCCCTGCAGGATATGTCGCTTTCCAGCACCGGTTCAGAAGTCTGAACCAATGAGGACTGCTGACAATTCCTGCTGATCTTGTGAGTTGATATGTCATAATTTTGGGATTTACCTCACCCCTGTGAAGTGGGTGAAGGGAGTGAGGTGTTCAGCTTTAACAACCCTGCACGAGGGTTCCACTGCCTTTGCCCCCTCAGCGAGCCTGTACCACCGCCAGCACATTGTCCCCTCCGGGTGGCTGCATGTATTGATCCAGTTCGGCACCCCGGGATCCCTGTGGCTGACCACCACCTGCACGCTTCCGTCCGATCGGTATACAGCACTGTGTTTATTGATGCAGATGGTAAAGTAGCGGTAATCAAGGGATTCCATCCAGTAATTGTTCAGCTGAAAGTTCCAGCTGGCGCAGGCTGGCGGCATCACTTCGATGACAAGTGCTTCATCGGGTGCCAGCTTCCAGTGGCTGTGGTAATAGATGATGCCTGCATCGCCACCGGCGGCATTCGACTTCTCCGGATCGAACTGAGGAAGCCGGTTTGTATGTTTCTGAAAATCCTTTGACCAGCGTGCGAACAATAAAGAAGCCCCGCCTGCCAGTAATGCCGCATTTTTCAAACCTTCAGCCATCTGATGTAGAGTGACCGGATCCGGATGGCTTTTCCCGTTAAGGTTAGTGATCGTCAATTCGGCAGGCGTTTCGTTCCAGCGGTCATAAAAGGTCTGCCTGACCATCACCAGCGATGTTTCATCATCGATCTTCAGCCAGTTCTGTCCCTTCGGTTCCTTGCTCAGGATGATCTCAAAGTTACCCTGTGCGTCCGTTTTAAGCGACGAGCCCTCGAGGGCGCCGCATGGCGCCAGACCACCCGTCGTGCCATACTGTCCGTTCTGGGTGAAGAAGCCGATATAATGGATCGTGTTGCGGCGGCCGGTGATCCTGTACTCATTCTTCCCGTTGATCTGGGCGTTGAGGTAGACATTGTCCGGATTATCGGCTCCCATCTTGATCGTTTCATGCACCGTGTGCCTGAATACGGGAAAACCTGGGTCCCCGTATTCAACGAACGCTTCCAGACCCGCACGCATCAGACGCGAGAGGTAACGGATCCCTTCCGCCTGATTCAACGGATCACGTGGGGCGCCGGGATACATCAGCGATGCTCCGGCCAGTCTGAGCTGATCGCAGTAGTCAGCCCATGCCTTCCCTGCCTCCATCTGCGCGCGATGAAGGCCACGGGACCTGCCGCCCGGTAGTCTTATCCGAAGCTTCTGGAAAAAGGCGAGGATCCTCAGGAATGAAAAAAGCAATCTTCGCATGGTTGTTATGGATTTAATAGGCCGAATGTCAACTTCGGGGCGTAAAGGTATGAATTCTGAAAAAATCGTTACTGTCAAATTAGTCGCGAATTCGGCTTTCGTACCATTACATTTATTCTGAAAAGTTATCGTAATTTTATGGAATCATTTATTATAAGCATTTAGCCCAATACGAAAAGCAATAATATTTAGACGATAGTCCATAAATTATATCATATGAAAAGAATATTTTTACTGATTGCATTATCAGTAGCTTATGTGCAGTCAACAGTATGGGCCCAGACTGATATCAAAAGCGATCTCACGGGCAGGATCCTTTTTGAGATCGGACCGGGAGAAAAAATGGTCGAAGGAGAAAATTGCTTTTTGCTCGACCCTGTCAGTGATCGGTCCGCTATGGTGACCTCGGTGGGAACAGGCAAGAACAAGCAATATTATCATTACTATGCCGGCGGTCGTAAAGAAGGGCCGTTCAGGAAGCCTGACAGCACGATATGGTTGGAATGCCGCACGGGGGACGAATGGTCGGGAAAATATGAATATGAGCAGGCCGAACCGCTCGAAGCATACGTTACCCGGGAATCAGACGATCATTATGTCACATTCAGGGGACAACGATTCGGGCCATACATGTATATCACAAATTTTGTCGTTGCCCCTGATAAAAGCAATTTCTATGCATCGGGGTTTACATCCGAGAATAAGATCCATTTCTTCGACGGAACAGGCAGAGAAATAACCATCGTGGGGATGGCTGACAAGATCCTGATGAGCCCCGACGGGAAAAGGGCCATTTTAAGGACGTCAGGTAATTATAATCTGTATGACGAAAATGAACTGGCAAAGATGATGGAACATCCTGAAGAACTGAGCAATCCGCAGGACTATTATTACGAAATGACCGGCGAAAGGAAGGGACCCTTTGATCCCTCCTCATTCAGGGATATCTGGTTCACCGTGAACAATCACCTGGTCTATCGGGTAGAGAACGATATTTATGTTAATGAGAATCTGTTGTTCACCACGCAGGATTACTTCAGTCCCGACGATCTTTACATCAGTGATAAAGGGGATAAATACGTGTATTATAACTATGAGAACATCCATTTCAGCGACGGATTCGATGCTCCTTTCCCCTTGTTACTTAAAGTTTCCCAGGGTGGAGATAAGGTGATCGTTAAATGGGTGACCCTGGAAGATGAGACGAACATGGTCGAATATCAACGGATTTTTTAAGGTCGTGACCTCTGGCTGCCTGATGGCAGCTGTTCTCTTACTGCCGGCGACGGGCATGCCACAGGATCAGGATCGGACCGGTGACTACGACGTGATCTTCGGAGAGGATTTTATCAACGCCGGGCGATACCTGTCGGAAAACGCCTAGATGGCCGATACCCTGACGGCCCATGGCTTTGATCCCTGCTTTGCTTTTGCAGTCATCTTCCCTGAGCTGATCCGGTATTCTTCAGTCAGGGATTTTATCGAGACCAGGGGACTTGAAGTACTCTATGTACAATACGGATCAACTTATGCCGACTTTTCTGTCGGACATTTTCAGATGAAACCCTCCTTTGCAGAGGCGATTGAGGAGGATATCCTCCATGCTGCGATCCATTCTCCTGATCCCGCGAAAGTGTTAGCTGTCAAAACTGATACCAATGAAGTATCTGTCAGAAGGTCAAGGCTTTTCAGGCTGCAGAGTGACGACGGACAACTGGCCTACCTTGAAGCATTTCTTCGTATTGTTGAGGCAATGCACCCTGAATGGGATACGCTTGCACCGGAGGTGAAAATCCAATTTTATGCTTCTGCTTATCAGGGCGGATACAGAGAGGGAAGTCAGCATATCGGATCCCTGGTGCAAGGGAAATATTTCCACACTGGATTACCGCTTGGAGCTGCGAAATATTCCTACGCTGACATCTCCGCTTTTTATTACAGGAGATGCATACATCACTGATAGTGACTTATTCCACGATTCCGAGCGGAGTGTGTTTTTCCCATTCCCCCCGGGTAAAGTCGGGCACTTCCACGTGTTGACCTTTATTCCGCACAGACGTTTCGCTCAGCTCGACGATGCTTGACCAGGCAGCGGCATCGTACACATCCTGATCGAGGGGCAGGCCCCTTCGCAGGCAGTGGATAAGCCTCCAGTCCATGATGAAGTCCATACCACCGTGTCCGCCTACCTCTTTTGCCTTTTCCCTGACCTTCTTTGCGAGTGGATGTTCGTATTGCTGCAGCAGCTGATCCGTTTTTTCCTTGGACAACCAGTGATGGGGATCCGGTTCCAGGGCTATTTGCTGATCGGGCCATTTTTGGGCGATGCCCAGTGTGCCGCTGATCAGGTGGATGCGGCTGTAGGGGCGGGGACTGGTAGTATCGTGCTGGATCATGATCGTCTTTCCGCGGAGGGTCTTCACCAGGGTAGTGTTCATATCCCCAAGTTCGTACTGCTGACGTGCCTCGGGGGAGTCCTTCCCGAATGTATTCACGGCATACTGGCTCAACCCGACCTGGCTGGTCGAGGTGGAGGTGAGATATTCCATTCGGTCGCCGCGGTTGATCCCCATGATCTGTGCAATGGGCCCAAGTCCGTGGGTAGGATAGGGATTTCCTGTATGGGCCATGCTGTATTTCAGTCGCCACATATCGTAATATCCATGTTCTCTGTCGAATTTTAGCCAGCGCAGATCGTGGATGTATGCGCATTCGGCATGCATGATCTCGCCGAAGATGCCTTGGCGGGCCATGTTCAGTGTGGCCAGCTCGAAGAAGTCATAGCAGCAGTTTTCCAGCATCATGCAATGGCGCCGGGTCTTTTCGGCCGTGTTGACCAGTTCCCAGCACTGGTTGAGGGTCAGGGCTGCTGGCACCTCCACGGCCGCATGTTTTCCCTGCTCCATGGCATAGACGGCATTGGGTGTATGCAGTTCCCAGGGCGTGCACGCATATACCAGGTCGATATCCTCACGCCGGCACAGGTTCATCCAATCGTTTTCTCCTGCTGCAAAGCCTTCCGGCTGTGGATTTCCGCGATCCGTGACGATCTTTTGTGCCTGTGCTACCCGTTCAGGCAGTACATCGCACACGGCCCGGATCTCGACGCCTTCCACATAAAGCAGCCGTTCCACTGCTTCCATTCCTCTCATACCCAGACCGATGACACCGATGCGCACTTTCTCCATCGGTTCGCATGTAAGGCCCATCACGCTTTTCTGATCCTGGGATCGGGGAACAGGAGCTGATAGCATGTTTTGTCCCGATCTGCCGGCAGTCAGTCCCCTGAGGCCCAGCCCAACCGCTGCTGCTCCTAAAGCCGCGGTTTTGAGGAAGTTGCGGCGGGATGGTAAATCGTAATTCATTGTTAAATTGTTAAATTGTCAAATTGTCGTTCGCTGTTCGCTGTTTGATTGTTCTATTATTAGCTGCTGACCGTTGACTGCTGACCGTTGACTGCTGACCGTTGACTGCTGACTGCTGACTGTTGACTGTTGACTGCCTACCGGCTACTGCCGACCCTTCCTTCTTCCGATACTGATCCCTCGTTTCGCTTTAGTTACCAGTATCGACTTCTGACTTCTGTCTTGGGCCTGCTCATCATCGCTCAGCGCTGCAAACACCTGTTTGACGGCCATGGTCAGCGGTACGCTGACGATCCCTCCGATGATCCCAAGCAGCCACGTCCAGAAGATCAGGGAGATCATCAGTTCGAGAAAGGAAATCTTCAAGCCTTCTTTCATAAAGAAAGGCCGGACGACATTATCTGCAATCGAATTGATGACAATGTAACCGGCGATGAGGATCAGTGCCTTTTGCCATCCGAAGATCAGCAGTGCCAGCAGGGTAGGGGGAATCATCGAAATGATGAATCCAATAGTCGGGATGAAGCTCAGGAACCAGGCCATCACCGCCCAAAGGATCGCGTAGTCAATCCCAAGAATCCACAGGAGGATCAGATCCGCTACGGAAGAAATCAGGCCAGAGAGTGCGGTCACGGAAAGATATTTGGTGATGTCACCGCTGAATGAACCAAAACGTGAGAGGATCAGGTGATTCGTGAGTTGCCCGTCCGACATCTTTCTGTTGAGCGTCAGGAACTGAAAGAGAAAAAGCACCACAAGGATAATGACAAAGAAGAATCCGCTCAGCATCGAGGTAACTCTGGAGAGGGTTGCCGAAGCCAGGCCCAGGATCTTTTCAGGATTGAAAATGCCTGATTTCCACAGTTTCGATGTGTCGATGTTCATCGAAACGAACCATTCGTTGACGGACTGGTAGAGTTTCTGGAATTTCTCTTCATAGGCGGGTATATCTGCGATCAGCCTAATGATGGTATTGCCCACAAGGATACTCAGCAGGGTGCCGGCGACGACCAGCAGGATGAACGTGAGCACTACGGCCCAGATCTTCGGTATCCGGATCTTTATCATCCAGACAGTGAGCGGCAGGATGGCAAACGCAAGCAAAAGCGCCAGAAGAAAGGGATTGACCAGGCTTGCGATCTGACGCAATCCCGCCGCAAGTACGACAATGCATGCTCCCGCTATCAGGTATTTGTTCAGGCGGTCCATGAGGTTTTCATTTGATTGAACCAAACAAATTTAACCTCTAAATCAAATATTTGAATAAAACAGCACAAAAAAACCAAATTTATCCTAATTTTGCACACACGATCCATATCCGTCCGGAATGTTTTGTAGTTTGTAAGTTGGGATTTGTTTGGAATTTGTGATTTGCGAAGTACGGGGTGTAGCGCAGCCTGGTTAGCGCGCTTGACTGGGGGTCAAGAGGTCGCGAGTTCAAATCTCGCCACTCCGACAAAATAACCTCAAAGAGGGTGTCTCAAAAGTGAGCACCCTCTTTTGTTTTCCCCTCTTTCGATTCCTTAATCCTGTTTATTATTCATTTTTTGCTCCCCGGCCGCAGGGCCGCACCATCGCAACGCGACTGCGCCTGGTGCTATCTCACTTCGTTCGATTGCCCCGGCCAGGTTGCTCTCTGGCCGGGGCACCGCACCAGCCAAGGTCGCTTATGCGATGGTTGGGATTTATTTTCTTTTTGGGGTAGCTGAACTGCTCCGTTCCTACCTGACATTGGCAGAACCAATGGCAGAGGGACAGACCTACCGTTGGATTTCCACTTTCAGGGACTTGAACGGTGAGGGCACGATCAAAGCGGCCATTGACCTTGATGTAGTCGAATGACCCTGGTAACTGGATATTCCTTCTTCTCAAAAGGAGGACAGATCATTCTGTCTGAATCACAGAAAGTCTCCATTTACTGACCAAATCGAATGCCCTTCCCTGGGTGATGATAATGATCCCAACGGGTACCAGCACAGCCCCAAGGCCTATCAGGGGGGCGGATCCTAGCAATCCAAGGGTGCCCCAAAATACGGCCCATGCTTCTCCTCCCGCTTCGCTGATCGCTAGGATGGATATGGCGGTAAGATAGCCTCCCAGTGCCAGTACTCCGGCCCCTCCAGCCGTGGCAACCGCTCCTCCTGCGGTGGTGCCTGGTAAGAGTGCCCTGATTTTTATGATTTGATCAAAAGAATAGGCCGAATTGTCAATGAAGATATTATCCGGAGTGATCGCAGTTAGCCTCCCCTTGACTTTTCCTTCTCCATACCAGATGGTCATTTTCTTTCCGGGAGCTATGTACTTTACTTTTTCTTTTGTCAGATGTGTCAGAGCAATGATATAACCGGGATCAGATTGGATCTGAGCACCGGCTTCTGCCCAATAAATACCTAAGAATAAAATCAATAAGCTGATCCTGGTTTTCATTTTTAACTTAGATATACGAACTACTAAGATATGAAATCCGAAGCACATATGCAAGAACTCTTATAATTGTGACATTGGTCTGATTAAAACATTCCTGATAATAAGATGATTCAATCTATATTTGCAACTAAAGGCATATCAATCCATGATGATAAAAAAGCCTCGTATTGAACAGGACAGAAGGTACTTCGGCTTTCACCGAAACATCCTCTTTACAGGATTGACCAGTTTTCTTACTGATACCTCTGTTAAGATGGTCTATTCGGTCATGCCCATGTTCCTGATGTCGATCGGTGCCTCCAAGACCAGCCTGGCCTTGATCGAAGGCATTGCAGAGAGCACTGCTTCCCTGATCAAGGCATTGTCAGGATTCTGGAGCGATAAGATCGGAAGGAACAAACCTTTTATGCTGATCGGGTATGGCCTTTCGGCACTGATTATTCCCCTGTACACGTTTGTGGTCTCTCCCATGCAGGTACTATATCTGCGATCCATTGAGCGATTTGGCAAGGGTATCCGAACCGCTCCGCGCGACAGCCTAATCGCCGGGTCGGTCACTAACGGTGAAACCGGCAGGAGTTTCGGATTGCAAAAGGCGATGGATAACAGTGGAGCGATCGTTGGTCCCCTGATCGCTTTTGCTGTGTTGGCAGCTATGCCCGGCAACTTCAGGATCCTCTTTCTGCTGGCCGGTATCCCTTCCATAGTGGGTATTTTCGTGATCATTTTCGGGATTCGGGAAGCCGGTAGGAGCAAGCATGAATTGTTCACCAGATTTCATTTTCAAGACTTTTCCCCCAGGTACTATTTCTTTCTATGTATCGTGTTTATCTTTACCCTGGGCAATTCCACCGATGCGTTGCTGTTGGTCAAAGCCAACGAAGTGGGGGTGAAGGTGGCCCTGATACCCCTTGTGTATCTGGTGGCCAATCTTGTTTCTGTCCTTGCTGCCATTCCTGTGGGTAATCTTTCGGACCGGGTGGGCAAAGAAAGAATACTTATCATTGGTTTCCTTATCTATGCTCTGGTTTATTACGGCTTCGGTGTGACATCCAGCTCTGGTGCGATCGTTGCCCTTTTTGCGCTCTATGGTCTGTATTCAGCCTCCACCGATGGGATCCAGAAAGCGTTCATTTCCGATATGGTCGACAGTAACAAACAGGGTACAGGGTTGGGTATCTATAATGCCTTGCTGGGTATCACACTTTTACCGGCGAGCCTGATCGCCGGTTCACTCTATGATAAGGTCAATTCCCGCGTCCCTTTTTATTTTGGTGCTGTCATGTCCCTGGTGGCGGCCATGATGATGCTGATCTTCATACTTATTCAGCACAAAAGAAGGCTCCACTGAAATTAACACTTGCAATATAGCTTTTTATTCGCTATATTTGTTCCACTTTGACGATTCTACACCCATTGGCGATCATGTGAGGCGGAAACTGTTGTTATCCTTTGGTTATGCCTCTGCAAATTTATAAGGCTGAGCGGGTTCAATGTTATTTGAGCTTTCTGACCGGAGCACCTTTATTCATTACCATCGTAACTGTTTATTTCCATTTAACGAAACCGATTTATCAGATTTTAATTTAATAATTATAATCACCTGTAATTGTTTTAATTATATTGAATGATACTGACTTAGTATGGACACAAGTTAAATTTATATAACCTATTACAATGATACGTAAAACCCTATCACATTCCTTCAAGGTAGTTCAGTTTGTAGTTGCTTTCAGTTTTTTTTATCTGATTGCCACCACACATACACTTGCATTAAGAGAAACTGTACTCAATGAGCCTGGCCCTTGGCGGGGAATCTTTGTGAATACCTACACCGGCAATCTTTTTTATCAGCGGACTGATTTATACATACCCGGTCAGGGTTTATCACTGGATATCACATTTTATTATAACAGCGGGAGGACCCTGTATGACTGGGGTTACGGGCATGGCTGGACACATACCTATAGTATGCGCTATTATCTTAAAAATGAGCTATCTGAAGATACTGTCATTATCGAACGGATGGACGGCAAGACCGACGAGTATATCTGGAATGGATTATCTTATGATCCTCCTGTCGGTATATATGATTCCTTTACCGAATATGAACCCGGCAAATACTTTCTAAGAACGAAATCGGGATACATATATTATTTTGATGATGCCGGGCATCATCAACTCACAAAGATTGAGGATCCCAACGGGAACATGACAGTATTAACCTATACCGATGGGCAATTGACAACGATTACCGAAACCACGGGAAGGCAGCTGATCCTTGGCTGGTTGGACAACCACCTGGCAACCATATTAGATCCCAATACAGATCCTGACAGGTTTTTTGAGTATACATATGTTCAGTCGGGAGGATATTGGTTTTTATCAGCTGTTACCGGTCCATTTGATTATACCTATACATATGTTTACGGATCACTGGGTAATATAACAACAATAACCGATCCCAGAGGGAATGATGTGGGGATTACATACAATGCAGAGGGAGCTGTTGCAGGTCTTGCATGCCCTTCTGTGAATATGAACAAGACATTCAGCTATAATCCATCCGAAGGATACACGACTGTTATCCAGGCTGTATCTGCCGGGGACCGTGAATTCGTATATACTTACGATGATCAAAAAAGACTAGTCAGTATCCTGAAGCCCGATGGGAATACCATATATCTCTCATGGGACGACCAGAACAACATAGTGACTTATATCGACGAAAATGGAGCTACCACTACATTTACTTACGATGACAGGGGTAACATCCTTAGCGCAACCGATTGCATGGGATTTACTGAGTATCTTACCTACGAGAGTGATTTTAATCAGATAACCAGCATAACAGACAGGGATGGGAATACAACAACTTATACGTATGATGATTCCGGAAACCGGACCAATCGTACAGATTGTCTGGGTCATTCAGAGGTTTATATTTACGATGCATTCGGTAATATGACCAGTTTGACGGATAACAATGGTTGTACTACCCTGTTTGGTTATAATCAACACGGATATCTGAGCAGCACTACGGATGCTCTTGGCAATATTGAATTAAGGACCTATGATGAAGTTGGTAACGTATTGAGCATCATCAATAAAAATGGATGCCCATCAATGTCTACTTACGATATTCTGAACAGGCTGACGAGCCAATCGGATGCGATGGGCAACACAACTACCTATGCATATGATGAAAACAACAACCTGCTAAGTATAACTGATGCAAAAGGATGTACCAGAACAAGTAACTATGATGGTGCTAACAGGATTATTTCAACTACAGATGCGTCAGGTGGGGCAACCTCGCTTAACTGGGATGAAGCGGGTAACCTGATCTCCCTTACGGATGCAAATGGTAATACAACTTTTTTCACCTATAATGCAAGGGACTGGATGATGAGCAAGACAGATTGCATGGGGAACACAGAAACATATGCCTACAATTCCATTGGCCAGTGGATAAGCTATACAGATCAAAACGGATATCTGACCACACGTTCCTATGATTGCAGAGGACAACTAACTGGAATAACCGATGCCAATGGCAATTCAGAATCATATGGGTATGATCCTATCGGATTAATGGTTTTTGAAACGGACAAAACTAACCAGACAACCTTTTTTGAATACGATTGCAAGGGGAGTGTAACCAAAATTACCGATCCAGCTGGATTCCAGATGACCTTTACCTATGATCCGTCAGGCAATAGGACCTCTGTTACAGATAAGAATGGGAATGCAACGACCTATGCATTCGACTGCATGGGGCAAAATACTGGGATTATGTACCCCCTGGGGTATACCGAAAATTTTTCGTTTGATCCAGCTGGCAATATGCTTACAGAAACCGATCGGGATGGTTATACCACATCGCACGCTTATAATTGCCTGAATCTGCTCACAGCCAGCACCGATCCGTCTGGATTCACTGAGTATTTTACGTACGATCAAGTCGGCAACCGGATCTCATACACAGATAAGAAAGGAGGCACGTTTAACTATACCTTTAATTGCGAGCACCGGATGACAAATACCCAGGATCCACTTGGAGGGACAGAATCATTCACTTATGATCTTGTGGGCAACCGAACAGGGCACACAGATAAAAACGGAGGAACTACAGTGTTTACCTATGATTGCCTCGGTCAGCAGATTGGATCAGGAGATCCATACGGTAATTTGGAAACCACTTCATATGATGCGGCAGGAAACAGGATCAGTTTAACGAATAAAGACGGTTATACATGGACCTATGGATATGATTTTATGAATCAGGTAACATCTGTCACCGATCCCATGGGATATTCAAGGAATTATACATATAATCCGGTCGGAAAGCTGACCGGTTACTCCGATGAAAAAGGGTACACTACAGCATTTCTCTATGATACCCGGGGCCAACATATCGCCACAACGGATCCAAAAGGAAACATAGAAACTTTTATATACGACCAGGCAGGTAACCTGGCAGCATATACGGACAGGAATGGATTTACCACGCAATATATATGTGACTTGATGGGAAGGATCACCACCGTGACTGATCCGGCGGGACTTACTGAAACATACACATATAGCGGTACCGGAAAGATATTGACTTATAAGGATAAAAACAATCATACTACAACTTACGCTTACAATTGCTGCCAGCTCTTGACTGTGACCGATCCTCTTGGAAATGTTAAGTCCTACACGTATGATCCGGTCGGCAACCGAACAAACATCACAGATGCGAACGGCCATACAACAACCTTTTTATACGATGCCCTAAACCGACCTGTCAGCGAGACTGATGAGATCGGAAACAAAAGTTACACTACCTACGATATTAGCGGTAACATGCTTTCAAGAACCAATGCGAACAGCTATGCTACGACTTACACGTACGACCTTTTAAACAGGATGATAACCAAGACCGATGCATTGGGCGGTGTGACTGCTTATACCTATAACCTTACCGGTAAAAAGCTTTCCGAGACAGATCCCAATGGAAATACCCGCACCTTCACCTGGGATCCATACGGCAGAATCCTATCCGCCACTGACGCACTTGGAAACAGCTCCTATTATACATATGATGCTTCAGGAAACAGGGCAACCTTTACCAATGCCAACGGTAATGTTACATCCTATAATTATGACGGGCTGAATCAGTTAATATCGGTCACCGGACCCCTGGGTGGGACTACCATGTATGGTTATGATCCCAACGGCAATCTTACCTCGCTGACCGATGCCAACGGGAAGGTGACCACCTATGTTTTCGATGCCATGAACCTTCCGATATTGATAACCGATGCACTGGGACGCAATACGGCATTTACGTATGATCCGGGTGGAAACCGTCTGAAAGTGGTCGATGGAAAGGGGAATACCACCACGTATACGTATGACGCAGTGAACCGGCTTACATCAGAGAAAAGCCCGATGGGATTCATTACAAGCTACATCTATGATCCGGTAGGAAAGATCAGTTCCCGTACCGATGCAAATGGCATTACTATCGATTATACTTATGATCAGCGAAATCGCCTGATCCTGGAGACCTATCCTGACGGAGAGACAGATGCTTACAGCTGGGATGGGGAGGGAAATCTGATCCTGAGCCAGAATACAGGGGGATGTGGCTGTATCATTACCAGGACTTATGATGCACTCAACAGACTGACTTCTGTCAGCCATAATTTTCACGGACTGTTCACCAAAACGGTATTTTATACCTATGATCCTGCAGGCAGGAGGATCAGTTATACAGGCCTGGAAAAAGGAACGATCACCTACGGGTGGGATGATGCCAACAGGCTGATCAGCATCGGTGAACCGACAAGAGGTACCATCACTTTCGGATACGATCCGGTCGGGAACAGGACCAGCATGGTGTTACCTAACAGTGTGCAAACGACGTATAGTTATGATGACGCAGACAGATTGGTCAACCAGACCACTTTTAATGGAAGAGAAAACATTGCAACCCATACCTACATTTATGATAATGTCGGAAACAGGATGGAGCATCTTTCCGGACCCGTATTCCATTCGTATATTTATGATGATGCCTATCAGCTGATCGGAGTCAACACCATGGAGGGTATGACTCAGTTTACGTATGACGCGGCCGGGAACAGGTCTTCACAATCTGTCAACGGAATACTGACATTTTATGAGTATGATGAAGATAACCGGTTGATGTATGCTGGTGACGATTCTTTTCTTTATGATAACAACGGTAACCTGCTGACCAAAATAGGGCCGGACGGACCGACGCAATTTTTTTATGACGAAAAAAACAGACTGACTCAGGTTCTGGGCCCAGGGTTTGAACAACAAAATACCTATACTTCCACGGGCGAACGGTGCAGTAGTTCGGATCCCAGCACAACCTTTTATTTTTATGATTATGACAGCTGGTGGAGCGACTATCAGCATCCTGATCTGCATAATGCCCTGGCAGAGTATGATCAGGCAGGAGAAGCTCTGTCAACCTACCTGCAGGGTCCAGACATTGATGAGCCGCTCAGCATTACACGTGAAGATGAAACGTACTATTATAATGAGGACGGACTGGGGAGCGTTGTGGCACTGACTGACCAGGCAGGCAATGTTGCTTGCAGCTATGATTATCATCCGTTTGGAGATATTTTCCTGGAAGTTTACACCCTCGAGCAACCCTACAAGTTCACTGCAAGAGAATATGAACCTGCATCCAAGCTTTATTATTACCGGAACAGGTTTTATGATGCAGAACTTGGAAGATACCTGAGCAAGGACCCAGCGGGTATGGTCAACGGTACCAATCTGTACACCTATGTTTTGAACAATCCGGTGAACCTGGTCGATCCTTCCGGGCTTAAAATACTGGAATTGAAATGGGATTTGGATTTAGATCCTAATAAACCTCTTGTACCGCGAACATATAGAAAGCTTGCCATCCCAGATCCCCCTGATTTCGAATTTAGCTTTGAAATGACCCAGGAAATTTTTGGTCCCATGCAGGATAAATATGGAGCACCACAAACATATATGAATCAACAGACCAAGGAAGCATATTATATTCAGTCACACTGGATTATTCAGGATCATTGGATATCACATTTTAAATTTTATATGGCTCTTTGGTTAAGAAGTAATGTTAACGAGGGTCTGATAGGGGCTGCGGAAAAGTCAGCAGAAAATGCTAGAAAAGCAGGTGATGCAGGATCGTTTATTAACGCAATGGGCACAATTGGTGGTCTAATTCCAGGTGTCGGCAATGTATTAGGTGTGGTATCGGGTATCGCTGGAGAAGTCATAGGAGGAATTACTGAAGGTGAGTACGAGAATGCAATTGATAAGCTTAAGAAAGCAGCACTGGGTGCAAGGGCCGAAATAGAATTCATGGAATTCTGGTGGGAATCATGGGATGAAGATCTTGGTCAAATTGAAAAACCTGCCGGCTATGTTAAAGTTATGCTTACTCTTTTAACACCAGGCACCTGGGAAAAAACCGGGGGTGAAAAGAACGAATATAAAGATGACCCAATAAGATATAAGTCACGGACCACTCCGGGTCCCGGAAAATATTATAAGGGACAAGCTTTGACTGCCGACGATTTCCAGCCAGGAGAAGGCCGGACAGTACCTGAAGAACCACGTACTCCCGGGGAACCTCCGAAAACCCCGATGCCGGATGGAAAATCAACAGGGGACAAGGATCAGGCCTGGAGATCAATGCAGGGTCCTCTCTTCCCATATGAGGAAATCATGTGGGATCCGATTCCGCCCTGGGCCAATCCCGAGTATATCTGGACTTCATTCCTGCAATGCAAATACTATTTCAAACCGAATCATTACGTTCCAAAATAAATGAATTCAGTAATAAATGATACAATGAAGACACAATCCATACTACAACTGGTCCTGATGATCATCCTGTTTTATCTTGCTATTCCACATGCGGAAGCTCAATTTTTCCACTCAGGGGGATATCAGGAGGGTGTTCTGGGTAGCGGTGGAGACCATATCCTGATTCCGGCGCAAGAACACTCAATTACGATCCCTCAGGGATGGAGCGGCATTTCAAGTTATCTGGATCCCGTGAATGATAACGTGGACATCCTCTTTGAACCGGTGGAAACCAGTCTTGTCATTCTGATGGATATGGATAAAGTTTACTGGCCAGCCATGAATATCAATACTATTGTGACATGGAACACCCAGGTGGGCTATATTATCAAAATGAATAACCTGGTTACACTTCCTTTTTGGGGATTTCCAACCAGCAATCATAATGTATCATTAAATGGAGGATGGAATGTCATTCCAGTTCTCTCTGCTTCTTCTGTGATAACCAGCGGTCTGTTAGATCCCCTCGGAGACACCTTCATCATAATAAAGGAAATTGCAGGGAACGGATTATACTGGCCAGCCATGCTTATCAATACTCTGCCAGAACTGAATCCCGGAAAAGCCTACCAGGTACTGGTCACAGATGACTGCACTATAACCTATCCCCCTGGTATTCGAAAAGAATTTATATCCAATAACAGCAGCATTCCGGTCAATCAGTCATGGAATGAAGTGTTCCCGACACCAGTTTCACACACTATAGCCATTAATGCGGATGCAATGACTGATCTGGAAAGCAATGATTTTATCGGCATATTCAATTTATCTGGAAGTTGTGCTGGAGTATATGAAATCAATGATATTCAGACACCCATTGGTTTGACTGCATATGGAGATGACTTCACCACCTCCCTGGAGGTGGAGGGTATGACCGAAGGAGAGCTTATGACATTCAGGTTATACAGGCCGGCCATAAAACAGGAATTCATAATGAAGGTGGATTTTTCTCCAGACCTGCCTGACGCTGGTACTTTTCAGACTAACGGATTATCCCTGATAACGGGAATCACCCTGGAATCTACTTCAATAGAAAATTTCATACCGGGAATCGATTTTAGTATCTATCCCAATCCTTCGAAGGGTGATATAATCATTGTATTTCGTTATCCAGTTCAGAATGCCGATCTTTCGGTTTATGATATGCACGGACAGATGGTCAGACATGAAAAAGTGAATGTCAAGCAACAAAGTAATCACAATAGATTTTACCTGGGTACATTTTCTCCGGGTTTATATATCGTTCAGGTTAAAAATTCGGAGATCTTTGATTACAGCAAGATCATTATTACCAAATAATATTGATCCAAATTATTTTTTTGAAGACTGCCATTGGGAATATTGGTAATGGCCTCCTGATACCGGGGATATTTTCTTTCTTTTGACCCAAAATGCTTACTTCATACCTTCCACCCGCTCCACAGCGATAATGAAGTATTTGGTCTTCCCTCTCCAGGGGAAAACCATATAACGCTTATAATATCGGAGGTTCACTCTTTCACCTGTAAGTGACGAGCTCTCCAGCTCTTTGACGATCTGATCGTTCTTCCTTTCTACGGAGAATTCGAAGGTTTCCATGAACGGACTGGAGCCTTTCACTGCACCAAAGGTCTGCAGATTAAGCTGTCCTTCATATGTTTTAAAGATCACACCTTTTTTGCTGACACGAACGACAGTACCCGCCCGGGTACCCTCATCGTATTTTCCAAAATACAAAAAGCAAAAGATTGCAACCAGTATAAGGATGAGGAACAGGATGGATCTTTTGAAAAGCCTCCTGCACCCTCTTTTTGCTGATGTTGATTTTTGATCCTGTGTTTCCATTTTTCGGGATTTTATGGTAAAACTACGAACTTTCTGTTATCCTTTGCCCCTTTCGGGCGTGATAATCCTGGTAATTTTGTTATTTTGCACAAAATTCATACCCCATGGAAAACGTAAAATGCCTCATAATTGGCTCCGGACCAGCAGGTTACACTGCAGCAATTTATGCAGCCAGAGCTGATATACACCCGGTTTTGTATACGGGATTGCAACCGGGCGGACAGCTGACCACGACCAATGAAGTGGAGAATTTTCCCGGATATCCGGAGGGAGTTACCGGACCTCAGCTGATGGAAGATCTTCAGCAACAGGCCAGGCGGTTTAACACGGATATCCGGATGGGTATCGTAACACGTGCCGATCTTTCCCACCGGCCTTTTCATGTGATGGCAGATGACGGTGCGGAAATTATGGCCGAAACGATCATCATCGCCACGGGAGCGACGGCACGCTACCTGGGATTGCCTTCCGAGCAACTTTTTAAAGGTCGCGGTGTGTCGGCATGCGCCACCTGTGACGGCTTCTTTTACAGGGGACAGGATGTGGCCGTTGTCGGAGGCGGGGATACGGCCGCAGAAGAGGCTACTTATCTTGCCAGAATGTGCCGTAAAGTGTTCCTCATTCACAGGCGAAATGAATTAAGGGCCTGCAAGGCCATGCAACACAGGGTAATGAACACCTCCAACCTGGAGGTGGTCTGGGACCATCTTCCTGTTGAGGTACTGGGTGATATCAAAGGAGTGAACGGTGTACTTATTGAGCATGTAAAGACACATGCCAGACAAAAGCTTGAAATTCAGGGACTTTTTATTGCCATAGGACATGTCCCGAATACGGAGCTGTTTAAAGGCCAGCTGACACTGGACCAGAATGGGTATATCGTCACTGAACCAGGTTCAACAAAGACCGCCGTGGACGGCGTGTTTGCCTGCGGAGATGTGCAGGACCATGTGTTCCGGCAGGCGGTGACGGCTGCAGGTACGGGCTGCATGGCTGCTCTGGAAGCTGAACGTTTTCTGGCTTCAATTGAATCCTGACTCGACATGGAAGAACGAACCAGGTTAATTATACGGACCTCCTGGATAGGGATCATCGGGAATTCCGTTTTATCGATCCTGAAGATCGTACTTGGACTGATCTCGGGAAGTCTGGCCGTGGTGGGCGATGGTATCGATTCAGCGGGTGACATCATCACCTCCTGGATAACATTGTTCACGGCGCGCATCATCTCCCGTCCTCCGGATGCGCGGTATGCTTACGGCTACGCAAAAGCGGATTCACTGGCAACCATCGTACTGGCATTCATCATCTTTTTTGCAGGAGCCCAGCTGGCCATCTCAACGGTTACTCAGCTGGTCAAGGGCAATTATACCGAAATACCCTCCCTGCTCGCCATCTACGTCACCGTTGTTTCAATTGCCGGAAAGCTGGTCCTGAGCTATATCCATTTTCATGTGGGGAAAAGGATCGACAGCTCCATGCTCATCGCTAACGGGAAAAATATGCAAAACGATGTCATCATCTCTGTGGGAGTGCTGGTTGGATTGTTCTTTACACAGATCCTTCAGTTACCGGTGATCGATAAGGTGGTGGCCCTGCTGATCAGTGTCTGGATCATGCGCGTGGGACTCAAAATCTTTCTGCACACCAACACTGAGCTGATGGACGGAGTAAAAGATACGGCCTTGTACGACCAAATCGTCAGGGCAGTCAACCAGATCCCGCATGCAGGAAATCCTCACCGGATGAGGATCCACCAGATTGGAGCTTCCTACATGATAAGCTGCGATATCGAGGTGGAAGGGAATATTACGGTGAATGAATCCCATGATATAGCCAAAAGAGTGGAGGAAAGCATCAAAGCGGAGATTGGTAATGTATACGATGTGATGGTCCATGTGGAGCCTGCAGGAAATATCGAACGGGAGGTTTACGGCGTGTCGGACCAGGATGTGAAAAATAATAATCCGGGTAAATGATCTGCCGGAATGCCATTTTTTATGATTTCATATATTTGCAGACTAAAAAAATCCCATTTCGACAATTAAAACGCCTTAAATGGTCATTTTTTTTACTTCAACCTCCTCTGTTATTGCTGTCGATTTAGTTCACCATCCTGATAAAAGGGATCTTCATAAATTGGAATGGTTGTTTGGCGGCGCCCGTGCTGAGGCAACACCAGGGCTGCAGGGGACGTTTATCGGACCCAGGAAAGAAATGATCACTCCATGGAGCACCAATGCTGTCGAGATCACACAGAACATGGGTATCTCAGGGATCCTGAGGATCGAGGAGTTCACGCCTTTCGGACCGAGTGCCGGCCATTTCGATCCAATGCTCCAGGCAACCTATGAGGGTCTCGACCAACAGCTTTTTACCATTGATAAAAAGCCTGAGCCGTTACGCCCCATCACCGATATTGAAGGATACAATCTCCAGGAAGGACTTGCACTGAACGAAGAAGAAGTAGCCTATCTGCAGCAGCTGAGTGAAAAGCTGAACAGATCCCTCACCGACACGGAAGTATTCGGCTTTTCCCAGGTCAACTCGGAACATTGCCGACATAAGATCTTCAATGGTGTTTTCATACTGAACGAAGAAACCAGGCGTGATTCTCTTTTTGAAATGATCAGAAAGACCTCCCGGCTTCATCCCGGACGGCTGGTCTCTGCCTACATCGATAACTGTGCATTTATCAGCGGTCCCGTTGCGGAACAGTTTGCCCCTGTACGGTCCGACAGGTCAGATTTTTTCGGGATCAGGGATATTGAAACCGTTCTTTCCCTGAAAGCGGAAACCCATAATTTCCCCACCACGGTCGAGCCATTCAACGGAGCAGCGACAGGAACCGGTGGTGAGATCAGGGACCGCATGGCAGGAGGAAGAGGGAGCATTCCAATGGCGGGCACCGCGGTGTACATGACCTCTTATCCCCGGCTTGAACCGGACCGCGCCTGGGAGAAGCATAACCGGCCGCGGAGATGGTTATATAAAACACCGGACGATATTTTAATCAAGGCTTCCAATGGCGCCAGCGACTTCGGCAACAAATTCGGGCAACCATTGATCTGCGGCAGTTTGCTGACATTCGAGCAATCCGTTGGCAGCAGGCAGTATGGGTACGACAAGGTGATCATGCTGGCCGGCGGCGTCGGCTATGCCCACGCACTCGACAGCCATAAGGATGTCCCGGAAGCCGGTGATGTCATCGTTGTCATGGGAGGGGATAACTACCGTATCGGCATGGGTGGTGGAGCCGTGTCTTCCGTGGCCACCGGTGAATACCGGAATAGCATCGAGCTGAATGCCGTACAGCGTTCCAATCCCGAGATGCAGAAGCGTGTGGCCAATGCGTTGCGAGCGCTGGCCGAAGCCACGCACAATCCAATCGTGGCCATCCATGACCACGGCGCAGGGGGACACCTCAATGCCATTTCCGAACTCGTCGACAAAACCGGTGGAACCGTCTTTATCCGGAGACTGCCCATCGGAGATCCTACCCTCTCACCGAAGGAGATCATGGGCAATGAATCCCAGGAACGTATGGGACTGATCCTCAAACCTGCTGACCTAGCCCTTCTGCAAACCATCGCCGACAGGGAGCGTGCGCCCATGTATGTGGTAGGGGAGGTAACAGGGGATATGGTATTCAAGGTCATAGATGAACAGGAGAACAACCACCCCATTGATCTCCATCTGGGCGACCTGTTCGGAAATCCTCCCAAAACCGTGATCTGCGATACCACGGTACCTTTGGAACTTCAGCCCCTGACCTATTCTCCGGATAGCTTGCCATCGTATCTTGAACAGGTTCTGCAACTCGAATCGGTGGCCTGCAAGGACTGGCTGACCAATAAGGTAGACCGGTCGGTCACCGGGAAGGTGGCTTTTCAGCAGACTACGGGCCCGCTTCAGCTTCCGCTGAATAACCTGGGTGCCGTAGCACTGGATTACCACAGCGGGAGAGGGATCGCTACAGCCATCGGGCATGCACCTGTCGCAGGGCTGATCAGTCCTGAAGCCGGATCGGTTCTTTCGGTCGCCGAGGCGCTGACCAACCTGGTGTGGGCACCTCTGGCACACGAGCTCGCCGGTGTGTCGCTGAGTGCCAACTGGATGTGGCCTGCAAGGAACAAGGGAGAGGATGAACGCCTCTACCGCGCGGTACAGGCCATCAGCGATTTTGCCGTGGCACTGGGAATCAATATCCCCACCGGAAAGGACTCCCTCTCCATGACACAGAAGTATCCCGACGGGACCGTGGTTTATGCTCCCGGTACGGTCATCGTCTCCGCTATGAGCGAGGTTGAGGACGTACGTACGATCATCACCCCCGTACCGGATACGGATGTGCATAATCAGCTGGTTTATATTGACCTGTCGAAATGCGAGTTTACCCTGGGGGGAAGCAGCATGGCCCAGATCCTTGGCACGACGGGCGATTCGGTTCCAACCGTCGCGGATCCGGCCTATTTTATAAAGAGCTTCAATGCACTCCAGCACCTGATCCGGGAACGGATGATCTGTGCAGGCCATGATATATCTGCCGGGGGTATGATCGTGGCTTTGCTGGAGATGGCGTTTACCCGTAATGACATTGGATGGGACCTGGACCTTACGAACCTGAATGATCCTGATCTGATCCGGTGTCTTTTCAGCGAAAATCCAGGGGTGCTGGTTCAAATACGGGGTGACGGCCCGGCGGTGAAGATACTGAACGATGCCGGCATCTCCTTTCATATCCTGGGAAAAATAACGGCCGGGCGCACAGGGAGAATCCGTTTTCACGGACAGGATCATCTTTTTGATATGGATTACCTTCGCGACCTCTGGTATAAATCATCCTACCTGCTCGACCGCAATCAGACTATCCCGCGCCTGGCACTGGATCGTTATAGCAATTATAAGCACCAGGCTCTTGAATTTAGTTTTCCTGCCCGGTTCCGTGGTGCCTTCAGCGAGTATGACATCCACCCGGGCAGGCGATCTGCTTCAGGTGTACGGGCGGCGATCATCCGTGAAAAAGGAGTCAATGGCGACCGTGAGATGGCCTGGTCGATGTACCTGGCAGGTTTTGACGTGAAGGACATCCACATGACCGACCTCATCTCAGGCAGGGAGACACTGGAGGATGTTCATTTGATCGTTTTGGTAGGAGGATTTTCCAATTCGGATGTGCTGGGATCAGGTAAAGGCTGGGCCGGAGCCTTCTTGTTCAACGAAAAAGCAAAAAGGTCGCTGGATGAATTCTACCGCAGGGATGACACCCTGAGCTTGGGTATGTGCAACGGATGCCAGGTCCTGGTGGAGCTTGGGCTCATCTATCCGCATCACCAGGTCGGGCCGCGGATGCTTCACAATGAATCGGGAAAGTTCGAGTCCGCTTTTGTGAATGTGGATATTGTGGAAAACTCATCCGTCATGCTCCGCACGCTGGCAGGAAGCCGGCTGGGTATATGGGTTGCGCACGGAGAAGGCAGGTTTGACCTTCCTTATCCCGAAGCACAATATCACATCCCGGTAAAATATTCGTACAGCGATTACCCGGGAAATCCCAACGGATCGGCCTATGATGCAGCAGCCATTTGTTCCGACGACGGACGCCATTTGGCCATGATGCCTCATATCGAACGGGCTGTATATCCATGGCAATGGCCTTATTACCCGGAAAACCGACGCGGCGATGAAGTCTCCCCATGGATCGAGACATTCGTCAATGCACGGAACTGGATTCAATCAATTCGAAGAACATGAGTATACATCTACAGGCTTCTCCCGGCCAGATAGCAGAAACCGTACTCTTACCCGGTGACCCGCTGCGGGCCAGGTTCATCGCTGAAACGTACCTCAGGGACCCGGTATGCTATAACCAGATCCGCGGGATGCTGGGCTACACAGGTACTTATAAGGGAAAACGCATATCCGTCCAGGGAACTGGAATGGGAATACCGTCCATAGCGATTTACGTCCATGAGCTGATCGTTGAATATAAGGCAAAGAGCCTGATAAGGGTCGGCTCCTGCGGAACCATTCAGGATTCGGTAGGCATCATGGATATTATTCTGGCCATGTCGGCATCCACTGACTCAAATTTCAACAAGCAACGGTTCACACAGATGGATTATGCCCCCACTGCCAGCTTCCGGCTGTTGCAAAAAGCATGGGAAACGGCTCAGCGCATGGGAATCAAAGTAGATGTCGGAAATGTTCTGACATCCGATGTTTTTTATTATGAGGACGGACAAGCCGATCCTTATCAGCTATGGAAGGATTATGGAGTCCTGGTCGTGGAAATGGAAACGACAGCCCTGTATACGGTTGCAGCACGATATGGCGTGGAGGCCCTGTCCATGCTTACCGTCAGCGACAGCATGTATCACGACCTGCATATCAGCACGGAAGAAAGAGAACGCTCTTTCCGGCAGATGATCGAGATCGCACTGGAGGTTGCGGATGAGTGATGATGATAGTCGTTCATAGTCATTCATCGCTATTCATAGTACTGAACTCTATCACCCACCGATGACAGCCGGTAACCACAAATAACCACAAATAACAATAAATAGCAATAAATAACCACAAATAACCACAAATAACAACAAATAACCCCTCAACGCATTTTGTTACATTTCTATTAAGCCAGTTTTATATGGAAATTACCCGTGTCTTTGACCTTTTGCCTTTCTACAAAGAGACCTTTGCTCCTAAAGAGGATGCGCTGGCCGGCAAGGAGGATGGAAAATGGGTCAGGTACAGCATTGATGAGTATATGGATACCTCGGATTGTATCAGTTATGGCTTGATGGCCCTTGGTATCACCAGGGGTGACAGGATAGCCACGATCAGTAACAACCGGCCCGAATGGAATTTTATCGATATGGGCGCACTGCAGATCGGCGCCATTCATGTTCCCATCTATCCGAACATCAGCGAGTCAGACTACAAGTACATCCTGACGCATTCAGAAGCAAAGTATGTTTTTATTTCCGGTCGGGACCTCCTCAGAAAGATCGAACATATACTGCCGGAAATATCTACCCTCAAGGGAATCTATACGTTTTCACCGACCCAGGGATTTCCCCATCTGAAAGAGCTGATCGAAACGGGTAAGGGATCAGCAGTACCCGAAAAGCTGAAAAAGATCAAAGAAAGCATTCACCCTAATGATCCTGCCACGCTCATCTATACGTCGGGTACAACTGGCAATCCGAAAGGCGTGCTTCTTGCTCACCGGAATATGGTGAGCAACTTTCAGGGAGTCAAACATATTTTTCCGGTGGACGAAACGTGCAGATCCCTCAGTTTTCTGCCTCTCTGCCATGTTTACGAGAGGAACAACATTTACACCTACCATGTTCTGGGGGTATCCATCTATTATGCGGAAAATATGGCATCCATCGCTGACAACCTGCGCGAACTCAAGCCCGAGATTTTCTGTACGGTCCCCCGCCTGCTTGAAAAAGTGTATGACAAGATCATCGCAAAGGGATTGAAACTGAGGGGATTTAAGCGTGCTGTGTTTTTCTGGGCAGTGCATCTGGGGTTGCGGTATGAACTGGACAGTGCCAACGGCTGGTGGTATGAAACAAAATTGAAGCTGGCCAACAAGCTGGCCTTCAGTAAATGGCGGGAGGGACTGGGGGGAAAGGTGCGCGTCATCGTCTCGGGAGGCGCTGCCCTGCAACCCAGACTGGCAAGGATCTTCACTGCTGCAGGTATCCCCGTTCTGGAAGGCTACGGACTCACGGAAACCTCCCCTGTGATCGCTGTCAATAACCTCGAACCCCGGGGCAGGAAATTTGGAACGGTGGGCCCCCCGTTAAAGGAAGTGCAGGTGAAAATTGCTGGAGATAGAGAGATCCTGTGCAAGGGACCCAATGTGATGATCGGTTATTTCAACGATCCCGAGCTTACAGCTCAGGTCATCGACCAGGATGGCTGGTTCCATACCGGCGATATTGGCATCATGAATGAAGGCAGGTTCCTGAAGATCACAGGCAGGAAGAAGGAAATCTTTAAAACCTCCATGGGCAAGTACATCAGCCCCCAGCCCATTGAGAACAAGTTCAAGGAATCGCCATTTATTGAGAGTATCATGGTCATCGGAGAAAACCAAAAGTTCGCCGCTGCACTGATCGGACCTGATTTTGAACACCTCCGCTCCTGGTGCATGGTCAAAGGGATAGAGTATACCACCAACAAGGAAATGATCCTGTTACCCAGGATCAAGCGCCGCTTCCAGAAAGAAGTGAATAAATACAACCACTTCTTCGGCGCCACCGAGCAGATCAGGAAATTTGAACTGCTGGACACGGAATGGGCGATCGAAACCGGAGAAATCACCGCCAACCTGAAGGTTAGACGTAAATATATCTGCGATAAATATAAAGACAAGATAAATGCTATTTTCGATAACGGTTAATTTGACCAATCCAATACCTGACCTATGGCAACCATTACACGCATTTTCGATATCCTGGAAGAACTCAAGACAGAACATCTACACATCCAGGATGTCCTGGCCTATAAAAAGGATGGACAATGGATCCAATTCTCTGCCGGTGATTATGTTCAACATGTCAACCAGGTCAGTAAGTCCCTGATCGCACTGGGAATCAAAAAAGGCGATAAGGTTGCAACCATCCTTGCCAACAGCCCGCAGTGGAATTTTTTGGATATGGGACTCATGCAGATCGGTGCGGTCCAGGTCCCGATCTATTCAACGATAAGCAACGAGAACTTCAAGCATATCTTCACCGAAGCGGATGCCCAGGCCGTTTTTATTTCCACACTGGAGATGTATCACAAGATACAATCCGTGATCGGGGAGGTTAAATCCATCAAATCCGTCTTTGTCGTAGAAGAGTCAGAGGAAGTAACAAGCTGGGATGCATTTCTCAAGCTGGGCGATGCGATCCCGCAAAGCATGGTTGACCAGATTAAACCAACCATCGGGACCAATGACCTCGCTTCAATTATTTATACGTCGGGAACGACCGGAATCCCGAAGGGAGTCATGCTTTCGCACGGGAATTTTATCAGCAACTTCCTGGCATTAAGCGATATCATCATCTATGATATGGTGCACCGTGTGATGAGCTTCCTACCCCTATGCCATGTCTACGAACGGGTGCTGAACTATATGTATCAGCATATGGGGATCTCTGTTTATTACGCGGAGAGCATTGAGAAACTTTCCGATAACCTCCGCGAGGTTCACCCGGAAATGTTTTGTGCCGTTCCGCGCGTCATCGAGAAATCCTTCGATAAGATCATGGCGAAAGGAAGGGAGCTCAAGGGGATCAAACGCCTGCTCTTCTTCTGGGCAGTCAACCTGGGTTATCAATATGAGCTGAACAAAGCCAACGGGCCGTGGTATGAATTCAAACGGAAAATAGCCGATAAGCTCATTTACAGTAAATGGCGGAATGCACTCGGTGGAAAGTTGCGGATCATCGTTTCTGGAGGGGCCACCCTGCAGCCAAGGCTTGCCCGTGTGTTCTGGGCTGCCAGGATCAAGATCATGGAAGGTTATGGACTCACGGAAACATCTCCTGTCATCGCCGTGGCCAATTTCAGGCAGGATGGCGCATGCTTCGGAACCGTCGGTAAGGTCTTGCCGGGCGTTACGATGACCCTTGCCGACGACGGAGAGATCCTGTGCAAGGGCCCCAATGTCATGCTGGGTTACTACAAGCATCCCCAGCTAACCAGCGAAGTGATCGACCAGGATGGATGGTTCCATACAGGCGACATTGGAATGATGGTGGATGACGTTTACCTGAAGATCACGGACCGGAAAAAAGAGATGTTCAAAACATCCGGAGGAAAATACATTGCGCCACAGGTCATAGAGGTACTGCTCAAGGCATCGCCCTTTATTGATGGTGTAATGGTGGTGGGGGAACACAAGAACTACGCAGCAGCGATCATCATCCCTGATTTCCAGCACCTTCGCTCATGGTGCAGGGTAAAGGAGCACCCCTATGCAAGTGACGCTGAAGCCATCAAGGATCAACGTATCGTCGACCGCATCTGGCGCGAGGTGGAACAGGTAAACGCAACCCTCGATAAAACTGAACAGATCAAAAAAGTCGCATTGCTCCACAAACCATGGACGGTTGAAAACGGAGACCTAAGCCAAACACTGAAGCTTCGGAGAAGATACCTGATGGAAAAACACCGGGATGTCGTGGAGGGACTCTACTAATGGAGTATTTTGAACACCATCTCCTTCATCAGCTCCCCGTCATTTGTCGAAATGTTGTCCACCCCTTTAGATTTCATATCATACTCCCTGAAGCAGGAGATGATCCTCGCGATCTGGCTGGGATTATAATTCTGTGAGGCGGTCAAATAATCCTGCAGGAAATAGGGATTGACCGACAAGGCGGAGGCGGCCGCACTCCGGGATTTATCCTTCAATTGATGATATATCATCACTTTGAGAAAGAATGGATAAAGTATGGACAATACCTTGGCCAATGGGTTTTCTTTGGGATTACTGGCAAAATAGGCGATGATCTGGTTGGCCCTGAAGACTTCACGGTTACCCAGCGCCCTCTGCAACTCAAAGACATTGAAGTCTTTATGAATACCTACATGGCGGGTAACCAGCGTATCGTCGATGACCCCACCCCTGGGTATGTTGATGAGCAATTTTCCGACCTCATTCACGATACGCGTCAGATCAGTGCCCAGGAACTCGGTAAGCATCATGGCGGCCTTTGGCTGAATATCATACCCTTTTTCTTTTACATACCCCCGTATCCAGCCGGGAATCCGGTTCTCATAGATCTTTTGCGACTCGAAAACAATTCCTTTCTTTTCAATGGCTTTAGCGAACAGCTTTCGTTTGTCGAGCTTCCTGTATTTATAGCAAAGCACCAGCACAGTCGTTCCCACGGGATTTTCAAGATAGGGCTGTAGCTCTTCCAGGTTCTTCATTTCCTGGGCTTCTTTTACGATGACCGTCTGTCGCTCCGCCATAACAGGAAATTGTTTGGCAAAGTCCAGGACCATACCCGCATCGGCATCCTTTCCATAGATCACGTGGAGGTTGAAGTCCTTTTCATCATCGGGCACCACCTCTTGTTCAAAGTACCGGCACAGCTCATCGATGAAATAAGGTTCCTCACCCGTCAGAAAATATACAGGGTAATACTTCTTGTTTTTCAGGGTGTCGAGTATTTGTTCAAAAGTCATGAGACCTGTACAATGAATGGGCTGAGTTGTTAAAACCTCAGGTGTTTTACCGTAAGTCCTTCGTTGATCAGTTGCTTGAGCGATTCGATCCCGATTCGGACATGTTGTTCGACAAATTCGGAAGAGACTTTCTGGTCGCTCTCTTCCGTTTTGATTCCAGATGAGATCATGGGTTGATCGGAAACAAGCAGCAGGGCTCCTGTTGGAATCTTATTGACAAATCCGGCGATGAAGATGGTAGCCGTTTCCAGATCGATCCCCATGCAGCGAGTCCGTCGCAGGTATTTCTTGAATCGTTCGTCATACTCCCATACCCTCCGGTTGGTCGTATAGACCGTACCGGTCCAGTAATCCCGTTCAAAGTCGCGGATGGTCGTTGAGACGGCTTTCTGAAGGCTGAACGCCGGCAGCGCAGGTATTTCAGGAGGAAGGTAATCATTGGATGTTCCTTCTCCTCGGATGGCGGCGATGGGTAGGATGAGGTCGCCGACATTGTTTTTCTTTTTCAGACCGCCACATTTCCCCAAAAACAGGCATGCCAGGGGTGCTACGGCGCTCAGCAGGTCCATGATCGTTGCGGCGTTGGCACTTCCCATCCCAAACTTGATCATCGTGATCTGGTCCGACGTGGCACTGGGCATAGGCCGGTCGGCACCCCTGATTTCCGCTCCGGTGAGCTGGGCGAAAAGGTCCAGGTACTGTCCGAAATTGACCAGCAGGATGTATTTTCCGAACTCCTGCGTATTCATTCCGGTATATCTTGGAAGCCAGTTGGTTACAATATCTTCTTTGGTTGTGAGCTTCATGAAATCCAATTTATTGACAAAAGTAGGATTATTTCGGAAACAGCTTGACCTGAATTTCCGTAAAAGAAAAAATGTGCAACGGACAGCCAGCGAACAGTCATGCGAAAATTTCCTTTTTATAGGCAGCTGGATGCGATGGATTGCGGACCGTCGTGCCTGCGGATGGTTGCCAGGTTCTATGGAAAGAGCTATTCGCTTCAGACACTGAGGGACCGCAGCTATATCACACGGGAGGGCGTATCGCTGCTGGGGACAAGTGATGCCGCAGAATCCATCGGGTTCCGGACCATGGGGGTGCGACTTGGCTTCGATCAGCTGAAGGAGGAGGCTCCTCTGCCGGCAATCATCCACTGGCGGCAGAAGCATTTCATTGTCGTTTACAGGATCAGAAACAACCGGGTCTTTTGTGCTGATCCTGCCATCGGATTGATCCAGTATACAGTCGAGGAGTTCCTCCAGGGATGGATCAGCACGGTCAAGGAGGGTGAAAAGCAGGGAATTGCCTTGCTTCTGGAACCTACCCCCGATTTTTACACCATGGATGACGAGCCACGCCCGAAAAACCAGCTCCGGTACCTGTTTGCGTACCTTAAACCCCATCGCAGATACCTCATTCAGCTTATCCTGGGCATCTTCATCGGAAGCCTTCTGCAGCTTATCTTCCCTTTTCTTACACAATCCATTGTCGATATCGGTATCAACAACCAGGACCTGGGCTTCATTACACTGATCCTTATCGCACAACTGGTGCTGTTCATCAGCCAGACTGCAGTCGAGTTCATCCGGGGATGGATCATGCTCCATGTCAACACACGGGTCAACGTTGCCCTGATCTCCGATTTTCTGGCCAAGCTCATGAGGCTGCCCATCTCATTCTTCGACACCAAACTGATGGGCGACCTGATGCAACGTATTGGCGACCAGCGCCGCATTGAGTCGTTCCTCACAGGTTCTTCGCTCAATATCCTCTTCTCCGCATTCACTTTTTTGATCTTTGCCATCGTGCTTGCCATTTACAGCCTGAAGATCCTGGTTGTTTTTCTTGCGGGGAGCATCCTTTATGTCATCTGGATCTATCTGTTCCTGAAAAAGAGAAAAGAGCTGGATTATAAACGTTTCTCACAGCTTTCCGAGAACCAGAGCAATCTGATTCAACTGATCTCGGGGATGCAGGAGATCAAGCTGAACAATTGTGAAAAGCAAAAACGATGGGATTGGGAACGAATACAGGCGCGGATCTTCAGGATCAACCTGAAAGGGCTCTCCCTTAACCAGTATCAGCAGGCCGGAGCAGTGTTTTTCAACCAGCTCAAGAACATCCTGATCACGTTCATGGCGGCCAAGGCGGTGGTGGATGGACAGATGACCCTCGGTATGATGGTTGCCGTGCAATACATCATCGGGCAGCTGAATGCGCCGATCGAACAACTCGTCCTTTTTATGCGTTCAGCACAGGATGCCCAGATCAGCCTGGAACGACTTGGGGAGATCCATCAAAAGGAAGATGAGGAGCCGCCCGGCAGGGCCAGGGTCACCATCCTGCCGGCCAATCGCGCGATCACTTTCTCGAATGTCTCTTTTCAGTACGAAGGCCCGCACTCTCCGTTTGTCCTGAAAGACATCGATGTGACCATTCCGGAAAACAAGGTGACTGCCATCGTCGGGCCGAGCGGCAGCGGCAAAACAACCCTGGTCAAACTGTTGCTGGGATTTTATAAAACAACCGGGGGCGAGATCCATGTCGGGGACGTCAACCTGGATAATCTATCCGGCCGCCTTTGGCGGGAGACATGCGGAGCGGTCATGCAGGATGGCTTCATATTCTCGGATAGCATTGCCATGAACATCGCCCTGGGATATGAGACCTTTGACCAGCATAAATTACTGCACGCCGTGCAAATGGCCAATATACAGGAATATATCGAGTCATTGCCCCTTTCCTACAATACGAAGATCGGTAACGAGGGCGTTGGGCTCAGCCAGGGACAGAAGCAGCGTATCCTGATCGCAAGAGCCATCTATAAAGATCCCCGGTTTCTTTTCTTTGACGAAGCGACCAACGCGCTCGATGCCAACAATGAACGGGTGATCATGGAAAACCTTCAGAAGTTGTTCCACGGCAAAACCGTAATCATTGTGGCACATCGTCTGAGTACGGTGAAGAATGCCGACCAGATCATCGTACTGGAGAAAGGGAATATCACTGAAAAGGGAACGCATCAGGAACTTACGGAAAAAAAAGGATCCTATTACCAGCTGGTCAGGAACCAGCTGGAACTGGGTATGTAACTGCAATTTGACACTGAATCATGCCGGATCAACCTGAAAAGCAAGATATCGAACGATACAGCAACGAGATCGAGGATGTTCTGGGACGCCCGCCTGCCGGCGTGATCCGCTGGGGCATCACCGTCATTTTCGTTATCCTGGCCCTCCTCGTGCTGGGAAGCATATTTTTCAGGTATCCGGAGATCATCCCGGCGGCCATCGAGGTGACTTCGGAGAATCCCCCGGCCTATGTCGAAGCCCGGGTTGGCGGAAAACTTGAAAAGCTGCCATTTGAAGATAAACACACCGTGGACAGCGGTACGGTAGTGGCCATCATCGAGAATCCGGCCAGCTATACGGATGTCTTTGCACTGAAGAAATCCCTGCATGACCTGTCACCGTCCATTTACAGATTCGAAACCGGGGTCCTCGATTCCGTAGGAGGACCGCAGAACCTGAGACTGGGTGAAATACAGCCTTTTTATGCTGATTTCCTGGTCGGCCTTGAAGATTACGTTCATTTCATAAAACTGAACTATTTCGCGAGAAAGATCAGCTCCTGCCGAGAGGAACTGCTGATCTACAATGAACTTGTACACCGGCTGTCGGAACAGGAGAAGATACTTGAGAAGGACCGTGCACTTAAGCAAAAAGACCTGGATCGTTACCAGCAGCTTTTCGAGAACAAGGTCATTACGGAATCCGACCTGGAAAGGACCAAAAGCGAATACCTGCAAAAAGAGCTTTCCTATGAGGAATCCCGTGAGGAACTTACCAATGCCAGGATCCAGATTGCCCGGTTGGAGCAGGACATCCTGGATCTGGGGCTTCAGCATGTTCAGCAAGTGAAAAAAATGCAGGTGCGTATCAGTGAAACGTACGAGAACCTGCTGGCACAAATTGCGATCTGGGAGAAGCAGTATGCATTGATAGCTCCGTTCGACGGAATGGTCACCTATACCCAGTACTGGACCGAAAATCAGAATGTCAGCCAGGGCGATAAGGTCATGGCGATCGTTCCCCAGAAAGAGAGCCAGATGATCGGAAAGCTGAAGCTTCGTCCACGTGGTGCCGGAAAAGTGAGGGTAGGGCAGGATGTGAACGTAAAGTTTCTGAATTACCCCTACATGGAGTTTGGTATCGTGAAAGGCAAAGTCAATAAGATCGCTCCCGTTCCCTCCGGGGATGAGTATTACCTGGTTGAAGTCACCTTCCCGCAAGGCCTGCAGACCAACTATGGCGTCCGACTCGAAGTCGTTCAGCAAATGACCGGGCAGGCAGAGATCATCACTGAGGAGATCCCCTTGCTGGTGCGGATCATCATGCCCCTGCGTTCCATGATAAAAAACCGCTCCCTGTATACAACGCCCGCAACAATCCAGTGACCGATGGAAGAACTGCCTGTCCTGAACTTTCCACCCTATACGTTTCAGATCCATGAACAGGATGGCCGCCCGTTCATATTCGACAGGATACGGGGCAGGTATGTGCGCCTTACACCGGAGGAATGGGTCCGCCAGCATATGGTACATTACCTGATCCATCAGAAAAGTGTTCCCTCCACACTGATCGCTGTGGAAAGGTCCCTGCGTGTCTATAAAATGAGCAAACGGATCGACATAGCCGTCTACACTTCAGCAGGTGTTCCCGTTCTGCTGGTCGAATGCAAATCACCGGCCGTGGCCCTTGTAACACAAACCTTCGATCAACTGGTCAGGTACAACCTGGCCCTCTCTGTGCGGTTTCTGGTGGTGACCAATGGATTGACCCATTATTGCTGCAGGATGGATGAGACAGGTCAGTCATGGCATTTCCTGGAAGAAATACCCGATTACGGTCATATGCTATGACCGCCTCAAATATCCTCCACCAGCTTCAGGAATTTTTTATAGGGGATGGCCGGCAGGCTTACTGCCTGAATGGCTCCATTGGCCTGGCTGATGATGGATACCTTGGCCGCAGTCTCTTCATCCGGCGCTTCATAAACGTCGAGAAAGTCATATTGCCCCAGGATGGCATAATGGGCGATGAACCTGACCTTGGGGCATTTCTCCTTTACCTGCTCCAGCCAGGTGCGCCCAAGCTTTGCCCTGTCTTTCATCTGCCTCAGCACATCAGGAGCAAGCTTCGTCATAAGAATGTAAGTGTTCATGGTGTTCCTCCTCTATTGAATTAGTGATGATATAAACTGAAAGTGGACAGCAAGATACAAATAATCGGTGAAAAAATCAATATCCGGAAGTGGATCGGTAGGTCTTGATAATTTGTCAGTATAAAATGTTGCATATTTGATTAAAATAGTACATTTGCATAGGTAAAAAATTCAATCATGAAAAAGACCATACTTCAGATAGCACTATTGATCATTGCCCTTTTCCTGGCCTACATGATCTATGAAAGCATTATGAGACCCGTTCGTTTCAAAAAGGAGCGCCTCCTGAGAACCGAAGAGGTCATCAAGAACCTGAAGGACATACGTGGAGCTCAGATTGCTTACAGGTCTATATATCAACGATATACAAAAAGTTTTGACACATTGGTGAATTTTATCAAAACAGGTGAGATCCCCGTGGTAAAAATGGTGCCTGATCCCACCGATACTACCTTCTCCCGATCCATACGTGACACGATCGGGTATATCCTCGTAAAGGACTCCCTGTTTGCCGGCAGACCCGGATTCAATGTGGATGACCTGCGCTACATCCCTCATTCAGGTAATGAAGTGTTTAATATGGATGCCGGCATGATCGAACGCAGCAAGATCATGGTCAACGTTTTTGAAGCCTCTGCGCTTAACAAACAGTTCCTCAAAGGTTTGGATTCCCAGCTGGTCAACAACTTTGACGATCTTCTGGAATCCACCCAGCGATTTCCCGGCCTCAGGGTAGGTTCCATGGAGGAAGCCACCCTTGACGGAAACTGGGAATAAGCTTTTACCTGGCAATGGTCCCTTCTTATTCACCTGATCTTAACCTTCTCGACGAATCTCTTGCTGAAAACCGGGCTACGGACTATGCACTGACCGTTCAGGTCTCGAATGAACTTCTCGCCCTTGCCGTACTGGACATTCAGGAATCCAGATACCTGGCGGCACAAACCTACTGCTATCCCTACCATCTTAATCCTGATGATTTCAGTCTGTGGCTGCAGGAGATCGCCTCATCCGGTGTGGCTTCATGGCATTACGGCCATGTCAGGATGTTCATCGCCAACCTTGGATACACGCTTATCCCGGGCCCCCTTTTCAATCCTGACCAAACAGACGACTATGCGAAATTCAACCTCAGCGATCAGGGCAATGTACTAACCCGTGCCGATCGGCTTAACGGCCTGGGCGCCTGCACGGTATTCACCGTTCCTCAGTGGTTGAACGATAAGCTGACGGACCTTTACCCGGGTGCGGTACTTCATCATACCATCTCCTGCTTTCTGGAAACCGTATTAAACCATTATAAGTTCCTCATCCGGAATCACACTGCTTTTATCAATCTTCAGCCCGGGTACTTTGATCTTGTCATCCTTCATGAACAAAAGGTTACATTTTGTAACTCATTTTATTATAAAACTCCTGACGACGTTCTCTACTACATGATGTTCATCCTGGAGCAGATGCAGCTTTCCCCTGAGGGAATAGAGATCCGTCTTGCAGGCGAGCTGGGCAGGCATACCCAGGTCCCCGAAAAGCTTGCCGACTACCTGCCTCATCTGAATTTTCTCCCCCGAAATGAATCGTTCCGTTATTCCCATGTTTTTGAGGGAATCCCCGGTCATTACCTGTACACCCTTCTAAGTGCTGCGGAGTGCGAATTATAGGCGGATACCTGAAAGGAAGGCAGATCGCACCCCCGCGGAACCTGCCTGTACGCCCGACGACTGACATGGCAAGGGAAAGCCTGTTCAATATCCTTTCCAATGCCCTTGACCTATCTTCGGTCAGGGTGCTGGATCTGTTCTCTGGAACCGGGATCATCTCCCTGGAGTTTGCCTCCCGGGGTTGCCAGGAAATTGTTTCCGTTGATATCCACCCGGGATGTGTGGCTTTCCTTAAAGAAATGACCCGGAAGCTTCAGCTGGAGTGCATCCGGGTCCACCGAGCCGATGCATTCCGGTTCATTAAGAAAGAGCAGCCAGGTTTTGACATCATCTTCGCCGATCCCCCTTACGACCATCCTGGCTTGCAATCACTGCCCGACATGATCTTTGCTGGTCAGCTTCTGAATGACGGTGGCTGGTTCATCGAAGAACATTCATCCCGCCGGCTGTTTACCGACCACCCTCGTTTTTATCAGCACCGCAGTTACGGTGATGTGAATTTTACCTTCATGAAATGAACGATCATACGAAGTCCTTATGGATGGCCTCCGGGATAAAGGGTCGGGGATCACCGTTGTTGCGGATGATATCCCGCACGATGGAAGAGTTCAATGCTGAGAATTCCGGCGTGGCAAGCAGGAAGATCGTTTCCAGACCGGGATAGATCTGCCTGTTGATCTGACCGATGCTTCGTTCAAATTCAAAATCGGCTGACGTCCGTAATCCACGTACGATGAACAGGGCTCCCTGTTGCCTGCAGAAATCGACCGTAAGGCCCTGGTAACTCTCCACCCGGATCGCCGGATCATCCGGGAATACCTCTGATATCCACTCCATACGCCTTTGCAGAGGAAAGAAATAGTTCTTCTCTGCATTCTGCCCGACAGCAACAATAACCCCGTCAAACAAGTTTCTCGCCCTGAGCACGATGGATTCATGACCTCGGGTTATCGGGTCAAACGATCCGGGGAAAACGGCAATCTTTTTCATCAGAAGCTTTTTTACAAAGATAGCAAAAACCAAATTGTATATCTTTGCCGGCACAAAACCATTCAAACCCTTCATGGATACGCGAAATGAACTTGCCGAAAAGATCAGCGAATTCCTTCTTCTGATCAAAGCAGTCAAACTCAATGTGAATGAGCCATTTACATGGGCTTCCGGCATTCAGTCACCCATCTACTGCGACAACCGCATCACCCTGTCCTACCCAAGTATCCGTACATTTATACGTCAGGCCTTTGCCAAGGTGATCACCGAGGAATTCGGTGCCGTGGACACCATCGCCGGCGTGGCCACCGGAGCCATCGCACATGGCGCACTGGTGGCGGAGGAAATGGGTCTGCCGTTCGTCTATGTCCGTACATCAAAAAAAGATCATGGACTGGAAAATGTCATCGAAGGCAAGATCACTCCAGGCCATTCGGTAGTGGTCATCGAAGACCTGGTCTCCACCGGCAGCAGCAGCCTGAGCGCCGTGCAGGCCCTTAGGCAGCAGGACTGCAAGGTCAAGGGCATGGTGGCTATCTTTACCTATAACCTGGACAGAGCCATCCAAAGCTTCGCAAAGGAAAACTGTATCCTGTTCGCCCTGACCAATTATGATATCCTGATCAAAAAAGCCCTGGAAGAAGATTATATCCGTGATGTGGATCTGGAAACACTCAGAAAATGGAGGGAAAATCCCGAAGCCTGGGGAAGGTAATTTTAAAAACATGAAAATCATCGAGAGCGAGAAAATAACGATACACAAGCCTGCCAGGCAGATCTTTTCCTTTCTGAGTGACTTTAACCATTTCAAGGACCTGATGCCTCCTCAGGTCATCAACTGGCAATCCACCGACAGCACCTGCTCTTTTACGATCCAGGGGATGACCGATCTGTCATTGCGCATGGCCGAAAAGACACCTTATACCAGGATCCTGATCCTGCCTGACGGAAAGGCTCCTTTTCCTTTTGAGCTGAACTGCTATATGACAGAGATGGGGGAGGATACTGAAACACAGATCGTGTTTCATGCGGATATGAACCCGTTTATCAGCATGGTTGCCCTGAATCCCCTGAAAAATTTTGTGAATATTCTGAATAACAAACTCAGGGAGCTAGCGGAGAATGACTTCAGGTAAACCAGTAGTGCTCTGTTGGGGATGGTCAGCTTTCGATGATGAAGGTGATCTCTTTCTGGTCTGAGAGTATCCTCTCGCCCTCCGCTGTCAGTAAGACCAGCCGCCCGAACGTATCCACGGATTCAATGCTGGCCCGGATGTTTTTCCCATGAAAGAGAAAGGGGAAAAAGCCTCCCCGGCGGTACTGCCGTTCAAGGTAGTCGCGGTCCATCTGCCGGAACATACCCATGCGAAGCTCTTCATACCGCCGGTCAAGGTCCTGGCAAAGATCCGTCAGGCAACGTTCGAGGCGCAACTCCTTCCCCGTGAGGTTTTTCAGTGAAACAGGATTGGGAGCGTCACTCCGGAACACCTCCTGGTTGATGTTCAACCCAATGCCTGCGACTGACCGTACCAGGGAGGCGCCCTGGATAACGTTATTGATCAGGATTCCCGCTGCTTTCCTTTCGCCCAGGTAGATATCGTTCGGCCATTTGATCGTGACGGCTGCCTGTAACGACAATCGGCTGATAAAATCATGGAGGGCGAGGCTGACCATTTTGTTCAGCATGAACTGCCTTTCAACGGGCAGGAAATCAGGAAAAAGTACCACGCTGAAGGTCAGGTTCTTTCCCGGTTCACTTTCCCATTTATTGACTCCCATTCCCCTGCCGGCATACTGGGTATGGGCCACAAAGAGGCATCCCTCCGGATAACTGTGTTCCTCCATCAGCCTTAAGGCAATGGCATTGGTCGAACTTACCCGGTCCAGGTAAATGATCCGGCTGCCGATGATTTGTCCTGGCATGGCCTGAAAATGAATCGTTATACAAAGATACAGGATGTTTAAAACAGGATGATAAATTGCGTAATTTTGCAGGCAAATTATCATAACGGTTCACTGATGGCCCGATCTCGAAAAAAAGAGGATAACAGCCACGAATTAAGCAACCTGATTGTGGAAGGCATCCGGCAACGCAAGGGGAAAAATATCGTCTGTCTTGACTTTGCAGGGATACACAATGCTTTTTGCAAATTTTTCATCATCTGCCATGGGACATCCCGTACACAGGTGGAAGCGATCGCCGATTCAGTGGACGAGACTGTAAAGCGTGAACTGGGTGTAGATCCCTGGCATAGTGAAGGTTACGAAAATGCTGAATGGATCCTGCTGGACTATATCGATGTGGTGGTACATGTTTTTCAGGAGAAAACCAGGAAGTTTTACCGTTTGGAAGAGTTGTGGGCCGATGCTCAGATCCGGCAGTTCGTTTCAGAAGAGTGAAAATCAATTCATCAGAATGACAGAAGAAACAAAAAATAGCAATCCCGACCGTCCACCCAAACAGAAGTCCGGTAAACCAAAATTCAATTTTTACTGGATCTACGCTTTCCTGGCCATTATTTTTTTCGGCACATACTTTCTCAATTACAACACAGAAGTGAAAGAGATCGGCTGGGGAGAGCTCAAACAGATGCTTCAACAGGGCGACGTGGAGAGGATCCTGTTGATCAATAAGGAATTTGCTGAGATCTATATCAAAGCTGACAGTCTTTCCCTGGAGAGGTATAAGGACCTGAAAAGCTCCAATTTCAGGAAAAGTACTTATCAGTACAAATACACCATTGGGTCGGTCGAGACCTTTGAGAGCAATGTGGAGGATGCCCAGCAGGGTATGGAGAAGCAGGTCTATGTCCAGAACAAGAACCGGCGCAACTGGGGGGGCGACATCCTGAACTGGATCCTGCTGATTGGTTTTATCGCAATCGGTTGGATCTTTCTGATGAGGATGATGAGCCGCGGAGCAGGTGGAGGAGGTCAGATCTTCAACATCGGGAAGTCCAAGGCAAAATTGTTTGACCGGGATACTACGGTTACCGTCACGTTCAAGGATGTTGCGGGACTTGATGAGGCGAAGGTCGAGGTGATCGAGATCGTTGACTTCCTTAAAAATCCGAAGAAATATACCGAACTTGGCGGGAAGATCCCCAAGGGAGCATTACTGGTTGGCCCTCCGGGCACAGGCAAGACGCTGCTTGCCAAGGCTGTGGCCGGGGAGGCGCAGGTTCCGTTCTTCTCGATTTCCGGATCCGATTTTGTCGAGATGTTCGTGGGCGTTGGGGCTTCGAGGGTGCGCGATCTGTTCAAACAGGCCAAGGAGAAAGCTCCCTGCATCATTTTCATTGATGAGATAGATGCCATTGGCCGTGCCCGGGGACGAAATCCCATCACGGGTGCCAACGACGAGCGCGAAAATACCCTCAACCAGCTGCTTACCGAAATGGATGGATTCGATACGAATACAGGCGTCATCATCCTGGCAGCCACCAACAGGGCGGATATCCTCGACCGTGCGTTGCTGAGGGCCGGACGGTTCGACCGCCAGATCATGGTTGAACTTCCCGACCTCAAGGAACGTGAAGAGATCTTCAAGGTACACATGAAGCCATTGAAAGTGGACGATACTGCCAAGGTGGAGTTCCTTGCCAGGCAAACCCCCGGATTCTCCGGAGCCGATATTGCCAACGTATGCAATGAATCGGCCCTGATCGCCGCCCGTAAGGGAAACAAAGTGATCACCCGGCAGGACTTCATCGATGCCATCGATCGGATCGTGGGAGGCCTTGAAAAACGCAACAAGATCATCTCTCCAGAAGAAAAAAAAGTGATCGCCTTCCATGAAGCCGGTCACGCGGCCGTGAGCTGGATGCTCGAATATGCCCATCCCCTGGTGAAAGTGACGATCGTGCCCCGCGGCAAATCACTCGGAGCAGCATGGTACCTGCCTGATGAACGCCAGATCACTACCTCAGAACAATTGTTCGATGAAATGACCGCCACCCTCGGCGGAAGAGCCTCCGAACAGGTCAACTTCGGGAAAGTATCCACCGGCGCCCTTAACGACCTGGAACGAATAACCAAACAGGCCTACAACATGATCGTCTACTTCGGCCTCAATGAGAAGATCGGCAACATATCCTACTACGACTCCACCGGACAACAGGAGTATTCATTCCATAAACCCTACAGCGAGAAAACTGCCGAACTCATCGACCAGGAAGTTAAAAAATTGGTGGAGAAAGCATACCAGCGGGCAGTGACCATCATTGAAAAGAACAAGGAGAAAGTGGAAAAACTGGCAAATTTCCTGCTCGAAAAAGAGGTGATCTTCTCAGAGGACCTTGAGAAAATATTCGGCAAGCGCCTGTGGCCAACCCATGCCGAGAGCCTGCAACCGCTGCCGCTGCCTTCCTCCGACAATGCCCCGTCAACCGACGAGCAACATACCTGAAACAAATAGCTCCGGGGAATGGAAGAAAGCACTGCCAAGGAAAAGGTCCTGAAACGGATTCGTAACGCGTTGATATCCACAACGGAAATGCCTTTCCCCGCAGTGGATGCCGAATGGACACTCTATCCTCCGACCAGAGAGTCACCGGATGTTGTGTTCGCCCAGGAATTCACACGGATCGGTGGAATGTATGTCTACTGCGAGAACGAGAAAGAACTGGTTTCCAGTCTCTCGGTCATCCTGGAAGATTTCCCCGAAAAAGAACTGTTCTGCCAGGAAAAAAACATCGGCGAGTATCTGGTAAAAGCAGGTATTCCGTTTTGCTCCAGCCAGGAAGACCTGCCCGGCAGCAAAATCGGCATTACGGGATGCGAAGCCATGGTCGCCCGCCTGGGAAGCATCCTCGTTTCATCGGCACAGACCGGCGGAAGGCGAATCAGTATCTACCCTGAATCCCATATCGTCATCGGCTTCTCGTCACAGCTGGTGCCCGACCTTCAGCAAGCCATGGCATACATCAGGCGAAAATATGAGCCCGATTACCCTTCTCTGCTGTCATTTATAACCGGTCCAAGCCGCACAGCCGATATTGAAAAAACCCTGGTCATGGGCGCCCACGGTCCCAGAAACCTCTACCTGTTCTTTGTGGATCACACCGGATCGTGATCTGTATGAGATTTTATGGTATCTTTACCGGCGCCAGCCGGTCACAGCACGAAAATATAACCGTTTTTCAATTATGGAGAACTGGACATTGGTTTATAGTTCGGGTCAACTCTACAGTGCAGAACTGATGAAGCAGCTCCTGGCTGAAAATGATATTCAAGCGATCATCGTGAATAAAAAGGATTCATCATACCTTTTCGGGGATGTTGAACTCTATGTTGGTTATGAAGATGCTTTTCGGGCACGACAGATCATCGGCAGGCATGAAAGTGAATAATTTTACGCAAAGAACCATCACCGGAATCGTTTTCGTGATCATCATGGTAGCCTCCATCTTGATCCATCCCTTTATATTCGGTGCCTTATTCCTTGCCGTGACGATCCTGGGCATGATCGAGTTCTACCGCCTGGTGAAGGCTGGGGATGTCAAACCCGATCTGTTTGCGGGCCTTGCATGCGGAATCCTTCTTTATGGGCTCGTTTTCATGAATGCGACCGGATTCCTGGACAACCGTTGGCTTTATACGCTGTTGGCAGTCGTTCCTTTGATAGCCATAAAAGAGCTGTTTGCCGGCTCCTCCCAACCATTTTCCAACATGGCATTCACACTGATGGGTGTCGTTTATATTGCCCTGCCTTTTTCCCTGTTAAACTGTTATTACGCTCCCGGGCAATTCTCCCATGAGCCGGATTATGCTTTTCTGCTTGGATTTTTCATTATCCTGTGGCTTAACGATACAGGCGCCTATCTCCTTGGTAAGGCCATGGGCAGGCATTTGCTCTTTCCAAGGATATCACCGAAAAAGACCTGGGAAGGTATAGCAGGAGGGTTGCTGGCGGGAATCTTGGCAGCCTGGGGCTTGTCGCACCTTTTTCCGCAGCTGCCTCTTGCCGGCTGGATCGTGATGGCCATGCTGATCATCCTCTTCGGTACGCTGGGCGATTTAGTCGAATCCATGATGAAACGCAGCGTGCAGGTCAAGGACTCGGGCAGCCTCCTACCCGGGCACGGAGGCATCCTCGACCGTTTTGACGGCGTGTTGCTTGCCTCCCCGGTGGTTTTTATTTACCTTTACACGCTCCTTAACCACTAAGTAATGAAAATTCACAGGGAGGGGATCCGCATCATTTTGCAATTAACGGCCGCTGTCCTGTTGATCTTCCTGCTTGTCAATATTTTTTTCCCGCATCAGACGGTATTTCATCTGTTGCTTTACATAACCGGCCTCCTGTTCATCGCCTCGGTATGCTATTTTTTCCGTAAACCCGCCCGTAAGGGAAGCGAAGATCCCGGGACCGTGTTGAGTGCCGCTGACGGCAAGGTGGTAAATATTACTCAAGTAATTGAAGATGAATACTTTAAGGATCACCGACTGATAATCTCTGTGTTTATGTCGATACTTGACATCCATGTGAACCTGTTCCCTGTCAAAGGGACAGTCATTTATGCACAGTACCATCCCGGCAGATTTTTCCTGGCCTATCATCCCAAATCGTCCCTGCTCAACGAGCATCATTCCATTGTGGTCCAAACCCTTTCCGGTCACCAGATCCTGCTCAGACAGATCGCCGGAGGTCTTGCCCGCAGGATCGTATCCCCTGTGAAACCAGGGACTCAGGTTGAAAAAGGACAGGAGATCGGGATCATCAAGTTCGGTTCAAGGCTGGATATGTTTCTCCCTCTGGACTGTACGGTGAACGTTCAGGTTGGCCAGCATGTACGGTGCGGCGAGACTGTCGTTGCAATCCTTCCCCACGAGTCACAGGATGGAGCAGAGACCGGGAAATGAGTCCACTTCAAAGGTAACGGGTTCGCTGTGGATGACCTTCCCGTAATTCACAAACACCTGGTCAATGCCCGCTTCCCTGGCACCCTGAATATCCACAACCAGATCGTCGCCGATCATCAAACTTTCCTCCTTTTGCGCTCCTGTCCGATGCAGCGCATGATGGAAGATCGCGGGATCGGGTTTCTTGCACCCGGCTTCCTCGGAGGTGATCACATCATCAAAATAGGGTCTCAGATTATTGATGTTCAGTTTTTTATGTTGTACCTCCTCAAACCCGTTCGTGATGATGTAAAGCCTGTATTTCTTTTTTAGGTAGGTAAGCGTCGTTTCCACACCTGGAAACAGCGTATTCTTCAAAGGGCTTTCCGTAACGTAATAGGAGGCGATCGCCACGGCCAGACCCCCGTCATTGATCCCGAATTCCTGTAACGCCAGGTCAAACCGGCTGACATTCAGTACCTCCTTTAAGATTCCTCCGTTACGGTACAACTCCCATAGCCTCAGATTGATGTGTGTGTACCGTTCGATCAGCAGGTCAAGGTCAAGGATCCCCTTCTCCGCCAGGTGAAAGTGTTCATGGATCTCTTCAAATGTCATCCGCGAACTGGCATCAAAGTCATAGATCGTCTTGTCGAGATCGAAAAATAAATGGCGGTACGTTGGCATATAATCAAAAGGCAAAAGGCAAAAATCAAAAAGCAAAAATCATCAATTAAAACAAATCTTTGAAAAATTTTTCACGGTCTATTGCATTTATATAAATAATGTAGTATTATTGCAGTATCATTTTAATATCATAATAATATTAACATCAATGGTAACGAAAATGGAAAAGGAAAAACTGTATTCGCCGATGTCGGGCTATGTCGGATTGCTGATGTCGCTGATATTGATAGGGGTACCTATAGCCCTGCTGATTGTCCATCAAATGATGTGGATGATCGCCGTACTGGTCGTCGGAGTGTTTTGTCTGATCGGACTGATGGTTGTTAATCCGAATGAATCATCCGTGCTGGTGCTGTTCGGGAAGTATGTGGGGACCGTGAAGAAGAATGGCTTCTTCTGGGTGAATCCGTTCTTTGCCAGGAAAAAGATCTCTCTGAGGGCAAGAAACCTGAACAGTGAACCGATCAAGGTGAACGACAAGATCGGGAATCCGATTATGATCGGGATCGTGCTGGTCTGGAAGGTGGAGAACACGTACAAAGCGGCTTTTGCCGTAGATGATTATTCTCATTTTGTGGATGTGCAGAGCGAGGCGGCTATCCGCAAGCTGGCCGGGCATTATCCGTACGACAATTTTGATGATGAACAGGCCGACGTCACCCTACGCTCAGGAGGGGAGGATGTGAATTCCGCGTTGGAGAAAGAGCTGCAGGAGCGGTTAGACCTGGCAGGCATCCTTGTACATGAAGCCAGGATCAGTTACCTGGCCTACGCATCCGAGATCGCCGGAGCCATGCTCAGGCGCCAGCAGGCGACCGCTATCGTGGCCGCACGGCAGAAGATCGTGGAAGGAGCCGTCAGTATGGTGGAAATGGCCCTTTCCCAGTTGGCCAGAAAGGAGATCATCTCCCTGGACCAGGATCAGAAGGCCACGATGGTCAGCAACCTGATGGTGGTGCTTTGTTCCGACAAGGATGCCACGCCTGTGTTGAACACCGGGACGCTCCACCAATAGAACTGTTATGGCTGAAAAGAAGTCCTTTGTGCTGAGACTGAAGCCGGAAGTACTCAAAGCAGTCGAAAAGTGGGCTGGTGACGAGTTCCGCAGCACCAATGGCCAGCTGGAGTTCATCATCAGCAATGCTCTTAAAAAGGCGCGACGGTACCCCAGGGATACCTTGAAAAAAGAACAACCATTACAGAATAATCGAAGTTGAATTTGAAGGTTGAGTTGAAGTTGATCTGGGAACGAAACTCAGAAATGGATTATTACTTCCGCCTTCAGCTCCAATTTCGCATTCAACTTCCACTTGCACTTCAACTTCGATTGTTCTGTAATGGTTATTCAAAATCCTTCCCCTGAAACGATTCCCTTTCCTCCATCCGCCGTTCGATTCTCCGAAGCACCTCATCGTAGCGGATCTTTCCCCAATCAGGCGCTACCAGGAAACGTGGCGGAGCCTCGCTGGCAAACCGTTCGATCATGATCGCAGGCGATAGTCTTTCCGTGAAATCAATGACAAAATCAATATACTCTTCCAGGTCGAACAGGTGGAAGCCGGCGGGATACTGTTCATAATCCCTTACCATCGCCGTGTTCCGGAAGATCTGCAACTGGTGGAATTTGATCATTTGAAGAGGCAGTTGTGAGAGAATGGCTGCCTCTCCGAGCATCTGCTCCCTGGTCTCACCCGGTAGTCCGAAGATCAGGTGACCTCCGGCCGGTATTCCCAGCGCTGCGGTTCTCCGGATGGTTTCCACGGTCTGTTCAAAAGTGTGTCCGCGGTTGATCCGCTGAAGCGTTTCGTTGTAGCAGGATTCTATACCGTACTCCACCATGACATAGTGGCGTTTTGCTATTTCCCTGAGTAAAGCAAGCTTGTCATCATCCACGCAGTCGGGCCGGGTTCCGGCAACAATTCCAACAATACCGGGGAATGACAGTGCTTCGCTGTATACTTGCTCCAACTTACCAATAGATGCATACGTATTGGAGAAAGGCTGAAAATACGCAAGGTAATGGCTGGCCCTCCGGTACCGGCTGGCGTGAAATGCAATTCCTTCGCTTAACTGCTGTGCGATGGACTTTTCCGGTCTGCAATAGGAAGGATTGAACGCATCGTTGTCGCAATAGGTACAACCGCCGGTACCGAGGGTGCCATCCCGGTTGGGGCACGTGAAGCCTGCATCTACAGCAACTTTTTGAATGCGCTCACCGAAATAGCTGCGAAGATGATCGGTAAAGGAATTGAATCGTCTGTTATGATCCCGGGGGTACACTTCACAACGGCGGTTATGCCATCAGGATTGTGTTGCCCTGAGAAGCCTTTTCATGACTGCAAAAATGAAGACAGCCGACAGGATGCAGCAGATTACAAGCACGAGCCAGAGTGACCATAGAGGTATGCGGCTCCAGAGAGCACCTATGACACTAAGCAGGTAATTGCCCAGTGCCGTTGCAGCAAACCATCCTCCCTGCATCAGGCCTTTGTACTGAGGAGGAGCCACACGGGACACGAAGGATATACCCATGGGGCTGAGGAACAGCTCAGCGACGGTGAGGGTAAAATAGGTGCTGATAAGCCAATAAGGTGATACCAGATGCTCCACAGGAGCAACCTGCCCGGCGAGCTCCTTAGGACTGTATCCAATTAGGCTCAGTGATCCGAAAACCATGATGATAAAACCTACAGCGGTGATAAGCATGCCAATCCCGATTTTTTTTGGAGCGGGAGGCTCAATACCTTTCCGGTTCATGTATCCAAAAATGCCAACAATGATAGGAGTCAGTGCAACGATGAAAAATGGATTGAAATGCTGGAACTTCTGGGGTGTGAAAGGATTGACTTCACCGTAACTGCGATAGCGTAGATAGGCCAGCACAGCAAATCCGACAAAGGCAACACCTCCCAGTAGCCGGTCCCTTGTTATGCTCTTCTTTCGGAGCATGAAATAAAGCCCTATGACCGACAGAAAGATAGGAAGCAACCCAAACAGATCGAACCAAAAATTCATTCCCTTCCCGACGCTGGGTTGTGTGTAATCTCTGGCAAAGAAAGTCAGTGTCAGACCATTCTGATGGAATGACATCCAGAAAAAGATGACAACAAAGAACACCAGCCCCAGTGCTATGAGTCTTTCCCTTGTTTGTTTCGGGGTGAGCTTGATAACCTGGTCCTTCATATCCGCACGGGCAGCCTTTTGTTTTTCTGAGAAGTCAGCCTGCCTGTAATATTTTCTGAATCCCCAGAATATCAGCATGGAAATAATAAGGCTGACACAGGCTACACCGAATCCAAAATGATAGGATTTACTTAGCGCATTGATATAATTCTCTGAAAAGAGGCGCAATGTATCAAGGGTAGTAGATGAATCCTGTGCCTGGGCAATCGTCAGGAAGTGGTTTATATCCAGCTCCTGTCCTTTTAGAAAGGAATTGGCAAGCGCCGGAATACGAGCATCATAGAAAAAGTTGGACTTATGCAGAATCCAGTTGCTTACCTTTTCAGCGGCTGTCGGGGCAAACATAGCACCGATATTGATCCCCATATAGAAGATGTTAAAGGCAATGTCGCGCTTTGAACTATACTTGGGATCATCATACAGGTTACCCACCAGCGCCTGTAGATTTCCCTTGAAAAGACCGGTTCCGAGAGCGATCACTCCAAGCGCCAAAAATACGGCCCCCTGGCCTGTTCCCATGGTCGTAGGCATCGCCAGCAGAAAATAGCCGAGGAACATGACCACCAGCCCGATGCTGATGGTTTTTCCATATCCCAGTACTTTATCGGCGATGATCCCACCCAGTAAGGGGAGAAAATAGACGAAAAACATGAAGGCACCATAAATCTGACTTGCCTTTCCGGCCGGAAATCCATATTTGGCTTGCAGAAATAGAATAAATATGGCAACCATAGTGTAAAAGCCAAATCGCTCGCCCATATTGGCAAAAAAGGCGACAAACAACCCGCGGGGATGATCTTTCAGCATATTAATAGATTTTGTTTGTGAAAAAAAAGAATTTGAACTTTATCGTCGCAAAAATAACAAAAATAGCGGTTTGCAAATCTGTATAATAATTCCTCCTCCTCTGTAATATTTCCCTCTCTTATCCGTCTTATAATCGTATGACCCCGCAACAATTCAACGAAACGATTCTACCACTGAAAGACAAGATCTTCCGTTTTGCCTGCAGGATGGTGGAAGATACCGAGGAAGCGCAGGACCTTGTTCAGGAAGTCTTTCTACGCTTGTGGGACAGGAAAGAGGACATGATGCAATATCGAAGCGTTGAGGCTTTTACCCTGACTATGACGCGGAACCTCTGCATCGACTGGTTGCGCGCCAACGGCAGGCTGCGACAGGCTGATGCATCGGAAATGGACCTGGCGGATCCGGTCACCCCGTATGATATCACCGAAATGCGGGATACGGTGACACGCATCAACCAACTGATCAATCGCCTGCCGGAGCAACAGAAGGTGATCGTTCACCTGCGCGATGTTGAAGGTTATGATTTCGATGAAATAGCTTCCATCCTGGGACTTAACCTGAATGTGATCAGGGTGAACCTGTCAAGAGCACGAAAAAAAATTAAGGAACAACTTGTAAAAGTCCACCAATATGACCTACAACGAAATTGATCAGCTGCTGAAAAGCTACCTGGAAGGTGAAACCTCCCTGGAAGAAGAAAAGATCCTCAGGGATTTTTTCGCCCGCGGCGATCTGCCCGCCAGATACAAACCCTACGCGGAGATGTTTGAGGGCTTTAGGGAAATAGCTTCCGCCCAAATGAGTGATCCCCACTTTGATAAAAAATGGTCGCGAAAAGTAAAACAACAAACCGGTTATGGGAAACGGCTATCTGTTTTCACTCACTGGTATACCGTCGCCGGAATCGCTGCAACACTACTTCTGACAGTTGTGCTTTTTGTCCCGGTCAAAAAACTGCCTGTCATTAAACAGTTTTCGCACCGGATCGAGGACACCTTCGATAATCCGCGCCAGGCATATGCCGAAACCGTCAAAGCACTGCTGATGGTGTCCGATAAATTCAACGCAGGCACAAATCAGATGGAAGACCTTACAAAACTTGATAAAGGCCTCGAAAAGACCGGCAAAATGCTAACCTTCAACAAGGGATTGGATGAGGCCAGCAAGCTCTCAAAATTCAATGAAAATCAACTGAAAGAAACTAACTTATAACAAATTGATCCATGAAAACACTGGTATTTAAAACATTATTGATTGCAATGTTCTGCGTTCCGGTTCTCGTATCTGCCCAGAACAACCCCATGGATAAGCTTTTCCAGAAATACGCAGGAAAAGATTGCTTCACTTCAGTCTCCATTTCCAAAGATATGTTCCAGCTCTTCGCAGGGATCAATACAGAGGAGGCTGACGAGGATTTCAAGGAATTGCAGAATGTGATCACACAGCTCGATGGCTTGAAAATCTTAACATATTCACAATCAGATGATTGTAAAGGAATTGATTTTTATAAGGAACTGATGGCCGTTTACCCGATGCAAAAATATACGGAACTGATGGCCGTTCAGGAGAAGGATGAAATGGTCAACTTCTATATTTTGAAAGACGGGAACAAGATCCCCGAGCTGCTGATGATCGCCAGGGAACCGGGCGAAACCGTGGTCCTCAGCCTGACGGGCAACATCGACCTGAATTACATCTCCAAGCTTGGAAAGTCCATGAAAATTGATGGACTGGACAATCTGGAGAAAATCGAGGAAGAGAAATGACCGGTCATTAAAACCGATACCTAACCTGTACCTTTAACTCGCTTTTATGTGGTGCAAGGATCTCATCCGGTCCTGAACCAATGGTGGGCTGATCCGTAAAGCGGGTTCTCGAATAGCGGATCCAGACATCGAGCCATTTTGCTGCGATGCACCGGGCCATGGCATAGAACCGGATGCCTTTTGAATAGTAAGCCGGGGCAGAAAAGGCATACAAAACGTCCCTCTCATAAGCATAGATCCGGTCTGAATAGCTCCGTGTATCAAACAGTGCGTACCGCAGGTTCAGTTCCATGGGCCAACTGTTAGTTTTATACTGAATATCGGCTGAGAAAAGATACCCCGGATGGCCGTACACTCTATCTGTTTGCGATACAGTGACATACAGCTGGCCTTTCAGTGTCACTGCAGGACTGGCCTGGCAGTTCAGCTGTGCGCTGGCCAGGAAGGAGGATATTTCTGACGAGGATTTGATCACATCTTCAGGAAGGGTCCTGTTCTGTATCCCTTTTTTATAATGGAAACGCACAAGCAGCTGCGTATGGACGGCTGGCTTATAGGAGGATAACAGGTAGAATTCTGAGCCTGCACCGGGTTTGTCCAACCGGTATGAAATCCATGGGAACCAGAAGATACTGGCACCTGCCGTCGTGGTCAGATTTTTTGAGAGCATCGCCTCCAACGACCAGGAGAATCCTTTTTCATTGTTGTTGGGCTGATGGTGTCCGACAGCACAGGAATACGGGTGATAAAATCCGGGGGGGTAGTACCGGAAAACGAGGGTATGCTTGAACCGCGCGTTGGCATACCAAAGCATGCCGGCAATCATCCCCGCACCTTTACCCACCCGGTAGCTTGCCTCTCCAAATACCACAACCTCGGGAAGAAGAATCCGGAAATCAGTACCCAGGACCGTCATGGTTCCTCCCGGATCCATAAAACGCTTGTATGGCTTGTCCTGTGCGGCGATGGCCGGCCGGAAGCTGCTTTGAAAGCAGGTGATCCCTGCCTGTAAAAAATGATTCCTGAAGGTTGCATGTCCTCCGTATGCAAGGCTTTGGACCCTGTTCCTACGGGCTATCTCATCCAGTGTGCGGTGGTATCCTGTGGTGATCCAGCTCAGGACCTCCCCGGTCGAATCATCGGGATCTAACCGGGCATCCATTTTTTTCCCGGAGAAGAAAATGGTCCAGCTGAGCTTCTTTATCCGGAAGTCGGCTGCTATCCCACGGAATCCTCCTGATTCGCCTGAAGATGTGTTGGGCCTGACCGGACTGGTGAATTTGTACGGCTGATAGAGTCCCCGCGACGAATTCATGAGCGTCGAGGAACTGATGGTCAGACCCTGGCCGAATCCAAGGTGGTAATCGCCGATGATCAGCGTTTTGAGGACCTTATTGAAATTTATTGCCAGGAACGCCTTGTAGTGATCAAATCCATGCTTTTGGGTACCCTTGAACAGCTGTTCGCCTGCATCCTTTTCAGCAAGCATTCCCAGACTTATCCTGCCTGCCGCTCTGGCCTGAAACCGGATCAGGACCTTCGATGGGTCCCCCAGGTACTGATCACGGATGGCGGTGTCGCCGGAAGACACCAGGTATCCCTCCTGCGATTCGAAGACACGGCCGTACCTTACAAGAAGGGTTCCGTGTGTTTGCCGGAGGAGAGCGACCGGATGGAGAGGGATTCTTTCTTTTATTGGCTGAAGGGTGATCAGTGGCAGGATCCGTTGGATCGTTGCGGTGTCGAAGCCCTGAATGGCCCTGAGCTCGTAGACGGTAAGCAGGGGACTAAAATCCCGGATATAGTCCCTCAGGTGCAGGATCTGGGATGGAGACAGCCGGATCTTTTCAGCCATCAGGAACGGATCCGCGTTGTTCAGATCGATCCGTAGGGGAACAGGAAACCTGCTATCAGAGCCAATATCCGCGGCGTCGAACTCCTCTTCATAAATTCCGGAAAGTTCTTCCACCAGATACTCCGCTTCCGGGGGCAACTCACCGGTCAACGAGTCCGCTACCTGGGACCATGCCATCATGGATGTCAGGATGAGCCACATCAATAACATGTTGTTCTTCAACATAATAACCAGCAGATTGTTACTTTGCGACATAATGGAGCGAAACCTGGGGGAACCACCCCAGATGCTGGTGCATGGATGCAGCGATGTCGATAACGAGCCGGTGCCATTGAATCCCGGATCCAAATGTCAGTTGGACCGGATGTGACATGATCCCCGATCGGACACAGGCAAGGTGCGAAAGCCTGTATTCGAACCCTGCCATGAACCTCGGCTCGCCGATGAGTGCTTTCTCTGCCTGTAAGACCAGAATGACCCGGTCGGAAAGATTCATGCTTGTGCCCAATTGCAGGAGGCCATCCCTGGAGGTGAATCCGTTTTTTTCGCCGGCAACGAACGTCAGCGGGTCGATGATATGCAAGGCCAGGAAAAGGTTACGGCTGATGGTTGCAATGATGCCTGCCTCAAAGCTCACCCGTTTCTGACGGTAGGCTTTTTCACGCAGCTGAGTGAACTCTCCAACCAGTTGTAAACCACAATGAACATTTTCCCCGAAGCTTCTGGCCAGAGTCAATCCCGCCCTGTTGGTACTGAAGGCTGAATACCCGAACCGTATGAACGACAGTCCTGCTACTCCCAGATGTTTGGCGGGCACAAGCACAAATCCTGCCTGGCAACCCAGTTCCTTCATCAGGAAACGGTTTTCTGCGTGAATGCCGATGGTCAGGGAGGTACATTGAACGATCCCTGCCTGGTTATTGATGATCCCCCACGGATCGAAAAGAGCTGCCGAAGCGTGGGCCATTGCCGCGGAACGACCCCCCGCGGGCTGAAATCCTGTGCCCGACACCATCTGGACAGCCAATAAAACGATTCCCGTCAAAACGGCCCATTGACCCCAACTTCTCATGTTCATGGTGACCTTTACCTGTTAATACGGTTCGATCAAAATTGTGACCCATGTTTGGAGAAAAAAGTTTTCTTTTTATACCTTTATCCACCCAAAGCCAGATGCGATGAATACTGAAAAAATATTGGAATTCCTTGGCGAACTAAAACAAAACAATACCAGGGAATGGTTTTCTGAGAACAAATCCCGTTTTGAGGTGGTTCGGTCGGATTTTGAGGCATTCATCAACCGGCTGATACCGGAAGTGTATAAATTCGATCCGGGGATCGGCCTGGTGTCGGCCCGCGACTGCATGTTTAGGATTTACAAGGACATCCGTTTCTCAAAGGACAAGTCCCCCTATAAGACTAATTTTGGTGCATTCATCGCCGAGAACGGGCGAAAAAGCGTGAAAGCAGGCTATTATGTCCATCTGGACTCTGAAGAATCATTCCTGGGCGGGGGCATGTACATGCCGTCACCTGATATCCTCAGGCGGGTGAGGCAGGAGATCTATTTCAATGCGGAGGCGCTGAACAGGATCCTTGAGGAGAAGGATTTCAGGGAGATCTATGGCGGCATTCATGATATGGAGGATAAGTTAAAGAATCCACCCAGGGATTATCCGGTGGATTTCAGATATATCGAGCTGCTCAAGCATAAGAGCTATTCCGTTTGGCACACCCTGTCGCCAGATGCGTTAAAAAGCGGAACCCTTCTGGAGGATATCGCATGTAAGTTCAGTGCGATGGCTCCGTTCAACGCTTATCTGAACCATATCTTTGACCTGTAGGGGATCTACGCGTCGATGTTCGCGTAGCGTGCATTTTTTTCGATGAACTCCCTTCGCGGAGGCACTTCGTCACCCATGAGCATGGAGAAGATACGGTCAGCTTCGGTGCCATTTTCAATGGTCACCTGACGGAGCGTCCGGTAGGCGGGATCCATGGTGGTTTGCCAGAGTTGTTCGGCATTCATTTCACCAAGGCCCTTATATCGCTGCACATGGATGCCTGAGTCTTTTCCGTTGGGTGAGAGCTCCAGGGTGATTCGTTCACGTTCTTCTTCCGTCCAGCAATACCTTTCCTCTTTGCCTTTTTTGATCAGGTAGAGTGGGGGAGTGGCAATGTAGACGTGACCGTTTTCGATGAGCTCTTTCATATACCGGAAGAAGAAGGTCAGGATGAGAGTGGCGATGTGGCTACCGTCGACATCGGCATCGGTCATGATGATGATTTTGTGATAGCGCAGCTTGTCCAGGTTCAGCGCTTTGCTATCCTCTTCCGTCCCAATGGAGATGCCCAGTGCTGTAAAGATGTTCTTGATCTCTTCGCTTTCGAAGATCTTGTGCTGCATGGCTTTTTCCACATTCAGGATCTTTCCCCTCAGGGGCAGGATGGCCTGGAACCTGCGGTCGCGGCCCTGTTTGGCGGTGCCCCCTGCCGAATCACCCTCTACCAGGTAGATCTCACACTGAACGGGATCCCGGTCGCTGCAATCGGCCAGTTTACCAGGCAGTCCGGACCCGGAGAGCACATTCTTGCGCTGTACCAGCTCACGGGCCTTCCGGGCCGCATGCCGCGCCGTTGCGGCCAGTATGACCTTATTGACAATGGTACGGGCTTCCTTTGGATTTTCTTCCAGGTAATAGCTGAGCAACTCACTCACCAGCTGATCCACGGCACCCATCACATCGGAATTACCCAGCTTGGTCTTGGTTTGACCTTCAAACTGGGGCTCCAGGACCTTGACTGAGATGATGGCCGTGAGTCCCTCACGGAAGTCGTCGCCGTTGATGTCGAATTTCAGTTTGGCAAGCATGCCAGATTTTTCTGCATAGGCCTTCAGGGTGCGCGTCAGCGCCCGGCGGAATCCCGCCAGGTGTGTGCCCCCCTCATGGGTGTTGATGTTGTTGACGTAGGAATGAATGTTCTCGGAAAAAGAAGTGTTGTAAAGCATGGCTATTTCCACCGGGATATCATTTTTCTCTCCTTCCATGTAGATGGGCTTATCCATCAGCTTCTCCCGGTTGGCATCCAGATACTGGATAAAGTCATTCAAACCGTTCTCCGAATAGAACGACTCACTGGTGACGCGGCCATTCTCGTCTTTTTCCCTGTGGTCGGTGATGGTGAGGGTGATCCCTTTGTTGAGGAAGGAGAGCTCCCGCAGCCGGGAAGCCATGATTTCATAACTGAATTCTTCCACGATGAAGATCGAATTGTCGGGTTTGAAGCTGACCTCCGTACCGGTTTTTTGTGTCTCTCCGACGATCTTTACCGGATAGGCCGGTTTTCCACAATGATATTCCTGCTGCCAGATCATTCCTTCTCTGCTCACTTTGACGCTGAGCCATGAGGAGAGCGCATTGACACAGGATACACCTACCCCGTGAAGGCCCCCGGAAACCTTGTACGATCCCTTGTCAAATTTTCCGCCGGCGTGCAACACGGTCATCACCACCTCCAGCGCAGAACGCTTTTCCTTCTCATGAATGCCTGTGGGGATGCCACGGCCATTGTCCGCGACCGTTATCATGTTGTTTTCATGAATGAACACATCGATCTTGTCGCAATAACCGGCAAGCGCTTCATCGATCGAATTGTCAATGACTTCGTTCACCAGATGGTGAAGCCCTCTTTCACTGACATCACCAATATACATGGCTGGCCTCTTCCTGACCGCTTCCAGCCCTTCCAGAACCTGAATATTATCGGCCGTATAGTTTTCGCTCGCTTGAAAATTTTTTTCTTCGTCAGTCATAATCAATTACTTAGACAATCAACGCTTCCTATGCAAAGGTAGGAAATTTTTCTGAATCCAGCATCCTGCCGATTCATCAAATTAGAGGTTTTTTTCAACAGGGATATGTGTACGAATCAGAGGTTAAAATATTCAGAATGCGTAGGTTACACCAATCAGGCCATTCAGTCGCTGACTGGCGTAACCATTCCAGCGGTAATAGGTCCGATTGGTCAGATTGTTCAATTGCAGAAAAGCGGACAGGTTTTTATTGTAACGGTACTCTACACCCAGGTTCAGATCGGCAAATCCTTCCAGCTTCTTAGTGGAAACTATATTGGTTTCCCAGGTTTTTGCCCAGGATTTGCCCCGGTAAATGAGGCTCGTATGAAAGATGAATTTATCCTGGAGGTTGTATTTCCCGTAGAAAACAAGGTCAAAGTCCGGCTTGTGCCAAGGCTCATATTCATGATCCAGTTTGTACTGATAATAGTTCGCGGCAAGGCTCAGACGTAATTTTCCGGCTTTCTGGAAGGCGATCTCGGTATTGCCGTGGATGATGGTTCCATCATCGTAGATGACCACAAACTGGTTGTTCAGGTCCTTGTTTCGCTGGGTAGATGTATCGTTGACAAAGAAGGCCAGGTCATCGTTGCCTGATCCTTCAATCCGTATCATCCAGTCAAAGAATCGTCCTATCCTGGTATTGATCCCTCCGTAAAGGTTATAGCGTTCGCTGGTGAATCTCATCTCCGGAGTGCTGATCATATAGGGATTCTCATCACTCAGGTCACGGAAGCTGTTCCTTTTCAGCGTTCCTTTCAATCCGATGTAAGCGCTCAGGGTGTTGGGAATGATGGCGACGGCCGCTTCAGCGAGCGGATAAAAATGAAGCCTGGAGGCGGAATCGACAGCTACCGATGCATTGAAGCCAACCTTGAAGCTGTATTCGTCCAGAGTTACACGCAGTACCGGCTCAAGCCCTGCCAACGCACTTGTCAGTGTTTCCAGGGTATCTTTATTCTCATAGACGTCCGCAAGGACCCTTATCGTAATGTTTTCTTCATCGGTTGCCCCGATGAGGTCAAGGTTTTTATCGAAATGGACATCCAGGTTGCCATGATGCTCTTTTGTCTTGTCCCGGTTAAAGAGGTAGTGATATCCCAATGCCACCCCTGAGTTCAGCTTGTTCCTGGCAGGGTTCCTTGTCAGGCTGGCCTGCATACCAACCAGGTTGTACGTCTGCTTCAGTTTATCCCCGGAAATGTCCCACGTCTCGGCAAGGGAGTCGTTGTAACCATAATAGTGGACCATCTTTCTGTCGTAGATCAGGTTGCCTGACAGCGTATGTTTTTTGAGAAATTTCTTTCCCCAGAGGTCGATGGCGTTGTTGCTCTGGCTGGAGGAGGGATGATCTTTCATTTCACCTGATGAAAGGTGCCGCAGGTGGGCTCCGAATGCAAATTCTTTGGATCTCAGACTGCCGGCAAAGAACTCAAGGTAAGGAGTACGGTAATTCCCGAACCCTCCCCGGATGAAGTTGCGGTAGAGCTTTTCGATGGGTTCTCCTGCGATGGAGGCCGGTTTGATGGGTTGAGGCTTGAAGCTGGTCGGGATCAGGTAGTCCAGTATAGAGTAGTTCATTTCAGGCTTCTCCAGATCCTGAGGCTCGATACGGGGATTCATACTTATCTTGAATGATTCGGCAATCGTAGGCTTATAGGGAGAGATGACCGTGATCTCTTCCGTATAGGGAAGTTGCTGCTGGGCGCTCACCGAAAGGGAAAGGCATAGGCATCCGATGGTCCATGCGCCAAGGCAGGGGATCATCGACCACACGTTCCGGGATCTGAATTTACTGCCTTTCATATTCCTGCAAGCTGGGTTATGAGTCATCCTTTTCGTTGATTTCTTCCTGTAGGAGCTGGTTTTGGGAGGCCTTCTCAGCCGTCAGGATCACGTTCAGTTTGCGTATGGCCTCCGAACGCAGGTCCTCTCCCGAGTAATTGTCGATGATGGACTGCAGCGTCTGTTTTGCCTGGAAGGTGTTGCCCATTCCCGCATAAATATCCGAAAGAAGGATAAATCCGCGTGCAACCCAGTAATCGAACGTATCATACCGGTTGATCAGTTCAAATGCCTTCTTCTCGGCATCCGGGTACGCTTTTTCGTCGTACGCCAGCCAGGCGATATGGTATTGCGATTCAGCAGCTCTTTCATCCTGCACCAGTTCACAGGTTCGTTGGAAGGCTTTCAGGGCCTTCTCCTTGTTTCCTGTGGCCAGGGATGATTTCGCAAGGATAAAATTGGCCTCAGCCTCCCTTTCCGGCTCGGTCAGATCGGAGGTGAGCACTCTTTCAGCAAGGACGGTCGCCCTGTCAACGTTTTCCAGTATGAAATGGCAGCGCATCTGACCTGTCAGGGAGGTTATATATGATGTTTTCGTGCTGGCGGCTTCCTCCAGGTGCTGGTAGGATTCCAGAGCTTCAGGGTAATTGCCCGCTTCAAAACGGATCGCAGCCACCCTGTCCAGGGCATTCTCGGTGAACTGTGACGAAGGTTTTTGCAGGACATACAGATAATTGTTCAGCGCTGATTCCTTTTGATTGCTTCTGAGCTCACACTCCGCCTGATAGAAGTGTGCCTGGATAAGAAAGGCTCCCTGGGGGAAGCTGGCTGTATATCCTTCGAATCCCTGGATCGCTCCCGGGCAGTCCCCTTTCCTGTACCTGTCCTCCGCCGTGAAATAACTGAGCGAATCCTGCGCTGAATGCGACATGTCCGCAAAAGGGAGCGTCTGGGCAAATACCAGGTATTCATTGACCCTGTTCAGATCCACATAGATGTTACGTATGATCTCCAGCGCCTCCCGGGATTCCTCTGATCCCGAGTAATCCGAAATGACCTTCTTCAGGGTGGTGATGGCAAGATCGTTACTGCCGTCATTATAATAGATCAGACCGGTCTTCAAAAGCGATTTCTTGATGTACTTGCCGGAAGGGAACTCCTGGGGGATCCTCCTGAAATGGTTCAGCGCCTCTTCATCCCGGTTCAGCAGGATGCAGGTAGTGCCCAGCTCATAGAGTACCTCTTCGGTATAGGTGGAACGCGGGAATTTTGACAGGTACGCTCCCAGCAGTTCGGCTTTGCGTGCAAAATCTCCCCTGCCGCCGTATGCCATCGCTTTTTGCAGTGTAGCATAATCACTTTCACTTCCTGATTCCTGTATGACTTTGTTGTAATGATCGATCGCCTCATCATATCTTTTATTCACCAGATAGGAATCCCCCAGTCTCAAATAAGCGTCATTCCTGTATTGCGCTTCTGAATGCCCGGATGAAATGAACTTGCGGAAATAGTCAATGCTCTGTCCGTACATCTTTTGATTGAAATAACAATAACCCAGGTTGTAGGAGGTCAGGGCATAGAGCGGTGTACGGCTGGCGTCAGGCAGAGAGAGGAATTTTCTGTAATGCTCTGCCGCAAAATCATAGGAGCCCAGCCGGTAAAACGATTCTCCAAGCCAATAATGATTTGCTGCTTGGATATTTTTATCCAGAGGGAATTCCAGTGATTTTTTGAACATTTCGGTTGCACCCCGGTAATCTCTTCCGTTGAAAAGTTCAATACCCCTGTAATGAGCGGCCTTCTGAAAGGCGGCTCGCGTCTGTTCATCCTTGATACGGATCTTTTCGATCGTTTCCATGGCCTCCTGATAGTTGTTTGTCGACAGGAAAAGATTAACAAGATACCGGTTGGCCTCATCCAGCCGTTTCGATTGGGGGTAATCGCTGATGTATTGTTTCAGGGATTTGATGGCTTCGCTGTAGGGATCAAAGGAGAGATCATAAGCGAGCATGGCGTAAATGAAAAGGGCATCCTCTTTTATTGCAGGATCGAAATCCATTTTACTGGCCGACTGGAATGCGTTTAAGGCAAATGGTTTCTGGCCGGTTTTGATATAGCAGTCGCCCAGGTGGTAAAACGCATTCTGTGCAAGCGAATCCTGTCCGCCCACCGATTTCTGGAATGCCTGGATGGCCTGATCATACTTTTGGCTTCTGTAAAAGGCGTAACCCAGCTGATACCAGTCCTGGGCGTTCATCCGTGAAGCGGAAGACCTGCTGTATCTTTCCAGCAGCGGTATGGACTCTTCGTAGCGACCTGTTTTGAAATAGGCATCCCCGATCATGCGGTACAGGTCGGCGTTCTTTTTATCGTCGGTTTTCCCGGTCAGCTGGTTCCCGATGCTGATCACTTCCTGGTAGTTCTGCAGCCTGTATTGTATATGCAGGATATAATAGGGGACGATATCCCTGAACGTCTCATCTTCCGTCAGCCGCTTAAATCCTGCGAGGGCTTTGTCGTCATCTCCCTTCAGGTAGGCGATATGGGCGTAATAGTAATTGGCCGGCCCCTGATACACCGATGGTGCATCCAGGATCTTCTGGAATGACTGCTCCGCCATGGGCAGGTTATCTCCTTTAAGGTAACAGTATCCTGTTTTGAAATAGTATTCACTTTTCTCCTCACCTGACAACTGCCGGATATCGGTCTTTTTAAATGCTTCCAGTGCAGGTCTGTATTCCTTGTTGCGGTAATGCAGCCGGGCAAGCTGGAACTGTGCCAGCTGCGCCATGGTGTTTTCCGGATATGTCCGGATGAAATCGACGTACAGCTCAGTTGCATTCTGGTGATGCAGTTCGTAAGCGCACAGGGCGTCGTAATAGGCAGCCTGAATACGCATCACCGAATGAGGATCGGTAATCCTGTGCGTGACCTGCCGGAATACTTCCTGGGCTGCTGTGTATTTCTCCTTGTTAAAGAGGTCCATGGCCAGGTTGAAGCTGGCCAGCGGATCGTCGTAACTGACTGTACGCTGTGCTGACGAGGGCCAGGAAACCAGTGTTGTCAGGCAGGATACGATAAGAAGGCTCAGGAAAGCTTTATATATAACAGAAACCTGCATTTACCGGCTAAAATTAGTATTAATCCAAACGAGGAAAATGGGTAAGGAAATTTACTTATGAACAGGAAATTTTTATCAATTACAATAAACGCAAACAGAGGGCTCTTAGTATAGGTCAGGTTCTTTGCAGAAAAAAAGACAGCCGTTCTGTAAGCCGGATTCTGTTCGTCCCTGCCTTGGCAGGGATCTCTCTATCATTGATCTGGGGCGGATATCACTATCCGTCTCTAGCAGCCTACCCATCCCGGTCCGCCGGCAAGCCGGCATCCGGGGCGAGCAACCCCGTGTCCTGGCCTGGGCCAGGTTGCACCGGGACCTATTTGGCCTTGCAACCCATAAGGTTTACCCCTCCCGCATGTCACCAAACGGGATCGTGAGCTCTTACCTCACGTTTTCACCCTTACCCTGAAACGGGTTCAGGGCGGTTATTTTCTGTGGCACTCTCTGTAAGAAACCGGTGTTGACCGGCCTCTTCCTACCCGTTAGGTAGTATGGCGCTCTGTGTTGTCCGGACTTTCCTCCCTGAAACAGGTTCAGAGCGATAGAACGAACGGCTGTCAATGGACGTATACGAAATATTTTTGCAAAGGTAACCATAATTCTTGTTAATATTGCCCGTCGAACATCGCTCTTGCCTCCGCTCCCATGCTGACCAACAGGAAGAACATCCTTTTTATCGTACTGGCAGGTTTTTTTGTGACCAATGCCGTGGTCGGGGAACTGATCGGGGGCAAGCTGATCCAGTTCGGCCCTTTCACCATGAGCATCGGGATCATCCCATGGCCGGTGGTGTTTCTCAGCACCGACCTGATCAACGAATATTTTGGAAAGAAAGGCGTCAGAATCCTGACGCTGCTGACCGTCTTCCTGATCCTGTATACCTTTTTGATCCTTTTTGGAGGGATGAACATCCCTGCAGCGGGGATCTCACCCGTACTTGATGAGCAGTTCAGGGTGGTCTTCGGGCAATCCATGTGGATCATTGCAGGAAGCATCACGGCTTTCCTTGCCTCCCAGTTGATCGATGTCGTTGTCTTCTGGTTCATTCGTCACCGCACCGGCAGAAAGATGATCTGGTTGCGTGCCACCGGCTCCACGGTGATCTCACAACTGATCGATTCGTTCATAGTGACAGGCATTGCCTTCTGGCTTACCGGAAAACTGGCCTTTGGCGAATACATCAATACCGCCTCCACCGGATACCTGGTCAAACTAATCATTGCCGTCTTGATCACCCCCCTGATCTATCTGGGTCATCATCTGATCCACCGTTACCTGGGTGAGGAACAGAGTGAGAAGATCATTGAGGAGACGGCGGAGGACAGTTAGCAGTCCGCAGTCGGCAAGAGGCAGTTGGCAGTTGGCAATAAGCAGTGATTTATTGTCAATTGCCGACTGCCGACTGCCATCTTATCGGTTTTCCGGTATATTTACCTCGATAGCGCCGGCACCATACTGTTCAAAGGGTGCTTCGTGAAAATCCAGCCCGCCGTACTCCTCCAGCACGTCCAGCAATGCATTCTTTAGGGTGCCATTGCCGATGCCATGGATGAAATACACACGGTAGTAATGGTGCTCCAGGGCACTCTCCAGGCAAGAAGAAAAGTACCGTGTCTGGATGGGAAGAATCTCATGGTTTTTCAGCCCGGAATAATCATCCACCAGGGATGAGATGTGAAGGTCCACTTCGGCGATTCGGGGTGCGATTCGGTGTTGGTCGATCAGCGTGTGCGGCCTGACCGGTTCAGCTTTTTTCTCATCATACTGAGGCAGGTCAAACTTTTCCTGTACCGTTGCTGCGGGAACATCGGATGAACCCTTCAGCTCATGAATACGATAGATAAAGGCTTTTTCCTGCAGCAGGCTGGAGCTCTGGTAATGAACATCCTTATAGAACTTCATCGGTTTGATCCTGAAGGTGCAGCTGACTGGCATCAGCACCCTGGTATCCTGGTCGCGGTGGAACAGGAGTTGAACGACTCCGTGGCACCATTTCTCGATCTCCTCGCGCTGGATCGTTGCCATCTGCAACCGTGTGCCTGAAGGGATGACATCATAGTCGATCCCGGAATAACCGGATTCATTTTTCAGGAAAAAGCTGACAAGAACCTCATAATCCGTTGAATTGATGATCTCCACATCGATAGGACCTGTCATCAGCCATTTCTGGTCCTCCGGAATGAAGGCCAGGTAGACACCGGGAGGATACTGGTTCCTGGAGGGGAACCGCACCAGAGGCGTGATCTTGTTCTCGAACGGGAGCACTGGCTCTTCAGCAGTCGTGGGCTTTTCCGAAGACTTTAGCTGGCTGTATTCATCCCGGATGTCATCCATCCGGATAAGTTCGCTGCTGCGGGTGGGGATCTCAAAACCATCCTCGATGGCTACATTTACCATAGAGCTGCTCAGGATCCTGCTGACGACACCTCCACCTTTTTCATTGAGGAACCGTACCCGGTCACCAACCTTGAACTTCATTCTTTGTTTTTTTGCAAAGGTAACTATTTCTCATGCTGTCCATGGGATCAGGCACGTTTCTTGTGCAATAAGCGGTCATTTCCCTCGGCTAATTGCGTATTTTTGCCATAGTCCTTTCCAGCGGATCACTAAAAGATTATTACCATATGTACATGAAAAGACGTTTCTTATACAGGAATTTTTTCTGGAGGGGTTTTCATGCATGTATTTTCCTCCTGGCGATCTCCCTTCAGCTTTGGGGACAGGGTACTATCCGGGGGACTATCCTTGACAAGGAAAGCCGGGAGCCGGTCTCCGGGGCAACGGTGCATCTGTCTTCACCCGGAGGGTTATTTGTTTCCGACCCCCGGGGAAAATTTTCCCTCGATCTGCCGGAAGCAGGGACCTATGTAGTGGAAGTCCGGTTTCTTGGTTACATGGATTTCGTTGAGACGGTATCCCTGAAGGAAGGCCAGACGGTCGAGCTTGAGATCTTTCTGATCCGGGAATCAAGAAATATCGAGGGAATTGAAGTGAGGGGAGTGCCGGGAGATGGGCCAGTGGGGATGCAAGCTCCCTTCATCCGCTCAGAGATATCTCACAATCAGCTTGTTGAATCGTCTGCTTCGGATATCGGGACCTATATACGGTCGGTGCCCAATGTATCCGGGATCCGGAAAGGAGGATCCACGCTGGATCCTGTTGTGCGTGGATTCAAGTACAGCCAGCTAAACGTGCAGCTCAATGACGGACAGAAGATCGAGGGGGGATGCCCCAACCGGATGGATCCCACCCTGTCCCATGTCGAGATCGAGGACCTGGAGGGACTTGAAATTCTCAAGGGACCCTATTCCCTCCGCTACGGTCCGACCACCGGGGGGATCATCAATCTTCAGACGCCGGCACCGGTGTTCAATGATCATTTCCACGTCAGTGGAGGAGCGCTGCTGGGCTACTCAAGCAATCCCTCGGGGACAAAGGCTCATCTGGATATCAATGGTAGCAGCAGGAAATTTTATTTCGGGTTATCGGGTAACCTCAAACAGAACAAGAATTACCAGGATGGACGCGGCAACACGGTGAAGGCGGCAAGCCATAAATTCAATGTCAGGGGGCAGGCTGGCATGGCTCCCGGTAAGCATCACCTGATCCTTCTCACCTTCAACCACACCAATGGTAAGGATATCTCCTTTCCCGCCCTTCCCATGGATACGCGGAAAGATATCACCATGCTCATGTCGGCAGATTACAGCTGGGATACTCCCTCACCGAAGATTTCTCCGGTGGTGGTGAAGCTTTACCGGTCGGATGTGGATCATACGATGGATAATGTTGACCGAACCATCTCCGACACCATGCTTGCCGTGACCAGTGTCAGGGCCGTCAACAGCGGGGCCCGGGCAGAAACCGGCTTCACGTCGGGAAGATGGTCCGTGCGCACGGGACTTGATTATGAGCACATCACCAAGGATGGGGACCGTGTTAAAACAATGGTTTTACAGCCATCCACACCCACCTACACCGAACAGATCTGGAATAATGCCGTCATCGACAACCTTGGCGTTTTTGCTGAATTTCGCCGGCCCACCTCCCGTATCGATGGCATCCTGTCGGTCCGCGCCGATTACAATTATGCGAATTCAGACGACATCGCCTTTGAAAAAATGGGCAGTGTCATCTATTTCAGCGACGAGAACCAGTCGGATCATCTGAACCTGAGTGTATCGGCCGGCGCTGAGTTCCACCTGACCGACAGCCTCTCCCTGAGCCTTACCCTCGGCAGGGGAGTCCGAAGCCCGGATATGACCGAGCGGTTCATCACCCTTTTGCCGGTAGGTTATGATAATTACGATTACCTGGGAAATCCCCTGCTTGATCCCGAAGCCAACCACCAGCTAGACCTTACCTGCCGTTTCAGTAATCACAGGCTTGGAAACCTGGAGATCAACGGATTCTATTCGATGGTTGCGGATTACATTACCGGTCGGATCCTGCCGCCCTCGGAGCAGAAACCGGCCACCAATGGAGTGATCGGTGTCAAGAAGTTCGATAACGCGGATAAGGCATTTTTCAGGGGGTTTGAATTTGTCTACGGATCACCGTCAACCATCAAATGGTACATCCAGTGGATCGGCGCCTACACCCGTGCGACAGTCGGTGAAGTGGTCAGGCATGTCGTTGACTCCGACGGGCAGGTGACCGGGACTGAGACCATTCATAACGATCCGCTGACGGAGATCCCTCCCTTTGAAACGACATTCACCGTGGGTTATAAGTTCATGAAGGAGAAGCTGATCCCAAAGGTAAAAGCCCGTTACGTTGCCCGCCAGGGATATGTATCAAAGGCCTTCTATGAGAAGCCCACTCCCGATTTTTTTGTAGGCAGTCTTTCGTGTTCTTATTTCCACAACGAGCATTTCACCCTTACGGCAGGGATCGACAATGTGTTCGACAATGCTTACTACGAGCATCTTAACCGGCGGGTCATCGGAAGTCCAGAGGATATCTATGAGCCGGGAATCAATGTTTATCTGAACCTGATCTTCCGGCTGTGAGCACGCGAATCATTCCATCGTTGGTTCTATTCCCAGGTTGTAGAACACAAAGGAAATAACGTCGGCTGCTTCTTCTATGATTTTTGCCGTCGGCTTTCCACCTCCGTGACCTGCACGTGTTTCAATACGGATGAGCACCGGATTTTCACCGCGGTGATGTTCCTGCAGGGTTGCAGCAAACTTGAACGAGTGGGCAGGCACCACACGGTCATCATGATCTGCAGTGGTGATCAGGGTTGCTGGGTAGGCGACACCGGGTTTGAGATTGTGCAGGGGGGAATACCCCAGCAGGTAGGCAAACATAGTGGAGTCATCCTCACTGGTGCCATAATCCACTGCCCAGAAATGCCCGATCGTAAATTTATGATACCTGAGCATATCCATCACTCCGACAGCGGGCAAAGCTACCCTGAAAAGGTCAGGACGCTGTGTCATGCATGCTCCCACCAGCAAACCACCATTGGATCCTCCTGAAATGGCTAGCCTGTCAGAGCTGGTGTATCCTTGTGCAATCAGGTATTCGGCTGCAGCAATGAAATCGTCAAACACATTCTGTTTGTTCTGCAGAGTGCCTGCCTTGTGCCATTCCTCACCGTATTCCCCGCCACCGCGAAGGCCGGGAACTGCGTAAACGAAACCGTTTTCCAGGTAGACCAAGCGGGTGATGCTGAAGCTCGGCGTCATGGGGATGCTGAAACCACCATACCCGTAAAGCAGCGCCGGATTGCTTCCGTCCATCTTCAGGTCTTTCCTGTGGACAATGAACATGGGTATTTTTGTGCCATCCTTGCTCTGATAGAATTCCTGCTTCACCATGTAATCGTCGGGATCAAAGTCAATCTCGGATGACTTGTAAACGGTGGATGTATTGGTTTCCACATCATATTTATAGATGGTAGTGGGGAACGTAAAGGATGTGAACAGGTAGAAAGCCGTATTGTCGTCCCTGGTCCCGGAAAACCCACCCAGGGTCCCGAGCCCTGGAAGCTGCAGCTCACCAAATACATTCCCGTTGTAATCATACATGCAGACTTGGCTGGCTGCATCTTTCATATACTGTGCGAAGATCTTTCCTCCGATGACGGCTGCACCCTCTAGCACTTCCTCCGCTTCAGGAATCAGATCGTGCCAGGTCACATCTGCGGTACCGTTGAGGACCACCTTGACCAGTTTCTTCCTGGGCGCCTTGGCATCCGTGATTATGAAGAACGCCTGGTCGAGATTATCCACCACGTAGTACTCATGATCGAATCCCTCGACCAACTGAATGAAGGGAGCATCCTCACGGCTCAGGTCCTTATAACTGAGCTCGTTGCCATACGTGGACTCAGATCCGTACAGGAGCAGGTACCGTTCATCATCTGTCGTACCGCAGGTGTAAGTTCTCAGCGGGAAAGCGGGATTATCATAGATCAGCTGATCTTGCGACTGGTCGGTTCCCACTTTGTGATAATAGACCTTATGGTTCTTGTTTTGTGCTGACAGCTCGGTTCCTTCCTCAGGTGCTTCGAACCGGCTGTAATAAAATCCGTCACCTTTCCAGGCGATACCGGAAAATTTTACCCAAAGAAGCTCATCCGTTAATTTTTCTCCGCCGGGAAGGTCCATAACATAGATCTTGTTCCAGTCGGAACCGGCTTCTGCAATCGAGTAGCTAGCATAACGGGCATCCTTCGACACGGCGAAACCTGCCAGGGCGATCGTCCCGTCGGGAGATAGCGTATTGGGATCCAGTAAAACGCTAGGCTCTCCGTCAAGACCTTCCTGGATGTATAGGACCGCCTGGTTCTGAAGTCCGTCATTTTTGAAAAAGAAATAGTAATTCCCTTTCCTGAACGGAACCCCATATTTCGGGTAGTTCCACAGGTTGGTGATCCGGGTCATGAGGGAATCCCTGAAAGGGATGTTCTTCAGGTAACCGAACGTCACTTCGTTCTGGGTAGCAACCCATGCCTCAGTCTCCCTGGAGGTGTCGTTTTCAAGCCAGCGGTAGGGATCAGCCACCTTCACTCCGAAATATTCATCCACAACATCAGTTTTTGCTATTGGTGGATAGTGGATCGTTTGCCTCTTTGTACAACCTATTGTCATTGTTAATAAAATAACAACTGAAATAAAGAATAGTTTTTTCATATCAATGAGTTATTAAAATACGACGTAAATTTAGCCAATCAATTTCATAACACCCAAAAATTTAACTATAAGATGCAAGAATGGATCAAATCAGTGACCCTGGTGATGCATAACTACGGGATCGATGGCTTTCAGGCCGATGAACTGTACATAGAAACGTATTCTCATGCAAAGACCATCTTCGACGAAAAAGGCAATGTACTGGAAGAAATAAATTTCACTAAGGATGGAGATGCCGAGTCGAGGTACGTCCACCGGTATGATGGTCAGGGAAGGGTGCTGGAAACGCTTTATTATTCCTCCGACGAGCTGACAGACCGTCGGACGTATGAGCGAATGGCTGACGGTACGGTCGTCAGGGAACTCAAGCATTACCTTGACGGTTCCTTTGACGCGATATCCTATTATTATGATGACCACGGACAACTCACTGAAAAGGTCACATCGGACGAAGAGGGTTATGTTGAATCCAAAACGGTTTTTGAATACTTGGAATCACGTCGGCTGTCAGAAAAGGAAATGGATGGAGAGGGCGCTGTGATCTCGGAAAAAAAATATACCTACGACGATAAAGGCAACCTGACTGAATTCGAAGAATGGAACAGCGATAACGATAGCCGCTTACGGACCGTTGAGGAATATGACGATCAGGGGTTGCACGTACTTACGTCAAGGTATATCAACGGAAAACTGAGGGAAAGGATCGGCTACACCCCGGATGAGCAGGGACGTGTAGCGCAGATGACGGAGGAGAATGAAAGGGGAGCCTCCACCTACTGGTTTGAATACGATCAGGCGGGGAACGTGCTGGTACAGGAAGAGACCGACCTGCAGGGAGAGGTGATCAGCAGGATGGAACGAACCTTTGATGAAGGGGGCAAGCTTCTGGAAAACAAGGTATTCATTGACGGAAGGGGAAGGCGGATGAGCCAGCATTACAGGATCGAGTATGTCTATGAATGGGAGGGAGATGCTCTCGCTTAGAGCGTACACACACCCCTGTCAGCTTTCCGCAGGATAATGAACGATTGCTTTTTTTTTCCACCTGCCGGTGAGGTAATAGCTGTACTGCATGACCACTCCAAGAAACCAGGCGATCGGCATACCCCACCAAATTCCGGTGATACCGAAATGCGCGCTTAACCAGTAGGAGGCCGGCACCCTGACCAGCCACAGCGTAAACAGGGTGATGAACATGGGGATGAGGGTGTCGCCTGATCCGCGCATGACTCCTCCGATGACGAACATGGTAGTAAAAAGAATATAGAATGAACTGACGATTACCAGGTAACCGGCGCCGATCCGGATCACATTCTCGTCATTGGTAAAAAGCCGGATCAGTTCATCCCTGAAAAGAATGGTGATGATGGTCATGCCGATGGAGATCAGGATGGTCGTGCGCAGTGTGTTGTGAAATCCGGCACGGACCCTGTCGGTCTTGTTGGCACCGAGATTTTGTCCGACAAACGTGGCCAGGGCCATGGCGAAGTTCATGGCCGGCATGGAAGCAAAGGAATCGATCCGCATTCCCACGCTGTACGCCGCGCTGGCATCGGTGCCGAAAGGATTCACGATCCAGTACATGGCCAGAAAGCTCAGGGCCACGAAAGCCTGCTGAAATCCTACAGGAAATCCGATGCGGAGGCCTTTGCGGAATATTTCCCAGTCGAAATACATTTTCCGGTAGGAAAGATTGATGAGTTCATGCCTTCGGTTGAGGTATACCACCGAGGTAAAGAACGCACCGGCCATCGAAATCACCGTAGCCCAGGCCGCTCCGGCAATGCCCCACTTAAAGACCAGGATGAACAACAGGTCAAGAAAGATGTTCATAATGGTGGAGCAGATCAGGAAGTATAGCGGGGTTTTTGAGTCGCCCAGACCACGGAGGATGGCCGTGGTTGTGTTGAATCCGAAAGAAAAAATGATTCCTGCAAAGTAAATGATCAGGTACAGCCGGGCCAGGGGTATTACCTCTTCAGGTAATTTGATGAGCCTGAAAATGGGTTCACTCATCAGGATCCCCAGGGCAGTGACGACTATGGCGGCAAAAAAGAAGAATATGTAGAACGTATCGATGGCCCTTTTGACATTGCGGATGTCCTTTGCACCAAAATACTGTGCAATGACAATGGTTCCGCCAGTGCCAATGCCAATGGTGAGGGAGATCAGCGTAAAGATGATGGGGAACGAGGAGCCTACTGCGGCCAGTGCCTCCTTACCAATATATTTTCCCACAATGATGCTGTCAGCGACATTGTACATCTGCTGGAAAACATTTCCGAGCAGCATGGGAATGGCAAAATTAAAGATGAGCCGGCCCTCTTTACCCGTGGTGAGATCTTTCATCTGAAGGCTGCATTCAGGAGCGAAGGTAAGTCAAATTTCGACTAGTACTCATACCCTCCGGTATCAATCTCTATCTCCTCGTTGTTGCCGTTGCGCAGCTTCTGCTTGTAATTGTTGATCTTGTAGCTGAGGGTCAGGTTGAAGACGGGTGCTTCCCTCGAAAACTTGTCGTAGGAGTAAAAACCTTCCCCTTCTGAAATCGATTCCCGTCTGGCGGTCTTCAGCAAATCCCTTCCGGAAAGGGTGGCTGACAGCTTACGCTTGAGAAAATCCTTACGTATGGCAAGACTGGTCATGAAGAACCCTTCCTGGTTCCCCTGTGCGGTGATGGTGGGCCCGCGGTAATTAGCGGTCAGCTGCAGGCGGATGTCAGCCGGCAGTTTGAATGTCGCATTCATACGGGTATTCCAGCTGACGGTCTCTTCGTCCTTTTCCTGTTCTTCGACGCTTCCCTGGAGCCTGTAATAAAATACGTTCAGACTGGCGTTGATCAGCAGCCAGTCCGTCAGCTCGAGGTTTGCCATCAGTTCCGTTCCCGTAGCATGGTCCCTGTCCATATTGACCGAGGTATGCTGTATGATGCCGCCGTCAAGCAGGGTCCTGATCCTGCTGATTTTGTTTTTCGTGATGCGGTAATATCCTTCCAGCGAGATGAACGATTTGTTGAAACGGTACTGATAGCTCAGGTCGTACGAGTCGATGAACTCAGGTTCTAGAGAGGGATTTCCGATCCTGACGTTGTATGGATCCATATAGGTGACGGTCGGTTCGAGATCCCATCCGCGGGGGCGATCTACCCGGCGGCTGTAGCTGGCCATGAGCTGGTGGTTTTCGGTCAGTTTTTTGGAAAGATGGATTGTCGGGAAAAGATCGAACCGGTCGATCAGGAAGGTGCTGTCGCTGCCGGAGGAGTAAATATCCCGGTAGTCGTATTCACCCCTGAGGCCCAGCTGGAAGCCGAAGCTTTTCAGCTCTCCCGTCCAGGTGCCGTACAGGGAGTGGATCTGTTCAGCGAAATCCATTTGCGTGCTGAAGCGATCATTGACGATCCACTGGTTCAGGTCGTAGTCATATTCACTGTAGATATAATCTTCCGGATCGTTTTCTATACGCAACTGGTATCCTGTTTCAAGGGTTGTTTTGTTCTTAAAAGGCTTGGTGTAATCCGCCCTTACCCTGATATTCTTGGAGCGGCCCGCCTCCGTGGTCATGATACCACTGGGGAACAGGTCATCGATGATATAACTTGAATCGCTGTCATATTCAAATTGTTCTTCCCAGTCGTCTCCGTTGCGGGAAGAGTACATGACCATCGCCTCCAGTTTATGTCCCTCTTCCTTGAAAAGCTGATACAGGTTCAGGGTGGTTTCGTAATAATCACCCTCTCGCCGGCTGTCGTTGACCGAGACACTGTAAACATCTTCCAGAAAAGGATCTGAATAGATGTGCTGATGTGTCTGTCCTCCGCGGCCAAATCCGTAATTTCCGAGCCTGCCCGAAAGTGTCAGGGTGGTGGTCTTATTCATGAAGAAATCTATGCCTCCCTTGATCCCCCAGCCGTTCCTCTTCATCTTGTCCTCCGCATCTGAAGTCCTGATGGTGAGTGTGTCTCCCTCCACGGATTCATTGAGCATCAAGCCCTGTCCCTTGTGCTGGTTGTTGTTGTAGTTGCCCCCCACGAAGAGATTGACTTTGCCGGTGCGGTAGTTGAGCAACATGTCGGCCGAGTATTTCTTCCCTGTGCCTGCAGAAGCATTGATGATCCCATTATACCCTGGTTTCTGTTGCTTTTTCATGACCACGTTGATGATGCCGGCCAGACCGTCGGGATCATACCGAGCCGAGGGATTGGTGATGATCTCGAGCCGTTCCACGGCACTGGCAGGGATCTGCTGGAGGGCTTCCGTACCCTGGAGCACACTGGGCCTGCCGTCGATCAGGACGGTGAAGCTTTCGCTTCCCCGCAGTGTCACGTTGCCCTCTATGTCGACCTGAACGGAGGGAACGTTTTCAAGCGCTGTGACCACCGACGCCCCGTCGGCCATAATGTCCTGGCTGACATTCACCACTTTCTTGTCGATGCGGTATTCCACCCGCTGCTTGTCAGCAAGGATTTCTACTCCTTCTATGTTAGTGACGGCAGCCCTGAGGGCGATGTTCCCAAGGTCAACGGCATTTTCCTTCGGAGTGATCAGGATATCCGGTATGATCTTTTTATCATAACCGATAAAATTGACCACCAGATAGAATTTACCGTATGGAACTTCTGTCAGCCAGAATTTACCCTCAAGATTAGTCACGGTGCCTGTAACCATTGTGGAATCTTTTTCCCTGAAGAGGACCAGGTTGACAAATTCCATCGGAACCTTTTCGATCTCTTCCGTGACAGCACCTGCGATCGTACCCGTGTACGTCACCGGAGATCCATCCCCCATCCGGTACTCCTGCGCTGACAATCCCATCCAGCCCAGCATCACCCACAACAACACGGTCAGTTTCTTCATAAAGCCATGATTAAATAGATCTTCCCTTTCCAGACGATTTCAAATCCATTAGACACCAAAACCCGCAAAAAGTTTAACCATTATATGAACATTGAACAATGAACATTCAACATTGAACATTCAACAATCCCTCTCCTCTCTCCTCTTTCCTTTCATACACTACCCCTCTCTCCCTGAGTCCTTCCAGGATGTATTCCACGCACAGGGGATTCCTGCCGACATATTCGGGCGGGGAGATGCCTTTTTCTTTGTAGAGCCTGTGTGCGATCATCCTCACGGCCATTGTGGCCGTGTAGCCTGTCGTGCGGGCCATGGAATGCACTCCCGTGGCCTTGTTGTATTCATCGTAGAGCTCCCAGACGTACCGGAGCGGTGTGTGGTCCTTCGTCCCTTCGACGATAACGCGCATCACCGTGAGGTCTTCTTCCCCTTCCCGGAGCTTCCACCGTGGGAAAAGCAGACGGGTGGTAAGATCGATCGGCCTGATCTCTGTTCTGTTGATTTCCACGGGTTCCTGACTGAACAGGCCGGTATCCATGAAAAGCTTGATCTTATCAATATGTCCGGGATATCGCAAGGTTTTTTCGATCATGGAGGGTGCTTGGAGCGTACTCATCAGGGTCCGCAGGCCATCGCTGTTGAATGCCTCTAGTGTTCCGACTTGTTGAAAATCAATTAATTCTGGATCAGATAAGGCAGGTTTGATCACCATTTGTCCATGTTCAACGAACCTGGCCGGCCGTGTATATTCTTCGATGACGTCGACCGGGGAGAATACAGCCCTGTATTCCCAGGGCCACTGCCTTACCTTGGGCAATCCTCCCACATAGATGGTTATGCACGATGTTTCGTCCAGCAGGGAAGCTCCGTACCCTGCCAGCAGGTTGCTCATGCCGGGCGCCACTCCCATATCCGTAATGGCTATGACTCCCTTTTTCCTGGCCCGTTCGTCCAGGTCAAAGACATCCTCAGAAGAGAACGAAATGTCAACTACATTCCTGCCTGCCTCAATGACAGTCTTCAGGGTCTCGAAACCCATAAAACCCGGTACTGCACTCAGGACAATATCCTGGTCACTGATCAGTTTCTCAAGGGTACTGTGGTCCGACAGATCGGCATTGATACGGATCCCGTGGAAATCTTTCCCGAGCCGGTCCAGGTTCAACGCCTGGTAATCGGCAACAGATACTTTAAAATCTTTGTCCCCGGCAAGGTCCTTGGCCATCGGTCCACCCACCAGGCCGGCTCCTAATACAATAATTTTCATATAGTTATGTTATTCGAAGAGGTTCTTGGAGCCCGCAAAGATCGGAAAAATTCTGACACGTTCGGGATTTTAATATACCCAACCTGTGCACAAGGATGTGTCAAAATTCAATTTAACCACGGAGCGTATGGAGGATTCACGGAGAACACAGAGTTTAAATGACTAGTTATCAGCCCTCTGTGTTCTCTGTTCTTCTCCGTGATCTCCGTGGTTTCACTAAAAAAGTCCATTTTGACATACCCTCAACAGGGGAGAGTATTAGCTCCGGACCTTTTTTTTGAAATGCTGAATCTGGGTCAGGGCAACGCCTGATATAACGACCAGGATTCCGGCTATCTTCTGAGCATTGAAACTTTCCGCCAGAATAAAGTAAGAGAATGTGGCAGTAAAGATAGGGATGAGGTTGGTGAATACATTGGTCCTACTCACGCCGATCTTTTTTACACCGATGGTAAAAAGGACATAGGCTAGGGTGGAAGCGAAGACCGCCAGTTGGAGAAGGGCTGCGATCGCTTTCCAGTCCGGCCTGATGGACATAAATTCGCCCAGGTCCAGGATCAGGAACAGTGGCAGGAAATAGGCCATTCCGATAAGGTTCTGCCAGGCGATGATGGAAAAAGGGCTATAGTGTGCTGCCAGTTTTTTCAAGAAGGATGAGTAGACCACGGCGGAAACCACTGCGAAAAAAAGCAATCCAACGCCTGCAGGCGAAGCCGTGAAGGTCATGTCCCGGTTGATGAGCATGAGCGGGATGCCTGCAAAGGAAAGAAGGATCCCTGCAATGTTAAGCCATGTGATTCTTTCCCTGACGATGAAATAGGCTGCCACGGGGGTGAGGAGGGGGATGGTTGCGATCACCACGGCACTTATGGAAGGGCTGGTGTACTTCAATCCGAAATTTTCTCCGATGAAATACAAAAATGGGTTGAAAAATGCCGACAGCAGGAACAAGCCAACATCCTTTTTCCTGATCCGCTCCAGTTTTCTGAAAATCACAAGCCCTCCCATCAGGATGAGAGAGGCCAGGACGAGCCTCAGAAAGATCGTCGTAATCGGAGGATAGCAGGTAAATACGATGGAGGTCCAGATGAAGCTCATCCCCCAGAAGATCATGGAAAGCAGGATCCAGAGGTAGGTTAGGAAGGTTTTGTCGTTTTTCATCATCCAGCCGTACGGATTGGGAAGGCAAACTAACAATTTTTTCACGGGATTTTTTGTATTTTTCTGTAACATTTCCAAACCGTACCAGTCTTTACAAAAAAATACAGTCTTGGAGGTCATTTATAAAAATACTCACCAGGAACTTATTGAGCAGTGCAGGGAAGGTAATCAGCGGGCACAGCTTGAAATCTACAAAATGTATTATAAGGCGATGTATAACACCAGTTTAAGGATCCTGAACCGGCCGGCGGATGCGGAAGACATCATGCAGGATTCTTTCCTGGATGCCTTCCGGCACCTGCATGAGTATCGTGGAACTTCCAATTTCGGGGCATGGCTGAAACGGATTGTGGTCAACAATTCACTGGACGCACTGAAAAAGAATTCCGGGCTGACCTTTGTCGAAGAATATGACCATGAGATCCCACAGGAAGAATCCGCGGAGGAAGATATTTCTGCAAAGATCGATGAGATCCGGCACGCCACCGAAGAATTGCCCTCCGACCTGAGGGTGGTTCTGACCATGTATCTCTTCGAAGGATTTGATCATGAAGAAATTGCCGAAATACTCAATATTTCGAACAATACATCCCGTATACGGTACCACAGGGCAAAGAAAAAACTACTGGAGATCATAAAAGAATCCAGGATCAGGCAATTTATTATCTGATCCGCCATCATCACTGAATCATGGACAAACTCGAAAATCTGGTCCGTAACAAGCGACAGGAATTTGATCAGGCCGAGCCCCCGGATGGTCATTTCGAACGATTCCAGTATAAGCTTGCGGATGCCAGCCATCGCGGTAAAAGGGGTATCAATCTCAGGACCATCCTCCGGGTTGCAGCGGTCATCCTGATCATTGTCGCTGTATCCTTTTCCATCAACTATTTCAATTTACTGCCCGACGCGCTTGTAAAAGAAAGCGCAGCCAGCGAACTGCCATCTGAGTTGAAGGATGTGGAGGTCTACTATACATCCCTCACCGGTGAGAAGCTTCAGCAGATCGAGCATCTCTCCACATCCAAAGAGGAAACCGAAAGGATCAGAAAGCAGGCGATGCTCGAGGTTGATCAGCTGGAAAGCTCCACCCGGGAGCTGCAGCAGGAATACATAGCCAGCGGAAAGAATGAGCGCGTCCTGGATGCCATTGTCAACAATTACAGGATCATTAGCAGTCTGCTCGATCACATCATCAATGAATTATCTGAACAAAACAATGCGGAACGTACATCCGATCAACCATCCTAAAATTTAACTATCATGAATCCAAGAGACTTATTGCGTTTACCCTTCCTGCTGACCTCACTTTTTGTGATGATCCTGCTGAGTGCAGGCGCCAGCGGAGATAAGTTCACCCGGACGGTCAGGAAGGAATATACCGTTCGTAAGGATGCCAGCCTTTCGGTGGACAATAAATTCGGCAAGATTCACTGTGCCAACTGGGATAAGGACATGATTTCCCTGGAAGTGACCATTTCAGTGGATGCCTTCAGTGAACAAAAAGCGGCACGGATCTTTGACATGATCCAGGTGGATATCTATGGTTCAGCCTCGGAAGTGGGTGCCAAAACGGAGATCAGCGATGCATTCAAAGGAAACAACGATAACACCTCGATCAAGGTTGACTACATGATCCGTATCCCTGAGACGGTATCCCTTGAGTTGACCAACAAGTTTGGAGATATCTACATCGAAAAGGTAAGCGGGCCTGCCAGCATCGATCTGAGTTACGGAAACCTGGAAGCCGGCCGGCTGGGGAGCCAGGACAACGACCTGGATATTAAGTTCAGCAAGGCCTCCATTGACTCCATCACAAGTTTCTCTGCAGAACTGAAGTATTCTGAATTAACTGTTAACAACAGTAAAATGATGAATGCGGAGTCCAAGTTCTCCACTGTCCGAATGGAGAATGTTGCTTCGGTAGATATTGATTCTCAATATGATACATACAATATTGGAGATGTTCAGGTAGCGGAGATCCATTCGGAGTTTTCCACCGTGAAAGTAACCAAGCTGCTTAAGCGCATTCACGTCGATTCGGAATATGGCAACATCCAGGTGAAATACATTGCACCGGGATTTGACAGGGCAGAGCTGTACAATGAGTTTGGCGCCCTTGAGCTGGGTATCGATGAAGAAGCCAGTTACCAGCTGGATGCCACCATAAGGCTGGGCTCTCTGAGCTATCCAAAGGATAAAGCATCGTTAGTCAAAGAATCCGAAAATTATACAACCACCACCTACCGGGGTTCCGTCGGGGCAAATAAAAGTGCCGCATCACAGGTCTTCATCGACAGTTCCAATGCGGGAGTGACGATCAAGACGTGGTAGGGGGAATACGAAGGCACAGAGGCACAAAGTTTTATTGATAAAAAATAATTATGCAAAAGTTAGTGATTAATCAGAGAGTAATGACAGGAATCCTGATGACGGGGATCATCTTCCTGTCGGTAGCAAACGCAGGCTGGGCACAGGTATCCCAGGAAAGGGAGATTGGCAGCTTCAGGGCCATTGAGAACCGGAGCTCCGTTGACCTTTATATTTATCAGGGAACGACTCCGCGCGTGGTCGTTGAAGCGGATGAATCCGTTATCAGCAAGGTTGAAACCTGGGTGGATGGCGATGTCCTGATCGTTGACATGGACCGTTGCCCAATGTTGGTCAAGACGCTTAAAGCTCATATTACGGTGACGGATCTTGAGCGGTTGACCGTGAACGGATCCGGGGACGTCACAACGGAGATGACGATGGAGAATCTGCACTTCGACGTCAAGGTGAATGGATCCGGTGATGTTAACCTCAACGTGGATGTGGGCGAATTATCGCTGCGGATCAACGGTTCGGGAGATGCGGACATTGAAGGGAATGCACGAACAGCTTCCATCGTGGTGAGCGGCTCCGGCGATCTGGATTTCGAAGGAGGTACGATGGAGGCATGCTCGGTGAAGCTAACCGGATCTGGAGACATCGAACTGGAGGGTTCAACAGGCACTCTGGAGATCAAGCATATCAGCTCAGGGGATCTGGATGCCGGCAAACTTCTTGCAAGTTCATGTTCCATTGAAAAATTAGGATCGGGTGATACCAGTGTATGGGTGGACGGTGATCTCAGCATCGTCTCCAGCGGATCGGGCGATGTGTATTATAGGGGAAACGCAAAGATCAAGTCCATGTCGGTCACCGGTTCCGGTGAAGTCAGTAAGATCCGTTAACTAATCCTTTAAATTCCATTTTATGAAAAGAACAGCTTTTTTGCTATCAGCAGCCGTTTCCTTTATTTTTCTTACATCCACCAACTCAGCATGCCTTTATACGATGGAGGCCGTCGACGGGAACGGGAATGTGGTCAGGCAGGACAGGAATGTATCTCCCTTCCGTGCGATACAGGTCGGTGGTTCCTTTGAAGTGTCCCTGGTGCAGGGCGATAAAGAATCCGTGGTGGTTGAGGCGGATGAGAACCTGATGGAATATATAGTGACAGAAGTCAGAGGACATACACTCATAGCGGGAACCGAAAAGAACCTTAGGAATTATGACAGGTTAAGGCTTATTGTCACTTTCCGGGAGTTGGACCAGATCGACGCGGGCGGGGCAGTTAAAATATACGGTGATGATACGCTTACCTTTAAAGATCTGTCTCTCGAGGCCAGCGGGGCCACAGAAGTAATCCTTGACCTGGAAGCGTACTCCCTTTCACTGGGCTCAAGTGGAGCCAGCCACCTCAGACTGGCAGGACGCTGCCGTACCGCATCCCTTGAATCCTCAGGTGCCAGCAGCCTTAGGGCAGATGATCTGGAGACGGAAGAATTCATGCTGAACATCTCCGGGGCGGGCGAGGCCTCGGTCTTCGTGACAAAGACTCTGGATGTGAGTGTTTCGGGAGCTTCACACGTGAAGTACAAGGGAAATCCTCAGATGATCCGCCAAAAGACCTCAGGCGCCTCAAGCATTTCCAATTAGCAGGATAAATTCCTCCTCTGTAAGGATTTTTATTCCAAGGGTCTTGGCCAGTTCAAGCTTCCGGGGTCCCATATTCGCTCCTGCGATGATCATATCGGTTTTTGAACTCACTCCGGACACGTTGCGACCGCCATGCATTTCAATCAGCCGTTTGATCTCCTCTCGTGAGAAACGGCTGAAGACGCCACTCACCACGACTGCTTTGTTTTCCAGCCTGCCGGAGACCACCGTAAGCTCTTCTTTTCCGGCTTTTAACCTGACGCCCGCTTCATGCAACCGTTCCACCAGCCTGACATTTTTGGGATTCCTGAAAAAAACCACGATGCTTTCGGCAATTTTTTCTCCGATTTCCTCCACAAGCATCAGCTCTATGTAATTTGCCCCCATCAGCTTGTCGATGCTTCGGTAATGCCGCGCTAACTTTTTTGCCACGGTTTCACCCACGTAACGTATACCAAGGGCATACAGGACCCTCGAAAAGGGAACCTCCTTCGATGCCTCAATACCATCCAGGGTGTTCTTCACGGTTTTCTCCCGGAAGCTGATCTTTTTTTCTTTCTTTTCCCCTTCGGTCATGTAGGTCTTTTCCAGACCATACAATGCCTGGTAGGTGAGCGAATACAGGTCGGCCACATCCTTTACCAGTCCGTTATCGTAGAGCATTTCGATCTTTCCTTCACCCAGGCTTTCAATGTTCATTGCCCTGCGGCTGATGAAATGTTCCAGTTTTCCTTTGATTTGGGGCGGGCAGCCTTCTTCATTCGGACAATAGTGGATGGCTTCTCCTTCTCTTCGGATAAGCGGAGTCCGGCATTCGGGACAAACCCGGATGAATGCTGAGGGCACCGCATCGGAAGGTCTCAGCGAAAGGTCTACTCCGATGATCTTCGGGATGATCTCGCCTCCCTTTTCGACAAACACCGTATCCCCGATCCTGACATCGAGTTTTCTGATGATGTCGGCATTATGAAGGGATGCCCTTTTGACGGTTGTGCCGGCAAGGACCACGGGACTCAGGTTGGCAACCGGAGTGACAGCCCCGGTCCTGCCCACCTGGTAGTCGATGGAAAGCAGCCTGGTGGCCGCCTGTTCTGCCTGGAATTTATAGGCGATGGCCCAGCGGGGCGATTTGGCCGTAGATCCCATCTCCTGTTGCCGGGCATAGGAATTTACCTTGATGACCACTCCGTCGATATCAAAAGGCAATTCATACCTGGCCTTATTCCAATAGGTGATGAAGTCGAAGATCTCTTCGACGTTATGGCATTTTGCGATGTACGGGCTGACCTTGAGTCCCCACTCCCGTGCTTTCATCAGGTTATCATAGTGGTTATCAAAGGGAAGCTGATCGCCCAGGATATGATAAAGAAAGCAATCCAGGGGACGGCGGGCGACCAGTGCCGAGTCCTGCATCTTTAGACTGCCTGCCGCTGCATTACGGGGGTTGGCGAACGGGGGGTCGCCGATCTCCTCCCTTTCCTGGTTAAGCTTATCGAATCCGTCCCGCGGCAGAAACACCTCGCCCCTGATCTCAAAAGTTGCGGGAAAGTCACCCCGTAACTGCAGGGGGATCGAACGGATGGTCTTTATGTTCGCTGTTACATCGTCACCCTGGGTCCCGTCGCCCCTGGTCACGGCCAGGGAAAGACGTCCCTGGTCATAACGCAAGCCAATGGCAACACCGTCGTATTTCAATTCGCAAACGTAGACAAGATCCCCTCCGGTCAGCTTTTGCGATCTTTTGTCAAACTCGATAACTTCCTCTTCTGAATACGTATTACCCAGCGACAGCATGGGATAGGTATGAGCGACCTGCCTGAATTCCCTGGTGATTTCTCCGCCGACACGGCGCGTCGGAGAATCTGCTCGGGCGAAAGCCGGATGCTCCGCTTCAAGCCTTACCAATTCCTCCAGTAGCCTGTCAAATTCGTGATCAGTGATCACTGGCTCAGCCAGGACGTAATAACGGTAGTTGTGTTCGTTGATCTGATCGGTCAGTTCCTTGATCCGACGTTGTGCTTCATCGGGGGTCATGCTTTCAATATTATTCAATTGTTCAATTGTTCAATTGTTCAATAGTTAAATTGTTAATTGTTAATTGTTTGTCGTTAATTATCAAATTGTTACAATGAAGATACATCGTTAGTCGTTGATCCTGTTCGGGAAGAAATCCTTGTTACGGTAAATGATGATGGTCTGGTTGGCATTGACGGGATTGATACGGTACAGAATCCGGTCGATCAGGCCGGGGTCAATGCGCGTCTCATACGTGATGTTTGGCAGAAGGTTCCTGATCTTTTCCACCCTGGTATCGATGTCTCTGTCCTGAAATAAAAGCACAAAACGCGGGTATTTGGTTTCGCCATACACCTCAAGCTGGTTCTTCAGGGAGTCGTAGGGATGGTTTCCACTAATGGAATAAACATTCAGCTTCTCGCCATAATAATAGGAAGGGGGGATCAGGATCTCATGCCGGTACGTATCATCGAACAGGACGTAATCAATGCCGGGATAACGCGACAGATAGGTCATGGATTCTACCCTGGCCTTTTTTGAGTACATGGTGGTAATGACCGGGAGCAGGCACAGGTTGATGATCCAGAAAAACATCCAGCTGGCAGTGAGAAGGCGGCTGTGTTTCCGCCAGAAGCCCGATCCTGCAGCAAGTTCCTGCCAGCCTGTCACACCCGCCATGATCAGAAACGGGATCATCGGGATGATGAAACGTTCCTGCTTATTCGGAAAAACCGAATGAAAGATCAGGAATAAAAGAGCAGGGAGGAAGAGGATCATCTGTTTTTTCCAGTTCCTGAAAAAACCTGCAAATACAAAGAAGCTGATGGGCGGTATCAGTAAGACCAGCAGAAAGACCAGGTAGTTATACCATGGACCGATGATATAATCAAAGCGGTGATGAATGTTGTAAAGAACATACTGCCTGAGTTCTGCAAATGGCGCTTTCCAGATCAGGAAGTCGATCACGCCTTGTGTCAGGACAATGGAAAGGGCCAGCCCGAGGACGAAGAGCGCATTTTCCTTCCATCTTTTTTCCAGGACAAGGACCAGCCACACCCCTCCGATATAGACCATCAGCTGGTACCTGACTGCAAATGCCAGTCCGAACATGAATCCTGCCATCAGGGCTTTCCATTTCCAGCCCGGAGAACCGCTGATCAGGTACCAGGTACCCAGTATCATGAAAGGGATGCATACCACCTCAATGAGATTCCTGACGCTCAGCCAGGGCATGAACCAGTACGCAGCCAGCAGGATCCCTGTCAGACGTGCGATCGTTGCATCCGATAGATTCAGGGCTATCCGGTAACCATAATAGACGGTGATCAGTGAGAAGGAAGCGTGGAGCAAGCGGACAATGCACATCTGTGTTTGCGGAGAGTGAACACCCAGAAACTCCAGCAGCTGGAATACCAGGTACATGAAGCCTACATAGAAGAAGCTGTGACCTGAGGGCCCTTTGTTTTCTTCACTCCAGGGAAGCCAGTTGTCGTAATCCTGTCCAACCGCCCAGGAGTGGGCCTGTTCGACGATGATGAAATGATCGTCGTGCATGCCAAATCCCCTGGCAAAAACAGAGGCGATAAGCCTCAGCAGGATCGCCGCCAGCATAATGACCACCAGGGGTTTTTCCTTCCAGTATGTATACAGCAACTTCATGATCTGTTTTGGTGTCGGGGGAAAAGATGTTGTGCATCCTGTCTGTCGGTCACGGATGTGTGCCCTGTGTTACTGCTTGATGAGTTCCCTGATCTCGGCCAGGTGGATGTCTTTTATCTCCTGTCGCAGGGTTCTTGCTGATCGGGTATAATAACCATGATGTGTCAGGAAGTCCATCTGGAGCCTGTACCATTCGCTGAGTGTCGTTTTGTGCACATTCAGCCGTTTCCATTCAAACAGCAGCCTGTGGGCGATCATGTAGAAATCGTCCCGGCCCAGGTAATCCAGGTCGGCGTCGCATAGGATCTTCTCCAGGCTGGTGGTTGCGCTCTGGGGCAGTTTGGTCGAAAGGATCATTTTATTGATCACGTTAATATCCTGTTCTGAATAGCCGAATTCAGGCAGGTACTTTTTTGTCAGCTCGGTGGAGGCCTCCTCATGGTCTGTGTAACATATCAGCATGCCGGAATCATGGAACAGGGCTGCTGTTCTGAGCAGAAGCAGGTTGTGTCCATTCTGGTTTTCCAGTGCTGCCAGCCGTTCGGCTGATTCCAGAACATCAAGGGTGTGCTCGATATTATGATATTGCAGCTCTGGCCTTAGTTCGCTCGTAAGCTTATCCAGAATGAAATTCTTTGTCCCCTCGAAATCGATCATTTCCTATGTTAATAATGGGTTGTAAAGATATGAATTTATTCTGTTTAACTAAACGAAGCGGAATTTTTGAAGGACCTCTTTGTTTCAGGTGTTTCTGCAGGATCATACATAGTTCTGGCGAAGCATTTCGGCCATGGCAGGATCAATAAGATCTTTTCTCCTGACCTCATCGAAGAAATCCATCAGGTCCCTGATCTTCAGATTCTTTTTTTCGTCTGCTGAGATATCTTTCACAATCCTGCCCTGGTGAAGCATCAGGATCCGGTCGCCAAGATGGATCGCCTGCTGCATGGAATGTGTCACCATAAGCGTTGTCAGCTGGTCTTTTTCGACGATCTCGCGGGTGAGTTGTACCACCTTGGCTGCCGTTTTGGGATCCAGCGCGGCAGTGTGTTCATCCAGAAGCAAGATTTCAGGTTTGACCCATGATGCCATCAAAAGGGTGAGTGCCTGCCGCTGACCTCCCGACAGTTTCCCGATCGGCGTGTCGAGACGGTCCTCCATTCCCATGTTCAGTGTTTTGATCCGTTCCCTGAAAGCGGTTATGCTCCTTGAAGTCAGTGCCATACCCAGGCCCCTGAAGGAGCCTTTCCTGGCTGCCAGGGCGAGGTTCTCGGCAATGGTCATATCGGGAGCCGTCCCTGAGAACGGATTTTGAAATACCCTGCCAAAATGGAGGGCTCGTTCATGTTCTTTCTTCCGTGTGATGTCGGTCCTGTTCAACAGGATCTTTCCCGCATCCGGAAGGAAAGCACCTGCCACGGCATTCAGCAAGGTGGATTTACCCGAACCGTTCGTTCCCACCAGGATGACAAAGCTTCCGTTTCGGACCTCGCAGCTGACTCCCTGCAGGGCCTTCACCTCATTGGGCGTTCCCGGATGAAAGGTCTTCTGGAGATCAATGATCTGGAGGATAGGATCACCTGTTGTCATTCACTAAAGGTTTAATGTTGAATCGTTTCACCAGGGATGGCAGAACCAGCGCGGCCAGTACGAACAGGGCCGTGATCAGCTTCAGGTCGTTGGGGTTCATCCCCAGCCGGAGTGCGATGGCCACCAGTATCCTGAAAAAAACCGAACCCATTATGGCTCCCGCGATCAGCAGCCCGACACTTCGGGTGTTGATAAGCGCTTCGCCGATGATCACACTGGCCAGACCCCATACCAGCATGCCGATCCCCATCTGGGCATCTGCAAAACCCTGATACTGGGCCAGCAGTGATCCTGATAACCCGATCATCCCATTTGCCAGACCAAGCCCCAGGATGATCATCCAGTCGGTATTGACTCCAAGTGCCCTGATCATGTTCTGGTTATTGCCTGTGGCCCGCATGGCCGTACCGAAATGGCTTCTGAAGAACCACCTCAGGATACTGCCAGCCAGTGCGATCGCTATCAGCAGCACCACCATTGTCATCAGGTCCCGAAGCTGCACGTTCCATCCCGCCAGGCTGACGGTTTCCGAGTCGGGGAAAACCGATCGGGTCAGCGTTTCAACATAGGTAAACAGGGTAGTCTGCGTGAGCAGAGGGATATTGCTTTTCCCCATCACATGAAGATTGACCGAATACAGGGCGGTCATCACAAGGATACCGGCCAAAAGTGAGTTGATCTTGAATTTGGCATGCAGTACCCCGGTAGTCATTCCGGCGAGAAATCCTCCGGTAAATCCCAGGAAGGTGGCCAGCAGCGGATGGAGGTCAAGCTGGATGACCGCAGCCGTTATCGCAGCACCGAACGTGATGGAACCCTCCACGGTGATATCCGGGAAGTTGAAGATCCGAAAGCTGATGAAAACCCCCATGGCAAGGAGGGAAAGGATCAGTCCGATGATCAGCGAACCTATCAGTAAGCTCATGTTCTCAATGGATCAGGTTACGTTCATGGTATTTATCTTGCCCAACCAGCATGTGCCGGCCCGGAATTCGCTTTCACCGATACCCTGGTGTGACCGCTGGTCGTTCAGCACGTGAAGGATGGTTTCAAACTGGTGTTCCTCCACCAGCGTTCTTATGATTTCACGGGGATCTTTCCAGTGTTTTTTCAGGGGATGGTAGGAAAACACGGCTGCATGAAAATGACCCAGCAGGGGGGAGAACGGTGATAACGGCCGCAGGTGGATGTTTGTCCTGTCCGCCCCTGCAGCAGAAACAATCCCGGTGACCAATGCGAACATACTGTTGAATTCAGGCTCGGTGGTCATGGTCACCTGCTGCTTGATGTCCGGAAAGGAAAACAACGGCTTGGCCCGCTCCCTGGCCATCGGATCCACTGCCAGGGATGCTCCCACCAGCCCTGTCGATTCCGCAACCATCACCATCCCGGCTCTTTCGAAGGGAACTAGCTGATGGAGATGATCCGCCAGCTGGCTGAACCGAACTTTGCGGTTCATGTCCGTAACTTCAAAACGGACCATGTGAGAAAACTGTCCTTCGAACAACAAACCGTACAGGAGATTGACCTTTGGGACCATCTGACCGGTCCGGATCAGGTAATCGGGTTTTTTTCTTTCATCGGTGGGCAACCAGGCGATCACATCCCCCAGACCGATGAATTCTCCCATCCGGTAAGCACTGTCCTTCTGAGCGTCGCCAAAAGCTCCGATCCCGACCCCATACCGCTGCGAATGAAAAGGAACGGTCTGGATGGATGCAGGATCCGTCATGCCTTCAAGCAGGTCAGCAGGTGAACCGACGCTCATTCCCCTAAGGTATTCATCCGGATGAATAGTTTCCATGATGTACCTGACCTGGTCCATACTGGCTTCGAAGGCGGAATGAGGATCAGTTGCTGGCTTGCGGACCTCTTTCTGTGTCATTAGCATCTTCATCCCAGCCATCTCAAGAACCGACCGTACCTGCTCGGATGGTCTGACAACCAGCAGCGAACCCTGGATCTCCCTGAGTTTCCTGAAGTATTGAATAAGGACACGTATACCCGCTGAACTCATGTAAGAAATGCCATGAGTGTCCAGCAAAAGATCATAGAAGCCTTTATGGAGGCACTCCTCCATCTTTTCACCAAGAATGGCCGACCAGTAGGCATCCAGCCTGCCGTCAAGCACCAGCACCAGGTGATCTTCTTTTTTTTCTTCCCTGATCGTCAACTGTTCGCTCATGGTCTAGAGGTCGATGATGAACCCTTTGTATTCATCGGGGATAGTTATGCTGCATTTTTCGGCGGCTTTTTTATTGATCAGAATATCTGTTTTGCTCACATATTGAAAGGGGATCCTGCCGGGATCCTCCCCGGTGATGACCCTTGCCAGCAAATAAACGCCTTCCAGGCCTGCCTGGTGATAGTCCCTGGCTGCTGCTGCCGTGGCTCCGTTTTTTATCTGCGGGGAATCGAAGGTAAAACAGGGCAGGCGATGATCTTCGCAGATACGGATGATCTGTGGGAAGGCTGAACCGGTCGTGTTATCAACGATCTGGCAGACAGCCTGTACCTTCATGGCAATCAATGACTGGAGGGCGTCCCCGATCTCTGAGGTGGTGTTGATCGGTACGGCCACCAGGGTGATGCCCGTGGGGGCAAGCAGCTTTTCGAAGGATTCTTTGTTTACCACAGCATTCACCTCGGAGGGATTGTAAAGTGTACCGACCTTGTTTACACCAGGGATCAGGTCCTGCACCAGGCGCATCATCCCTCCGAAGTCCGACAGGGTTGAAATTCCGGTAATGTTCGGCAGATGGTCCGTGAAATCCTTTCCTGCGCCGGCGGTCACGGGATCGGCCACTGTGGTAAAGATCACGGTCTTATGGGATAACTTCCTGCATGCAGCCTGTAGGGTAGGAGTGGAGATGGTCATCACAAAATCATACGGTTTAGTAGCCACCACATCTACAATGCTGTTGAGCATGGTGATATCACCCTGCGCATTCATGACTTCCAGAATAAAATCCTTGCCTTCAGTCAGTCCAACTTCCAGCAAACCATTTCGGATGCCCTCCTCCGTGTACTCTGTGAAGGGAGTGTCGGAATATTCGATCAGGGCCAGCTTCATCATCTCTCTGGGCCATCCGTTCTTTAATCCTTCCCGCACTTTGGTTTTGAAGAGGGGATTGACCACCCCGCCGGTCAGCACGGGGATATTTTCGGTCAGGTAGGTGACTTTTCTTTCTGCTGATTCAGGATTCCGGTTCTGCCGGTCCGTATACAGTAGGATAAGGGCAACCAGAACGATCGATGCTAGTGCCCTCACCGGAGGCGTAATTTTCCTGAAGGGAGTCAAAGTCTGTTTGATGTTCATCTGGGATGAAATCGTACAACCATCATGGTAATATCGTCGGATTGCTGTGCACCTTCCGTATATGCGCTCAGGGAAGAGTAAACCGACTGGATGACCTCTCCCGGATTCAGCTGGGCGGCCTCCTTAAGCACGTTTTCCAGCCGTTTCTCGGAGAAGAGTTCATAGTTGATATTCATGGCCTCGGTCACGCCGTCGGTATAAAGGAACAACGAATCATTGGGCTGCAGCATGGTGGTTTTCTGATGATAGGAGACCTCTTCCATGACACCAAGCACAATGTCGCCCGTCGTTTCAAGACTTCTGACCGCACCCGTTTCGTTAACGATGTAGGGTGGATTATGCCCTCCGTTGGTATATTGAAATTCACCTGTCCGGGTATTCAGTATCCCGTAGAAGACCGTGACGAACATCTGGTTTACGCTTTCCTTACAGAGCAGCTGGTTGGAATAATCCATGCACTCCTGCGGTGAAAAACCCTTGAGGGCGGCCGCCCTGATGATGGTACGGCTTACAGCCATGTAGATGGCAGCGGGAATGCCCTTGTCTGAAACATCGGCGATCACCATCCCCAGGTGGTCGGGATCGATCAGGAAAAAATCGTAGAAATCCCCCCCGACGGATTTGGCAGCCAGCATGTAGGCATGGATATCAAAATCCGTACGGTCGGGAAATGGTGGGAATTTTTTCGGAAGGATCGAATGCTGGATCTCCGCGGCGATGTTCAGATCGTGCTGCAGGGCAACCAGTTCCTCGTGCTCCTCGCTGGCTTTTAAAAGTACCCGGATCTGGTCAATGGTCTTATGGATAGTGATCTCCAGGTCTTCGAAATTGATGGGTTTGGTGATGAAGTCGAAAGCGCCCCGGTTCATGGCTGTCCGGATGTTATCCATGTCACCGTAGGCCGATACGATCACTGTTTTCAGCGCGGGATTCTTCAGCTCATTCAGCTTTGCCAGCAAGGTCAGTCCGTCCATCTCCGGCATGTTGATATCCGAAAGGATGATCGTGGTGTCGGGATTCTTCACCAGTAGCTCCAGGGCATGCAACCCGTTGGTAGCAAACTCAAACCTCCATTCGTTTTCCTTTAACTGCTTGCGGAATTTCTGACGAAAAAGGATCTCCAGATCCAGTTCATCGTCGACGATCATGATCTTAATGGGATCATTTTTTGCCATGTGAAACGTTTGGTTATTAGATTTAATATCATTGAAAGTCCAAAATTAGCGAATTGGTCGCACACTCACAAAAAAGTTCATACCCCGTTGGTCAATCGGCCCATATTGCCTGATCTCCTTTTCCCCCAAAGATGGTATACAATCCAAACATGGCTGCATACTTGTCATAGGTGAAATCATAGTAAGGCGCTGCCCAGAAATGAACTGACGGTTTTTTTACCACTGTGTAATCAAACCGGGGTCCCAGCGCCCAGATGGTGAATTCTTTTATTCCTTCCACACCCGCTTTGAAGGACGGGAAGTTATAGAAGAGCTGCAGGGCAAAGCGGTCGGTCTCCGTGCCGAAGCCGTGCCCGAAAAGACCCAGCAGCGACCAGTGCCCTTTCATCAGGAAGAAATTTGGCATGATGCGCACAAAATGATCCCCTTCCTTCTGTATACCAATCATGCACCCCACATAGGCCCAGTCAGTGACCTGATATCCCAGCCCCACATCACCCTCACCCCAGTTGGGAGTGGCATAGAAATAACTGTTGAACGCGAGCCGGCCGTTGAACCAGTGATCTGCCTTGAGTGACAGCCTGGGCTTGAAATCACCCCGGTAGATCAGGTTGAACTCATGGATCATGAAGGATGTCTGAGCTTCTGTGCCACAGGTGGTCAGGAGTAACGGGAACAGAAGGATCAAATATGTTCTCAGGATCAAACGTGGCTTCATTTTCACCGGTGCTTATTTTATGTCGGGGATCGTAATGATGAATTCAGTCGACTCCCCTTCGGTGGATACCACTTCCAGCCTGCCGTTGTGGATATTGGTGATGATATCATAGCTCATCGAAAGCCCGAGTCCCGTTCCTTTGCCGGTAGGCTTGGTCGTAAAGAACGGATTGAATATCTTATCGATGATCGGCTGGGGGATGCCTGTTCCGTTATCTTTGATCCTGATCACGATCTGCTGATCAGCTTTTTTAGTTGAGATGCTGATGGTGGGGGAATATCCATCCGGTTTTTTCTGCCCTTTTTCAAAAACCGCGTAGCAAGCATTGTTCATGATGTTCAGGATCACCCTGCTGAAGTCCTGCGGCACGATCTTCACCTTTCCGATGCCGGGATCCAGATCCTTCACAAAGGTGGCGTTGAACGCTTTGTTTTCGGCTCGTATGCCGTGGTAGGAGAGATTTACATATTCCTCCACCAGCGCATTCAGGTCTGTGGCCAGGAATTCTCCGGACTTTCCGCGTGAATGCTGAAGCATCCCTTTTACGATCCGCTCCGCCCTTTTGCCGTGCTCATTGATCTTTTGTACGTTGGATTCTAACATTCCGATCACCTCCTCGATATTTTCGACTGTTTCCTGCGACAGGTTTGATTTCTCCTTGTCAATATATTCACTGAGTTCTCCGGTCAGGTCCATGGACAGCGATGAGAAGTTGTTGACAAAGTTGAGGGGATTCTGGATCTCATGGGCGATACCGGCCGTCAGTTGGCCCAGCGAAGCCAGCTTTTCGGATTGAATAAGCTGTTTCTGCGTCTCTTTCAGGTTTTCCAGGGTGTGCTGGAGGTCCTCGAGGATGCGTGTCTTGATGAACGCAGAGATGATATGCTCCTTGGAATTTCGCACAAAACCAAAGTCGCGCATGTTAAAGGCGTCTTCCTTTGTCATGCTGATAAGCAACAGGAGCCCTTCCACCTTCTCTTCGACCTTGATGACCAGGATCACCATGGATTTTGGCACTCCGAGTTTCTTGAATTCAGGAGCGTCGGTAAGATTTTTCAGGTCGTTTTTGATGAAGATATCCTCATGGATCTCCAGTGCATTCTTGAGATAACGGTTCTCGGCTTCCTCCAGTTCATACTGGATGCCGGCCAGCTCACCGATGTCACAGTGGTAGCCGGCCTTGAACCGGTAGATCTGAGATGACTGGTCGCGTACAAGGGCCAGGGCTTTATCCACTCCCTGGACAACACTCATCTTCTCCAGAACCGTTTCCGTCAGATGGGCCACATGGATCTCTTCGTTGATCGCTTTCACAGCTTTGTTGATCCTTTCCAGCTCATAATTTTTATCGGCAAGTTCCACGGACTGCTGTTCAAGCTCTTCCTTTTGTCTGACCACTTCCAGGGTGCGTTCCTGGATGACTTCCTCCAAAGCCTGTTTTTCTTTCAGCAACTTCCTTGAGCGCATGCGCACGATCAGGTAGATGGCCGAGCCGATGATCAACGCATAGAGAAGATAGGCCCACCACAATAAATACCAGGGTGTGAGGATACTGAAGGAATACGTGGAGTCGGAGCTGGTATCCCCGTAGATGTTCCTTGATCTTACATGAAACACATAATCCCCTTTGGGCAGATTCGTGTATTCCTTGTTCATTTCATCGCTCCACTCCGACCATAGTTTATCAAATCCTTCCAGGAAATACTGATATTCATTGCGTCCGGCGGCATTCATGGTGACCGCTGCATATTCGAACAGCACCGAGTTCCGTGAATAATCGATCTGTGTATAAGCGCTTTCTGAAGGCTGATGTGCCCTGATCCCGTCCCTTCCGAAAAACGCACCCCAGAAGATCGTGGAGTCACCTTTGATGCTGACCTTTCTGATCAGGGTAAGGTAATCCTCCTGATGGTAATCCTTCACTGCGGGATCGTAACGGATTATGCCTTCCGGTCCCCCAAACCAGATGATCCCCTGCTTCTCAGGGTAAATGGCCCAAACGATATAATCGCTCAGGGGAAGGAACGGTGTGGAGATATGCTCTGAGATCCCATGGATATCCTTTCGGTAGTAAGAGATCCCTTTTTCGTCACCATTGGTTGTCCATAGGTTTCTCTGATGATCTTCGACGGTCAGTTTTAACCAGATGTTCCTGCTGATGCTGTCACCGTTGAACAGGGGGAGGACCTCAAAGCTTTTTCCCTGTCTGTTGAAGCGGTATAATCCCTGTCGTGTGTTGAGATGAACACCCGTTGAGATCCTGCTGAGATGGTTCCCGGTCATAAAAGGAAGTCCGTTGGTGGTATCATACCGTACCACGGTCGCCTGGTCTCCCGGAGTGTACTGAAACAGGCCGCTGATGGGCGTGTTCATCCAGACAGATCCATCCTCGTCTTCCTGGATCTCCATGACCTCACCGATGGTACCGGTAAGGATCTCTTTGGTTTCCCACCGCGAAGCGCTCTCTATGAGAATGACCATACCGGCGGCATGACCTGCATAGACGGTGACCGGGTTGATCTGTGATCTGCATAGGGTATAAAATGCTCCTGGCGTGATCAGTGTTGAGCTGATCCCTTTTACCTGATAAATCCCCTTGCTGGTTGCTGCCAGAAGCGTGTTGCCGTGTGGTACGATCGACCAGCACCCGGTCGTGATGCCGCTGACCGGCCGAAAGCCTTTCCCGGAAGGATCATACCGGAACAGGCCCTGATACGTGGAGGCAAAAAGGACGTCATCCACCCTGGCAATACCGGTCACCCCGCCGCTGATCCCGTTCAGCTCAGTAAAGCTTGAAACAGGGCTGGGCGTTTCTATCAGGACAAGACCGTTGTTCGAAGCAGCCCATAGATTACCTTCCCTGCTGACGAAAAGGGAAGTGACATTGTCGTTCGTCAATCCTGCCTTCCGGTCAATCACCTGCCGGAGCCTCCCATCCCTTTCGGCGACGATGATCCCATGGCGCTCCGTGCCAAAAGCATATGCACCATCAGGCAGTTTAGCGCTGCAGGTGATTTGAATTCCGGTGAGCAGTTCACTGGCTGCAGAAGCGATCTGCACAGCCTGGTTAGCTGTCAGCCTGAAAAGACCTTGGCCTTGCGTTCCCAGGATGATGGTACTGTCGTTCTCCGGAAGCATAGCACTGACCTCAAGAATTCCCGACCCGACGGTAGGTCCAACTACGTACCTCTGTTGTCCTCCTTCAATTGCCAGAAGACCTTTGTCCTTTATCCAGAGATAAAGAACATCGTTGACATAGAAGGAACTCACCACTGAGCCTTCCGTTTCTGTTACACCGATCTGATCAAAATCATAATTAAAAATGTACTGTTCGGTAACGAAATACACTCCAGAGGGTGTTGCGAAGGTGCCATGAACATCCAGAAAGTTACGGTACCTGTCGGGGATCAGTTGACTTAGGGAGACAAACAGGAGGTTGCCCCGCGGATCAGGCGACAGGTAGCCAATTTCGCCCCTGGCTCCTGCATAGATGATCCCATCCCTGGTGCATGAAAGCGATGACACCATCGATATGTTTGCAGTCGGTATTAGCCGCCATTGTTCGCCATCAAATTCAAGGATCCCGGAAAAATTGCCAAAATACATGATCCCTCTGGAATCCTGCGCTATGGCGAAATTTTGAGAATGGGCATGGTAGATGTCAGTACCCAGGTTCTTAATGAAAGGATTACCGATCTCCTGCCCTGAACAATGGCATGCCAGGTGGATTCCCAAAAGGGAGGACAGGACGAGAAACGTGGTGATCACTTTTCTTATACGCCTGATATTCATATATTTATATTTATGTTGTTCGTAATGTACTCAATACCATTCCAGGAATTTTCGCGTAAAGCCGGGATATTCCCTCATCAGGTCAATCACCGTCTCCAGGCTGATCAGCAAAAGCATACTATCCTCCCGGGCTCTGCACGACTGACCACTGGGTGCTGGTCCGCTGATATCCAGCATGAAGACTTCTCCTTCAGCACAGGAGCCGATGATCTCCTTGCCTTTAAGTCTGTCCACCTTTCCGGAAAGGACCAGGCAGAAATAGCCGGTATTCTCGGGCAGATCGGGCAGGGATGTATCTTTTTTCAGGGTCAGATCGAGGGCCGTCGTGGCTGTGTCGGCCAGAACAGGATCGGGGATACCGGTGAAAAGGCCTGAATCTTTCAATGCTTCTGTCTTTTCTGTGATCAGCAGTTTTTCACGGAAAGACGTTGCCAGCCCTATCTTTTTGGTCACGTTTTCCAGCCGTTGCTTATCCCGTGGAAGTTGTACGGCAAGGATGTCATAAAACCGCTCCTGGTCCAGGGCATGCAGGACCCATGCAGCTGTTTCGCTGATCATCCGCGAAGGATTCACGATGTTGGCGCTCAGGATCCCGGCGGCCGCTTCGCTGTCGAAGTGAGTCAGCAACTCCACGGCACAGGTCTTGGTCCAGGTTCGGATGACATTGTAGTCTTTGTTGATGATGTCAACGATGCGTTCCAGGATGTTGAGTTTTTCCTGGGGAAAACGGTATCTGAACAGGGCGAGCCTTTCCTGCACCGTGATATCGTCGAACAACGGCAGCAGGATCTCCTTGATCTCTGCTGAAACGATCATGTCGCTGATTTCCAGTGCAAATATCTTCGACTGGCTGTTACCGCTTTCGATATGGTCACGGATCAGCCGTATGGTCTGGGCGTCGTAGATCAGCGACAAGAGCAGGAAGACATGTTCTTTCTTTTCTGATAGTTCAGCCTGGAGGGCATCCAGCAGGTGCCCGGCCCGGGTCTCCGGCTCCATGTCCTGGATGCAGGCCATGATCCAGACCATACTTTCAATATTGCTAACGATGGTTTGTCTGATGATGGCTTCCTCGCGGTGGCTGGCCCTGTAGTTCAGTTTGCTTAGTGCAAGCAGCACCTGCATGCGGATCTCGTAGTCCGGAAAATTGATCTTTGACCGAAGATGCCTGATCGCCCGGTTTCCTCCGATACTTTTATAAAGCTTAATGATAAGGATCTGCGTGCTCCTTCCTGTACCGGTTCTCCTGAACAGTTCTTCCAGCCCTTCAACCACGGGTTCCCCGATATTTTTGAGTGCGGAAAAAGCGGTCGTCAAAAAGGCCGGTTGATTCAGGTTCTCGATGATCCCGGGCCAGAGCTCCACCCTTTTGATCTTGCCAGCAGTGATCAGCGCCGCTATCCTGACCTGAGGATCCGGGTCATGCAGGAGCTCCGACACGATCCGGATCATCCTGTACTGGGGACAGCCTGCAAGCAGTCTGGCGGCAACCTCTCTTTCCTCGGGATCTTTTGAGTGGGCCAGGTTGTTTAGCAGATCCACCGGGTAACTCTCAGCCAGGCTCAATTCGGCAAGGGATCGCTCAATCGCCGGCAGTTGACTCCCGGCTAAAGGTGAGTTTTTCAGGGACATCAGATTATCTTTGGCCGAAACGACCTGCCTTTGCTCAATGAAATGAATGACATCAGCCTGCAAACGTCCGGAAGACCGTACCAGAAGGTCTCTGACAGCTGTATCCGCCTCCAGGGGATCGATCTTTTCAATCAGCCTGAACAATTTGCTGAAATGCGGCGTTTGTTGCCGGAGAATGCAATCGGTGATGTCGGAGATACAGGATGCTGTGTGGTAAGCCGGGATGGCATCCTCGGCAGCTCGTTCCTGGGCAAGCAGTTCCCTGATCCGGTTGCGGTAATGAGTATACATCCTGATGGCGTACACGATCCAGACCAGGATGATGATCAGGAAGAAAATATTGTAATGAACCAGATTCAATGCGGGAATACTGGAGAGCAGCCAGAGGATCGCCCCGGTGAAGATGGTACCCAGCGCTTTGGGTATGCCCTCGATCTGGCTTTGAAAGGCAAGCCGCTGATCCGAAGGGATGGGCTGGTAGAGAAGCTGAAACGCAGGTTCATAGATGGCGCCCCGCACCGATCTTTCCAGAAGCCTTGAAAACACGATAAACGTAAAGAAGAGGCCTACTGGCCCGTAGATGATACCAAAAATGATGGCCAGTGTGGTGCTGGCCACCAGAACCAGGGGCAGCGAGAGCAGGCTGGGCTTCAGTCCATACCGTGTCAGCAAACGCCCGGAGACAAAAGCCTTGAATACAAGCTCCACCACAGCAACGAAGCCCAGGATAAAGCCCAGGAACCTGGCGATGGTCTCCTGATCGTTGTTGAACTCGTACTTGGTTTGGTGAAGAAACATGTAATCGACAAAGAGGTACCCAAAGATGGGAAGCAGAGCCAGCAGGGAGGTGAGAAGGAAATAAGGCTTTTTGATCAGCGTAGTATATTTCCATTGCCTGTCATCTTCTTTCCGTACCGCGGCAGGTTTGGCCTGGCTTGTATCCTGCAGGGGCTCCCTGTACAGCCTGAGGATGATCAGGACGATCACAAAGCTGATTAGGAGAGCCAGGGATGATAAGAACAAAAGAAAAGGGGTCCTGACAAAATTCAGGAGAAGCGGTACCGAAAAGTATCCTAATATGATCGATATTACTTCCCCGGCACCGATCAGGCCAAAGATCCGTTTTCCCTGCCGGAGGTTGAATAGCTTGCCGGCCAGCCCCCAGAACGTGATCAGGCTAATGTAGACCATCACCCTGACAAAGACAAAAAGGATGAACGCCATCGTGTCCGAATCACTAATCCAGGTGCCGATGCTGATGGCAATGACAGAAAGCAGGACAAGGACAAATTTAACGATGAACCGTGTGAGAACAGGTAGCCTCTTATCGATCAGGGTGAGTAAAAGCCAGGTGAGATAAACGGCCACACCTGACACCATGAATGCCACGGAGATCATCCTGGGGTGGAAATGCTTGATGAATATGGCATTGGAGGCGGTGAAGTAGAAGGAAAGGGATAGGCCAATGAAAAAAGAAAAGAGCACCAGCAGGAAAACAGGCCTTCCCTCTCCCTGACGGATGTTCAGAAGCCTGGCAATCCGATGGCCGGCCAGGAAGGGTACACCGGGTCCCTGTGGTTTTTCTTTTGTCATATCGTTTTATATCTTTTTCAAGATTAATCCCGGGGTTGATATCCTTCAGGATACGGTAACCTTTTGATCAGTGCCGGATCATTCTTCACCGGTTCCATGAGCATTTCCGTAATCCCTTCGGGTATAAGCACTTCGTAATCTATTTTCCCTATAGGACCGTTCATCCCTTTTTCTTTCCGTCCGAGTATCGCCAATAGGAGTCCGTACGTCATCCACCCGCAGATCGAGGGGATCTTCTCTTGAAGTACCAGGAAATTATCCGGATACCCGCCTTCTGCCAGGGTAATGTTGATCCGGGGCGAGATGCCAATGATCGGCCCCCCGTCGATGATCTCCGTAACCTGATGAAGGATCATGTGCGAGGTAGACCTTCCATTTATGATGGTGGATTCAAAAGGTTTTGCTCCGGCTCCGATGTTCGAGGCAAGGTCGGAGGGATGGAAATTATACATCCCATAGCGGGGGTATGCATAAATGAACCGGTCTGCCTTTTGCCCGAAACAGCACATGATGATCATTTCCGGATCCCACTCCCGGAGCAATCCCCTGAAGTAATCATTCTTGACGGCACCGGTATAACAGGGAATACCTGCCGTGAGCGCCCCCTGGATCATCATTTCCATCAGGTTTTCACGTTCCTCCTTCGTATAATGTTTCCATATCCTTTTTTTCATGCCGATCCTCGCCAGGGGATCACGGATATTGTCAGTCGCCATGGCGATGACGTCAATTTTACCCGGATGATTACCGGCAAAGCGGAGCAATGTATCCAGCACCAGCTTGCCTGCATTGGTGCTTCCCAACAGCACAACACGCAGACCGCCCCTGCGCTCCCTCTTTTCCAAGGGCACGATCAACTCACCCCATTCGGACGCCGGGTCCCGTTTGACGATGTATGGTTGTTGTGTCACGTTGATTCAGTTGTCAGTTATCATTAGCAGTCAGCAGCTTGTCCTGATGAGTGAAGCGAAATCAGGATCAGCAGTTTAACAGTTTAACAGTTTAACAATTTAACAATAGAACAATAGAACAATTTAACAATAGAATAATCTACCACTCAAACAACAGCCTCACGACAAAATGTCTTCCCCGCTGGAGGATACTTGTCGGGCTGAGCACCCCATCGGCAGCCTTGGTCCCCGGATGATAATAGGTCGTATTGAGGATATTGTTGCAAACGAATTGCACACTTAGACCCGGAACATGTTCATTACCGTAGGTCAGTGCACCATTCAGCACCATCACTCCGGGAAAATCATCCCAGTTCATGGGAACCGTCGTACCCGGCCCGGTTTTCCGCTTCCCTGTATAATTCACCCTCAGGCTGATCCGGAGATCATCAAAGAAAGTCTTATAGATCCCTGCATTGAATTTATGCTTTGAGATATCCCCGATCTGGTTGTCCACATCCCCTTTTTCACTGTACGTCTGCCTGGGATCCGTGAACGTGTAGTTGAGATAGACAGAAAATGTCTTTGCTTTGTAGGTAATATTCGACTGCATGCCACTGATCCTGAAGACTCCAATATTGTCATTCTGGTATTTACCGGGCTGATCCGCCACCGGCACCGTACCGACCACATCCTCGATGATGGAATGGTAAACAGCCGCATCCAGCACAAGGTCCTTCCGTATCATCCATGAGCCGGTGATCTCGAAATTCCGGATGCTTTCCGTTCCCAGCGTGGGATTGGGTATCCGGTTGCCTGCCGAAGAAAATTTGGTCCAGTTGGAGACGTTTTCGATACCTCTGGAGTAGATGGCTTTGAAGACAAAGGGACCCGGGGAATAGACGATGGCCACCCTCGGGCTCACCTCCGATCCAAAACCTCCGCTGGACCGGATTTTATTGTAATCATACCTGGCTCCCAGGGTCACTTTCAGATCTTCCACTACCGTGTAGGTTCCCTGAGCATACACACCAACATCCCATGTGTTGTAGGTGTTTCCGCCTTTTGGGGATGGCGACAGGACTGCTGAATCCTGCGGGTGAGGATCGGTGCTGTAGAGGTAGCTTCCCTGAAGGGAGCTGTTCCTGATTTCGATCCCAGAAACGAGCGTTAGTTTGCTCAACGGATCATAGACCAGCTTGAGCTCGGTCCGAAGCTGTTTGGAGGCTTCGTAGGCATACATGGTCGACCATTTCGGCTCCCGTTCGTTGACCAGATCCGCAAGGTGGTAATTACCAAGGGAATAGTTGCTTACGGAAACAAATTTTGAATCCTCCGTCAGAGTGTGGATCCGGTAGTTGGTCAGGTTGTAGATATACAAACGCTTGCTGATCTGCTCCTCGTATTTGGTGTAGACATAGGAGAGCTGCGGAACCCACTCAAAACCGTTTTCGGAACCAGGTACCAGCAAATCGGTATATTGCGTGGTGGACCCCTCACTTTTCCTCCACGACTGGAATCCAAGGGTGAAGTTGCTGAACTGAAGCTTTCCGTTGAGGAACCAGCAATGTGTCTGATTGGTGAAACCGACCGGGTTCCCGTTCACGATCTGGGAATAGCCTGACTTATCCATTTCCCGGGCTGCCTGGTCGCCGGCCCCGGTAAGGGTGATTGCCGAGGAATCGGCACTTACCACGTAGTATGGATGGCTGGTTGGCAATCCGTTGTCGAGGATATACCCTTTCGCATTATCTGTTATACTAAGAAGCGTTATGTAGTCGACCGTATCATAAACAGCGGGATCATAATCGAAATAGGGCTGGCTCGAGATGTCCATCTCATCCGATCGGTATATCCTTCCGGTGATTGAACCGGTGAACCTGTTCTTCCGGGCAGAAAGCGACACATCAAGATTGGCCGTCCGGTAGGAACCGTATCCCCCATTGGCCTTGATGCCTATCGTCCGGCCATCGTTGATGAAGGTCCCGGCATCCTGGGTGATGATGTTGATCACGCCGGCAAAAGCATTCGGCCCGTACATGGTGGAAGCGGGACCGTAGATGATCTCAACCCTGTCGATGCTGGACAGAGGGTATTGTCTTGAAATATCTGCCCAGTTTGTCCACAGGTCATTGTCCTCGATCCCGTCGAACAGGATCAGAGTCTTTTCCGTATTGTTCTGCCTGAAACCGCGCTGGTAGATGTTGGCATACTGGGATCCGTAGAACAGAGTCAGGTCAAAGCCGGGCACATCCTTCAAAAGCTCAACGATATCCATATATCCTCTCTGTTCGATCTCTTCCCGCGTGACCACCATGATGTTGGCAGGCGCCTCGTAGATGTTTTCCGCACGCTTGGAAACCGAGGTGACCTGCTGGACCCGTGTACGCTGGTTAAGCTGATTGACCAGTTTTATGAAGCGGGGCAGGTCAAACAACCCTGGCTCAAAACCAGGATTCACTTTCAGCAGCCGGGTGGCATAGATAGTGGCTGTTTCCAGGGAATCCATGGCCACATATGTCAGGGAGAGCAAACGGAAGACCTCTGCTTTCAGTTGGTCATCGGTCATTTGATCCGCACACCCTGTGAGCATGTCAATGACCTGGTTAAAGTTACCTGTTTCATATTTCTTCCGGGCTTCAGTCAGGGTGGCTTCACTGCATCCTGCCTGAGGAAAGGCTGGCGATAGAATGAAAAGCAACATGAACAGCAGGAGGGCGGTCTTGATCGGATTCATTGTTTCATTGTTTCTTTTGATCCTGGTATCTAATGATTTAAGGAAGATTTTCACAGGTTCTTGAATATTCGATATCCATTCCCACATACAGGTTCCATTCCTCCCGGGTCATATTTCGTGTTAAGTCGCCACAGAGCCGGCCTGCGAGAGATTCCATATCGATCAGCCTGATCCTGATGGTTTTATCGGCGCTTCCTGAGATGAGGCTTTTCCCGTCAGCGGTGAAGTCCATGCAGGTGACCCAGAAATCATAGTCATCCATGACCACAGGCGGCTCTTCCACAGACCGGAAGTTCCACAACCGGATGCTCCCGTCGTAGCTGGAGCTTCCCATCGTTTGCCCGTCCGGGCTGAACTTCAGTTCACTCACGCGTGACAGGTGCCCGATCAGGGAGATGGACGGATGATAAGAGCGGTCGGCTTCCCAGAGGCGGATCGTTCCGTTGGCATCGCCCGAGGCAAGGATGTTCCCGTCGGTGCTGAATGCCAGTGCGTACACCGAAGCGCCGGAAGGCTGGATCACGAAGGGAGTCACCATCATGCTCTTCAGATGCATCGCTTTGATCGCTCCTTTTTCGTTTGCCCAGGCAAGCACGTTACCATCGGGAGAAAAACATACGGCCGTCATCCGTGATCCGTTTTGTTCGATGAGTGTCCCGGGAGCGCCTTCGCTGGCCGGATCCCACATCCTGACTGATCCGTCGGCGCTGGAAGAGGCCAGCTCCCCTGTGACCGGATTGAAGCTCAGGTGTGTGATGATGAATGTATGGCCTTTGAGAAGGAGGGGCTGCGCATCACGCATATTCAGGTCCCAGAGAAGAATATTGCCCTCATACGTGCCTGCGGCAAGAAACCGCTCATCATGGCTCAGGGCGAGCGAAAAGTATTCGTTCTGCCCCGGGCTGTCATTGTTCAATACCCTGACGGGTTGGTCAGGATGGGTATAATCAGTGATCCGTATCGTTCCATCGAGGCTGCAGGAATAGAGTGCTCCTGTCTTGCTGCCGACAACCACGCTGCGTACTTCGTTCTGATGGATCCACAGCATGATATCCCCTTTGCCTACCCCGGACAGGGCCTTGAAAATATCCGGATCATGCCCCGGCCCTTCGTTTTGCTGGTTCATCAGGTACGACTGCAAAGCAAGCAGGACGGGGAGATCACCCCTGATGCTTTTCTGTATCTCGAGGGATTTTACCGCCATGGCATTGGCTACCGCCAGCATCCTCAGTCGTCTGGCGTTCTGCTCAGAGGCTTCCGCTTTCATCCGTTCAGTTTCAGCGATCCCTTTTTGTTCTAGGGCCACCTTACCCTGTTCCTGCGCATAATCACGGGCCATCTCCGCCTCCTTTTTAGAGGCCTCGGCAAGCTGCTTCTGGAAAATGGCCTCTTTTCGTTCGTTAAAGGCGATCTGCTGTTGACGGATCGCAAATTCCTTCTGTTCTTCGGTGATGATCTTCTGCTGTTCGGCGATCTGTTGCTGCTGCTCTGATATCCTGCGCTGGATGATGGCCTCTTTGCGTTGCTCGGCAGCTTTCAGCGTCTCCAGCTTGGCCAGGTTCTCTTTTTCCAGTGATTTTTTTTCACTGGCTTCCGCCTTGAACGTCAGGTTGATGGAAATGATCAGAAAGAAGATGGAAATGGCGGAAGCTACGCCGAGGATGATCGCGTACCGTCTGGCCCTGGCCAACTCCCGTCTCTGATGCTCCTCTTTGCGAGAGGCGGCCAGATCCGCCTCCTTGCGGCTATAATCCAGGAAGGTAATGGCCCTGTCGAAGGCAGGATCGTACCGGTTTGCCCAGGCCTGATTGGGATGGGTGTTCTCCTTCCATTTCGTGGCTAGGTGCAGTTCAGGATCCACCCACAATCCGGTCTTGCCCTCCTGGTAGAGTTCAGCAGACTTGGAAAGCCGGAGGTACAGCTGTGCGGAATTCGTTTCTTCTTCCACCCAGTTGCGTAGCCGCTTCCAGATGCGCATCAGGCTTTCGTGCGTCATGTCGATGATGGAATCTTCATTCAGCGCCACGTCCGATGGAGGCATCAAAAACGATCTTCCCTGGCGGCGGAAGCTGTCGACCACTTCGACCACTTCCTGAAGCTTGGCCTTGGCAATGTTACAGATCTCTTCCAGCTGGGTAGGCCTGCGAATCCCCTTGCTGTCCTGACCTACCACGACCAGGGCCTTGAAGAGCTTTTCAGCCAGGGTTTGCTGCCGCTGGTCGGCAAGGGAAGCAAAGATCTCCTCGGCATGGAGCGAAAGGGCCTGCTGCATCGTCCCGATGGATTCATAATGATGCTCATCGATCATCGGGTCACTGCTCCGGGTCTGACTCCATTTGTCCCATACCCTCATCAGTGCGTGCTGCAGGATGGGGAGATGATCGGGATCGGTGCTGACCTCGTCCAGCAGCCGGTTAACAAGTCGTTCGGAGATCGTGGCACCTCCCGCTGCCACCGGGCCGGTAATGGCCGATCGGATATCCTGGCGGGTCATCCGCGGCACCAGGTAATAACCCTGGTTGATCTTTTCGGTGAGCCCGGGATAGTCGGTGCACTGATCAATGAAGTCTGAACGCATCGAAAGGAGGATGTATACCGGAAAGAGATTCTGGTCGAGAGCGCCGAGCAAAATCTCCACCAGAAGGTCGGCGTCCCTGGTGGCAAAGGTGGCCGTTACGCTGCCCTTGAAACGGAACAGCTCCTCAAACTGGTCAATGATGAGTAACAGGTTCTTCTTCTCAAACGAAGAAGGGACCTGCTGGAAGAGCTGTGGGATACCATCCCCGCCCGATCGCAGAATCTTTTCCACCTCCGTGGAATCCCTCAGCGGGCACTGCTCTCCGGTCGCCTTCCGTATGGTCTGGAAAAGCGCCTCTGCCATCTGCCCGATGGGATCATCACCCGGTCGGAAAATGGCATATTCCCATTCCTTGCCGGAATCCGTCCCCTTTTGCTTCATCAGCGCAGGAATAAGTCCTGCCTTGATCAGGGATGATTTTCCGCACCCTGATGCGCCCGTAAGGGCAACAAAATGAGTGGTGGTCATCAGGGTCACCAGCTCCTGGATCAGCCGATCCCGACCGAAAAACAGATGATCCTCCTCAATTTCATAGCTTCTGATGCCAGGGAAAGGATTACGTTGTGTTCTGCTATCATTCATCGGTAAACCGTATTTACAAGGGATACAAAAACAATCATGGTGTGTTTATCAGCCTCGCCATCGGTAAATCTCTATCCTGTAAAATCCTCCTAAATTATTTACTTTACATCGAAAATCAAAGATAGCTTAAAAAACTTATTAACTTTACGGGATGAATAACGTAACAATTCCAGGTAATACTACCGCTGATGACAACCGCACGTATTATCATCCGTAACGATATTCAGGAATTGGAGAGGATTCGTGAATTCATTGAGAGACAAGGAGATGAGTGGAATCTCTCTGCTAAAAATATCTTTTCAATCAACCTGGTTCTTGAAGAGCTGATCACAAATATCATCTTCTATGGATTTGACGATGATCAGGTACACGATATTTCCATACGTATGTCACTGAAAAATGATATGCTCAGGTTGCGGATTGAAGATGACGGCAAACCTTTTAATCCATTCCACGTGGATGCACCCGAAGACCTGGATAAATCGCTGGAAGAGCGCAAGATAGGAGGATTGGGAATCTATTTTGTCAGGGAGATCATGGATACCTGCTCGTATGAGCGGTCCGGCAATAAGAACCGATTACTGTTGTCTAAACAAGTTAAATAATACCCCCATGGAAATCGTCGACACTTTACAGGATGGTGTGGTGATCCTAGAATTAAGAGGCAGGCTGGACACTACCAATTACAGTTTTCTCGAAGAGAAGATCATGAAACTGATCGATGACAACCGGATCCACCTCCTGGTTGACTGCACCGATCTGTCCTACATCAGCAGCTCCGGGCTGCGTATTATGCTGATGGGATTGAAGAAGGTCAATTCCGTCAAGGGAAGGTTCGTCCTGTGCTGCCTGCAGGAAAATATCCGCGAGATTTTTGAGATCTCCGGCTTTACCAGCATTTTCTCTATCTTCGCGACGCGTCAGGAAGCCATGAAACAATTCTGAAGCGATGGCTCAATGGATTCACGATAAGGATCCCCGGTCGCCGAATATTGAGCGCCTGCTTCAGGATGTTCCAAAATGCCCCGGGGTGTGCCTGTTCATCGACATCGTCGATTCCACGTGGATCAAGTACCGCGAGCCTTTCACCAAATGGGGACAGAAACTTAACAATACGTTCAACTTTATCTCCCTGCTCAACGATTTCCCCGATAACATCGTCAAAGGCATCGGCGATGAGATCATGCTTTACATACCGGAGAACGTTCTTCATCAGAAGACCACCTTCCGGACATGCTTCGCCCTGCTGGAGGAAATCTACGCAACACTCGACAATATCAAGAATTTCCCCGTGGACGGACTTTTTCTGCCCTGCAAAGTGGCCATCCATTATTGCACCGAAGCGTACAATGTTACCTTCCTGGAGGGGTACAACGACTATTATGGCAAGGACATCGACCTTTCGGCCAGACTGATGTCGAAGGCCAAGCCTTACCGTATCGTACTGAGTGAGAAATTTTATCAGAAAGTGCAGGAAGATATTGCTACCGAGAACATCCAGAAGGAACAGGGATGTCTGAAATTCATCACCGAGAAATATATCGAAGATTTCAAAGGCGTGCCACGTCCTGTGGAGTATCGGGTCATACAGGTCTGACTGCAAGAAAAGGGATGACATCCCCTGCCAGGGGATGTCATCCCTTTTTATCTCTTTAACAACCTGACCACAACAAAGATCACCACCAGGCATAGGATGATCGCAGCTCCCGAAGGGATGTTCAGGTAATAGGAAAGAATCAGTCCCCCGATGTTACCGACTAGCCCCAGAAGAATGGCATAGACGGCGATCCGGTCGAAACGCCGGGTCAGCAAATTGGCCGCTGTCTGAGGGATCGTCAGCAGGGAGATGATCAGAATGATGCCCGCCACCCGGATACTGAAAACAATGGTCAATGCTATAATACTGATGATCAAATACTTGATGAGCTGGACCGGTAGCAGCCGTGTGCGGGCAAACTCCTCATCGAATGCAATATACAGTATGGGTCTGTAGAACAGGATAAAGGCCGCCAGGGTGATCACGGTCAGAATGGCCAGTGCGAGCAACTCAGCCTTGCTGATCGTGAGGATGTTTCCGAAGAGATAACTCATCAGGTTGGGGGCGTACCCGGGTGTTAAAAAAATGAACAGGATCCCCAGCGCCATGCCCAGTGCCCAGAATATGGCGATCATGGAATCGTTGCGGATATCTCCCTTTCTTGAAAAATACTCGATTCCCAGTGCGGACAATACGCTGAAAACAGCCGCTCCGATCATGGGTGGAATGCCGAGAAAATACCCGATCCCGATACCTCCGAACGAGGTGTGCGTGATCCCGCCGCTGATAAAGACCATCCGGCGCGAGACGATGTAGGTGCCGATGAGGCCGCAGAGGATGCTTGTTAGCATCGCTGCCGCCAGAGCAAACTGGAAGAACCGGTAGGAGAGTATTTCCATAAAGATCATTGCCATGGTTCGTGCTTTTTTAAGACCGTATGCGGTACATTGCCATGCGTGATCAGCTGTATCGGACAATCATAGGCTGCCAGCTGCTGTTCGGTGATAATGTTGGAAGGATGGTAATGAAGGTTCCGGTTCACACATGCGATCGTTTTGACATTGCCCGAGATCGTGCCCAGGTCATGCGACACCATGATCACCGCCATGCGCTCATTCAGGTCCCTGAGGATATCATAGAGGTCGTGCTCGAACCGGTTGTCGACAAACGTATCCGGCTCGTCCAGGATCAACAGCCGCGGTCCGGAGATGATCGACCGGCACAGGAACAGACGCTGCCTTTCACCTCCCGATAACTCACCGATGGCTTTGTCGTGCAGGTGGGCGACGCCCATCTGTTCGAGCAACTGGAGCGCCTGCTTCCTTTCCTTGGCCGTCACCCTCCGCATCAGCCGGTTTCCTGTCATGATGCCCGACAGGACGACATCCATGGCCGTGATCGGAAACCTGGGATCAAATTGCATGAGCTGCGGAAGGTACCCGATGAAATTATACCGCTCCTCACCTGTGGCATGATAGCGGACCGAACCGGAAAAAGGTGCCAGCAATCCGATGATCACCCTGAGCAGGGTGGTCTTGCCGCCTCCGTTGGGGCCGATGACTCCGATAAAGTCAGGTTCACGGATGATCAGGCTGACTTCCTTCAGCACAGCCTGGCCGCCGTACCCAGCCGTTATCCTGTCCAGTTCAACGAGTCTGTCCATAGCCTGTCACAATGGGTGTATACGATTCAGTATCCTGGCGATCTCCCGCAAATTATCCATCCAGGAATAGGCCAGGGGATCAATGACTTCAACCTGTCCGCCGATCTCATCTGCGATTCCCGCAGCCATCTCCTGGTCGATCTGCCGCTGGACCAGGATCGTGCTGATCTGCTCCTGCCTGGCCAGATCGACGATCTCTTTCATGTGGAGTGCCGAAGGGTTTTTTCCTTCCTCCTCAATGGATACCTGATGGAAGCCATAATCCCGGGCCAGATAAGCCAGGGCAGGATGATAGATGATCACGGTCCTGTCTTTCAGCGGACGAAGCTGTCCGGATAGATAGGTCTCCAGCGTGTCGATTTCCCGCAGGAACCTGGCATAATTCTGCTGATAGGTGTCCCCATGGGCCGGATCCGCCTGAACGATGGCCTGAACCATGGGAGCGATCACCTTTCTTACCTCAGCGCACGATAACCAGAAATGCGGATCGGTACCGCCATGGAGGTGGTCGTCGCTGATCAGGTCCAGATCGCCGGGGGGACCGACCACGACCATCCTGGGATTGGCCGACCGGAACCTGCTCAGGTAAGCTCTTTCAAAATCAAGGGTACCCATACTGAAATAGAGCGATGAAGCGGAGAGGTTTTTCATGTCCTTCGGGGATGGTTCCCAGGTGTGATAGTCAACCCCCGGTGGCACCATCACCTGAACGGTGAAACGGTCTCCCGCAATCTGCTCCACCCAGAACTTCTGCGGTAAAATACTAACCGTAACGATGGGCTTTTCAATCAGTATCTGATTCCAGCATCCATTCATGGCAAATAAGATTACCACCCCTGTAATTACCACAATACACCCCCATCCCCATCCCCCATCTCTCCTTTCTCCTTTCTCTCCTCTCATATCCCCGACGTATTAAGATTCCCCAGGCTCGCCGTGATCGTCCGCATCTGCGTCCGGTCGTCATCGTTGTACAGGTTCATGGTGACCTGCAGGTGCAGGTTGTAAATGTTCATCTCCGCTTCCTTCGACTTGATCTTGCCGATCTCCAGCACATCCGAGTTGATGATCCCGTACCTGCGCGAGGGTTCATTTTCAAAGATCTCATCATACCGCTTGAGCAATATGTCCCTGTCGTAATATTTATTGAACTCAAAAATGTTGGCAATGTCCTGGATGGTAAGGATCTGAAGGTTTTCGAGTCCGTCGATGTTCAATGTGAACCAGCGGAATACATTTTCGTCGATAAGGCATCTGTTCAGGTTATCTTTCTGGAGAATGCGGGCATTGTTGATCACAGCGCGCCCGTAATAGTTGTCCTCAAACGAATAGATCTTGTCGTAGGTGATCGCATAACGGAAAGTGATGGCTCCCACGATCCTGCTGAGCTTGGGATAGTAATGGAACGAGTTGTAAATGCGTAGGATGACGGCCAGGTTGCAGGCAAAGATCAGGGAATGCAAAGGAGTGTCAAAGATAAGGAATCCCCCGTCGCCCGTACTGATGAAGCATTTTTCGATATCCTCCTTGGTATATTTCTGAAAGATATAGGAGTGATTTTCGAGGCACAACTGGATTGTGCTCTTGAAGATCGTTTTAAAGACGAAAGGGAGCAAGGTCTGCTCAAACTCACCAAAGCCGCTGTACTGGAAAATGTCGATCCCGAGCACCGATTTGAATCCGATACGGTCATACTTAACATAGGTCCTTAACCGGTCGTAAAGATCAAAGGATTCGGGGATGATGTTGGTCTTTTCAAACACTACCCGCTTGTCCAGTTCCGACAGAATGTTTTGGATCTCGTGGTCCTCCAGGACTTTTATTGATTTCAACATAGTTCGTTCAATTAGGGTTGATGAGTTTTCTCCGTCAGAAGCTTCTGTTTCAGGAAATGACTGGTGTAGGATCCATTGGTTGAGATCATCTCCTCGGGTGTGCCCTCAAAAACGACATATCCTCCAGCCTCTCCTCCCTCTGGCCCCAGGTCGATGATCCAGTCGGCACACTTGATGACTTCCATGTTATGCTCGATCACAAGGATGGAGTGACCCCGTTCGATGAGGGCATGAAATGCATCCAGAAGCTTGTGGATGTCATGGAAATGAAGTCCAGTAGTGGGTTCGTCGAAGATGAACAGGGTGGGTACTTCAGTGGCTCCTTTGGCAAGGAAATAGGCCAGCTTAGTCCGTTGCGCCTCGCCGCCGCTCAGCGTACTGGAGGATTGTCCCAGCTTGAGGTATCCCAGGCCAACATCTTCAAGCGGCCGGAGCCTGGTGACGATCCTGCTCTCCACAGAATTCTTTTTCTTGTTGCCTTCAAAAAGCTGAATGCCCTGCGATACGGTCAGATCCAGGATGTCGCTGATCGTATGGCCCTGGTATTTGACATCCAGTACTTCCTCCCTGAACCGCTTGCCATCGCAGCTTTCACACGTGAGGTAAATGTCGGCCATGAATTGCATCTCGATCTTAACCGTCCCTTCCCCCTCACATTCTTCACAACGGCCGCCCGGAACATTAAACGAGAAGAAGCCCGGTTTGTATCCCCTGATCTGCGCAAGCTGCTGATCGGCAAACAACTGCCGGATGTCGTCGTATGCTTTGACATAAGTTGCGGGATTGGAACGCGTTGACCTTCCGATAGGGTTCTGATCCACCATTTCGAGATTTCCCAGTCGCTGGTAATCCCCGTCGAGCTTATCGAATTTCCCCGTTTTTTCGGCGTACCCGCCGTGTATCTTTTTCAGTGCTGTGTAAAGGATCTTTTTTACAAGGGTAGTCTTGCCTGAGCCGCTGACTCCTGTGACACAGGTAAACACGTTGAGCGGGAACCTGACCGTAATCCCTTTCAGATTATGTTCCCTGGCCCCAATGATCTCAATATAATCTTTCCAATTCCTTCGCAGCGGCGGTAATGGAATGTGCCGCTGTTGGGAGAGGTACTGCCCCGTGAGACTCACCTTGTCACGGATGAGCTCATCGTAATTACCCTGGAAGATAAGTTCTCCCCCGTGACTTCCGGCCATGGGACCGATATCGATAACCTGATCGGCGGCACGGATGATGTCTTCGTCATGCTCCACCACGATCACCGTATTCCCCAGATCCCGCAGCTGCTTCAAAACACCGATCAGACGGTGCGTGTCACGTGGATGCAGCCCGATGCTGGGCTCATCCAGGATGTACATGGATCCAACTAGATTGCTTCCCAGCGAGGTGGCCAGGTTGATACGCTGTGACTCACCGCCGGATAAGCTGGAGGATAAACGGTTCAGTGTCAGGTAACCCAGCCCTACGTCCTCCAGGAACTGCAGCCTGTTGGTGATCTCTTTCAGCAACCTGCCGGCGATCAGCCGGTCGGCTTCCGTGAGCTCGATGGTACGGAAAAAAGACAACGACTGGCTGACAGGCATCAACACCACCTCGGAGATGGATCTGCCACCTACCTTTACATAGTTGGCATCTTTCCGGAGCCGGGTGCCCCTGCACTCGGGACACACGGTTTTTCCCCTGTACCGGCTCAGCATGACCCTGTACTGGATCTTGTACGTCTGCTCTTCAACATATCTAAAGAAATCGTTCAGCCCGCTGAAATGCTCATTGCCTGTCCATAAAAGCTGCCTCTGCTCTTCCGTCAGCTCATAAAACGGTTTATAGATCGGAAAGCCGAACCGGTAAGCGTTCATTACCAGCACATCTTTCCACTCGCTCATTTTTTCACCTTTCCAGCAGGCGACCGCATCCTCGTAGATCGAAAGGCTTTTGTTGGGAATGACCAGGTCCTCGTCAATGCCGATGATGCTGCCAAAACCTTCACACTTCTTGCATGCACCGTAGGGATTGTTGAAGCTGAACAGGTTGGTGCTGGGTTCTTCGAACGTGAGGCCGTCCAGCTCATACCGGTTGGTAAAGACCATGCGGGTCTCCTCCGTATCAGTGAAGGAACCGACAATACAGGTCCCGTCTCCTTCATAGAATGCAAGTTCGGCTGAATCAGCCATGCGGGCCTGCAGGTCCTCGTCTCCGGGTTGATAGACCATCCGGTCGATGACCAGGTAAAGCGGCTCATCGGAGACTGTTGAGTCCGATCCTTTCAGGAGATCGTCGATCCGGAGGATGTCGCCGTCACAGTAAATCCTGCTGAATCCCTGTTGGAGCAGTACCGTAAGCTGTTCTCCGAGTTTCCGGTTCGCTTTGATGATCAGCGGACACAGAATGAGAAACCTCGTACCGGGTTCAAACTGTTCGATGTGGTCAACCACATCCGACACAGTATGCCGTTTGACGATCTTTCCCGAAACAGGAGAATAGGTCTTTCCGATACGGGCGAACAATAGTTTAAGGTATTCATAGATCTCGGTGGATGTACCCACGGTGGAACGAGGATTCCGGGAGTTGACCTTTTGCTCGATGGCGATGGCCGGGGCAATGCCCTTGATGGACTCCACCTCCGGCTTGCTCATCCTTCCTAAAAACTGACGGGCGTATGAACTCAGGCTCTCCACATAACGCCGCTGTCCGTCGGCATACAAGGTGTCGAAGGCAAGCGATGACTTCCCAGAGCCTGAAAGACCGGTGATCACGATCAGTTGATTGCGCGGAAGAGCAACGGAAAGATTTTTAAGGTTATGGACCCGTGCTCCCTTGATGAGGATAAAATCATGCGGATCAAGATGTTCCAGCGAGTCAAACAACATTTTTGGAAAATAATTTGCAAAATTACAAAATCTATTTGCAATTTTGTAGAGTGGAGACTATATTTGCACAACCATTCCGTTGGTAACCTTTATTGTCTAATCCCGTACAACTCCCCAAACAGGAGTTGTCACAAAAAACAGGAGGAGCATTATCGGATAAAATCTACCCTTAACCATAAAAAAGGGTGCGTATGAAAACCAACAGAATTAGCGATCAGGAGCTAATCGGCGCGTATTTATCCGGTAATCAGACCAGCCTCGAAATCCTCATCCACCGTCACAAGAAGCGTGTGTACGCCTATATCCTGATGGTCGTCAAGGATTCCGAACTTGCCGATGACATTTTCCAGGATACCTTCATTAAAGTGATCAACACACTGCGGACCGGAGCCTACAAGGAAGAAGGCAAATTCATCCAGTGGGTCATGCGGATCGCCCATAACCTGGTGATCGACCACTTCAGGAAATCCAGGCGGATCCCTGTGGTGGACAATGGTCATGATGATTACGACATTTTCGATACGCTGCGCCTGACCGATGCTTCGGTCGAGGAAAGGCTCATCACTGAACAGGTGCACAGCGATCTGCGGAAACTGGTCGATCACCTGCCCAAAGAACAGCGGGAGGTGCTGATCATGCGCCATTATGCGGATATGAGTTTCAAGGACATTGCCGAGCAGACAGATGTCAGCATCAACACGGCGCTGGGCAGGATGCGGTACGCGCTGATCAACCTGAGGAAAATGATCAGGGAAAAGAACCTGATCAGCTAAATTATTACTTCTGCGTAATCATTTAGGCTGGATTTTCTTATTTTAGCATCGAATTTACCCCTCCCCAGTCCCCTCCCCTGCTAGCAGGGGAGGGGTGAAGGGGTGGGGTACTTAAACTCATAGTTGTACTTTCATTTCCAAAATTTCATATTTGTTATTTTTTATGCCCTCTCAAAGAATCAGAAAAGAGGAGAAGGCTCGGCTGAAGGAAAAAATGGCCCAGAGGGATGTCCGCAAGCAAATACTGAAGCATTTCAAGCCCCTCCTCTATGCAATTTTAGCCTGGGGTGCCGTTATGTTCATTCTTCACCTACCCGCCATCCAGCTTCAGATTGTAGCATTTTTCGTTCAGTTTACCATACATAGTGCGGTCATATTTGGTAAGATATTTTTCATTCCCATTGAGAGTCCTGAATTTCCACTATTAAGGGTGGATGGTTACCAGATGGCCATCATCATGGAGTGTACAGCTTACAATTTTTATATTTTTACCATATTTCTCAGTCTTTTTTCTCCGGTAAGCTGGAAGCAACGCCTGATCACACTGGCCGTCTTTCTTCCTTCGATCTTTGTGATCAATAACCTGAGGTTCGTGACCATGGGATACATTGGCAAACATTACCCCGAACAATTTGACCAGGTCCACGATTATATATGGAACATTCTCTTTGGCTTTCTGGTCTTCCTGATCTGGCTATGGAGATACCAGCGTTATTTGCCTCATCGTACTGAAGCCACTCAAAAAACGACAGGCGAAGTCACTTAATCTTCCTTCTGATTAACATGCAAACCTGCTATAATTAGTTAATGCATTGATAATGAAACTGCTGGAATCGAAGAGAAACAAGATCATCCTTCTGCTTGTCATAACGATCCTCATTTTTGTTTTATGGCAAATGGGATACGAATCCGTCCATTCCCGCATCCTTGCCGGAGGTACCAATGGCTGGCTGAAAGTGGTCGGAAGCGACAAGAGTATAAAATATGAAGTGAAGGATAACACCCCGATTTATCGGATACATATTACAAAGGAGGGGAAGGAATACACATTTCCACAGGAGATTGGCCCTCTGCTTCAGCCAACAGTCATCGTCATTGCCTGGCAACTGTTCCTCTTCTTTGTACTGCCATGGCGCAAGGCCTTACGGCTTTTACTGATCAATCTGGCCATCTTCATCGGGCTCCAGGTCTTTTTCCTGGTTCAGCTGACAGGATTCCATACATCATCTTTCCAGAAGTTCCTTTATGGTTTGATGGTCGACAGTTTCTACATCATTGCCCTGATCCTTGTGATCAAGGATACCATATTTTATCCGGTCTTTCGCCGGAAATAGGGAAGTTGCAGGTTGCATGATAAATTCCAGATCCCAGGCCCCAATTCCCAGGCAAATTCCAAGCACCAATTTCCAAAAATACGCTTAATCGAAAATGAGAGAAGATCGGGGTGGTCAGTTTGCACCAGAAATCATATGGACACTCTCCCCCTGAATCAGGTGATCACCTTCAGTGGATTTTACAATTCAGATCATACATTATTGAGAATACGCATAAAAATACAGCTCTGAATTTTAAATAATTATTAATCAGTATGTTAAAAATCAGTTAATGATTTAAGAAAAAAACTATCTTTGTCTGGGTTAAACGTTCTGAGGATCCTGTATTTTTTTTGACATCCAGGTTGTTTAAGATTTTACTATGCTGACGCAGGAGAATCTTATTGTTTTTTTGTATGCTCTGCCCATTTATCAGTTGCTGTTCTACACCGTGCAGCTGATTACATTTAAAAGAGCCTATCCTTCCAGGAAATATCTAGGATTATTATTGTTGGTGATGACTGTCGTTCTTATCATGAATGCTGTTCATTATTTTGGTTATGAACGGCTTATGTCAGTGCTTTTCATTTTTTTTACTCCGTTGCTGCTAAGTTTGATTCCCATCTTTCATCGTTACCTCTCTTCTCTGGTCAACGGGCATCAACGAACCGGGGGGTTATCCAGATTCAGCCCCTTTATCATTCCTGTCATTGGTTTCGTATTGTCCCTGTTCACTTTTGGGATGCTCACGCTGAATGAACGGCTGATGATCATGGCAGGCCTTGATCCGCCCGGCGGAGGAACTGGCACCTTTACACTGGCTGCATGGGGCTACAAATGGATCATCCCTGTCCTTCTCACGGTTCAGCTCATCATGGGATGGGCCAGGGCAAGCCATCTGCTTCGGGGCGAGCGGGAGACCGTCGGCAAGGATCCGGGCCGCCTGGCATACCTGCAGGTCCGGTGGATTGCAGTCATGGGCGTCTGCCTGTTCCTGTTCATCCTGGCAATCGTTTTCCCTTTCCATATTCCTGTCACTGACCTGATGGCTCTTTCTTTACTTGCAAACGCTATGCTTCTGATAACCGGTGGAATCATTGGTTTTTACGGTTTGAAGCAGGACACGTTGCTCATGCAGGTAGCCTCTGTTACAGGTGCCGGTGCGGCAAGCCTGCCATCCCCTGAAGCACCTCATCCAGAGGGCATGGCAAAGCCGGTATCCGCTTCCTCCCGTTCCGTCCCCATTGTGCCTGACGACGAAGCTCACAGGATCATCAACCAGCTCAAACTCCTTATGGAAGGGAAAAAACCGTACACGGATTCCCGTTACTCACTCAATGAACTATGCACGCAGATGGAAACCTCACGGCGTATCATGACCTATGTCCTGAATGATGTGATGGGAAAGAATTTCTACGGATTCGTGAATGAGTACAGGCTCAGGGAGGCCATCCAGATCATGGAGAACAGCGGCAGGAAGTACACCATCGAAGCCATTGCCGAAATGGTGGGCTTTAATTCCAAATCCTCCTTCTATGCCTGCTTTAAAAAATTTACGGGTATGTCACCCAAGGAATATTTTGAAAGCAAATGACCTGCCCGCCTCCCCGTATTTTATTGAAAATATTCTTATTCTGTTATAATAATCTTCTCCCGCCCGGCGTTAAACACTTAATCCATTCATGTTCCATCAATCAGGATGCTTATGATGAAATCCTTTACGTTTGATGACCTTTTCAACCACACGTTCGATGAGCTTAAAGCGGAAGGTCTCATTGATGCCGAATTGGATACAAAAGCTCCCCAGCCGAAGTCGTCGGTAATCAGCATGATCGTGAACTACTCGCGGGCACTTTCCGTTCAGAAGACCAAAACGATCGGGAACATCAGCTTTCTGCTGAACTGATCACCTCGTTATGACCAGGAAGGAACGCTTTGAGGGTGTGATCCGGTATTTCACACAGCATCAGCCTGTCGCAGAGACCGAGCTCAGCTATACGAGTCCCTATGAACTGATGGTGGCTGTCATCCTGTCGGCCCAGTGTACCGATAAAAGGGTGAACCTGATCACACCCTCTTTCTTCAGGCGGTTCCCTTCCATCGAATCTCTTGCAAAGGCGGAGGTGAGCGATGTTTTTGAGCTGATCCGGAGCTGTTCCTATCCCAACAACAAATCCCGCCACCTGGTCGGCATGGCCCGTAAGCTGCGTGACGAGTATTCCTGCAAGGTGCCTTCCGAACCGGAGGAGCTTCAGAAGCTTCCCGGCATTGGGCGCAAGAGCGCCAATGTGATCGCCTCGGTGGTATTTCATAAACCGGCTCTTGCTGTAGATACCCATGTTTTCAGGGTCTCCGCCCGGTTGGGACTCACCTGGAGAGCAAAGAATCCTTTTGAAGCGGAAAAACAGCTCGTGCAGCATATCCCGGATGCGTTGATCCCGATCGCACACCACTGGCTGATCCTGCATGGCAGGTACGTGTGCCAGGCACGGAAACCCCGGTGCGGAGAGTGCGGTTTGACACAGTGGTGCAACTTCTTTCAAAAATCAAAAAGCAAAGAGTAAAGAGCAAAAATCACAAATAATTATGATCTTTGATTTTTGCTATTTGCTCTTTGACCTTAAAACAACAACGCCATGACAACATTGAAAACAGGCGATCCTGCACCTTTATTCACCACCGTTGACCAGAACGGTAACCAGGTGACACTGGAAAACTTCAGGGGGAAAAAGGTGATCCTCTATTTCTACCCCAAAGACGATACACCGGGCTGCACCGCGGAAGCATGCAACCTGCGCGATAATTACCAGCAGCTGCTCGGACAGGGGTACCACATCGTCGGGGTAAGCGCCGATCCTGTTAAGTCGCACCAGAAATTCGCCGCCAAATACAGCCTCCCTTTTCCGCTCATCCCCGACACCGAACATACCATCCTTAACGCCTACGGCGTGTGGGGTCCGAAGAAATTCATGGGAAGATCCTACGAGGGTATTCACCGTGTGACTTTTGTGATCGACGAGAAAGGCATCATCGAACGAGTCATAACAAAAGTAGCTACCGGTGATCATACACGGCAAATTCTGACCCAGGTTTAATTTGCTATTTGTTTTTACGTATTTTTATACAGATTTTTCATAGAACCGGGTAACATTTTCCTGTGATTCCGGATTAACTGAAAAGAACCAATCTGTTCTACATTAATTCAAACGGTATGGCATCAGACGAAAACACGAACAACAGGGAAAAGATGAAGGCCCTGCAGCTGGTCATCGATAAGATGGAAAAAGAATATGGCAAGGGCACGATTATGAAACTGGGCGACAATGCCGTGGTGGAGGTGGCGACGATCTCTACCGGCTCCATCTCCCTCGACCATGCGCTGGGGATCGGGGGACTGCCACGGGGAAGGGTCATTGAGATCTACGGGCCGGAATCCTCGGGTAAAACCACACTGGCACTCCATGCCATCGCAGAAGCCCAGAAAGCCGGCGGCATCGCTGCCTTCATCGATGCAGAACATGCCTTTGACCGGTTCTATGCCAAGAAACTGGGGGTGGATATTGAGAATCTCCTCATCTCCCAGCCCGATAACGGGGAGCAGGCCCTGGAGATCGCTGAAAACCTCATCCGAAGCGGTGCGATCGATATTATCGTCATCGACTCGGTGGCAGCCCTCACCCCTAAAAGCGAGATCGAAGGCGAAATGGGCGACTCCAAGCTGGGCCTGCAGGCACGTTTGATGTCACAAGCCCTGCGGAAACTGACGGCCACCATCAGCAAAACCCATACAAGCTGCGTGTTTATCAATCAGTTGCGTGAAAAGATAGGCGTGATGTTCGGAAACCCGGAGACCACTACCGGCGGCAATGCCCTGAAATTCTATTCATCCGTCCGCCTGGACATCCGCAAGACGAACCAGATCAAGGAGGGCGAGAACATCACGGGCAACCGGGCCAAGGTCAAAGTAGTCAAGAACAAACTGGCCCCTCCCTTCCGGATCGCCGAGTTCGACATCATCTACGGTGAAGGCATCTCCAAGACCGGTGAGATCATTGACCTGGGTATCGACCACAACATCATCAAAAAAAGCGGCTCATGGTTCAGCTATGGAGAAACAAAACTGGGCCAGGGCAGGGACAGCGTGAAAAAACTCCTCGCCGACAATCCGGAGCTGTCGGCAGAACTTGAACAGAAGGTAAAAGAGTCCCTTGCTGCTGTAGCATCCTGATGCTGAACATTTTCCATTTCACGGGTATGAAAACCTGCGCGTATTTCCTGCTGTCGCTGCTGATCCTGGTGTCGGCCTGCAGGAACAGACCGGCACCCGCCGACGTGACTGACCGGCATGGTCCTGAATCCTCACCGGATGCCATCGCCTGCAACGACAGCGCACGTGTCCTGCTGGAGTCACGCCGGATCAACGAGGCCCTCAGCTTCGTCAACAGAGCCCTTGCACTGGATCCGGCCAATCCTGCATATTTTGTGACCCTGTCGGATATCTACCTGGGGATGAACAATCCGTTAAAAGCGAAAGAAGCCCTGAACAGAGCCACTGACCTGGCGCCCCTGGATCCCGTACCCTGCTTCAAGACAGGATACCTTTACCTGGTACTGAATGAGCATGCCCTGGCCAGAGAATATTTTAAAAGAGCGATCGAACTTCAGCCAGTCTACCCCCAATCCTACTTCCATCTTGGGATCTCCTTCCTGGAGACAGGTGACACCGCCCGGGCGATCCAGTCCCTTCAAACGGCCGCCCAGCAGGACGAACGGTACCTGGACGCGCTCGTTATCCTGGGCTCCCTTTTTGAGACAAGGGATCCCGGCGTTGCCACTGCCTATTACCTCAACGTCCTGCGGATCGATTCGGCCAATGTCCAGATCCGCTACAACCTCGGGATGCTCCTCCAGCAAGCAGGGAACAGTGCAATGGCAGAGGATCAGTACCTGAAGATCCTGTCCATCGACTCCAGCTATTTTCCCGCTTCATATAACCTGGGGTATCTGTTTCTGGTCAGCCGTGAGGATTATACCGGCGCCATACGCTATTTCGACCATACCCTGCGGCTGAATCCATCCTACGTGGATGCCCTCTACAACCGCGGGCTTTGCTACGAAATCCTGGGTGAGAAGGACAAAGCCCGTCGCGATTACCGGGAGGCACTCCGGGTCCTGCCAAACTTCGAACGCGCTGTGGACGGGATGAACCGGCTTGACAAATGATGTCATACGATCAGCGATCCCACCTGATAGATCAGCAATGCCATCACCCACGCCAGAAGGGTTGAGTAAACGACCGTAAACGCCCCCCATTTCCAGGAACCCGAAACCTTGGAGATCGTGGCGATGGTCCCGATGCACGGGAAATAGATCAGGATAAAGACCATGAAGGCAAAGGCCACCAGGGGATTGAACACTTTCTGACCTGCCCTGGGACCGGCCGTGTACACCTGGGAATGCAGCTTTTCGACCAGGGTCGAAGATGTGTGCCCCCTGGAGCCGGGATCGGCCTGGTACAGAACTCCCATCGTACTGACCACGATCTCTTTGGCCGATATCCCTGTCAAAAGGCTGATCCCCATTTTCCAGTCAAAGCCCAGGGGAAGAAGCGCCGGCTCGATCCATTTTCCGATACGGCCGATGTACGACTTTTCATGCATCTCTGCGTTTTTCTGCAGGACAAGCTGGTGGATGTTCTGGTTGTATTCTTCCCTGAGCACCCGTGAACCAGCAGTGTCGGCCGTACCGGCCTGCACCTGTGCTATTTCATAGTATCGCTTCAGATCGGCCATTTTCTTGTCATAATCCGTCGCAAAGTGAACCGTACGGGGAAAGTAACCAAGCGCCCAGATCACGATGGTGGCTACCAGGATCACCCCGCTGATCTTTTTCAGGTACGACAGGCCGTTGGCCCACATGCTACGCAATGTTTTCCTGAGGGGAGGGATCGAATAGGGGGGAAGGTACTTTTCATACGGTGTATGCTCCGCCCGGAACAACGTACGCTTCAGCACCAGAGCCGTGACGACGCCAAGTGCGACGCCGATCAGGTAGATCAGGAACAGCATAGTCCCGGAATGATCGGGGAAGAAGGCACTGATCAATAATACATACACCGGTAGGCGGGCACTGCAGGAAAAGAACGGATTGATCAGAATGGTGATCAGACGGCTGTCGCGGTTCTCGATCGACCGGGTGGCCATAATGGCCGGCACATTGCACCCGAAACCCATGACCATGGGAATGAACGACTTGCCATGTAACCCTATCCGATGCATAACCTTGTCCATGACATACACCGCTCGCGCCATGTACCCGGTGTCTTCCATCAGCGATATGAAAAAGAAGAGAAGCAGGATATTCGGAAGAAAAACAATGACACCCCCGATACCACTGATGATCCCGCCGATGAGCAGATCCTTCAGCATGCTGTCGGGCAGGGCGGAGGACAGGAAATCGGACAGGCTGCTGACCCCAAGCCCGATCCAATGCATCGGATAGGCTCCCAAACGGAAGGTGCCGGCAAACATGACCCAGAGAAAAGCAAAAAAAACGGGAAAACCCCAGATCCTGTGGGTAAAAATTCGATCCAACGCATCCGTGAATGGCTTATTGCCCGACTTTACTTCCAACCTCGCCATAACAGGTGACTATCCGTCAAACTTAATTTAGATTAAATAAATGCAAAAATACGAATTCTACAAAACAAAGGGAAAAAGCAAGTATTTTTCTTTTATATGCCGGAAAGGATCTCGTTGATGTCCTCATTCCCCTCCACGGGCTCCCCGTGGATCAAGGTGTGCACGTGGCGCTGGATCTGCGCCAGCCTGACACCCCAGTGATCGCTGAACAGCCGTTTGATCTCACTGACAGCATTTTCCCTGGAGGAATGCAGGTTTTTCTGGTAAAGTAACACAAAATCCTTCATGTCCTGGTAAATATCGGCCAGTTGTTCGGCCAGACTGGTTTTCAGAAGGGTATACTGTCCGTCGCTTTCAGGGACGGCCACCCAATACAGATCATCCTCTCCGAAGATCCGGTGCAGGGTAAGGAACATATCCTGCCATTGCTCCTGAGTGACGAACCGTTCATTGGCGCCGGGATCGGTAACTACTACCGGAGGAAGCAACGTCCCTTTGAGGTAGAGCAGAGGCGATATTTTGCTGATGAAGTCCAGCAGCGTTCCCTTACCGTATTCCTCCGCCTTTTCCAGGTACAGGCAGTACTCGTTGGCTACGGTCAGCAGCTCAATGATCGGGCGGGATTTGTAAACTTCTTCCGGGTGGTTGTTCATGGCGATGGTTTTAGTCGGCAGTCTGTCCTGATGAGCCCCGACTTTCGTCGGGATAAACTTCGCGAAATCAGGATCAGCAGTCAGCAATTTAACAATTTAACAATAGAACAATAGAACAATTGAAGCAAAATTACCCCCTTTCCCGTAATCCCCACTTTTTTCTTAAGAATTTGTAAACCCAGGGCTAATTTTATATTTTAGCACAAATTTGCAGTAATGGACAGACTGGATCTGAAAAGGCGGTTGATCGAACGATGCAGGAAGCTGCAACAGGAAAGCATTGACAATACACGTGCGGAGATGGAGGATGCCCAGGATAGCGCGTACGAGCACCAGCCCCGCGATCAATATGATTCATACAGGGACCAGATGATGAGCAAGAGGGATATGTTTGCCAAGCAGCTGCAGCAGTCGCTTGAACAGTTGAAGATGCTTGACACGATCGATGCCACGAAAAAGATCAATGCTGTTGATGTGGGTGCCGTTATCATAACCGGGGATCAGAAGATCTTTGTATGCATCGGCCTGGGTAAGTTTGAGCTCGACAACGAGATCTGGTTCGCCATTTCACCCTTCGTCCCTTTCTTCCATGCCCTCCGGGGTCACAAAAAAGGTGACGCGATCATGTTCCGGGAGAAGAAGATCGTTATACTGGACGTTTTCTAATGAAATGAGAAATATATATCTCATTTCTCCTCTCTCCTCTCAAGAAAGACCTAAAGAGCGCGATATCGCCTCTATCCTCATTTCTAGTTTCCTGTCGGTTTCCTCAAATTCTTCCGCCTTCCCAAGCGTCCCCCTGATCCCAAAATAGAACTTGATCTTGGGTTCGGTGCCGGAGGGACGAACGGTGATCTTGCTTCCGTCTTCCAGGAAGAACTGCAGGACATTCGATGTGGGCAACGGGATGGGTGTTTTCTCACCGGTAATCCGGTTGTGTTCGGTCTGTGAACGATAGTCCATGATCCGTACCACCCTCGAGTTATCCATCGCTTCAGGCGGAGTTTCCCGGAATTGGCCCATCATCCGCTGGATCTCCTCAGCGCCCGCCTTTCCTTTTTTGGTGACTGAGATCTGTTTTTCCTTATAGAAGCCGAACCACACATAGATATCCGTGAGCAGCCCGGTCAGGGTCTTCCCCTGACTGGCGGCCCAGGCAGCGGTTTCCGCTATCATGCAGCAGGCGGTCACCGCATCTTTGTCCCGGACGAAATCGCCGATCATATAGCCATAACTTTCCTCGCCTCCTCCGATATACGTACGTTGACCTTCCAGGTTGCGGATCAGTTCGGCTATGTATTTGAAACCCGTGAGCACATCGAACGTCTCCACCCCAAAATGGCTGGCCATGTCTTTCAATAGTTCGGTCGTCACAATGGTCTTTGCAATGTACTCCTTACCAGTGAGTTTCTTTCTCTCTGACCATTGCCTGAGCATGTAATAAATGATCAGCGAGGCCGTCTGATTGCCGTTAAACAGGATGAACTCACCCTTTTCATTCCGTACGGCCACGCCCACCCGGTCGCCGTCGGGATCGGTGCCCATGACCAGGTCGGCGCCTGTTTCCATCGCTTTTTGAATGGCCATCCCAAGGGCTGCCCCTTCTTCGGGATTGGGTGAGTGTACGGTCGGGAAGTCACCGCTGACCAGCTGCTGCTCCTTCACACTGATCACGTTGGTGAATCCGAATGCCTTCAGCGCCATCGGGACCAGACGAACCCCGGTGCCATGGATCGGGGTGTAGACGATCTTCAGGTCATGATGCTGCCGGATGATCTCCGGTGAGAGCGACTGCTGGCAGCTTTTTTCCAGGAACGCGCGGTCCACCTCTTCGCCGATGGTATGGATCAGGCTGGGATTCCCTTCAAACCGGACATCCTCAATGGACCGGATGCGCAATACCTCTTCAATGACATTTTTGTCATGCGGAGTGATCAGCTGTCCGCCGTCGTTCCAGTACACCTTGTATCCATTGTATTCCCTGGGGTTGTGCGAGGCGGTGATGACAACACCGGTCTGACATTTCAGGTACCGGACGGCAAATGACAATTCGGGCGTGGGACGCAGGTCTTCGAATAAAAAGACCTTTATTCCGTTGGCCGACAGTACGTCGGCTGTGATCCGGGCAAACAGGGTGTTGTTGTTCCTGCAGTCAAAGGCAATAGCGGCCCGAATCTCCGCTTGTTCACCGTACACCTTTCTCAGGTAATTGGCCAGCCCCTGGGTGGCCATGCCCACCGTGTACTGGTTCATCCGGTTCGTCCCCGCTCCCATGATCCCCCGCAGGCCTCCCGTGCCGAACTCCAGATCACGGTAAAAAGCGTCGGTCAGGCTGACCGGATCGTTCTCCATCATATATCGGACCTGCCGTTTGGTTTCTTCATTATAATTTCCCGTAAGCCAGATGTTGGCCCGGTCAAGGATGGTTTGGTCGATGGTTGCGTTCATAGGATTGGTTATTAAAGCTACAAGCTACAAGCCACAAGCTACAAGCAATTTGACAATTTGACAATTTAAGAATGAATAACAATGAATAACTACAAATCCCCCTGTCTTACCTCCTCCAGACACCTTTTCAGACTCGTTTTCCAGTATGGAATCTCAATATCGAAGTCCCGTTTGATCAACCCTTTATCAAGAACGCTATAGAACGGCCGGCGGGCGGCTGTCGGCCACTCCGAGGTCGGGATGGGAACAATGCGGCAGCTGATCCCAGCCATTTCCACGATCTCTTTTGCAAAATCGTACCATGAACAGACACCTTCGCTGGAATAATGGTATATCCTTTTTTCATTCACGCTGAACCGTGGCAGCAGGCTCAGGATGGCACCGGCGAGGTCAGCGGCGTAGGTGGGCGTGCCGACCTGGTCACTGACCACCCGGAGTTCTTCATGCTGGCGGCCTTTGTGAAGGATGGTCCTCAAAAAGTTGGTCCCGGAGGACGAATACAGCCAGGAAGTCCTGATGATCAGGGCACTGCCTGCATGCATGAGCACCTGCCGTTCTCCTTCCAGTTTGGTCACACCGTACCACGACAGCGGATTTTCCCTGTCCGTTTCACAGTAGGGCCGGTGGTTGTGGCCGTCGAAAACATAATCTGTTGATATATGTACCAACAGGGCGTGGTGTTCATGGGCCGCTATGGCCAGGTTCCTGACTGCCAGGGCATTCACCTCCATCACCTTTTCCTTTTCCGTTTCCGCCTTATCCACGGCTGTGTATCCTGCACAGTTGATGATGCAGTCGAATGAGTGAATAGCCAGGAATCCCAGCACGGCTTCATAGTCCACAATATCGAGCTCCCCGATGTCGGTGAAGGTAAACCGGTAATTATCCAGGCCAGCGGCGATTTTCCGGAATTCGTTTCCCAGCTGACCGTTGGCACCGGTGACAAGGATATGATACATTATTATAATGAGTGAGTGTTATACCTTACTTTGAAAATTCTAAAATCCAAAATCCAAACAAACTCCACCCCACCCATGGCCCCTCCCCAATTGGGGAGGGGCTTCTACCGCCTGCACCTGCAACCTGTAACATTTTTTACAAAGATATAATTTTGACGTTAAAGGATTTGTATTTTTTGCCAGCTCCTGCTTTAAAAGATTCAATGCACCCTAACCCTGCTCCCCTCCCCTGCTCGCAGGGGAGGGGTATTAGGTAGATTCACAGTTTTGCACTGAAATTAGTAAGTAAAATTGATCGTTAAAGCCTACGATAAAAGTTATCAACATGGTTTTAAAGCAGGGTACATGAAATTTAGAATATTAACAATCCCGGGTAAGTGACTCAACTGTTTGACATTCAATAATTTTGCAGGATTGAAACCTTGAATGGACGATTTACGTTAAAAAAGTAACAGTGTTTTTGTTGTCTGAAGGGCATTCTGGAGCGGTTATTAACAAAAATTTTAAGAAAAATGAATAGATTTATTTGCAAAATCGTTTGATTAATGCTTACTTTGCATACTTAAGCCATAAAAAAATATTTTTTAACTAATCATATTGATACAGGAAGTATTCAGCGAGTTTTTAAGGTGACAGAAAGTAATAAGTCTTTTGTGAAACTTTTTTTTATAAAAAAGGTTTAAAAGAGAATAAATTAATTTGTGGATTAGTTAATTTTGTATTTATTTTGCCTAATGATTCTAAGACCAGACATTGATATCCGACTGGAGATCGCAAGGTTTTCGAGGCAGACTTTCATTAATTATAAATAGAGCATGAAAATTTTATACATTATATATATATAGCACCAAAAATTAAACAGATCAAAAACAAAAACAGGTAGAACATTTCGAAATGAAAAATTAATGATCAGGGAAAAAATGAAATTGGGATACGCAGGAGTGACAAGTGAAAAGGTTTCTATGATTTCAGGCAGTGCCTTCTTAACAGGCGCTTGTCTGTCGTCATTCGCCATCAGGACCTTGTCTGGCGCTTCCGGTTTCAACCACTCGATATAATAATTTTTTTACGAAACAATTATTCATTAAACAACTTAATTTTTATGGAAACAATTTACAAAGCAAGAAGATTAAGAAGTGCCGGAGCGGTTATCGCAACCCTTTTCACGATGCTGCTTCTTAGCTCTTATGTTGCTGAGGCTCAAGATCAAACTAGTCTTTACGTGGACATTGAGTGCTACGGTATCGTTAAGGCTAAGAATCCCGGAGACATTCAAGTAGTCGACGGGTACTTTAACGGACCCTCGTTCTGTGTTGCTCCTTTGCTGGGCGAAAATGACGAGGTCTGGGCACTGAAACCGGTGGCTTCAACCGGGTATTCTTTTGTCGGTTGGGCGACAACCGGGTACGACGTTCCACTGCCATACACCTTGGGTCCTCCACCTTATCCCCTGACCGGTAACCCCGATCCGGAAGGATTTACGTGGGCCATTACGATGGCAGACGATAAACATGTAAGAGCAATTTTCGAAATGAACGCTCTGCCGGATCCAGGTATGATCATGTCCGACGGTTTTACGATCAATACCATTCCGGGAACCGATGAAGTCGCGAAAGGTACCCCTGTCATTGTGCCTTTAACGGCAACCTATCCCACCATCTCCGCAGGTTTGTTTCCTGGCGTGAGGGTGGATGCTTTATTACATACCGACCGCACCGGTGGTTTTGATGGTCTGAGAATTCTGGATATCTCCCCTGCACCGGGAGTGGTTGGAACCATTGACCTGGGAACCGTTGCAGGTGTTTTCGGAGACTATGGCAACGATATCCTGCTCAGTGATATTTTTGATATTATTACTTCTCCAAGTGATTTCATCGCTCCGCTGCTTGAAGATGAGAGCGGTAAGACCATCAACTGGGTATTTACTTTCGATGGTTTTATGGAAGAGGAAGTCTTCACCGTTACGATTTCAACTGTCGCCTACAAGGATGCAGCACTGGAATTCGGTGATGAACTGTGCCCGACGGTACTTGCCGACAGTGAGTTTGAAATTGAAGTGGCTGAAGTTGAACAAACACTCACAGCCGATACACCGATTATTGAATGCGGCGGTCCGTTCGAGTTCTCCACCACGATTACCTATCCTATCATCCAGAACATTGACTTGGCAGGCGAAATCCTGGCCAACGCCATTCTGAGGACCGACAAGGCCATGCCTGCCGGTACAACGATCACCTGGACCTATGCCCAGACCCCGGGCGGAAGTTTTGGCCCGGCAGTCTATACTGCTCTTTTGGGAAGTCTCCCGGCAAACACGGATATTTACCTGTCAGATATTATTCAATACTCAGTACCCGCCGGAACGGCACCGACACCGCTGGTGGGTCATAGCGAACTTGAGGTTGTGTGGAATTTCTCCATCGCCAACATCCCCTCGGGCAGTTATAACCTTACGGTCCAGCCCATTGTTCAGCTGGATGAGGTTGATTATCCCTACGGCGATGTGCTGAGCGTTGAACTGATCAACCTGGAGATCATTGCAAGCGTTGAGGATATGCCCACAGCGATCAGTGCCGTGACAAAGGCTCCGATCATTGTACCTGTCACCTCAACGTTCGCTACTCCCTATTCAGATGATCATGACGGTATCGCGATCGATGGAAGAATCAAAATATCCTCGGGTACCTTCCCGACGGGTATGGAGATCATCGGAGCCCGTTTTGGTGAGGCCATTCCCCCGACCTTTGATATCCCAATCGTGGATGGATTACTCGGAGGAACAGCGGGAAAGAAGATCAGCGAGATATTTGGCATGGACCCACTGGTCTACCCGTACGACTTAGAAGACTCCGGACCAACAACATATTACTGGGAATTCGACATCGCAGGGATCTCGGGTCCGGTGACATTCAACATGATTGTTGAGCTATTCACTTATTATGAAGACTCCGACGAATGTATCGTTGGTACCGACAATGTTAACATTACCTTTGCCAACGCGTCCTATACGGTCGATGATGATATGATTAACGGTTGCCTGAATTGGCCGATCCCCTTCAACATTGACATAACCTATCCCGCCATTGCAAACATTGAGCCCTCGCCGGCTGCTGATATAACGCATGATGTCATCCTGACATTTGACCGTGATATCGTGGAAGATGCAGAACTGGCGTGGGGATATGAATGGAGTATGTGGCATTGGATGCATCAAGGAGTATACACTTTTGATGCTCCTCTGGCTGCCGGAGAACCCCTGCTGTTGTCAACCGTTGTGGGTGAAACGTTCGACCCGTGGTTGTTCCAAAGCCGCAACGGGAAGACCGACAACTGGGATTTCTCCCTTAAAATTGTTAACCATAACAATGCCGAGGCGATGTCTCTGGGTGGTGAATACAACATCACTGTTCAGCCGTATGTTGGATTGGAACCCTACGAAGATGATTTCAATTACCTGCCTGAAGAAGAGATTACTCTGAACATACCTTATAACACGCTGACCATGGAAGCCGAGCCGGATTTTGCCGGAACTACGGATCCTGAAGTCGGAGATTACGAAGTTGCCTGTGGTGCCATATGGGACATCGATGCAGAACCATCACTTCAGGGAGGCTGGGGATTCGATTTCTGGTCGGATGATGCATGTCCGCACAGTTTCTTCGGAAACCCATTCCATGCAGGTACTACCTACAAAATGCCCAATTGTGAGGCTGTCGTTACCGCTAACTTTTTCCAGAAGGTCTATACTCTGACTATTGGTGTGAAGGGATGCGGACAGGATGTTGTCATCTGGCCGGAATATGGTTCAACTGCCATTGCCACACTGAACGGCAACCGCGAATGTGCTATCCTGGATGAAAACGGAGGCTGGGATCCTCTTATCCCAAGAACCTTCACCCACGGTGAAACCGTTATCCTGGAAGTGATCCCGGAAGAAGGATGGACCTGGGGACAGTGGATTTACTGCAGCCCGACCGAGGATGATGAACCCCTGAGCGATCCTGACTTCACCTATCTGGGAATCAATGAGGACGGACACCATTACTACGAATTGATTTTCCGCAGCGATAAGGATCTGAAGGCTATCTTCCTGAAGAACCTCACCGCTTTCCCCGTCGTTGCTGATAAAGTGTATGACTCTCAGGTAACGGCAACCATTACGGGTGGATCATATACGGGATTTGTCACCGACTGCGATACTTACTGCGAAACCTTACCCTGGTATCAGGAGTATGCCACGGCAGTGTTCACCAATGAACACGTCGGAACTGACATCCCGGTCGTTGTTTCAAACCTGACACTGGGTCCAACAGGATGGGATTGCGGTTATATCCTGGGTCCGACAACCAATAGCACCATAACGGGTTATGGGATTGCCAACACCACGTTCAACACAGATGCCAATATCACATGCAGAACATTGACCGTTGGCCCACTGGTCTTCAACGACAAGGTGTACGACGGAACGACAAGTGTCGTGCTCCAGAGCTCCAGTGTGGGCGGTTTCGTATCAGGTGATGATATTGCCTGGGCTATTGTGAATTATCATCACGACAATAAGAACGTGGGTGTAGATAAGGAAATTGATTATGAAGTATCGCTGACAGGTTCTGATGCGGTGAACTATTGCTTGCCTCCGCTGCCTGATTACGACGCTGACATCACCTGCCGTTTTCTTGTGGTTGTAGGTATCCAGGCTTGCCCGAAGGAATATGACGGCACCACGGCTGCTACCATCTGCAACTGGGGCAACTGGCAAACAGGTGTTCCCAATGAAGGTGTAGTGTCCGGAGAGTGTGTCAAGTTGAACACAGCAGCTGCTGTCGCCAATTTTGAGGATATCTATGTTGACGATGTGCTCAATGTGAATGTGACAGGTCTCAGCCTCTATGGAACAGGATGCCCAACCGGCCATACTTCAGATTATACGAATTATTGCCTGAAGTATTCGACATCCACAGGCACAGGTACCATCCTGGTTCCTCCGTATGCCATGTTCGATCCGAGCTACCAGTACATGTGCGGCACAGACTGCGAACCCAACATTGTGAACGTACCCGTCGAGCGTAACTTCACCGTTGCCTTCGACCGCCCGATCTATACCAACCAGGGTCTGCAACTGCCGACCTCCGGTGCCGGAATGGGCAACTTTATCAGACTCGAAAAATGGGTTGGCGAAGGTACACCTCCGTGCCACGTTTACAACTATCCGGATGAAGACTGGGTATACGTACCTTTCTGGTCAACCAGAAACGGACAGGTCATTACCGTTTACCCGGGAAACCCTGAGACCGAAACGAAAATAGACCTGGAATGGAACACCTACTACAGAGTCAGGTTCGGTGATATCTGGGCGTATAACGATCTGACCGATGTGCTTGTTCCTGTGATCTATCGCCTGGACCAGAATGGTCTCGGTGTATTCGACGAAACACAGGATTGCGCGATTGAACAATCAAAACAGATCATTTTCCAGACCATCCCGCAATTGATCTCACCAGTGGTTGAACCATCAGGATGCGTTGCCGGCGTTGAAATTCCGTATTATGCACCGATCAAGATCACGTTTGTGAATCCGGTGAAATACACCAACGGAAATATGATTACCGCTGAAGTGGGTGAACCTACACACAAATTCCAGCTGCAGGCCAAATCGAAGTATGGCAGCCCATCCGACTGGACCGACGTCATTTTCCAGGCCACGGCTTCCCAGTTTGAAGAAGCCCTGCCCGGAACCTACGGTCCAAGGGTGATCACCCTCGTACCGCTGGCAAACCTTAACGAAGAGTATCCGACATACATGGCCCATCCGGGTGGAGAGATGCTACACTGCTACGACTACCGCGTCGTATGGCGCGACGGTATGGCCGATGACGGTGCTGGTTTCATCGACATGTGCGACTTCGGAAGAGTGGGTGCCAATGAATTCTATAATCAGGAAACCATGCCTGCAGGAACTTATCTGCCGTGGACATGGTGCACCACCTGCAAATTTGATATCCAGGTGAGCTACCAGGCCAATAGCAGCCTTGGCTTCCCGGGCGCCCCGAGTACTCCGATCAAGAACAACATGTACCTGAAGCAAACGACAACCTTAAAGGATCTGAACCTGAACGGCACCAACTATGCACCGAATGGTAAAGAACTGACCTACAAGGTGAATATGCTGTCCTATCCGAATACCTACAAGTTTGAATCCTTCATCGGTAACGGTTACCATATCAATAACTGGACAAGGAACACCGGTGTCTGGTACAATTACAGCTCATGGAAATACCAGGCTTCCGATCCTGGCCTTGCATGGGATCTGTTCACCAACCAGAACCAGATACCTGCTCCTCCGGTTTATCCGGTTTCACAGCACCCGTTCATCAACTGGGTGGCCGATCCTGCTGTTCCGTTCTCGATGTACAGGTTCAATGTGGTATACGACATCAATACATATACGATTTTGGCTAAAGCAGATCCCACACAGGTATCTAGCAGCAGCGGTGTTTCCTTCACTGGCAGTACGCCCTTCTTCGGATCTTCGACTACCAAGGGTGTGACCCACGGTGACAATGTAACGATCACCGCACGGCCCAAACTCGGTATGTACACACCCAGCTGGTCATACAATCCTGCTCCGTCACCGGGCAAATCATTACCAGCCAGCGTCCAGGCGACGGTTGTTGCAACCAATTACTGGTACAATCCAGAACTGCCTGCCAAACCGAACTTTGTGACTCCAAAGGACGGCACGATCAGCTTCAAGATGGTGGGGACCGACCCGATTCATACCGATATCTATACTGTTCAGGCGAACTTTGCCGAGTTCTTCCCGCGTGTTGATGTAACTGTTGAGCCCGAAATGCCCGGCTGCAACTATGTTACCTATACCGCACAATTCGTCCAGGGTCAAAACTGGGGTATCAAGTATGCCTCGAACAACTATGCTGTGTTCTTCTACGGAACACCGATCACTCTGACACCACACGTCTGCGAATGTGGTTGGGAATTCAGCCACTACGAGGTATGGGACGGTACGTATACGAATCCTCCGTCAAACACGGACAGGAAGTATGTACCATTCTATCCGACCGAATGGATGCCGGTCATAGCGAACCTGGATATCAAGGCCATCTTCGTGAAGACCGCATACCACATCACCGCGGTGACCGATCCGAATACGAAGGGATCCGTCCTGATCGAAGGTTATAACGCCGACGGCGACTTTGTCGAGCTGATCGATGCAGCAGCAACTGCTGGCGATGACTTCATCTTTGACACGCAACTGACACTGACCGTATATCCGGAACCGGGATGGGAATGCGTTGGATTCAACAACGATAATGTCTCTCTGGTTGAGGAATACATCGACAGGAGTGTGTGGAGCTATGTTGTGGGAGCCAATGATTGCGAACAGCCTTATGATCTGGTTGCCGAACTGGAATTGAGACAGTATGTAATCAAGGGATTGCCGTATTTAAACAATACGCAGGGTGTGACCGGCGGTAAAGTGACCGGAGCGCCTGCGGGCACTGGACTGAACACGTTCACCAACAGTTCATCCACTGGCACCGCCATCGGAACGTTCGAACACTTCCAGCATCCGGCGACATTCACCCTTACAGCTACTGCAAATGACTATTATACATTATCCCACTGGTATGATGTTGAAAATGGTGTCAGCCTCGGATCAGCCAACCCGCTGAGCCTGCCGATGGTCAACGCAAATCGCACCATCAGGGCAATCTTTGTGGTTGACCTGGAAACTTACCCACTCACGGTTACCCATGATCCGGCTGATGCTGGTTATGAATCCGTCTATCAGAATGGTTATAAAGCTTACGAACCCTATGAGTTCTACAAGCACAACCAGCTGAGCGGGTTCCCGTCAGTCATTTCAGTGACAGCCATTCCGGAGATCGGTTGGGAGTTTGATTACTGGACATCTTCACTGTTTACAGGCAAGAATTATTCGAATCCATATGTATTCAACATGCCTGACAATGCAGTGACCATGGTTGCCCATTACAAGAAGATCGATTACGAACTTGATCTTGTATGCCGCACCTATCTGCGTCCTGTTGATCCGTGCAACTGCAACATCGAGGATTATGGTCTGATCCTAGAGGATGTAACTCCTGCAAGAAATGGCATCTATAATTTCGGTGATGTTATCACACTGAAGGCTACCCCGATCCCCGGCTTCACGTTTGTGAACTGGATGGTCGGTACGCTGAGTGACCTGCCCGGCTGCGGTGAAGGTGGTGGGGAAAGAAGTGGCGATTGTATCCTGACTGGATGGCAGATCGACCCGGTGCATGCACCGCGTCCATATCCGCAGACCATGACCTTTACATACACCATTCCGGCACAGTGGGAAGAAACGGTTGTGCTCTATGCACTTGCTGTTGAAACCGCATTCCCACAGTATCCGATCTACTCCCTGACCACATCAGCCAATCCTGATGGTTATGGTAACACCTGGGGTGATGGAAACTATCCGGAAACCGTTGTTGCAATGGTCGATCAGGAGGAAACTACTCCGGGTTGGGGCTTCCAGCACTGGGATGTTAATTATACTACTCAGGCTGAAGGTGTTAGCCCGCTTGGCATCTATATGGATGAAGATAAGGATGCCGTAGCTCATTACGAACTGATCGAGTATGAACTTAACCTTGTTGCCATAGGTTGCGGTTCTGTCTATGCACAGGATTGGGACTATTTGTACAATATTGAAGACGACCCGATTCCAGTCCATGCTGAGGAAGACTGCTGCAACTACGAATTCGGAGGTTGGTTCTGGGATTATAATTGTGTGTTTCCAGTTGTTGACGGTACGGGTACACCTATTACAGCTCCCGACTTTGGATTTATCCCGATAGCGGAAGATGTCACCATCTATGGTCTGTTCGAAGAAATCTTCTTCGACGTGGAAATCACACAGGCAAGCGATGAGTGTGGCAGTGGATTGCTTCCGTTAGGATGTACAGCTGAAGTTATTTCAGGCGACGGACCTTGGGCTCTGGATGAGGTTATCACACTGTTGGCTACCCCGGGACCCGGATACGTATTCGATTACTGGGCAAATCCAATGTGCGAAGTTCTTATTGAAGATGAGCAGTTCAATCATACGATCCTGTGCCAATGGAATGACTTCGTAGCAGTATTCGATGCCATACCTTATAATGTCACCCTGACAGCGAATCCTACGGCCGGTGGTACGGTTGCAGGTGGTGGAATCTATTACATTGGCAACAATGTGACAGTAACCGCTACCCCGACTGTCGGCTGGGAATTTAACGGATGGTATGATGGTTCTACCCTGAAGTCAAGCAATCCGAGCTATAGCTTTACTATGCCGGCTGACACGGTATGGACTGAAGCCAGATTCACGATCACTACGGTGACCCTGGACGTCACCATTGATGGTCCGTCGTCGACCTCGGTCATTGTTAAGAATGGTTCTACCGTGTTGACCCCACCGTATGTGGTAAACTATGGTACCCAACTGACACTTGATCCGGAGCCCAATGGATTGTTCCTGAACTGGACCGGTGACCTGACAGGCACTGCAAATCCTGCATCTCTGACGATGAACGGTAACAAAGCCGTTGTCGCTCACTTTGCAGCCTGTGATCCTGTAACGAACCTCGCATCCACCACCACAGCCAAATCAGCTACGGTGACCTGGACAACACCTTCCGGACAGACTGCCGAACTCCGTTACAAGAAAGCGGTAGGCGGTACCTGGACGGCTTGGGCAGCTGCCACTTCTCCCAAAACGATCACGGGACTCACTCCGGGAACACTGTATGATGTGGAGCTTCGTACCGTTTGCGGTACCGGAATCTACTCCAGTACAGTTGCCGGCACTTTCACGACTAAATTGCTTGGCGACGTGAACTGCGACGGTGTGATCAACGTGCTTGACGTTATTGTCCTTACCAATTACATCATGGGTACCCAGGCATCCACACCATGTATCCTCGAAGGTGGTGATATCAACGGCGACGGACAGATCAACGTGCTGGATGTTGTGTCCCTGATCAATATTGTTCTTGGCAACAATGACAAGGGAACTGTTATGTCAGTGCCCGCCGATATCTATCTGACTCCTGGCGTGATCATGCTCAGCAGCGATGGAACGTTGGCCGGACTGCAATTCGAACTCACTGGCCCACAGGTCAGAGATCTTAACCTTACACTGAATCTGGAAGGATTCCAGCTGCTGTACACCGTCGAAGGCAATACCCTCAGCGGTATGGTCTACAACCTTGACAATGAGCCTCTGCCGGCCGGAATGATCAACTTGGTCACAATGAAGGGCGACGGCATCATTGAATGGGGTCATGTGATCGGCGCTAACTTCGGTGAAAGCGAAGTTCCGGTGAACAAGCATGGAGCTCTTGATGACGAATTCACTCTGATGGTGTATCCGAACCCGTCACAGGGCGCGATCAATGCACTGTTCAGCGTGCCTTACGATTCAAAGGTCAATATCCGTCTGCTTGATTTCTCAGGACGCGTGATCAGCGAACTCACCGATGCGGTTTACACCTACGGTGAACACCTGATCAACTGGACCAATTCCCAGACCCTGACCACAGGGCTGTACATACTACAAATGAATGCTGTATCCGACGACGCTCCAGACAAGGTATTCCGTCAGGAAGTCAAGGTGGTAATCATTAAGTAGGTAACAATGAGTCATGTTCCTGATCTTTAATACGTAGATCAAATACCAGACTGCCGGCCGCCCGCTTCGCGGAGGCCGGCATGCTGGTTCTTAGACCTCTTGAAATCATAAATCTGATTGTGCAGGAACAAGTCAATTCCTTAAACCTAAAGAAATATCTAAATCAATAGCCATGAAAATAATTCGACTATTATTGATCGCATTGCTCTCTTTCAGCAGCTTTATCCTGCTGGCGGGGACCAATGTTATGCAAATCAACGACGCCCAGGGTGATGCCGGTGATCCGATAACGATCGAAGTTGAGATCACCAATGAGGATGTATTCGTTGGGTTTCAGTTTGACGTGCCCCTGCCAACTGGTTTTACGTACCAGGACAATTCTCTGGTACTACTCCGTACTGCCGGTCACGCGGGGCAGGCTTCTGTCTTGCCTGGAAATATCCTCAGAATACTTGCATTTTCATTTGTAAATGCACCGTTTACGGGTAATTCGGGCCCTGTTTGCACCTTTGTGATGAATACTCCCGAGACTCCCGGTAGTTACCCGATGCATTTGCAGAATGTTACCATCGGAAACGCATTAGGACAAAACATCTGCACGGGTACTGTTGATGGTACAGTGACGCTGCTTGGGGAACCTGTCGGGTACGATGTGACGCTCGGTGTTGCACCTCCGGGAGCAGGTACCGTTGCAGGCGCCGGTGAATACTTCCCCGGCGACGCGGTGATCGTTTCCGCTAATGCGACAGACGGATACCTGTTTGTCAACTGGACAGATGGCGATGGAGTCGTCAGCGATGCGAATCCGTACAGCTTTGCGATGCCTGCCGAGGATGTCGCCCTTACTGCCAATTTCACAGCCATTTCAACGTACATGTTGACCATCAACATATCTCCGGCTGGAGCAGGCACTGCCACTGGCGCCGGAGCCTATGCGGAAGGAGATCCAGTCACAGCGACAGCCACTGCCGGAGCAGGTTTTACGTTCGTCAACTGGACAGACGGCGACGGGATTGTGAGTACGGACAATCCATATAACTTTAATATGCCTGCAGAGAATGTCATCCTGACGGCCAATTTCGCCGCCATTCCTACGTATACGCTAACCATCGACATTGTTCCTGGCGGAGCCGGTAGCGCTACCGGAGCCGGAGCCTATGCGGAAGGAGCCCCGGTAACGGTGACAGCCAACCCCGGAACAGGTTTCTTTTTCGTCAACTGGACAGAGGATGGCGGGATCGTGAGTACGGACAATCCGTACACCTTCAACATGCCTGCCGAGAACCTTTTCCTCACTGCCAATTTCTCAGCAATACCGACGTATACGGTCTCTGCCACGGTGGATCCGTCTGGCAGCGGTTCTGTTTTGGGAACAGGTATTTACGAAGAAGGCGATCCGGTCACCCTTATGGCCATGGCGAACCCGGGCTTCCAGTTTGTGAACTGGACCGATGAGATGGATGTCGTGGTAAGCGCAGCCAATCCCTACAACTTTATCATGCCGGATGAAGATGTGGCACTCACGGCCAACTTCATCGAGATGATGGAAACCTATGACATCACCTTCAACGTGAATATGACCGGAGCTGCAGGATTCAACCCTGCCACCGATGATGTTTTCCTGAGCGGTACCTTCAACGGATGGGCGATCCCTCCGATCGATCCGGACTATGAAATGTTCCCGTTAGCACCAGGCTCATGGATCTATACCCTTACCCTGGAGCTTCCCATTGGTACCTATCAATATAAGTACTATTATATGGACGGCGCCACTCCGGTGCCGGAACCTATCCTGATCAACCGTACCGCGGTAGTCGCTGACGATATGGTGATCAACGACGAATGGGGTCTCCTTAGCAACATCGCCATCCTGCACGATGCTGAAGTTTTCACGGATGCTCCCGATATCACGGTCGATCTTGAGATCGTCAACAGCAGTGTCTTTGTGGCCTTCCAGTTTGTGATCCAACTGCCGGCAGGATTTACCTATCAACCTGGCAGCATCGCTTTCTCAGGCCGCGAGGCTGATCATACCATCGATGCATCAGTACTTCCGGGCAACCAGCTCCAGATCCTGGCCACATCGCTGACACAAGCTCCCTTCACGGGAAACAACGGAAATGTATGCTCGTTTGTGCTTGACTTTACAGCCGGCGCAGGAGCCTATCCTCTGAACTTCACACAAGCCATCATCAGCGACGCATTGGCCAACAACGTGCTCACGGATGTCGACAATGGCGTGCTGACCATCATGCCACATTCCAACGTGCTGATCATCAATGATGCCGAGGTTCTAACCGGCAATCCGATGACCGTTGAATTAGCTATCGATAATACACAGCAATTTGTTGCATTCCAGCTTGATATCCCGTTGCCTGCCGGATTTACCTATGTGCCGGCCAGCATCCAGCTCGTTCCAGGCCGTATGGTTGACCATACGATCAGCGCGAACATTTTACCGGGCAACATACTGAGAATCATAAGCACATCACTGACCCAGGCACCGTTCTTTGGGAACGAAGGCGCTGTGGCGACCTTTGTATTGAATACGCCTCCGAATCCCGGACCCGGTGATGATGACTATGATGCTTTGATCGTTGCTCCTTATTTCATCAGCAACGCATCAGGCGAAGATATCTGTACGGGTACCGATCCCGGGGTTCTGACCGTCCTTGCACATCAGAACATTCTCGAAGTTGTTGATTTCACAGGACTTTGCAACAGAGATCAGACCTTCCAGGTGGCCATCACCAATAGCCAGCAGTTTGCAGGCTTCCAGCTGGATGTTGTCATGCCGGCAGGATTTACCTATGTCCCTGGCACCATCGCCCTGGATCCTGCCCGCAAGGGTGCGGATCATGTGGTCTTTGCCAACGTATTACCGGGAAACATTTTGAGGATCCTCAGCACCTCGCCGACCAATGCACTCTTCCAGGGTAACAGCGGAACGGTCGCTACGTTTGTTCTCCATACGGCCAGCATACCCGGCACATGCCCGATGTATGTGAATGAAGTTGAAAATGCCCACATAAGCAGTGCACTGGGAGTGGAACTCCTTACAGGAACCGAAGACGGATGCATCACCATTGCAAATCAGAACCTGTTCATTATTCATGATGCTTCGCAACTGGTGAACCATCCGGTGACCATCGAAGTGGAAATTGACAATACACAGGATTTTGTAGCCTTCCAGGCTGACATTGCGATCCCGGCGGGATTCTCCTATGTTCCCGGAAGTGTCGCCCTTGACGCCGACCGCATTGTGGATCATACCATCAATGCTAACATTTTACCAGGCAACATCCTGCGCGTTATCGCCAGCTCTTTAACAAACGAAGAGTTCCTTGGATTTAACGGGACGATCTTTACATTCACATTGAACACTCCTGGCTTGCCGGGACCCTATAACCTCAATTTCAACACCACACCACCCTATAATATCATCATCATCAGCAGCCCGGCACCTCCGGTCAACCTGCTCACAGGAACCGACAACGGGGTGATCACCCTGCTTCCGGATGTCAACTGCCCGGATAATTTTGAAGTGTGCATCGACGCGGAACCATTCCTTCTGACGGGAGGCACACCAGAAGGCGGCGTGTACACTGGTACCGGTGTAAGTGACGGTATGTTCTATCCGGCTATGGCCGGCGCAGGTGTTCATGTGATCACCTACACCTATACCTACCCGAACCTGATTTCCGGTTCATGCACCTTTGAGATCACGGTGAATCCGCTGCCGGAAGTTACCTGCCCGGAGAATTTCTCGGTCTGCCTCGAGGCAGAACCATGGATGCTTAACGGAGGTCTTCCATTAGGTGGTATTTACAGTGGCACTGGTGTTAACGAGGGTATGTTCGACCCGGAAGTTGCCGGACCAGGCGATCACGTGATCACCTATACCTATACGGATGAGAATACATGTGTTGATTTCTGCACCTTCACCATCCATGTGTATGAATTGTTTGAGGCCAGCATCGCTGCCGACCAGACCATCTGCTATGATGCAATCCCGGCAGCCCTGACGTCAACCGTTACAGGAGGAGCAGAGAATTATACTTATCAGTGGTGGATCTATGACGAAGAACCTGTCGAAGAAATCGAAGGGGCTACCGAAGCCACCTATCAGCCTCCGGCGCTACAGGAGACCACCAGCTACGTTTTGCAGGTGTTTGACGATTGCGGCATGATCATTACCGATCCGGTAACAATCACCGTATATGAGGAATTGCTCAGTACCATCGCTGCTGATCAGGTCATCTGTTATAACACGGTTCCTGAATTGCTGACATCAATCACAACGGGAGGTAATGGCGAATACCTGTATCACTGGCAATATTCAACCGATGGTGTTGAGTTTCAGGTGATCGAAGGGGCTCATGCTTCAACGTATCAGCCCTCTGCATTAATCCAAACCACTTATTACAGGCTTCTTGTTGATGACACATACGATTGCGGACCCATAACCACTAATATCGTGACCATTACGGTATTGGAGAATCTGGAGGTTGCGATTGCCGCTGATCAGGAGATCTGCAATGCCACGCAGCCAGAACCGCTAACCTCTGTGGTAACCGGCGGTGACGGTGCCTATACCTATCAATGGCAGATGTCGGAGGATGGGGAAGTGTGGACAGCCATCGACGGCGCCATCAACTCCACTTACCAACCAGGCATCTTAATTGGGACAACCTATTACAATGTCGTCGTTAATGACGGACACGGTTGCGGTCCGGTAACCAGCAATAGCGTTACGATAATTGTTTATGACGTTCTTACTGGGACGATCGCTGAAGACCAGATCATCTGCTACAATACGGCACCAGAACTTCTTACCTCTACGGTAACTGGTGGCCTAGGCGACTATGAATATCAGTGGCAGGTGTTCATCGAAGGCGAGCAGGAATTTGAAGATGAGTATAGCTATGGCTATCCCGACCTGACAGATCCTTATGCCTATGGACTCGATTCATGGTTAGATATCGGATGGGCACAGAATGTAATCCCGCCGGCAGAAGATGTGGTTGTAGCCAATGTCAAGGTAACAGCCGACCAGATCTGTTCTGATTACTGGTACGGTGAGGTTTTCCTGTACCTGAAATCTCCTGCGGGAACATCGGTTGAGATCTGGAGTGGTTTTGCCAATTACGGATGCTCCGATGATTTTGTGTTTAATACCGACGCATTTAATGGTGAGCAATCGGCCGGACAATGGCTGGTCTACTTCGTTGACGAATACGGTGATGGCGGTGGCACAGCCTATGGTATCGAGGTGGCGATTGAATATACCTATATCCTCAGTGGTGTCTGGATGGACATCAGCGGGGCCACTGGAACAACCTATCAGCCCGACATCCTGATCAGCACGACACAATACAGGTTGTACGTCACCGATTATTGCGGAGAGATTTACACGGAGCCCGTTACGATCAGTGTAACTCCGCTTCCCACAGCCGATGCTGGTGAAGATGACATTATCTGTGAAGACCAGGTTTATACCCTGAACGCCACAGCCACCAACTATGGTTCCTTGCTGTGGACCACAGCAGGTGATGGTACGTTTGACGACGCCACGTTGCTTGCTTCAACTTATACGCCAGGTGATGCAGATATTGCTGCCGGTGGAGTGGTACTCACCCTGACTGCGTTTGCGATGAACGAATGTCCGGATATAGCTACGGATCAGATGGTCCTGGAGATCGGCTCGCTGCCTACGGTGAATGCCGGCGATGACGGTGCTGCATGCGAAGACGGTTACTATGTGACCCTGGGGTGGACCGCTAACGCCTGGACTACACTATGGACCACCAGTGGTGATGGCTACTTTGAAGATCCCACTTCCACGTTCACCAAGTACTGGCCCGGTGACGGCGATCTGGCCACTGGACAGGCCATCCTGACCCTGACCGCCACGGCGGTACCTCCGTGCACCTTATCGGTGAGCGACCAGGTTGTGGTAACTTTCATACAGAAACCAACAGCCAGCGCGGGACCCGACGCCACCATCTGCGGCACGGGCACCCATACGCTCAACGGCACAGCAACCCATTATGCCACCATTACATGGTCAACATCAGGAGACGGAACCTTCAGCAATACGCATATTCTGAACCCGGTCTATACTCCTGGTACCAATGACCTCGCCAATGGCTCGGCGATCCTGACACTGGCGGCCACGGCCATTGCACCGTGCGATGACAACGCCTCCGACGCCATGACGCTGACCGTCATCGGTCTGCCACAGGCTTTCGCAGGTGCTGACGCAGCAGTGTGTGGAGGCAATCCATACGTACTGACTGGGGCCAGCGCATCCAACTACGGATCGCTGGCATGGACCTCCAGCGGCTCCGGTACCTTTACCAATCCGAATGTTGTCAATGCAACGTACAACCCAAGTCCGGGTGACATTGCCGACGGTACGGTCATACTTACCCTGACAGCGTACGCTGTTCCGCCATGCGGCGGTATGGCTACAGATGCCATGGTCCTCACGATCACCACCCCGCCGACTGCTTATGCAGGAGACGACTTCTCAGTATGTGCGAACCAGACCATGGCTCTTGACGGTACTGCAGAGAATTATGAGTCTGTTCAATGGACAACTGCCGGTGATGGTACCTTCAGCGACGCGAATATACTGGATCCGGTCTATACGCCTGGTACACTTGACTACCTGGCAGGTTCGGTTCAATTGACCCTCACCGCTTATGCGGAAGCACCTTGCGGAGAGGATGCCGTCGATATGGTCGTGGTGACCATCGTGCCAGCAGCCTTCGCCAATGCAGGTCCCGACGATAAGATCTGTGCCAATGAACTGTACCAGCTCAGCGGAGTTGCAGGCGGTTACTTCTATACGGAATGGACCTCGTCGGGAGATGGTAAATTCAACGACAATACGGTGCTCAACGCGACCTACGAACCAGGAGCCGGCGATATCCTTCTGGGTTATGCCAACCTGACCCTGACGTCATGGCCCGTGGCACCGTGTACGACTCCTGCCAGCGACATGATGGTACTGCTCATCGATCCTATGCCAGCACTGCCTGGCATCCCGACAGGTTCAGATACCGTCTGCGTGCTTACCTCCGATACAACCATGTACTCCACCATTGGAGCTGAAAATGCCCTGTCATATGTATGGGATATCTTCCCGGCAGAAGCAGGTACGATTTCAGGTGAAGGTACGGTGGGAATCGTTAACTGGAGCGGTGAATATTTCGGACCAGTCTTCATTAAGGTCAAGGGCGTGAATGATTGCGGTGAGGGTGATTTCAGTGAACCATTCGTTGTCCTGGCCGATCCTTGCCCGGGTATCCCCGGTCAGCCTTCAACCGAACTGACGGTGCTGGTTTACCCCAACCCGTCCGACGCTAAGTTCAACCTGAGGATCACCAACATCACCGATAAACTGGATATGTCGCTCATGGATATTACGGGACAGATCCTGAAACAGGAAGCTGTCAACAGCGTGAACGGCATCTACAAAACCGAGATCGATATTTCTACGTATCCGAAGGGAATCTACTTCCTGAGGCTCCAGGGAGACAACATCTCTAAAGTGGAGCGTCTGATTCTGCGATAACAAAACGCAGAAGTGAAAAAAGAAGGCATCCAAACGGGTGCCTTCTTTTTTTTTGTGATCCAGCCGGGACTGGAACAAGCCTTTCCTTCAAATTAAACTATGTTAGCTTTCCGTTGATATTACTGCTTTCTGGAAGATCTGCACCTGATTAGTGATTACCTTAGAATTAATAAAAACTAAGGTGCATTAACCGAAAAGTGTACGTAAATTTGTTGTGAAATACATCTTGAGTACACTTTTTTTTTGAGTTAATTAGACGTGACAAAACTATGGTATGAGTGAGGCAGTAATTCCCAGAATAAATTTTTATCTGGACATACGAAAAGTACAGTCGTCAAAAAGACCTATTATCATGTCCATAGCATGGAAGGGGAGACGTTTGTTTCATCATACCGGACATAGGATAGAGCCCGAAAAATGGGAGGACATCAAGCGTAATAAGAACGGTGACCCTGTTCTGGACAGTGAGGGTAATCAGATCAAGATTCAGCGTGTAAAGAGAGGTTGCGATGAGCAGATGGATATCAATACGGATCTAAATGCCCTGGAAGCTAAAGTTAAGACCAAGTTCAAGCATACCGACCATGCCACGGAGGATATTACCATTCAATCTTTAAAGGATTTTCTGAAAGGGAAACAACGACCCAGATCTTTCTGGGAGGTTTATGATCTGTTTATTGAAAGCGAAAGCGTGATCCAATCCTGGAAATCCGGAACACGGATGCGATGGGATGTGATAAAGAACCATCTCCAGCACTTTGAAAAGGAAAAGCATTATAAACTTGAATTTGATAGTCTAAAGGCACAGTTCTACGTCAAGCTTATTGCATTTTATACCAGTCGGAACTATAAAAACAGTTATATATCAAAGAACCTGAAATTACTGAAATGGTTCCTGAAATGGGCAACCCAAAATGGATACAATAGGGAGCTTTATTACAGCACTTTTAGGTTTAAGGATAGAGGAAGTAGTATTCGGCTGAATCGTGCAAATAAACTGTTCCTATCGCTTCAGGACCTGGAAAAGCTCATGACATTACAGCTCACCTCACCGACATTGGAGAGAGTCCTGGATGTATTTCTTTTCAGTTGTTTTAGCGGTTTGCGTTACTCCGATATCTATCACCTGAAAAAATCTGATATATGGGATGATACCATTCATGTGACTACCTTAAAAACGGGAGATCCCATTGCAATACCCCTCAATGATTATAGCCGTTCCGTCCTTAAGAAATATGAAGCTTCTCCATTTGCCGCTGCATTGCCTGTCCTGTCAAATCAGAAAATGAATTTTTACTTAAAGGATATCGCCAAGCTGGCAGGTTTTCATGATCCGATTACAGTGATTCATTATACCGGAGCTGAACGTATTGAAAAAACCGTGGAAAAATGGGAGTTATTGACATTTCATTCAGGTCGGAGGGCATTTGTGACGATCGCCTACTATCTGGGCATGGAACCATCTGTTATAATGTCATTTACGGGTCACAGCTCCAGGGATATTCTTGAAATTTACAACCGGATACAGGAAGATCAGAAACGAAAAGAGATGGAACTGTTCAATGAAAAGGTGTTTATGAGAATTGTGAAGAATTAAGAGAAGCATTAAAACCAGAAAGCTTTAAATTATTGTAATAAAGCCCCACACTTCTATCGATAAAGCCAAATGATCCTTCCTTAACCTCTTTTAATCCTTCTCAAATATTTATCTTTGCTCTGATTAGCAATATTTAATCCATGAGCAATGCACTCGCTTTCTTCGATAATGTCATCAATGATCGTGAACCTCATGGCATTTCATATCATCATGATTGGTTTGTCAATCAAATCAAGGAAGAATCTGATGGTATAGGAGTCATTCAGTATGAGAACCACTGGGTGGACTTTAAGGAATATTATACTAGAAAAGCCAGGCAATTCTATTATGAAACCCTCTCTAATTTAAATGAAAGTATAAATAAGGATAAAGAAAACCTTGACTTCTATGTATCTCAGCTTAGATATTTCATCGATGGATTTAAGAACAAAAAGAACTTCTTTTCTGATACCGTCGGTTATCTTGCCCTTGACACTCTTCTTTCTATAGCAAGAAGATACGATTATAAGCTCCATAATGACGATGTTGACTTCAATTATATTTGGTTGGAGTTTTATTCATTATATCGAGAGATTACAGCATTTGAGTTAACGAATATTAAATCATTCTTTAAACAAAAAGGAAAAGTATATAAACAAGAGCATCTGATATGCATCCTTGATAACGCTGATATATGGGAAAGCGTTAGCGATAGTGATTTTGATTTCTATTATGAGAAGCTTGTAATCAGAGCATATTCTTCTACTTGCCGTAAAATTGAGAATTATTTAAAAACTCTGCCGGATAAATATATTGATCGTTTTGTAACCGATCTCTGTGAAAAACTTGAAACCCGGTATTTCCCATTAAAATCCACTAAATCTAGATATGAGAAGAAGTTATCAGAATACATGGAGTGTTTCCTGAGTAAAAAGAATTGCCCTCTATTTTTTGAAGATTATATTATAAGGCGTAAAGTAAAGCGTGATGCTATTATCGTGAATGCCTTTCAATGGAATGGCAATGATGAGGAGCTGGAAGTGTTGTATGACTCATTATCTGAAAATAAGATCATCGAAACAGACTTAAGTACTTTTAAGCAGGCATTTAGTAATGAGCCTCTCTTTATGCCGCTAAAGATAAAATGGCTCCTTAAAGCAAAAAGTAAACTCACGGATCAGAAGTCTATATTTTATTTTATTAAGCAGTTGTACGCTTCACGTAAAATGAGTAGCGATTATAACTTTATAATAAAAACAAGTAACCCCGATAGCGAAAAGTTGCATGATCAGATATGCCAGGTATTTATTAAATATGACGGTTCTGAAATTGATAGAAGCACTATTAGGAACTCATCAAAAATCCTCAGTAATTCTTCCCCCAATAGGAAGAAAATAGATTTAGCCCTCCAGGCTCTTACCAGCAAGTAATTTCGCATTCCATTCTTATCTTGTTTTTCATTGCAACTCATTATCAATGAGTTAAAGGAATGCGCATGCCTTATTATGATCCAGCCATAATCGCTATTCTATTGATTTACAATGTATTAAAATCGAAATTTGCGAGCGGAGCGAGCGCAGAAATCAATATGATGAAATAAAAAATAAACAAATATTTAATAAATATAAATGTATGCAGACAAAACTAATTTTGATTGAACCGGACGAGTTAAGGAAACTCATCCAGGAGGCGGTTCGGGATTCGCAACCTCCTCAGACATCTTCACCTCAGAAAATTGAGGAGCGCCTGCTCACGTCGGATGAGCTAGCTGCTGAACTACACATGTCTAAAGTGACAATATGGAAGCTTCGTAAAGCTGGAAGAATTAAAGGTCACAAACTTGGAAGAAGAATTTTTTACAAAAAATCTGAAATTTTAAATGGCATCTAACATGAGTACCCAGGAACAAAATCTTTTAATCTCCGATACTCATATTATTAGTGAGCACGAATGTGTTCAGAACGTAACTATCTCAAATCCCACAGAGGATACCAAGACAAGTGTTATTGAACCGGAAGCTTTGATTGAGCATGTTGAAGAACTAATTCAGTCGACAGAACCGATTCCACATCAGGAAGTTTTAAATACGTTATTGGATCTCATCCCTGAAATTGATTATAGGGAAAAAGCTGGACTAAATCCAAGTGATAGACTTAAACCCAATCATTATCTGGTAATCACGATTGAGTCTCTATTAGAGCTTGCTCAAACGAATAGGTGGGATATCTGCAGGAGCCATGACTTTATCTATGTCTATAATGGCGCATGCTGGAAACTGCTTGACATTGAGCAATTGAAGGATTTCCTTGGACAGGCGGCTGAAAGGATGGGAATAGACCATTTTCCAGCGTGTTCCTTTCAGTTTAGGGATCAATTGTACAAGCAGTTCATTGCCCAGGCAAGCAAGCCTCAACCAGAACAGCCAACAGATCTGGTCCTCATCAACCTGAAAAATGGGACTTTAGAGATCTCGATGGATGGAGTGCATCTCAGAAATTTCAATCGGAAGGATTTTATTACTTATCAATTACCTTTTGAGCACAATCCTGAGGCTACAGCTCCAATGTTTCAAGCATACCTAGATAGGGTACTACCTGATAAGAAGTTGCAAATGATTCTGGCGGAATACATAGGCTATGTTTTTATTCCCCATGGTTCATTAAAGTTGGAAAAGACCCTGTTATTGTATGGAACGGGTGCCAATGGCAAGTCTGTTTTCTTTGATATTATCAATGCCTTGTTGGGTCCAGAGAACATTTCTAATTACAGCCTGCAGAATCTCACAAACGACAATGGATATTACAGAGCAATGATCGCTAATAAACTTTTAAACTATTCTTCTGAGATCAATGGAAATCTTGGAATATCTATATTCAAGCAGATGGTATCTGGTGAACCGATTGGAGCAAGACTACCTTATGGTAGACCTATGGTTCTGACACAGTATGGCAAATTGATGTTTAACTGCAATGAGCTGCCCAAGGATGTCGAACATAACGATGCTTATTTCAGGCGTTTTATAATCTTTCCCTTTGAGGTTACTATACCCGAAGAGGAGCAGGATAAGGAACTAGCTCAAAAAATAATTGCTTCTGAGTTGTCCGGTATTTTCAATTGGGTACTGCAGGGTTTGCACAGGCTTCTTGAACAAAAAAACTTTACGCAGAGTGATAAAGTGAAAGCTGTTCTTGAGGATTTCAGGGCACAGTCAGACAGTATAAAATTGTTTCTTGAAGAAAAAGAATATACTCCAAGCCCTGATAAATGGATGCATATCAAAGATCTCTATATGGATTACAGGGAGTTCTGCCATGATGATGGATTTAAACCAGTAAATAAATCTAACTTCAAGAAGAGGCTGACAGCACTTGGCATAAATGTCACTAAAAGAAACACAGGGAATGTGGCTTATTTATCGAAAGAAGTTACATCAGATTAAAAATAAAAGTTTTTAAGACCGTCACCAAATTCACTTTTTGCACTAATGACAGGTGATTTTCGATACAGGCTTGAGAATGGCAGTCGTAAGTTCAGATGCCCACAATGTGGTCAGAAACGCTTCGTGCGCTATGTTGATACACTCTCGGGGGATTATCTGCCGATGGAGTATGGACGCTGTGACCGGGAAATCAATTGCGGCTACCATCTCAACCCGTATTGTGACGGATATGTACGGTTTAATGATGGACAAACTGATACTAAAAAAAGAGTAAACAACAAAAACCTTGAGAAAGCGGGCAGGATCAAACAGACTCCAGGTAGTGTAACCTACATTGCTGCGAAGATCTATGAGGCAAGCTTAAAAGATCATACCGATAATTATTTTGCATTGTGGCTGAATGATCGGTTTGGTCCTGTCTCGGCTCAAGGATTGATCGATAAATATAAACTTGGCACATCTGACCACTGGTTTGGCTCGACCATCTTTTGGCAGATTGATCAGCAGGAAAGAATACGAACTGGGAAGATCATGCTGTATGATCCTACCTCGGGTAAGAGAGTGAAAGAGCCATACAACTATATCACCTGGGTACATAAAATAATCAGTTTACCGGAATTTGAATTACAGCAGTGCCTCTTTGGTGAACACCTGTTATCTGATGAACCAATCAAGCCAGTGGCACTGGTAGAATCAGAAAAGACTGCGATGATCGCTAGCCTCTATTTTTCACAAATGGTTTGGCTGGCTACCGGTGGTTTTTCCAATCTGAGTCTTGAAAGGTGCAGATCACTGGAGGGGAGGAATGTAATCCTGTTTCCTGATCTTGGAGGCTATGAAAAGTGGAACAAGAGAGCTTCTGAGATATCACAGACATTATCGGGTGTTCGATTCATTGTTTCTGACTTCCTGGAAAAGAATGCTTCTGAATATGATAAGTCAAAGGGTTTTGATCTGGCAGATTACCTGATACGGTTTGACTGGCAATCTTTTCGGGAAGATAAATCCATTCCAATGAATCCTGAATTAAATCCTAAAAGTGCAAAAGGTGAAAAAAGTGACGCTTCTTAAAACACTTTTTTTTCTGGTGATGAATAGACAAGTCATGAAAAAAGAAACACAAAACACTCAAAATACGATACATAAATTTTTAGCGGCATCCAGGTATTACCTTTCAGCGATCGTCGCTATAATCGTCCAAAAGTGTTTTATGCAGTGATAGATACAGCATTAGTAATCAGAGAGATAGATTTATAAAAAGAAACAGAGAAAAGGGAGATAGATAACAGGATATTTCAACTATCAACTGTTTTTTATTATGAATGCTGAAAAGATAACAATCAACCAAAAATCAAAATCAAAACTTGACCTCAGGCTCATTTATGAAGATTTGTATTTTGGTTACTTTTTACCAGAACGACATGGAGGGGAGTATTCAAAATTGGGAGCATTGATCGATCTCATAATTATGTGCAATCATGAAGACTTATCTTTATTAGGTGATGATGAATGGACTTCTATGGAATGTGGCAATACAAATACTACTTTATCAGATCTTGCAGAACAATGGGGCTGGGAACGCAATAAAGTAAATGCATTTTTGAAACAACTTGAACAGCAAGGCATAATTCGCACTCAATCCAGTAAAAATGGTACAGTTATCTCGCTATGTGATTTAAGTGAGAAAAGTGTAATCCTGGATTCATAAGAAAGATGTCAATCAAATTTTGTAAATACAGATGAATGCTTCTTAGCCCAATAATAAAGGTCATTAGCATACTCCAATGCCTTTCTAACAGCATTTAATTGTTCATCAAAATTGCCTGCTGTGTTAACAGTATCAACATAAAGCCTTATACAGGCTGCCTTGTTGGCTTTCTCAATTTTCATATCACCCGTTAATAAATTGCCATATTTTTCTTTTAGTTCTTCAATCCTGTTTCCCATCCCTTTGAATTGAAGATCAACCCTTGCCCCCTTTCTACCAACCGTTTTATGTATTAGCATGTCTCCTTTTCTTAATCCGATATCTGCAGGAAGGAATACAATGAAGCCTGAGCCCTTAGGTATGCCTTTGGGAGGTTTACGCATATTTAAATGCGGATAATTCTTTTGGGCATAATAGTAATAGGACCACCAAAACTGAGTGGCATTATCATCAATGATTGGTCGGTAGCCTCTTCGTAATTTCTCTATCGCAATTTTCAGAACCTCTGCCTTATAGTTTGCCCTTTTACCAAGGTCAGCCTGTGCCAGAAACCAATCTTTCATTTCCTCATATTCAATGTAAAAATCAAATTCGTTGTTATGGCTCAAATATCGTTTGGGAGCAATTAACATGGTATAGAATATATCATACTCTCCATTTTCTTTTCCCCTTTGTCCCCTCTGGCGATAACGAAATGCCTGGTCAGGCTGAAATCCAGTATCAATTTTATTTTCTATTAAAAAAACGACAGTTCTCTTTCCTGTATGTATTTTAAAGGCAAGATCACTCTCTCCAAGTCCTGTCTGGGTCAATGAGTGCCAGGCTCCTATGAATGTATATGTTTCAGGTAAGCCAATAGTTTTGGTCAAAATCCAATCTATAAAATCAGGATTAGAATTTAATTCCTCGAGAATGAGCAGGTCAATATCACGCTCCTGAATTGCTTCAACAGGAATAAGATTATTTAAAGTATTATTATGAATCAACTTTTTCATTCAATCAGAGATGGGTTCAAACAAAAAGATGGACATTAAATTAAAGGTGAAATATAATAAACTTTTTATAGGAGTTAGAGAAAATTAAATCCATAAATCTTAAATACCGAATCATGAACAAAATCTTCTCCTGTGAAATAGATCGGATAATACTTTTTAACGGCTGTATCAACGGTAGCAACTAGTGTAACATTATCTCCATAGCATAATGTGACATCTTTGCCTGCATTTATCTGTGCCACCAAGGACTAATAAAATAGTAAAGCAAAAAACAGGATCAGTATTTGGGATCTGGAGAGCATCGGGTGAATCAGTAACAAAGATAGCCTTCAGCGTTTAGATAATCAATGAGATGATTAAATAATCTATGCACATTGATCATTTCTTATTGTTTCTTTAACATTTCATTCATTCAATTAATATCCGTATTTTTAAAGTCTCCAAAAACGAAAGGTTCCATGGCGATAAAGAAAAGTGAACTCTATTCCTCTTTATGGGCAAGCTGCAATAAATTGCGTGGTGGTATGGATGCAAGCCAGTATAAAGACTATGTACTGGTAATCCTATTCATTAAATACATTTCCGATAAATATGCAGGACAACTTTATGCACCAGTCACAATTCCGAAGGGAGCAAGTTTTAAAGATTTGACGGCTCTAAAGGGAAAACCTACTATTGGTGATGATATTAATAAGAAAATAATTAGTCCTATTGCAGAAGCTAATAACTTAACAGGTGCTATTGATGTCGCTGATTTTAACAATGTGGAAAAGCTTGGAAGCGGTAAGGAAATGGTTGAAAGACTTACTGATCTTATAGCCGTATTTGAGAATCCTGCCCTAGATTTCAGTAAGAATAAAGCTGAGGGGGATGATATTCTTGGTGACGCCTATGAATACCTGATGCGTCATTTTGCCACTGAGAGCGGTAAAAGCAAAGGGCAGTTCTATACGCCTGCTGAGGTGAGCCGTGTCATGTCAAAGATCATAGGAGTAAAGCCTGAAACGACGGTTGCTGCCACGACTGTATATGACCCCACCTGTGGTTCTGGTTCCCTGCTGCTAAAAGTGGCTGATCAAGCAGAAAAAGGCATTTCAATTTATGGTCAAGAGAAAGATATAGCTAATGCATCTCTTGCTCGCATGAACATGATTCTTCATAATAATGCTGCTGCTGAAATAAGACAAGGAAATACTTTAGCAAATCCACTTTTTAAAAATGAAATAGGCTCTTTAAAATCTTTTGATTTTGTTGTTGCAAATCCTCCTTTTTCTGATAAAGATTGGTCTTTGGGATTAGATCCAGTTAATGATTTATATAATCGCTTTATTGATTTTGGAATACCCCAAAAAAAAAATGGTGATTATGCGTTTTTATTGCACATTGTCCGCTCTATGAAAAGTAAGGCTAAGGGAGCCTGTATCATGCCGCACGGTGTGCTATTCCGTGGAGGTGCGGAAGCGGAGATACGCAGAAATCTGATCCACAGGGGATATATCAAAGGGATCGTCGGACTGCCTCCGAACTTGTTTTACGGTACCGGTATTCCTGCATGCATCATTGTCCTGGATAAAGAAAATGCGGGGGATCGTAAAGGTATATTCCTGATCGATGCAGGGAAAGGATTCATGAAGGATGGAAATAAAAACCGGCTGCGGGAACAGGATATCCATAAGATCGTGGATGTGTTTAACCGGCTTTTGGAAATACCCGGATATAGCCGCATGGTCTCCATGGAGGAGATCGAAGGCAATGAGTGCAATTTGAACATCCCCCGTTATATTGACAGCCAGGAGCCGGAGGATATCCAGGATATTGAGGCGCACCTGCGGGGAGGTATTCCCGCAAACGACATTGATGCACTGCAACCATATTGGGATGTATATCCGTCACTGAAACATGTCCTGTTTGAGAATACGACAAGACAGGGCTATTATCAGCTTAAGGTTGAAAAAGATGATATCAAACAAACCATCTTCTCCCATCCAGAATTTACTGAGTATGGTAAAAAAGTGAGCAATGCTTTTAGAGCCTGGGCAAATAAGAATATTCCTTTCTGCAGGAGCATTGATACCCGGACCAAATCCAAACAGTTCATTTACCAGCTTAGTGAGGACCTCCTGCACGCATTCTTTAACATCAGCCTGATCGATAGATACGACATCTATCAGCACCTGATGACATATTGGATGGAAACCATGCATGATGATGTGTATATGATTGTGGCGGAAGGATGGCAGGTGGGAAACCAGGTGGAGAAGAACGGAAGAGAGTTCGAAGGTAAGATTATTCCCAAGCAATTATTAATCAATCATTATTTTAAGGAAGAACAAGCTAAACTAGATGAATTACAGTCCGGGCTTAATGCTATTACGCAGGAAATGGAAGAAATGACTGAGGAATATGGCGGTGATGAAGGTCTGATGGCAGATGCCAAGAACGATAAGGACAAGATCACTGTTGCGAGTGTTAAAGACCGCTGGAAAAAGATACATGGGGATAGAGAAGCAGTTGAAGAGCGACAGCTATTATTCAAGTACCTGAAACTTGTTGAACAGGAATCAGTAATCAAACTTAAATTTAAACAAGCCAATGCGGGTCTGAATGATAAATTGCTGGCTAAATATGCCAGCCTTAGCGAGGATGACATCAGAAATGCAATCGTTATTGGAAAATGGATGAGAAGTATTGATGTTGATGTACATTCTGAGATGCAGCGTGTCAGCCAGAAACTAACGCAGCGTATCAAAGAATTGGCAGAACGGTATGAGATACCTTTGCCGGATATGCTTTCTAAGATAGAGGATCTAGAACATAAGGTCAATGAACATCTGAATAAAATGGGATTCGCATGGAGCTAAAAGAAGGGTATAAACAGACTGAGATTGGAATCATTCCCAAGGATTGGAATTATAAGCTGTTAGGAGAAATTGGTCAATTTAAAAATGGAATAAATAAGCTAGAGGATGAATTTGGCTATGGATTTCCATTTGTAAATCTTATGGATGTATTTGGAAAATCAAGTATAAAAACTAATGAAAATTTGAATTTAGTCAACTCAAATGAGTCTGAAAGAAAACTCTATAATCTAAAAAAGGGTGATGTTTTATTCATTCGTTCATCTGTTAAGCCATCCGGAGTTGGTCTTACGTGCGTAATAGAGGAAGATCTACCTGAAACAGTATTTAGTGGATTTATTATTAGATTTCGTGAAAAAGATTTATTGACTACCGATTATAAAAAATATTGTTTTTATTCAGAATCTTTTAGAAGTAAATTGATTAGCAATAGTACTGTCAGTGCTAACACAAATATTAATCAAGAATCCTTAACAAAATTATTAATCGCATATCCAAATAAAACAGAGCAAACCGCCATTGCCAATGTCCTGAGCGACACAGATGACCTCATCAGCAACTTAGAGAAGCTTATTGCCAAAAAGCGAAACATCAAGCTGGGAGCAATGCAGGAGCTGCTGACCGGAAAGAAAAGATTGCCAGGATTTAGTGGGGAGTGGGAAGTGAGGAAGTTAGGGACAGTAGTAGACATTTTAGATAATCTTAGAGTGCCTCTAAATGAAAGTCAAAGAATAAAAATGAGAGGAGATATTCCTTATTGTGGGGCAAATGGTATCGTTGACTATATCAATGAGTATTTAATAAACGATGATATTATCCTTATTGCAGAAGATGGTGGATATTTTGATGAATATAAAACGAGACCTATTGCATATAGATTTGTTGGTAAATGCTGGGTGAATAATCATGCACATATTCTGAAAGCTATATCATCTATAGATCAGGGATTTTTATTTTTTTCGCTCGTACATAAAAATATTCTTGACTTTATAAGTGGAGGAACCAGATCAAAATTAAACAGGGGATCCTTAATTAGTTGATCCTTAACAATTCACTTTTCCGGGATTCCAGTTGAAAGTCAAG
>JAEAMG010000060.1_pt1 | contig 168169 bp, 165 predicted proteins | sample 8958741 | NCBI WGS metagenome assembly JAEAMG01 (sample SAMN16933256, study PRJNA681125) | bioreactor sludge metagenome | isolation source: anaerobic bioreactor treating anionic surfactant - SDBS | place: India: Bengaluru | collected 2019-02-28 | reverse complement strand
AGTAGTACTGGCACAGGCCGGTACACGTCGTCACCGCCAGTGCCTGGCGTATCGTCGCCAGCGCCGGCGCCAGGGATGGATCGAGATCCTTGTCCGCATCGGCCAGACTGGTCAGCAGGCGCTCGCGCAAGGGCGGCGCCATCAGATTGGCATTCGCCGTGGCGTGCTGCGCCGCCGTTGCCAGCATGACGTTCTTTTGCGCCACATTCCAGAACGGCACCTGCACAAACTGCACCACGTTCGCAAACATGGTGCTCGATCCCTTGCTGAAGGCGCGGGCGCGCATGCGCTCGGCACCGCTCACACCCTGCGCCGGCTGCGTACTGAACTCGGCTTCCATCAAGCCGATCAAGTGCGCATGGCAATGCACGCCGAAGGCAAACAGGGCGGCCATTTCATCGCCATAATTGGCCAGATTCTGCGTCACCTGCTCCCGGCGCGCCTGCTGCAGCTCGGCGCCGGACAGCAGCAGCGGCCGTTGCAGGCCAAACGTGTAATACGCCTTACCCAGGTTGGTCGCCCGCTCGCACACGGCCACGCTCTGGTTCATGTCTTGCAGCGCGGCCACGGGTGCCTGGAACAGGCGCGGGCCATCGGCGGCCTGGGCAAACAGTGCCGCCACGCCAGGGTCGCCCACGCGCGGCAAGCCGCTTTGCGGCGTCGCCTTGGCCACCATCGCTTCCAGGCGCGCACTGGCGTCCTGGAAATCGGTGTAGCTGTCGGCCCGGACGGCGGGCGCGGCAAGCAGCATCCCCAGGAACAGGATACGCAGAGGACGATTGAGAGTTGCAGTTGGCATGGCGATATCTTTCTATTTTTTCAGCAAATAATGGGGGCGCAGCGCAGGCGCCTCGCCCGTATTCTCGCTGCCACCCTCGACATTGCCGAAATACACGTTCAGATCCTGCTGCGGACGGAAATTGCGCAGTTTCACCTGCAAGGTAGTGGGGTTGATCTTGGTAAACGTGCCAGGGAAGCACAGGCTGATCAACTCATCCGGCTTACCCTTGACCAGGTTCAGGGTAAAGTCCTCGATGCCATTCTTCCAGGTGTTGCCAGTCTTCAGGATGTACGAGACCCACTTGGCATTGACGAAGCCGCCCTCGCCCTGTTGTGCCGCCAGGCGGTTCCACGTCTTGTAGAAAGCCTTGTCGCCGCAATATTTTTGTTCAAACTCCTTGCCTTCGCCCAGGTAGGAGGCACCGGGGCCGGCGGCCACGAAGGGGGCATATTGATGGCGCACGCGCACCGTTTTACCGGCCGGGAATTTCTGTTGCCACTGGTAGACCACTGTCACGGACCAGGCCGGCACCCATTCGTCGTCTTCGGACAGCTTGGCCAGCAAGCCTTCGGCCACCATGGCTTTTTTCTGCGCGGCGGTCACAGGCGCCACCTTTTTTTCGAACGGGCTGAATGACGGGAAATAGGCGACTTGCGCGTCCGACAGGCCCAGCTGCGCCAGGCGCGCCGTCACGTCACGGCCGTCGAGTTTGGCGAGCAGCACGGTCTGGTAATCCTTGCGCTTGCCGTCGACCTCGATCGAGAACTGCTGCGGCTGGCCATAGTACGTGGGCGACTGGTGGTAACCGGCCTGGTAGGCAGGCAGCGGGAAGATGATGGTCTCTTCCACATCGCTTGCCGATTCGTTGAGGAACTCGTACTCGACCTTGATCAAGTCCGTGCTGACCGTCAGCACCTCCTTTTTCATGGCCACGGCGTCGGTCTTGCCGACGATAATGCCGCCGGCACTGACGGAACCGATGCCGTCATTGGCCATGGCTGGCGCCGAACACGCCAGCGCCAGCGCGGCCGACAGCAGCAAACGGCGCATCACGCCACCTTGCCCGCTACGGGCTCGACCCGGCGCTGCAGCACGAAAATCGGTTGCGCCCATTGGCTATCCTTTTTCTTTTTGCTGGTGATCAAAGTCAGCTCCGACGGATCGTAGACATCCGTGTTGTGCGTCAACGGCGTCGTCATCAGATATTGCGCTTGCGTGTTCTTCAAGAACTCGCCGACCAATTGAATGTTGCGGATATCGAGGTGGGCAAACGGTTCATCGATGAAGACGAAGCCGCCGGAACCGTCTTCCGATTTCAGCAAGCCGATCAAGAGCACCAGCGACTTCATCACCTGCTGGCCGCCCGACGCTTCGCCATCGTTCATGCCGATCACGCCCTTGCCGTCGAATTTGAAACGCACGTGCAAGCCCGCCTGCGACAGCTGCACGTCATCGTTTTCCAGGCGCACGGGGTCGGCATGCACTTCGATGCCGGCCAGCTCACCGAGCTCCTTGATGTTCTTGCTGTACGTCTTGATGGTATAGCGCAAGCGTTCCATGTAGGCGCCGCGCGCATTGCCCGTCGCTTCGATGGCGCGGTTGTTCTGGTAGCGGCGCTCGTCCGTTTCCGACTGGCGGCCATGCAGCTGGTCCGACAAGCGGTGATGCTGGTCGATGACGGTGGCGTCGAGTTCCCAGTCGTCGCGCGCCAGGCTGTTTTGCAGGCTGGCCACGCGCAAGTCGACCTGGTGCGCATTCTGGTGCTCGGCGACGAGCGCCGCGCGGCGCGCAGGGCGGCGCCAGCTTTTCGGCAGATGGCGCCATGCATGGCGCAAGGCCAGCAAGGCGCGCGCATGCTCGGTGCGCTGCTCGATCTGCTTCTTGTAGCCAAGGCGCGCACCCGCTTCCGCTTCGGACAACGCCAGGCGCGCGTTTTGCCACACCGTATCGGCACGCGTGCGCGCCACGGTGGCGTTCTTCGTCAGGTTTTGCAGCTCGCCGAGGCGGCCGCCCACTTCCAGGCGCTCTTCCTTGAGCGGCTTCGAGTTGCGCAGCGCTTCGGCAAATTCTTCCTGGCGCGCACTGAGTTCCTTGGCCGCGTCGACGCCGGCGATGCGCGCTTTCAGGGCGCCCACTTCGGCCGCCAGTTTCGAGATCGCCAGGGTCAGCGTATCTTCCTGTCCTTCCAGGCCCGGCAGCGAACGCAGCAGCGCTTCCAGGCGGCCGCTGCGGCCAGCCTGGCCGAAGCGGTAGCGCGACGCTTCCACGAACAGGGAGCGTCCGCCACGGCGTTCGCGGTGATACGCCTCGGGCGTGATCCACTCCTCATTGTTGCCCAATTTGAAACCTGCTTCGACGGAATCGACACGCGCAATGCGCGACAGCTGCTCGATCAGCCAGCTTGGCACGGGCGCGGAAAATTTCACCACCGCCAGCAAGCTCTCGTCTTTCGCGACAGGCGCGGTGACCAGCTCGGGCACGATGAAGTGGCGGTAGCGCTCCTTCTCGGCCAGACGGTAGGCGGCAGCCGCATCCTTGGCCTTGTCCAGCAGGACGACCGAAGCGTAACCACCCAGCACGCCTTCGACGGCGCCCTGCCAGCGGCTGTCCGTCACTTCGACGATGTCCGACAGCATCGCGTGGCCGATGCCCGCGTCGCGCAGCGCGCGGCGCATGCCGCGCACATTGTCCGGCTCCGGCATGGCCGTCTTGCCTTGCAGCGCGGCAATCGTCGCCTGCTCGCCCGCGATGCGCGCCGACAGGGCGTCGCGCTGCTGGCGCTGCTGCAGCAATTGCGCTTCCTTTTGCTCCAGCTGGGCCGCCACTTCGGCGATGTCGCTGCCCGAGTCTGCCGCCAGCTTGTGCAAACGGTCTTTCTGTTCCAGCAGGCTGTCCAGCGGTTTCAGCTTGCTATTGATCAGGGACAAGCGGCTCTGCAAGCCGATCGATTCCTGCTCCAGCAAGGTTTCGTTCATCTGCGCGTCGGACAGGGCCTTCGCTTGCGCCGCCAGCGCATTGCGTTTATCGGTCAGTTGCTGGTCCGCCTGCGCCATCGGTTTGCGCGCATCGCGCAATTGCCGGCTGGCCTGAGCCGCCTTTTCGCGCGCCTCGTGGTATTGCAAGCTGGGCAGCACTTCTTCCAGCAGGTTGCGGCGCTCTTTATGCAGCCCTTCCCACTGGTGGTAATTGGCTACGCGCAGGCGCAAGCCTTCCAGGTTGGTCTTCGACGCTTCCAGTTCCGTCTCGAAGCGTTTCAGCTCCACTTCCGTATCGCGCTGGTGGCGCTTGGCTTCGTCGTAGGCGTCCAGCACTTCCTTGTCGCCAAACACCTGGAACACCAGGTCGAGCAGCTGGCGCGGCGCGTATTCGCACAATTTGTCCGTCTCGCCCTGCTCCAGCGCCAGCACTTTCGACATGGCGGGCGACAGGCCAGCATTGGCCAGGCGCTTGCGGTAGTTTTCCACGCCCAGCCAGTCGTTGGCGTCCGTGATGTCCTCGATCTGCACATTGCCTGGACGCATCAGATACTGGCGCTTCCAGTCGCCGCCATTCTTCTGGATCTGGCAAAACAGCGTCACTTCATCGTCGCTGAAGAAGCCGGAGCTGCGGAACGGGCGGTTCGACAGCTGCTTGCCCACGTTCTTGTTGTCGACCACGGCGCGCAGCCAGGCCGTCTGCTGGCCCGAGTGGCGCGCATAGTGTTTATACGTGCGGCCCATCGAGCAATCGAGGCCGAACAGGGTGCGCAAGGCGTCGAGCAAGGTGGTCTTGCCCGAGCCGTTCTGCCCCGCGATGGTGATGATCTTCGCGTCGAGCGGAATGTTCTTGATGCGCTGCCAGTAATCCCAGTGCACCAGTTCAAGTGATTTGATATGAAACATGGGCGCTTTCAGTGAGGGAGGTCGGACGAATCGGCGTCACCGGCATCGCCGGCGTCGGGCAAGTCGCCGCTGTCGGCGGACAGGTCGTCTGCCAGGTCGGCGTCAGGATCGACAGCCACCAGGCGCGCGGGCGCCCGCTTGAACACGTCGGCCAGGGCTCCGTTGATGATGCGTTCCTTGAGCACGTCGGTATCCATCATCAGGTCCAGCAGCGGGCCTTCGAGGATGAAGTCGCCACGCCGCTCGATGAAGCCCAGCTTGGCCAGGGTGCCCAGGTTCATGTCCATGCGCGTTTTCTTGCCCAGCTTGTCGCCGAAGTCCGACAGCAGCGCCTTGTAGGAAATGCCGATCGAGGCGTCTTCCGCGCGCGGCAGCGGTTTTTCCGTGCCAAACATATCATTTTGATCGTCATCGGCGTGCTGGTGCGTTTCCTGGCGTTCGCGCTTGGGCAGGATGATCTGCGCCCACAGCACCACCAGCAAGGCCACGCCATCGCGCGCCAAACCGAAATTATTGTTTTGCCACACGTCGCGCGCGCCGAAGATCTTCGGTTCAATGGTGCGCGTGAGGGCCAGCGTCACATGGTCGGCATACACGTTGTCGAGCAGTTTCAAGCCGCAGGCCAGCAGGCGCGCATCGATTTCGGCGCGGAACAGCTCGTCGGACAGCACGCGCTTGACGAGCTTGTCGTCGCGGCGCAGGGTTTGATGCGTGAGCAGGCGCGCAATCAGGATTTGGGAATCGTCATTCATCGGCAGTGCCGCTATCTAAATCAAGTGAAACATTCAGTGAAAGCGAGGCGATCGACATGGCCGCCACGTGGGGGTCGGTCAGTTGGACCATCTCGTCGGTCGGTGTAAAGGTGATCGGCAAACGGGCCAGTTCGGCCGTCGAGCCTTGCAAGCTCGCTTCGGACACATCACCGAGCAGCGGCAGCATCGAGGCGCGGTACGATGCCACGGCAAAGCTGGCCGGCAGCAGCGAATCCTGCACCGGTACGGACTTCGGCCCTTCTTCGCCTATGCTGGGGAAATTGCCCAGGCTGGCAAAGTTCGACAGGCGTTCGAGCAAGTCATCGAGTTCAAGCTGCATGGCGGGACCGTCGCTGATGGTGGTGGGGGCGTCCTCTCCGCTGGGCAGGCCCGTGTTGATGACACCTGCCGCCCGTTCGGACAGCAGTTCCGTTTCGGCCACGTCGATCATCTCGGCCGGCGTGCTGAACAGGGGCACGACAGGCTGGTCGATGGCGCCCTCGGCCAGGCTGGCCAGGTCGTCATGCAGCAAGAGCCAGCGCTTGATGTCCGTGGTCGACAGGCCCGACTGGCCCAGGTGCACGCGCTGGCGCTCGATCTGGTTCAGCGCGCGCGAAAACATGCCTTGCATGTTCAACAATTTACTTTGTGCGCGGCCGATGGCCTGCGCCGCCTTGTGCGTGGCGCTGTCCGCGTTTTCATCGGAAGTAATCGCCACGAGAATCTCGGAACCCTTCTCGACCCAGTCGCAGGCCATGTTCCACTTCGCTTGCGCCGTGCGCAGCCGGAATTCGGAACCGGAAGCAATTGCGTCGGAGAACTCTTCCGTCAAATCCACCAGGCGGCCCAGCAAATGCTGGAGTTGTTCAACGGATACGCCACCGACGGCTTGCGCACCGGCCACCTGCGACAGCAAAAAGCCCATTTCCGCTTCGTCTTCCGTCTGGCCCAGGCCCAGCAGGCTGTCGATAGCGGACAGCACGTTGCGCGCCATGGGCGTGACGCGGTACACGCCCTGCTGCGCATCCCAGGCCAGCAACTGGTTCGAGCGCAGGCGCATCAAGACCGTTTCCAGGCTTTCCGGCAATAAATAGGCCAGCTTGGTGTTGATATCGGCGCGCGTATAGGCGGACGTGGCCGCATCGGACGCCAGCTCGCGCAACACCAGCAAACGCACCAGCACGCCATCGAAACCGCCATGAAACAGGGCTGTAAACACTTGCAGCAAAGGCTGCGCCCGCTTCAAGTGAAAAACTTGCTCAATTTCATCGGCCGAAATATTGGGCTGGAAATGCGCCTGCAAGGAATCGTGATGCTCTTGCTCTGTCTGATGTGCATCCGTAGCCACGGCTGCACTTGCCATTATATCAATCATTCTTTTCCGGATGAGTGTTCAGCGGGCGGCGCAGCGGGCTAACGCAGCGCTGCGGGGCGGGGGCGTCAGTATATCAGTTCTGACATGCAATTTAGCGCGTGGGAGGGCCGCCAGCGGGCAGTCAGTTCGCCGAGTGTTGTATTGAGGGAAACCCCAACGGCGAAGAAAGGTCGGTTCCTTCGGAATCGGATGCACCCACTGGGTGCATCCCCCTGCAGGGTCCGATCCCGGTTTCTGCATCGGGGTTATTAGCAAGCGCTTACTTCTTGACGATCTTTTGCAAGGTTTGCTCGACGTAATCGCCGTCTTCATCGGCGAACGTCACCTTCACGGGATACCATTCCAGCGACGGCGCCAGCCACAGGTCCACTTGCTGGCCCTTCTTGTCCGGCGGCGGCGCCTTGACCAGATGGATGGCTGCCACTTCGCCCAGGCCGGTGGCGACCTTGTCATCCTTGACGACCTTGAAGGTCCACGGCTCGGCATCGTGGCGACCGGCCACGAAGAAGCTCCATTCCGAACCGGGCGTGAATTTCTCGGGCGTGGCGCGCGCCACGCCGACCAGTTGCCAGACGGTACTGTTGCGGTCCTGTTCGCCGCCTTTCAGCGGATAGCTGTCATCGCCCTCGCTGAAGACGATGCTCTTGCTGTCGCGCTTGAACGTGGTGGTGGCCGCTTCCTTGCGGAAGCGTTTTTCCACAAATTGAGAAGGCGCCAGGCCGAAATCGTCCACCGTGCCTTCGCTGCGCTGTTCCAGAATCTTGCCGAACAGGGCAGCCTTGGTTTCGGCCAGCAGCGAATACTTGCCATCGCCCACGCGCCAGTTGCTGACCGATTCGCCGGACAGTCCGATGCCGCGCTGTTTGGCCTTGATCGAATAGACGAGGTCAGCCGATGGCGCCAGCTTGTAGGGGCGCTTGATGACGGGATGCTCCACGGGCGCGTCGGCCATGGCGGGAGTCAGGGTGGCGGCCAGCAAGCTGGCCAGCACCACGCGTTTTAAAGTAGTCAAAGTCATCATTTATTTTCCTGTAGCGTCATTGACGCGAATTTGGGTCACGGTTTGCGTGGTCAGCGCCCCGCTCGCCTCGGTATTGCGTATTTGTACCGGATACCATTGCATGGACGGCGCCAGCCAGATATCGAGCTGCGACGAATAGGTGCCGGGCTTCGGTGGCCGGCGCAGATGCCAGGTCACCAGACGGCCCATTTTGGTATCGAGTTCTTCCTCGCCCACCAGCTGGAAGCGGAACACGGTCGCTTCCTTTTCCTCGCCGACGAGGATGTCGATATTGCCGGCCAGCTGGTTGACGTCGGCGCGGCCGATGGCGGCCAGCTGGAACGGCACCGTGGCCTTGTCCTGCGCCCCCTCCTGCCATGGCGCCGTGGCCGTCGTGGCCGAAAACGTGATGGCCTTGGCGTCGCGCTTGAAATGCGTGGCCGTTTGCGCGCGGCCCTTGCGTTTTTCCGTGGCCGTGACGGGCACGATGCCGCTGCCGTCGATCACGCCCTCGCTGGTCAGCACCAGCAGGTTGATGCGCGTGATCAGCATGCTCAAGCCCACTTCCAGTGTCAGCTGGTAGGTATCGCCTTTGTTGTCCCACGCCATGGCGGCCACGCCCTGCCACTTGGTGCCGTCGGCATCGCGCCGGTCCACATGCAAGTCGAACTGGGCCGAGGCAGGTACATTCGTCTTGTAGTGCCGTGCCTGCTCGACGGCCGGTGGTGGCGGCGCGGCAGCTGGCGCGGGCGCGGCCGCCACGGCAGGCGCAGGCGCCGTGATGGCCGGGGCAGCCACTGCGGCCGGCTCGGACGTGGCAGGGCCTTGCGGCACATCGCTGGCGGGCGCCGTCCACTGGGGCGTTTCGCTCGACGCCAGTTCCGTCGGCGGCGGCGGTGGCGGCGGCCTGGGCTTGGGCATGGGGAACTCGGGCGGCGGCGGTGGTGGCACCACTGGCAATGGCCTGGGCGGCTCGGCGATCAAGGCCATGCTGACCATCTGCGCACGATTCTGCCCCAGCGGCACCATGCGGGCATGCGAGGTGAGCCATTCCAACGCCACGTAATGCAGTGCGCCGATGACCGCGACAAAGATGACGGTACGGCGGCGCGGTGGCGAAAAGAAGGAGTCGGGCATCATAGGCCGTAGTGTACCGCTTCCACCCCACTTCCCGCTTCTTGCCCGCGCTCAACTCCTGATGTTTTATGTAAGAAAATGTTGGCAGCGTTGCGTCAGTTGCAAGCTGATATCTGCTACGCTAGGGGCATCCACCTACCAGGAGATTTCGCATGGCAAATCCGCAAATGCCCCAAATGCCGGGCGCAGCAGTTGTGACCGATACCCTCGACTTCGTCAAGAACCTGTGGGGCAGCATGAGCGTGCCCGGCATGGGCATGCCCGGCATCACGGCGCCCACCATGTCGGTGGAAGAGCTGGACAAGAAAATCAGCGACCTGAAAGCCGTCGAAGCATGGCTGAACCTCAATACCAGCATGCTGCGCGGCAGTATCCAGGCGCTGGAAGTACAGCGCGGCACCATCGCCACGCTGAAATCGATGGGTGCTTCACTGGCGGCGGCCATCACCCAGCCCGGCGCCAGCGAGAAAAGCGTCTTTGAATCAGTGCCCTACGCTTCCGCGTTTTTCCAGCAGGCGACACCTGCGGCACCCGCGCCTGCACCAAAACCGGCGCCCGCACCTGCGCCCGCGCCGGAACCCGCTGCGGCGGTGCCCGACGATGCCGACAACCAGGCAGCAGCCCAGTTGGCCAATCCAAGTGCTTGGTGGAATTTGTTACAAGATCAGTTCAAGCAGGCCGTGTCGACGGCAATGTCGCCCGACGCTGCCAGTGCGGCAGCGGCCAGTTTCGGCGGTGGCACCAAGGCCAAGCCAGCGGCCAGCAAGTCCGCCAAGCCGGCAGAAGCAGGCACGGCAGCCAAGGCCAAGGCCCCGCTGCGCAAGGCGCCCGCGAAACGCGCAGCGCCCAAGGCTAAAGCACCAGGCAAGGCCTGACGCGTCAAGCCAGCGATATGATCAGGCGATACGATGAATGCGGATCGCCTCGATCATGTTGTCGGCCTGGCGTTTTACGTCACCGATCGTGATCAGGCCTTCGTCGGCCAGCGCCTTGGCGTGCTCGTACGAAGACTGGAATGTTTCCAGCGTGTCTCCCTTGGCGGCGACCGGGCGTACCCAGGCAATACTGCCGACCTTCATTTTTTTGTACACTTCATTGACCACATCACGCATAGTTTCTTCCTTATTGTTGTAAAGCAACTCAAGCACGGGCGAACCCACGCTGGCCCCTAGTTTATCATCCGGCACGCTCGCGCACGGATTTTCCCCCTTTTTCCGGCGCCGGCGGCGCTTTTTCCGGCACCTCGACGGCCTGTTCCGGCCCGGGCGGCGGCGTCAGCTGCACCAGTTGCTCCATCAATTGCGCAAAGCGCTGCTGTCCCGGTGCAATTTTGTCTACATACAACAACACTTCCATGGCTTCGGCCGCCAATTCCGCCTGGTAACCGCGTTGTTCCAGGAAAGACACGATGATTTGCGCGGAATTGAACAGGATGCGCAGGTTGTTGGGCAGTTTTTCGCGTGCCGCGCGCATCCAGGCGACCGCCTCGTTGAGCTTGTCCGTCTTCCACAGCAGCACGCCCTTGTTCATCAAGTCCGACGCTTCCTTGCGCGCAGCGATGATCAGGCTGGTGCCTTCGTCGCCCATCTTCGCCTTGTCGAAGATCTTTTGCACCTCGTCCTGCACCACCTGGTTGTCGTGGTTATTCTTTACCACGTAGCACAGCAGGCCGGCCGGCGCATCCTTGACGCCGACGGCGAACAGCAGGGTCGCCAGTTCCATGCAGATGCTTTTTTCGGGCCGCGCCGGGTCTTCCAGCAGCATGGCTTCGAGCTCGTCGCCGCACTTGCGCGCGCGCCGGTAATCGCCCGTTTCGTGGTGCACCATGCCTTCCGTGATCTTCGCGCGCAAACCGATCTGCTCGGGCGGGAATTCACGCTGCGCCAGCAGCAGCCATTGCAGCGCCTCCTTGGCATCCTTTTTCAGTCCGCACACGCGCGCCAGGCCCAGGTAGGCATCCGGCGTCTTCATGACAGAAAATTCACCGATGGAAATACACTTGCGAAAAGCCTTTTCCGCCATGCTGACATTGCCGACTTTCAAGGCGGCCAGCCCCAGATTGCGCTGGCGCGGCACCGAATTGGGCGACAGGCGCGCCGCCTTTTCCAGCACGCCGCAGGCTTCCTCGTGCTGGCCCATCAGCTGGTAAGCGACGGCCATCTGATCGTAGGCATCGATGTAATACTTGTTTTCGACGATCACGCCCTGGAAGATCTGCCGCGCCGCCTCGTGCTCGCCGTTATTCATGCGGATCTTGCCCAGGCCCGCCCTGGCCCAGCTGTAATCGCGCTCGGCCAGCACTTTTTCGTACACGGCGCGGGCCTTTTCCGGCTCGCCGCTTTTCAGCAGCAACGATGCCTTCATGCGCAGCAATTCCAGCGCGTGCAGCTTGTTGAGCTCGATCTGCGCGTCGCACAATCTGGCCGCGCGCAAATAATCCTTTTCCATGCAGGCCTGGTCGATTTCGCGAAACACCTGCTTCTTGTGCCACACGCGGTTCAGCCGCGTCAGCAGCACGCCTTCCGTGATGGGTTTGATCAGGTAGGCGTCGGGCTGGTGCTCGGCCGCGCCCATCACCGATTCCACGCTTTTCTCGGCCGACACCATCAGCCACACGCTCGACGGCGCCGTCAGGTTGCGCACGCGCGTCTCTTCCAGCACCTGCTGGCCATTCTTGCCTTCACCCAGGTTGTAATCGCACAGCACCACGTCGTAGCGCGTCTTGGCCAGCAGCTTCATGGCTTCGCCGCCGCTGGCGGCCTGGTCGATATGGCGCGCGCCCAGGTTGCGCAAGGATTCGCGCAGCAGGATGCGAATGCCGATGAAGTCGTCGACCAGCAGATAATGCTTGTCGGCCCAGTCGGTGCTGCCCGCTTCGCCGGCGGTGGCGTGGCTCTCTGTCGTCATGGCATCCTCATTCAGGGCAGGCGCAGGATGAAACAGCCGCCGCCCAGCGCGCCGCCATTTTCCAGGGCGATGCTGCCGCTACGGCCCCGGTGCTTGTGCATCTTCGCCACTTCGCTGGAGAAATACAGGCCCAGTCCCGTGCTGTTGGTGGAAAAGTTCACACCGGCCGCCATGCCATCCATGGCTGCGCCGCCCGCGTCGAGCAGCGCCTGCGAGTAGCCGTCGCCATTGTCGTCCACGCGCAGCTCGAGCATATTGTCGTGCTCCTGCACCGACAGGCGGATCGTGTCCTTCGTGTAGCGGATGGCGTTGTTGATGGCATGCGCCAGCACGCCGATGACCAGGTCTTCATCGAGGGTCCAGATCAGCTCGGCCGGGCAAGCCGTCTCCAGGCGGATGCCTTTCGAGGCCAGCAGGATCTTTTCCTGGTCCACCACCTGGTCGACCACCTGGCTCACCAGTTGCGGCTGCACGTCAAACGGGTAGCCGGGCTTGCCCACTTCCTTGTACAGGGCCAGCAGCTGGATCAGGTTATCGTTGAGGCGCTTGGTCTGGTACAGCATCTGCGCCATCTGCAGATAGGCGGGGTCGGCCTGGGGCGCGGGCTTGGCCTGCTCGGCCGCCAGCAGCGACTCCAAAGTGCCGCTGACCACGCTGATCGAATTTTTCATGTCGTGCACGGTCGACGCCAGGAACAGGAAAAGCTCGGGCGAGCTGTGTTGATTTTCCACCGGATATCTCCTTGGGGCCGCAGCTTGAATATTGCCAAGGATAAATTATACCGCCAGCCTGCAGACGCCAGCCAGGCGCGCGCAAAGACCGTGACCTGACGCAACAATGCCGCCCCCGCTAGCGCAAGGGCGGCATAGTCTTGATAAGCCGGCAAGATCAGCGGCGCGCACCCGCCAGGCGGCGCACCACCGCGATCATGCGGTCGATTTCCTCATACGTGTTGTAGAAGGCGAACGAGGGTCGCACGGTCGCTTCCACGCCGAAGCGGCGCAAAATCGGCTGGGCGCAGTGGTGGCCCGAGCGCACGGCGATGCCCTCGTCGTTCAGGGCGCGCCCCACTTCGGCCGGCTCGTAACCGGCCAGCACGAACGAGGCCACGCTGGCCTTCTCGAATGCCGTGCCGATCAGGCGCACGCCGGCAATCGCCTGCAGGTGGTGCGTGGCGTATTCCAGCAGCGCGTGCTCGTAGGCGGCAATGTTGTCCAGGCCGATGCGCTGCACGTAATCGATGGCCGCGCCCAGTCCCACGGCATCGGCGATATTGCCCGTGCCCGCCTCGAAACGGTTCGGCACGCCCTGGTAGACGGTGCGCTCGAACGTCACGTCGGCGATCATGTTGCCGCCGCCCTGCCACGGCGGCAGTTGCTCCAGCAAGTCCGCCTTGCCATACACGGCGCCGATGCCCGTCGGGCCGAACACTTTATGCCCCGAAAACACGTAAAAATCCGCGCCCAGCGCCTGCACGTCAACGCGCAGGTGCGACACGGCTTGCGCACCATCGACCAGCACGCGCACGCCGGCCGCATGCGCCAGCGCGATGATCTGCGCCACGGGCGTCACGGTCCCCAGCGCATTCGACACCTGCGTCACGGACACCAGCTTGGTACGCCCGTTAAGCAGCTTGCGGAATTCATCGACGATGATCTGGCCGCTGTCGTCGACGGGAATCACGCGCAGTGTCGCGCCCTTTTCCGCCGCCAGCTGCTGCCACGGCACGATGTTGGCATGGTGCTCAAGCTGCGAGACGATGATCTCGTCGCCGCTGCCGATGTACTTCCGGCCGAAGGTATTGGCGATCAGATTGATGCCTTCCGTGGCGCCGCGCACGAAGATGATTTCATTGGCCGACGCGGCGCCCAGGAAGTTCGCGACCTTGGCGCGCGCGGCCTCGTACGCATCGCTGGCGCGCGCCGCCAGTGCGTGGGCAGCACGGTGGATGTTCGAATTCTCGTGTGCATAGAAATACGACACGCGGTCGATCACCGACTGCGGCTTGTGCGTGGTGGCCGCATTATCGAACCACACCAAAGGCTTGCCGTTGACCCGTTCGGCCAGCACGGGAAAATCGCGCCGCACGGCGTGCACGTCGAACGGCGCGGGCGCCTGGCGTTGGCCCGGCTGCGTCGCCGACGGCAGCTCGGTCTGGAAATAAAACGCGGGCTGGCTGTTGGCCGGCGCTACGGGCAGCTGGCGCGCCGGCGAGCGCTGCGGCGTGGCAAACAGCCCGCTTAAATCACCGGGTGCCGCCGGCGCCTGTCCCAGTCCCTGCTGCGCCAGGCCATCGAGCTTGCCGTTCGACGCGGGATAGCCATGCGCGCCACCGACAAAATAGTAGGGCGACGGTGCACCAAGGCTGGATGCCCGTGGCGTCGGCACGGAAGCAGGCGCCGGCGCAATCGGCGACTCCAGGGGCGCCGTCACGGGCGGCACTTGCGCCGTCGCCACGCCGGGGGCGATGGCGGCGAACGAAGGTCCGGGCTGCGGCGGCGGCCGGTTGGCATAGCGGGGCACCGCATCGAGCACGCTGCCGGAACCACCGAGGCTGGGCGACTTGTCCAAGCCCGGCAAACGCGCGAAAAACTCGCCTGCCAGCCGGTTCAGGGTCGCTTCATCGGGCAAGAGGGACGACGGCGCCAGGGCCGCCGCGCCATCACTTGTAGGTATCTGGGTAGTCATGGTATTTACCGATCTCCACGTCTTCCAGTACGGCCAGTGCATCGTCGGTCAGCACGGCCAGCGAGCAATACAGCGAAATCAAATAGGACGAAATCGCGTGGCGGTTGATGCCCATGAAGCGCACGGACAGGCCCGGGCTTTGCTCGCCCGCCAGGCCAGGCTGGAACAGGCCGATCACGCCCTGGCGCTGCTCGCCCGCGCGCAGCAAAATGATTTTCGTCTTGCCGTCTTCGATCGGCAGTTTGTCGGACGGCACCAGCGGCACGCCGCGCCAGGTCAAAAACTGCGAACCGAACAGGCTGACGGTCGGTGGCGGCACACCGCGGCGCGTGCATTCGCGACCAAAAGCGGCGATCGCCAGCGGGTGCGCCAGGAAGAAGCCCGGTTCCTTCCACACTTTCGTCAGCAGTTCGTCGAGGTCGTCCGGCGTGGGCGCGCCCGTCAGCGTAAAAATGCGCTGGTCGTCATGCACGCTGGCCAGCAGGCCGTAGTCGGGATTGTTGATCAGTTCGCTTTCCTGGCGCTCCTTGATCGTCTCGATGGTCAGGCGCAATTGCTCCTTGATCTGGTCGTGCGGGCTGCTGTACAGGTCCGACACGCGCGTGTGCACATCGAGCACCGTGCTGACGGCATTGAGAAAATACTCGCGCGGCTGGTCGTCGTAGTCGACGAACGTTTGCGGCAGTTCCGACTCGTCGCGCTGCGAGCAGGCCACGCGCACATCCTTCGGATTTTTCACGCGATTGAGGCGGTAGATACCCGCTTCCACGGGCAGCCATTGCAGCAGGTGCACCAGCCAGCGCGGCGTGATCGTGGATAACTGGGGGACGCTCTTGCTTGCATTGGCCAGCTGGCGCGCGGCGTTATCGCCCAGCGCGAACTGGTTCTCTGTTGCTTCTGCCATGACTACTCCTGATGAGAAAAGTGAATATGCTTATCTGAAAAACAAATAAAGTATCAAGCGTCTCCCCTGATCTCTCAACATGCTATCGCCATCATCGTGGCGTTTTCAATGACCTAATCCACCAGCTCCGGTTCGCAGCGGGCCATCAATCCCGCCAGGCCGACACCCAGCGCGACGGCCAGTTTTTCCACCGTCAGCAGCGACGGCGTAGCGGCGCCCCGTTCGATTTCGCCGATGAAGGAGCGGTTCAAGTCGGCCGCTTCGGCCAGCCGCTCCTGCGACCAGCCATGCCCTTCGCGCAACTGGCGCACGGCCAGTCCAAACTGTTTGATCAACATGCTGTCCTCATGGGTGATGGGCAAAAGCGGGATGCGATGGCGCCGGCAAGTCCGCTGCTTCCTGCTGGTTGTGCGCTTGCGTGACATGGCTGCCAGGCGCCACGCTGCGGGTCAGCCAGACATTGCCGCCGATGACGGAACCCTGGCCGATGGTCACGCGCCCGAGTATGCTGGCGCCCGCGTAGATGACCACGTCGTCCTGCACGATCGGGTGGCGCGCCAGTCCCTTTTTCAGCACGCCATCAAAGCCGGCGGGAAAACGCTTGGCGCCCAGGGTGACGGCTTGATAAATGCGTACCCGTTCGCCGATGATGGCCGTCTCGCCGATCACCACGCCCGTGCCATGGTCGATGAAAAAGCTGCTGCCGATATTGGCGCCCGGGTGGATGTCGATGCCCGTCTGCGAATGGGCCACCTCGGCGATGATGCGCGCCACCAGCGGCGCGCCCAATGCATACAGGGTATGCGCCAGGCGGTAGTGGATGATGGCCAGGATGCCCGGATAGCACAGCAGCACTTCATCGACGCTGTGCGCGGCCGGGTCGCCATGGAAGGCGGCCGCCACGTCCGTGTCGAGCTGGGCGCGGATGCGCGGCAGCGCGCGGGCGAAGCGCTGCACGATGGCCAGCGCCTGCTGTTCGATCGAGACCGTCTGCTGCAAGCCGTGCTGGCGCGCGTGGTAACTGAGTTCGCGCCGCACCTGTTCGTGCAGGCCCGTGAGAGTCGTGTCGAGCGTGTGGCCGACAAAAAAATCTTCGCTCTCCTGCTGCAGGTCGAGGGGGCCGAGGCGCATGGGAAACAGGGCCGCGCACAAGGCGTCGACGATGTCGCGCAAGTGCTGGCGCGACGGAAATTCGCGCGCGCCGCACTCCTGGCTGCCGGCCAATCCTTCGCGCCACTGTGCGCGCACGGCGCGCAATTCGTCGACGATCTGGCGCAGTTCCCATTGCGGCTGCGCGGCAAGGGAGGCGGGGGGAATGGCTCGCTGGTTCATGGTGGTCCCGGAAAGAGATTTAATCTTGCAGCCAGGGCAGCGCATGCCAGCGCCAGCCGCCGCTATGGCCACGCTGTTGCTGCGCGTCGAGGTCTCCCTCGAAGCCTTGCGCGATATTGAAGACGTGCGTGAAACCCGCCTTGGCGGCCGCTTCTGCGGCCAGGGCCGAGCGCTTGCCGCTGCGGCACAGCAGCACCACGACGGCATCCTTGCCGCCCGCCTTCGCTTCCAGTTCGCGCGTAAAGCGGGGATTGCGGTTCATGGACGTGCCGGTGGCCCACGCCACGTGCAGCGAGGCGGGCACGTAGCCGACGAAAGTGCGTTCCTCATTGGTGCGCACGTCGACCAGCACGGCTTTGCCAGCCTGCACCAGCTGCCATGCATCCTGCGCGCTGACGATGCCCGCATACGGCAAGCCCTGCGCCTGCGCCTGGGTGCGCGCGAGATGGAGTACTTCGTCAAAGGCCGCCGCGCCGTGCGCGGCGCGGGGATCGAAAATCAGTTCTGCAGCAGCCATCTTTCCACCTCTTTATTCCGTCGTCAAAAACCAGCACGAGTCCACTGTAGCGAACTTATGTTGTTCGGAAAACAAATTAAAAAGAATTTGGAAAGCTGAAAAACGTATATGGAGGATTTATGCAGCGCGGCGGCGTTCACGTAACAAGAAGCGGGCAGGATCAAGCGCCTCTGCCAGTTGGCGCTCCAGCGGCAGCGGCTCGCCCTCCAGCTGGCACGCCAGCAGCTCGGCCGCCAGCGGCGCCCAGATCAGGCCGCGCGAAGCGTAACCGAGCAAGCCAAACAGGCCGGGCCAGCGCGGTACGTCGCGCAGGCGCTCGCAGCGGCCTGGCACGCCGGGATCGGGCAAGGCGCCAGCCAGCGGCAGGCGGTCCGGCGCCATGCAGCGAAAGCCCGTGCGCCCGGCCAGCGGCGCCTCGAACGGAGATAGATCGAGCATGTCGGCGATCTTCGCGATATTGTCGTGCTGGCTATCCATGCGCAGGCTGCTGTCTGCATCGGCAGCATAGGTCGCGCCCACACACATGACGCCCTGGTATGCCGGCGTCATGTAGGCTTCGCGGCAGACGACGAACGGCAACGACGGCAGACTGCCTTCGGCCAGGTGCGTGACCTGGCCGCGCACGGCGTCCAGCGGCAGGCCGGCCGCCTGCTCAAAATTGACTGCCCCCGTGCCCGCCGCCAGGATGACGGTGGGTGCCGCCGCGATCAGGGCGCCGTCCGCATCGCGCACCAGCCATTCGCCGTCGCCACGTTCCAGGCGCAGGGCGCTGCTGGAGAAGCGCCGCGTGAGCAAGGTACCGCAAGCGTCCAGCATGGCCGCACAGACGGAAGACGGACGCGCCCAGCCGCCCTGTGCGAACCACCAGGCGCCATCGGGCGCCGGCGCACCCAGCATGGCGCTCGCCTCGGGCGCTTCCAGCCAGCGGGCGAATTCGCGCGGATACAGGCCGCTGGCGGCGATCTGCCGCTGCACCTGCGCATGCGCGCCGTCGCGCGCCAGGTGCAGCACGCCGCTTTGCGCACCCTCGATGGCGGCGCCGATGCCGCCCAGGTCTTTCCAGCGGCGCAGCGAGTACAGATAGGCGGCGCGCGTCAGGCGCGTGGGGATATTGTCATCCTTCGACAGCAACGGCATGAAGATGCCTGCCAGGTTGCCCGACGCCTCGCTGGCCGGCTGCGCGTGGCGCTCGATCAGGGTCACCTTCCAGCCGCGCGCGGCCAGCCGTTCGCAGGCGGCCGCGCCGGCCACGCCCGCGCCGATGACGATGGCGCGCCGTTCGGGCGTCACGGCAGCCACGTGTTCTGCGCGCCGCGCATAAAACACGGCGCGCAAGCGGCTTTCGTCGAAGACAAAACCATTCTGTTGCAACTGCGCGCGCTGTGCCTCGTCCAGATGCAGCGCATGCAGCTGGCCGCCATCGACCATCAGGCGCGCCAGCACCGCCATGGCGGCAGGCACCCACGCCAGCAGCACTTCATCGATGCGTGCCGACAATTGCGCCAGGCAGGCATCGGGCTCGCCGATCAGCACATCGAGCGTGACGAGGCCATCGTGCGAGACCATGCGATGCAGGCCCGGCACGCAAAGCGGCCACTGTGCGCGCCACTGCTCGGGCAAGTGGCTGGCATCGACGGGACGCGGCGCCAGCGCGATGTAATGCAGGCGCCGCCCGCCATGCGCCGCACAGGCTGCGCCAAAGCGGGCGCCGTCAAAATCGGTGTCGAGCAGGACCAGCGGGCGGCGCATCAATGCCCCGCGCGGCAAAAGCAGGTCGGCGCATGGTCGTTGACCATGCCGATACCCTGCATGTAGGCGTAGGCGATGGTCGAGCCGACGAACTTGAAACCCAGCTTGAGCAAGTCTTTCGACAACGTGTCGGACAAGGCCGTCTTGGCGGGGAATTCGCCCGGCTGCCAGCTGTTGACGATGGGCTGGCCATCGACATACGCCCACAAGAAGCTGTCCAGGGTCTGGCCTTGCGCACGCAGGCGCAGGTAGGCCTGTGCGTTCGTGATGGCCGCCGCCACCTTCAGGCGGTTGCGCACGATGCCGGGATCCGCCAGCAGCTGCGCCACCTTCTCAGGGCCATACGCGGCGATCTTTTCCGCGTCCCAGTCATCGAAAGCGGCGCGGTAGGTGTCGCGCTTGTTCAAGATGGTTTCCCAGCTCAGGCCAGCCTGCGCGCCTTCCAGGTTCAGCATCTCGAACAGCCGGCGCTCGTCGTGGCAGGGCACGCCCCACTCCGTATCGTGGTAGTCAAGGTAGCGGGGATTGGCCGGATTGGCCCAGGCGCAGCGGGTAATAGTCATGGTCGTGTTCTTCATGTGCGGGCAAGCACCAGTATAGTTTATCGGCCGCGCAGCAGGCGCCCCAGTTCCAGCAGGCCGTGCTGCATCTCTGCCGGGGCAATGGCGGCAAAGCCCAGCAGCAGTCCGGGCGGCGTGGCGCAGGCGGCACCGGCGTCAGGGTCGGCATAGTGCCCCAGAGGGCGCAGTTCGATGCCCCGTTCCAGCCCCGCGCGCGACACCGTTTCTTCATCATGGCCAGCGCGAAAGTACGCGCACAATTCCAGGCCGCTGTCGGCCGGGCCGCATGCGAGCTGGTCGTCGAGTTCGTGCGCCAAGCCGCGCACCAGCTGGTCGCGCCGTTCGGCATTGCTGTCGCGCGTGCGGCGGATATGCCGGCCAAAGTGGCCCTCGGCGATGAAGTCCGCCAGCGCCATCTGCGGCACAATGGCCGTGTGGCGGTCCATCACGGCCTTGGCCTGCACCAGTGCCTCGGCCAGCGCGGGCGGCGCCACCATGTAACCGAGGCGCAGGCCGGGGAACATCACTTTCGACAAGGTACCCACGTACACCACGCAGCCATCGCGGTCCAGGCTTTGCAGGGAGGCCAGCGGCGCGCCCGAGTAGCGGTATTCGCTGTCGTAATCGTCCTCCACCAGCCAGGCCTTGTTGTGTGCGGCCCAGGCCAGCAGGGCCAGGCGGCGCGGTAAACTCATGCTCACACCCAGCGGCATCTGGTGCGACGGCGTCACGTAGGCCAGCTTCGCCTGCGGACAGTGCGCCACGCCATACGCCACGTCCAGCCCCTGCGCATCGACGGGAACGGGAAACACGCGCGCGCCGGCCGCGCGCAACGGACCGCTGGCGCCCCGGTAGCCGGGCGACTCCATCCAGGCCGCGTCGCCCGGTGCCAGCAAAATAGTCGAGAGCATGAACAGCGCCTGCTGCGAACCCGAGGTGATGACGATCTGCTGCGGCGTGCACTGGACGCCGCGCGAGGCCTTCAGGTACACGCACAGCAGCTCGCGCAGCGGCAGGTAGCCGGCCGGGTCGCTGTAGCCGAACTGGTGGTCGGGGCGGCGCCAGCGCCGCGCTTCCAGGCGGTTCCACACGTCGAATGGAAAATGGTCGATGCGCGGCATGCCGACGCGGAAAGCGCGCAGCGGCCCCCGGTGGAACGCCACCTGGCGCATGGCCGCCACCACGCCCTGCCCGCGTGCCGACAGGGGCCGCAGCAGGCCGGGCGCATCCATCTTGCCGGCCGGCGCGGCTACAGGTACGGACAAGGGAACGTCGCGGCTGACAAAGGTGCCGCGCCCCACGGTGCCATCGAGATAGCCTTCCGCCGTCAACAGCGCATACGCATTGAGCACCGTCTGGCGCGACACGGCCAGCAGGCGGCAAAAGTCGCGCGTGGGCGGCAGCTGCATGCCGGGACTCATGCGGCCATCGAGGATGGCGGCCTTGATGGCCGCATACAGCTGGCGAAACAGCGGTTCGGTGATGCCGCGCTGCAGCGGCAAGGCGGCGATGATCTGGTTCAGGTGGGAAGCTGGCATGGCGGACGGCGCTTAAATTGGTAGCTTCAAGATAGCACTTATTGGCTGTTTTAAATAGCCAAGACTGGCGCTAAGATGACGCATCCCCTCTTACTCCCGTGGAGCACCCATGCATCAGTTTTTCGCCACCGTGGCCTGGCAACGCGACGGCCAGGATTTCGCCGGCCAGCGCTATAGCCGTGGCCATGCATGGCAGTTCGACGGCGGCTTGACGGTACCCGCCTCGTCATCGCCCTTGTCCGTGCCGCTGCCCATGTCGGTGGCAGCAAATATCGACCCGGAAGAAGCGCTGGTGGCCGCCACGTCGAGCTGCCACATGCTGTTCTTCCTGTCGCTGGCAGCGCAGCGCGGCTACGTCATCGACGACTACCGCGACGACGCCGTCGGCGAGCTGGGAAAAAATGCCGCGGGCCGCCTGGCCATGACGCGCATCGTGCTGCGCCCGCGCATCGCCTTCGCGGGAACACCGCCCTCGCCCGAGGTGCTGGCCACCCTGCACCACGACGCACACGAGCGCTGCTACATCGCCAATTCGCTGACGGCCGACGTGGTCGTGGAAGGCGTCGCCTAATGTACACGCCCGCCAGCTTCCGCGAAGAACGCCTCGACGTGCTGCATGGCCTGATCGACGCGCATCCGCTGGGCGCGCTGGTGCGCCACGGCGCCGATGGCCTGTGCGCCGACCATCTGCCGTTCGAGATCGCCGCACCCACGCTTGACGCCCCATTCGGCATCCTGCGCGCCCACGTGGCACGCGCCAATCCGCTGTGGCGCGCGGCGGGCGAAGAAGATGAATGCATGGTGATCTTTCAGGGGCCGCACGCCTACATCACGCCCGCCTGGTATCTGGAAAAGCAGCGCAGCGGCAAGGAAGTCCCCACTTTCAACTATGCGGTGGTGCACGCGCACGGCCCCCTGCGCGCCATCGACGACGCGGCATGGCTGCTGGGATTGGTGGAGCGGCTGACGGCGCGCCATGAGGCAGATCAAGCTACGCCGTGGCGGGTGAGCGATGCGCCGGCCGACTATATCAACAAGCTGTTAAAAGCCATCGTCGGCATCGAAATTCCCCTCACGCGCATCACGGGAAAATGGAAGCTGGGGCAGAACCGCAGCATGCAAGACCAGGCCAGCATGGCCCACGGCCTGGCGCTGAAGCATCAAGCCGGCGCGGCGCAGGCGCTGGGTGCGCTGATCGCCGCGAACGTCAAGCCAGCCAGCTGACGGCCGCCGAAAACGTCAAAAACGACAGCGCCGTCGAGACCAGAATGATGCGGGCGATGCGCGCCGTGTTAGCCCCAAAACGCTCGGACAGCAGCGACACGTTGCTGGCGCTGGGCAGGCAAGCCACCAGCACCATGCAGGTCAGCGCGAACGGCTCGAGCGGCGCGCCCAGCGCGATGGCCGCGTGGCCGATGCCCCATACCAGCAGCGGATGCAGCAGCAGTTTTTTCAGCGCCACCGGTACATATTCCCCCAGCGGCGCCGGGTCGCTGGTGCTCATCTGCGAACGGGCCAGCACGGCGCCGATGGTAAACAGGGCGACAGGAGAGGCGGCATCGGCCAGCAGGCCCACCGTCTGCGTCAAAGGCTTGGGCAAGGCCAGTGCCTGCCACGACGTCAAGGCACCGAGCACGATCGCCCATGGCATGGGGTTGCCTACCATGCCCTTCATGGCGTTGACGACGGCCGTGCGGCTGCCGTGCGCGCCGCCGCTGCCGATGCGCGACAGGGCGATGCACAGCGAGCTGGTAATGAGCAAGTCGACGACGATGGTGACGATGACGGGGCCCGAGGAACGCGGCCCGAGCAAGGTCAATAGCAGGGGTACGCCCATGAAGCCCGTGTTCGGGAAGGCCGCCACCAGCGCACCGAAGGCGGCGTTATTCCAGTCGATGCGGTGGCTGAGCGTCATGGCCGTGGTGACGCCCACCATGATCAGCGCGCATAGCAGGTAGACGCCGAACACGCTGGCGTCGAGCAGTTGGGCGATGGGCGTGGCGGCGCCGAAGCGGTACAGCATGCAGGGCAGCGCGAAGTACAGGACAAAACTGTTCAAGCCGCCGATGGCGGCCAGCGGCAGCAGCGTGCGCCGCACGGCCAGGTAGCCGCACAGCACCAGGGCGAAGAACGGAAAGGTGATGGCGAGGATGGTCAGCATGGAGCGCCATTGTAGCGTGCCTCGTGCAGCATCCCCTGGCGCAAAAAAAGGCCGCTCGCGCGGCCCAAGGAGGTTTCGGGGATAACGCCGGCAGCTAGGGCTTGAGCTGGGCGCGGATCTCGCCGGCCGGGTAGGCTGCGCTGTGCACGTTCACGTACAAGTTGCCGGCCTGGTAGCTCGCATGCTGGGACGGCGTGAGCAGGGTGCCGGCCGGTACGGCAAACATGCCATCGGCGGTTTTCACCAGCGGCACGATGACGGGGCCGTTGGCGCCCACCGGCGCTTCATGGATATGCGCGACGGTAGCCAGCATGCCCGTGTAGCGCACGCCGCCGCTGACACTGCGGTCGTGGGCGACGCGGATGCTGCTGCTGCCGCTGGCCGTGCTGGTATTGGCCGGCACTTCCTGCGCGCCAGTCAAGGTGACATCATGGCCGCCCGGATGATGCGGACCATGGGAACAGGCACCCAGCAAGGCGGCCAGCGCCAGCACGGTGGCGGCGCGGCGTACGTGTAGTTGCAATATGCTCATTGCAGATCTCCTTCAGCGGACAGCGGATCAGGGAGGGCGCCCAGTCCGCGTAAGCGGGCCTGCGCCGCACTGGTGTTGCATACTGCGACGGTAACGCCATACCGCCGTGCCCGCTTTGCTGTGCGCCAAACTTGCTGCTCGCCTGCCGTCGCGCCTCAGGCCAGATGCCCTTCCGCCACCCAGCCCCGGTTGCTTGGTGCTGGCTTCGGTTTGGGTGCGATGCCGCTGCTTTTTTCCGCATCGAGGATGATGCTGCGCATGCTGTCGCTGGCGGCCGGTCCCGGCGCGAACGCGTAGTACTCATCATTGATGGGCAAGCCCGTCATGGCATCGACCAGCACGGGATCGGCAGCCAGGCCCGTGTCACGGCTGGCGATGACGAGGCTGGCGCCTTCCGGTGCGAAATTTTCATTGCCCCAGGCGATAAAGGCCAGCAAGACGGGCTTGAAGGCGCGCCCGGACTTGCTCAGCACATAGTCGTAGCGCGGCGGCTTGGCGCAATACAGGCGGCGCGTCATCAAGCCACCCTCCACCAGGTCCGCCAGGCGGCGCGTCAGGATGGTGGGGGCGATCTTGAGGCTTTTTTCAAATTCGTCGAAGCGCGTCTTGCCATAAAACGCTTCGCGCAGGATGAGGATGCTCCACCATTCGCCCACCTTGCCCAGGCTGCGGGCAATCGGGCAAGGCAAATTATTAAAGTTGGTATGTTTCATGACCATCTCCTCACATTGATTCAACACAACAATCGAAAAAATCTCAGTTGCAACACGAAAACATCAGTACGATCAAATGCAAAGTCAGCCACGCCTGCTGCTGATCCGATATTCATCATGCGGCCCGGCTCATCGTCACGGCTGACCTCATCGATGAACACGCGACAGGTGTTTTCCTGCGCGACGAGGCCCGCCTCGGCACGGACAAGGCGGAGGTTGAGCGACAGGGAAGCAGAACTGGCCTTCACGCAGCGCCTGGCTTGACAGTCAACGGTGGCCGTGATGCCCGACTTGCAGGTATCGGGCGCCGGTGCCGCTCAGGTAGCGCGTGGTGCAGGCCACGCTCACGCGCGTATTGACGTTCACGGCAGTAGCCCGGACACCCTGGCTTTGGTCAAAGGTGATACTGGCGCTGCCGTTCAGATACACGGCAGCGTCGGCGCCACGCGGCAGCAGTGCCGTGCTGGCGGCAACGATAAGGTGGGGGGAAATAACTCGCAACATGATACCTCCTGATGATCGAACATCATTAATGAGCCCGTCAATATGAAGGACGTCGAGGATAGTCACGGTATTGCCGGCGTTTTCTGGGGCACGCAAACCAGGACAACAAAATATCAGCGCCGAGAGCCAGGAACCTGAGGGCGTCGGTTTTTTGCCGCATTTACAAAACAGATTTTTTAATAATCGACATTGCTTTAAGTCAATGCATGGGTGAATTATTAGCGATCTGGGAAATCGCCGCTTCTTCTGGCGGAGAAACCTCTTTTGAAATACGAGAAAAGCAGAAAAAAAAGAAAAAGCGAGGCATAATAAGCCACACTTGCTTTTTGGTTAAGTCATCCATGCCATGCCATTGACCAGCGAAACCGTCAAAAAAAACATCTTGATCGTGGACGATTCCGCGTTCGAGCAGCGCATGCTGATGGAGCTGCTCAGCGAGCAGCCCTACCGTTTCAGCATCGCGTTCAACGGTTACCAGGGCTACCAGCTGGCATTGGCCACGCTACCCGACCTGATCCTGCTCGATGTGCGCATGCCCGAGATGGATGGCTACACGGCATGCCGATTGCTCAAGGCCAATCCCGAAACGGAACAGATACCCGTCATCTTTCTCAGCGGCGCTGATGCCGCCAAGGAACGCATCATGGGCTTGCAGGTGGGCGGTGTCGACTACATTTCGAAGCCGTTCACACCGGAAGAACTGGCCGCGCGCATTCATATCCACCTGGGATTGATGCGTAAAGGAAACGGCACCTTGCCCATCGCGGTCCCGGCCAGCGAGCGCCAGCAGCATCCCGACCTGGTGTTCGTCAATGCCGTCAAACAGCTCATTCTCGACAACCTGGGCAGCCTGCCCAACCTGTCCGAAATCGCCCGCAGCGTGGGCACCTACCGCGAAAAGCTGACCCTGATGTTCCGCGAACAAACGGGCATGACGGTGTTTGCCTTCATCCGCGAAGCGCGCATCGCCCGCGGCGTGGCATTGCTGCAGCAGACAGACATCGACGTGCAGGATGTCGCCCTGCTGATCGGCTTTCACAACGCGGGCAACTTCGCCACCGCCTTCCGCGAGCGCATGGGCATGACGCCCAGCGCCTACCGCCAGCGCCTGCAGGAGCAGACGGGCCAGCGGCAGGTGTCAAACGGGCATTAGAACTGCAGATCAGAACTTGTAGTTCAGCTTGAGCGAGGCGAAGCGTCCACGCGGGTCGGCCTGTGTATAGTCGAAGCCCGAGGCCGAGTAATCCCACGGCGCGCGTTTGTTAGCCAGGTTTTGCACGATGAAGGTGACGTTCGCCTTGGCTGTCACCTGCCAGCTGCTGCTCACGTCGAAGGTGCTGAAGGCGGCCACCGCTTCATCGAGATGCGTGTTTTGCGCATAGCTGCCCACGTAGTTCCAGGTCAGCGTGGATGACCATTTGCCCTGCTCCCAGGTGGCCGAGGTGACGCCGCGCCATTTCGGGATGGAGCCGAAATAATTGGTGCCGGCGCCGTTCGTCAGCGGTGCGCCATCGGACAGCGGCTCGGCAAAGCGCAGCACGCGGCTCAGCTGGCCGGCCAGGGTCAGCTTGCCCCATTCCTGGTCGACGAAGCGCTGGCGCAGGTCGAGGTCGATGCCAGACACTTCACGCTGTCCCTGGTTACGGTACTGGCGGTACAGGGTCGTGATGCGGCCATCGGCGTCGCGCGTGATCTTCTGCGGCGCCGACGCTTCATTGGCGAGGGTGGTGGTGGCGCTTTCCGTGCCGATCACGCCATCTTGCTTGATGCGGTAGTAATCGAGGCCGATGCTCGAGCTGCTGGTCGGCGAGACCACCACGCCCAGGTTCAGGTTATTCGACCGTTCCGGACGCAGCGCCGTATTGGCGATGGTAATGGCCGTCACGCCGCGCGTCTGCGTCGGCGTGATCGGGTCGCGCGGGTCGAGCACGCTGACATAGCTGACGGCCGTGCTCTGCGTGATTTCCGGCAGCGACGGCGCGCGGAAGCCGCGCGACACGGTGCCGCGCACCAGCAGCCACGGCGCCGCCTGGTAGCGGGCGCTGGCTTTCGGCGAAAACGCATTGCCGAAATCGCTGTAATGGTCGGCGCGGCCGGCCACGTTGACGGACAGGTCTTTGACCACGGGTACGTTGAATTCGGCAAACAGGGCCGACACGCTGCGCGAGCCGTTGATGATGTTGATCGCCGGGCGCAGCTCCGTGCCCGACAGCACGGCCGTCGAGGTTTGCGAATCCATCTTTTCGCGGCGCCACTGCGCACCGGCGGCAAAGCCCAGCGGACCGGCCGGCAACTGCCACAGGTCTTTCGCGGCCGAGAAATCGACGGTGTCGAGGGTCGACTCGGCCGGACGCAGGGTCGACAGGCGCAGGCGGTTGCGCACCGCTTCGCTGTTTTGCGACTGGTCAAAGAAGTTATAACTGCCGTCGGCCAGCACCTTCTGGAATTCATAGCGGTTGACGAAGTTTTGCACCGTTTCTTCCAGCTTGCTGCTCGAATGGCCCACGGCCGCATCCCAGTCCCAGCCTGCCAGGGTGCCCTTGGCGCCGGCCAGCGCGCGGTAGAAGGTGACCTTGTCCTGCTTCAGGCGCGGCCCCAGGTCGAACAGAGTAGCCGTGAATGGCAGCGGCGTGGTACCCGGATTGTTCGGGTGGCCGACAGGCAGCACGACAGGAATGGTGTCGAGCGCTTGCGTCGCGTTGTTCCACACGCGCGTGGCATTGTTGACGGTGAGCGGCGCGCTGAAGGTCTGGTCGGCGCGCGAATAGCTGTGCAGCAAGTCGACATACGCTTCCGTATCCGCATTCAGTTTGAAAGTGGCACGCGCGGCCGTATGCACGCGCTCGATGCCGGGAATCAGGGTTTTATACGGCGACGGGTTATACGCCAGCACTTGGCCCGTCTTGCCCGGCGTGATGTCGCCATAATTGACCAGTTGCAATGGCCCGCGCACGCCGCCCAAGGTCCGGGTCGGGTCCGTGCCCGCGTAATTGGTGATGGCCCAGCCGAGGCTGCCCCGCTGCTGCTTGCGGAAATCCGCATCGCGCATCCACGCCACGTCGCTTTGCTGCAGCTTGTCGCGCTGCTGCGCGTCGACCGAGAAGACCAGGCTGTAGCCGTCTTCCTCGAGCTTGCCAAAGCCCGTCTGCAGCGCCGCGCTCTTTTCATGCTGGCCCGTGCCTTCGGTCGAGCCGCCCCACTGCGCCGTGATGTCCGTGCCCGTGAATTCCTTGTACAGGATGATGTTGACCACGCCAGCCACGGCGTCGGAGCCGTAGACGGACGAGGCGCCATCCTTGAGCACCTCGATGCGCTGCACGGCCGCCATCGGCAGGCTGTTCAGGTCGACAAAGGTTTCCTGCAGGTTTTGCGCCGTCGCATAGCTGGCCACGCGCTTGCCATTGACGAGGATCAGGGTATTTTTCTGGCCGATGCCGCGCAGCGACAGGCCCGAGGTGCCGGCCGAGAAGCTGCCCGTATATTGTTCGTTGTAGCTGTTGCCGCTGTTGGCGGAGATGGCGCGCAGCACGTCCGAGACGCTGGTCTTGCCGCTGGCTTTCAACTCCTTGGCGGTGATGACCTGCACCGCGCTGGCGCCCTCCTTTTCGCTGACGCGGATATTCGATCCGGTGACGTTGACCCGCAGCATGTTCTCTTCGGCGTGGGCAAGGATGGGGAAAGCGGGGAAGGCGGCGGCGATGGCAAGACTGATGGCGAGTGGTTTGAACATGGTTTCCTCTTATTGGGATTGAGCCTTTTTCAGATAAAAAAGGCCGAGCAGGGGCACGCGGACCGGATGGGCCTGCGGGCAAAACGACGACGGGGGCAGGAAGGAATTACGGGATGCGTGGACGGGCACGCACCGGCATCGACTGCGCCATGCATTGCATGGTCAGCTGGTGCGGGGCGGCATAAAAACAGGCAGAAAGACTAAAGCGCAACATAAAAGACACCGGTAAGCGGGGAAAGGCCACTATATCCCGGTGTCTTTATGGCGTGAACGAATTAAAAATTGATTGTATATACGATTTGAATCTAAGGACTTGGCGTTTGGCAATATCAGGCGTCGACGACTGCCGCGGACGGCGCCGCGGGCACCTGCGCCGCGCGGCGTGCCTGCACGCCCCACCAGTACCAGGAAATCAGGGCATTGACCCAGTAAGCCGCATACAGTACGGCCGTCAGGTGCAGGCCGCGGCTGTAGTAGAGGGGCACGGCCACGGTGTTGACCAGCAGCCAGAAGGCCCAGGTTTCGATGCGCCGGCTCATCAGCAAGAATTGCGCGATGATGCTAAATACCAACACTGCCGAATCGATGAAAGGCGCGTAGGCATTCGTAAACCGGTGCAGCAGCATGCCGTAGATGACCACCGAGGCGATGCCGGCTGGCACCACCCAGGCCAGGCTGCGCCAGCCCGTGCGCGTGATCGGCAACGGTTTGCCGCCGGCGCCACGCCGCCATTGCAGCCAGCCGATGACGCAGGTGACGATGAAAAACAGCTGCAGCATCACGTCGGCATACAGGTTGACCTGGAAAAACAGCACGGCAAACAGCACGCAGCCGACGATGCCGATCCACCAGGAATGAATATTATTGCGTCCAGCCAAGATGATGGAGGCAGTCATCAGCACATTGGCGGCGATCTCGAGCGAGGGAGTCAAGCGGTCTTCCTTTGAGTGGGGCACGCCGCCACTATAGCCCATTTGATATCCGCAACCAGCCATGCACTGCTTGACTTCCGTGGCCATTCTGGCAAATTGGCAAACAGTACCCCTGAACCACTGCGGAGATGTTCCATGCGCTTGCGCCACGTGCTGCTTGCGGCAATGCTGCTTGGCAGCGTTCTGCCCGCCCAGGCCTGCCGCATGACGATGGCGCTTGAGCAATGGCCGCCCTACCTGTATCGCGATGCGCAAGGCAACTATACGGGGCTGGACCTGGAGCTGCTGCGCGCCATTTTCAAGGAAGCGCGCTGCACCTTGCTGACCGCGCCGGAACTGCCCACGGCGCGGCGCCAGCTGCTGTTCCAGAAAGGGGGGCTGGACCTGATGCTGGCCGCCTCCGACACCTCGGAGCGCCATGCGTATGCGCGTTTCAGCGTGAGCTACCGCGACGAAACCGTGGGCATCTTCGGCAAGGCCGGCACGCACGCAGCGCAGCGCCATGCCAGCAGCTTCGCGCAGCTGGCGCGCGGCAAGTCGACCTTGCTGGCGCCCAAAGTGGGCTGGTATGGCGCGCAGTATGCGGCGGCCCGGCCGGCGCTGGAAAAGGCCGGTCGACTGAGTACCTTCGGCAGCTTCCAGCAGGGCATCCGCATGCTCGACGCGGACCGCGCCGACCTGTTGCTGGGCGATGTGCTGGCCGTACGCCACGAAGCGCGCCTGCAGGGCGTCGCCTTGAACACCCTGCCCTTCCTGCTCCTGCGCGCCCCCGTGCACCTGATGCTCAATGCGCGCACGACCAGCGCCGACGACCTGGCGCGCCTGAACGCCGCCATCACGCACCTGGAACAGCGTGGCGTGCTGGCGGCGATACGCGCCCGCTACGACGCGCCGTAAGGTGATCAGCCCTTGCTGGCCGCTTCCAGAATTTCCAGCTTCGTCTCGCGGCCATTCTTTTGCACGCCCTGCGCCTTGTCGTAGCTTTCGATCAGCGCGCGGTACGGCGGCACGATATGGTCCGTCATGATGGCGGCGAATTCCATCGCATCGGCGCGGTTCCAGGTGCTCATCACTTCAGCCAGCACCGCATACGTATCGATCGGCACGGCGCCCGCCTGTGTCACGCGCGCCATGGTGATGTCAGTGGCCATCTTCGACCAGTTGCCGGAGGCGTCGATGATGGCAAACACCTTGTAGCCGGCCGCCAGCGCGCTGATGGTGGGAAACGCCATGCAGACGCTGGTCAGCGTGCCGGCGATCAGCAGGGTCTTGCGGCCCGTTTTTTCGATGGCTTCGACCCAGGCCGGATTGTCCCAGGCATTGATCTGGCCCGTGCGCGGGATGTAGACGGCATCCGGGTTGAAATGGTGGATTTCCGGGATCAATGGGCCGTTCGGGCCGTCGGGCACGGAAGCGGTGGTAAAAGTCGGCATGCTCGCCAGGCGCGACAGCTTGGCCAGCGCCGTGACGTGGCCGCGCAGCACGTGCTGCTCGATGTCGCGCACCAGCTGGAACAAACCGCTCTGGTGGTCGATCAGCAGCATGACGGCGTCGTCGGGATCGATCATCGGTGGCAAACCTTGGAAGTTGGCGGGGGTGCTCATGGTGGTCTCCTGAAAAACCATGCCGCGGGATGCGGCATGGGTACTGCACAAATTAACTACACAAATTACGTCGCGTTGCGGGCGAAGCGGCCGCTGTTGAAATCCTCGAACGCCTGCGCGATTTCCGCTTCCGTGTTCATGACGAAGGGGCCATGGCCGACGATGGGCTCATCGATCGGCTCGCCGCTCAGCAGCAGCACCACGGCGTCGCTGTTCGCCTCGACGGTGATGCTGTCGCCATCGCGTTCGAACAGCGCCATCTGCGCTTCGCGCACCACGCTCTCGCCATTCACCAGCACCGTGCCGTGCAGGACGATCAGCGCCGTGCTCCAGCCGGCGTGCACCGGCAGCTGCGTCAGCTTGCCCTGCGCCAGGCGCAGGTCCCACACCTGCATCGGCGAGAACGTGCGGGCCGGGCCATGCTGGCCATCGAAGTCGCCGGCGATCACGCGCAGGGAACCGGCACCATCGGGCAGCGCCACGGTGGGAATCATGTCGCTGGTAATCGCCTGGTAACCGGGCGCCGTCATCTTGTTCTTGGCCGGCAGGTTCACCCACAGCTGCACCATTTCCAGCGTGCCGCCCGACTGCGTGAAGGCAGGCGAGTGAAACTCTTCATGCAGGATGCCGGCACCGGCCGTCATCCACTGCACGTCGCCGGGGCCGATCACGCCGCCCTGGCCCGTCGAATCGCGGTGCGCCACTTCGCCCTTGTAGACGATGGTCACCGTTTCAAAGCCGCGGTGCGGGTGCGAACCGACGCCGGGCGGACGCGTGCCGGGCGCAAATTCGGCAGGGCCTGCATAGTCGAGCAGCAGGAAGGGGCTCAGCTGCTTGCCATGGCCGTTATACGAAAACATCGAGCGCACGGGGAAACCGTCGCCGACCCAGTGCTGGCGCGGTGCGCTGTAGATACCTGTGACTGTATTCATCTCGATCTCCTGTGGGGTGTGCATGACGATGGAGACAGAATAGCCTTGCAACGATGAGGGCGGTAGACGGTAAAATACGCCATCAGCGTTCCAAAAATAGAACGGTAAAGGAGTCGGCATGCAGGATTTAAATGACTTGTATTACTTTGTGCAGGTGGTCGACCATGGCGGCTTCGCGCCGGCCGGGTCGCGCCCATGCTGGCCGGCTTCATGCGCGAACATCCGCAAGTGACCCTGCTGCTCGAAGCGAGCAACCGCCGCGTCGACCTGGTGGCCGAAGGCATCGACGTGGCCATCCGCGTGCGTCCGCCGCCGCTGCCCGACAGTGACCTGGTGCTGCGCGTGCTGGCCGAGCGCAGCCAGTGCATGGTGGGCAGCCCGCTGCTGTTCGGCGACGCCGCCAGGCCAACCGCGCCGGCCGACCTGGCCGACTGGCCCAGCCTGGCGCTGGGCGCGCCGCAACAGCACTACCAATGGGATTTGCACGGCCCCGATGGCGCGCGCGCCCAGCTGCGGCATACGCCGCGCTTCGTCACCGGCGACATGCTGACCCTGCGCGACGCGGCCGTGGCCGGTGTGGGCGTGGTGCAGCTGCCGACCATGATGATCGTCGAGCAGGTAGCCAACGGCAGCCTGCTGCCGCTGATGGCGCAATGGCGGCCGCAACGCGAAATCATCCACGCCGTCTTCCCGTCGCGGCGCGGCCTGCTGCCGGCCGTGCGCGCGCTGATCGACTACCTGGCGCACAGCTTCGCCGCGCTGGAGGAAGAGTGAGGCTTTTCAGGTACGATGGCGTACTCGCCAATCGCCCGGATACCGCATGCGTTTATTGATTTTGTCGGACCTGCACCATGAGTTATGGCGCGAAGATGCGCCGCAAGGCGACCTCGCGCTCAGCCGTCCCGATGCCGTGATCCTGGCCGGCGACATCGACACGGGCACCCGCGCCGTCGCCTGGGCGGCCAGCACGTTTGCGGGCCTGCCGGTGCTGTACGTGCATGGCAACCACGAAGGCTATGGCCACCATCTGGACAAGGTGCGCCAGGAACTGCGCGCGGCCTGCGCCACCACCGACAACGTGCATTTCCTCGACGCCGACAGCCACGTCATCACCGACCAGGCCGGTAACCAGGTGCGCTTCCTGGGCGCCACCCTGTGGACGGATTTCCGCCTGCTGGGCGACGAGACGCGGCAAGCGGCCATGCGCGATGCGGAAGCCATCATGAACGACTACAAGCGCATCCGTCTGGCCAACATGGGTTATCGCAAGCTGCGTGCGGCCGACACGGCCATGTTCCACGCGCAGCAAAAAGCCTGGCTGGCGCGCGAACTGGCGCAGCCCTTCGAAGGCCGCAGCGTCGTCATCAGCCACATGGCGCCGTCGCTGCTGTCGGTCGACGATGCGTTTGGCAGCGAAGGGTGTTCGCCCGCCTACGCTTCGCGCCTGGACGAGCTGGCCGCGCAGGCGGACCTGTGGGTGCATGGCCACATCCACGCTTCGCGCGACTATCGGATCGGCCAGTGCCGCGTCGTAGCCAACCCCTGCGGCTACAAGACGCGCAGCGGCACGCCGCAAAATCCCCAGTTCAACCCGAACTTCATCGTCGACCTGCCAGCCAGCTAATCGTCAGGTTTAAGCCGGCCCGCCAGCAATTGCTGCAAGCGGTGCTTGCCAGCCCGGCGCGCCGCCCGTGGCGACGCCTCCGACTGATGCGCGCCGGCGCCGCCGCGCAGCCTGGCAGCCGCCACCAGCGGGTTGCGCGGCTTGGACGGGGCTTTCACTTTGATTTTCATGGTTTCTCCTTTCAGCCCTTGATGCAGACGACCTGGCGCAAGGTATGCACCACTTCCACCAGGTCGCTCTGGTGCGCCATGACGGCGTCGATATTTTTATAGGCAGCCGGAATTTCATCGACCACGCCGCCATCCTTGCGGCACTCGATACCGGCCGTCTGCTCGGCCAGGTCGAAGCGGTTGAAGCGGCGCTTCGCCTCGCTGCGACTCATGCTGCGCCCCGCCCCATGCGAGCAGGAACAGAACGATTCCGGGTTGCCCTTGCCGCGCACAATGAAGCTGCGTGCCCCCATGCTGCCGGGGATGATGCCCAGCTCGCCCTGCCGCGCCGAAATGGCGCCCTTGCGCGTCACATACAAATCCTCATTGCCATGCGTTTCGCGCGCAATGTAGTTGTGATGGCAGTTGATCGCTTCGCCGTCGAGCCGGAACGGCGGTGCATGCTTCGCCAGCACGTCGAGCACGCGGCGCATCATTTCGCTGCGGTTGAGCAGCGCGTAATCCTGCGCCCAGTCCACCGCCTCCACGTAGTCGTCGAAGACCGTGGAACCTTCGCTGAAGTACGCCAGATCGGCGTCCGGCAGCTGCAGCTGGTGGCGCCGCATGTCCTTCTGCGCGGCGGCGATGAAATAGCGGCCGATCACGTTGCCGATGCCGCGCGAACCCGAATGCAGCATGATCCACACGCGCTGTTCCTCGTCGAGGCAGATTTCAATGAAGTGGTTGCCGCCGCCCAGGGTGCCTGCCTGGCAGATCCACGTGCGCTCGAACTGGCGCAGCATCTTGGCGATGCCGCGGTGGCGCTCGACGATGTGCGCCAGGCGGTCGCCGAGGGGCCGCACGGCGCGGGCGCGAGCCTTGCACGCGGCTCCATTCGTGCTGCTCGAAACCGACGGGTACTTCCGCTTCGATGGCGCTGCGCAGGCGCGCCAGGTTGTCGGGCAGGTCGCTGGCCGTCAGGGTCGTGCGCACGGCGTTCATGCCGCAGCCGATGTCGACGCCAACGGCTGCGGGGATGATGGCACCACGCGTGGGAATCACGCTGCCGACGGTGGCGCCGATGCCGGCATGCACGTCAGGCATGGCCGCCACATGCGGATGGACGATGGGCAGGCTGGCAATATTGTGCAGCTGGCGCAGCGCCTGTGCATCGATATCGTCGGTAAAAATATGCACGGGCACCTGGGCGCCGCGCAGTGTCTGATGAATGGGCATAACGGTATTCCTTGGTCTTGTCGTTATGCCGGGGCTCCTATGAAACAAAAAACCCCGGCGAGTTTCCTCACCGGGGTTTTGAAGGACACCGGCTCGGGATCGGCAATGTGCCGATGGCCCCGAGCGTCATGCACGGGGCTAGTGGTCGTACTTGCTGCCAGCCTGCTCGAACATGGGTTTCCTTTCTATTTGATGGTTGATCTGCACTGCGGACGGTGATTCTGCACCTTATGCTGCAGTGCGTCAACCGCTTTTCATGGCGAAGACGCCAACGTTGTTAATTTGTCGCAGCCGCCTTTTCCTTGGCGATGCGGGCATCGAGCTTGGCTTCATTTTTGGCCGCGTAGTCGCTGCATGCCTGCGCATCGATGAAGGGGTTCGGCGTGACGCCTTCCAGCAATTGCGTCAGCTTGCCGTCGCCGCCGGAGTGGTCGGGGTGGGCCGAGATCAGGATGTCGCACGGCAGTTTGGCAAAGTCCTGCATGACGCGGCGGAAGGCCGGCGTCAGGTCCGCATGGCGTTCATCGCCCAGGTAGTGAAAATCGTCGGCCGCCACCGGCGTCAGGCTGGCGCCGAACACCACGTTCAGGCAGTCCTGACGCTGCGCATCCTCGCAAGAGACCCAGGTCCAGCTGGTGCTGCCCGGCGTATGGCCGGGCGTGTAGCGCGCCGTCACGCTCACGTCGCCCAGCTGCAGGGTTTCGCCATCGGCGATCTCGCGCACGTTTTCCACGGCCGGCATGGGATCGATTTCGCCCGCTTGCGGGTCCGCAGCGAGCACCGCTCCCGCGCGCAGCGCCTCAGCTCCCAGCGGACTGGCGACCACTTGCGCGCCGCTGTCGCGGGCCAGCGCGGCGACGCCGCCCGAATGGTCGAAATGCGCTTCCGTATTCAGGATGAATTTGATGTCTTGCAGGCGAAAGCCCAGCTCGAGGATATGTTCCTTGATGGCGGCCACCGATTGCGGCAACGCGCCATCGATCAGGATCAGGCCTGCGCGCGTGTCGATCAGCACCACGCTCAAGCCGCCCACGCCCACGTAATACGTGTCGCCGTGGATGCGCGCCGGTTGCTGCGGGCGGTTCCACTGCGCCGCGTAGGGTGAGGCAATCGGCTGCGTCAGGGGATCGATGGCGGGCGTGGCGGCATGTGCCGTCAACGGCAGCGCCATGGCGGCCAGCGCGATGCCCAGCAAGGTCTTGTGAAGGAAGAAAGGCGGCATGCGGCTCCAGGAGTGAGTGTGTGGTAATCGATGCCATAGGGTAACGTTGCCACCCTGGCGCGGTCAAGCAGACGGACGCAGCGACTTACGCTACGATAGAGGACCATAGACCTGCCGCGCGCCTTGCCGCGCCCACTGCCATGCGTTTGCTGATCCTGTCCGACCTGCACCTGGAAGTCTGGGGTGAAGACACACCCGCCATCGACCTGGCCACCAGCCGCCCCGACGTGGTGATCCTGGCCGGCGACATCGCCACGGGTAACCATGCCATCGCCTGGGCCGCGCGCACCTTCGGCGCCCTGCCCGTGCTGTATGTGCATGGCAATCACGAGGGCTATGGGCACCAGCTCGAACACATGCAGGACGCCGTGCGCGATGCCTGCGCCAGCGCGAATGCGCAGGGCGCCAACATCGCCCTGCTCGACGGCGACGCCGTGGTCTTGAACGGCGTGCGCTTCCTCGGCATCACGCTGTGGACGGATTTTCTGCTGTTCGGCGCGGAACGCCAGGAAGAAGCGCTTAACGCGGCGCAAGCCTATATGCCCGACTACAAGCACATCAGCACGGGCGGCGACACGCCGCGTCTGCTGTGTGCCAGCGACACGGCGCAACTGCACGCGCGGCACAAGACCTGGCTAGCCGAGCAACTGGCGCAACCGTTCGCCGGCAAGACCGTCGTCATCACCCACATGGCGCCATCGATGCTGTCGGTGGACGAGCAATACGCAGCCAACCTAGGTTCGCCCGCGTTCGCCTCGCAGCTGGACGACCTGGTGGCGCAGGCGGACCTGTGGGTGCATGGCCACATGCATGCCTCGCTCGACTACCAGATAGGCGAGTGCCGCGTCGTGTGCAACCCCTGCGGCTACAAGCGGCCAGACGGCACGCCGGAAAACGAACGCTACGATTCCGGCTTCATCGTCGACATCGCCAGCGCGGTTGAAGGTTTCCGATAGCGCAGCTGCACCACGCCGCTCGGTAGCGGGCGCGTGTCTTCCAGGCGCCAGTCGCTGCGCGGCAAGCCGTCCTCGAATAGGCGCACGCCCTTGCCCAGCACCACGGGCAGCACGGACAAGGTCAGGCTGTCGATGACGCCTTCGCGTAAACCAGCGCGGATGACGGCGCCGCCATCGAGATACACGTGCCGGCAGCCCTCCGCTGCCAGACCTGCCAGCACTTCGCGCACGCCGCCTTCGCGGCGCTGCTCGCCATGCCGAGGCGCGAAGTCGCGGTGGCTCAAGACCACCACGCGCTTGCCCGCATACGGCCACGGCGAAAAATCCAGCACGGCGTCATACGTGGTGCGCCCGATCAGCAGGGTATCGACTTGCTCCATCAAGGCCGTATAACCGGTGGCGTCGGGCGAGTCGGGCGCCAGTTCGGCCAGCCAGGACAGGTCGCCGTTTTCTCCCGCGATGCAGCCGTCGATGCTGATGCCGAGAAAAGCACTGACGAAAGGTTTTTGCATGAAGCACTCCCCAATTAATTCTACGGTGTAGAATTATGCCCATGAAACCGCCAAAACTTCAAGCGATTGAACATCCCGTGCGCCGCGCGGGCCGCCCCCGCCGCGCCGCGCCCGCACTGGACAGCGCCAGCATCCTGCACGCTGCCCTGGCCCTGCTGGAAGAACAAGGCGAAGCGTTTTCCATGCGCGCGCTGGCGCACAGCCTGGGCGTCGACGCCATGGCCGTGTATCACTACTACGCGGGAAAAGAGGAATTATTACTGGCCTTGATGGCGCAGCGTTTTGCCGCGCTCGATCCGCGCCAGCCGCCGTTTACGCGGCGCCAAACGCCCCTGCGGCGCCTGCTCGCGCTGTGCGCGCTGTACCTGGAACTGGTCAGCGCCACACCGTATTTCGTGCGCCTGATGGCGCGCGGACTGGTGGAACAAGCCGATGTCACCGAGCGATTCACGGCGCTGTTCGAGATGGCCGTGGAGGGCCTTGAGCTGGACAAAAAAACCCGGCTGCGCGGGCGCGATGCGCTCGTCGATTTTTTACACGGCTATGCGCTGGCGGGCAGGCCCGCCTGCGAGACGCAATGGCACGCCTCGGTCGGCCTGATCCTGGCGGGCATGACCGCCGGTCACTAGCCTGGCATCAGGCCAGCAGCTTGAGCAGCGCCTGCGCGGCCGCTTCCGACGATGCGGGATTCTGGCCCGTGACCAGCAAGCCATCGGTGACGGCGTACGGCTGCCAGTCGCCCAGCTTCGAGTAGACGCCGCCGTTTTGCTTGAGCATGTCCTCGACCAGGAAAGGCACGATGGCGGTCAAGCCGACGGCGTCTTCCTCCGTATTCGTAAAGCCCGTCACCTGCTTGCCGCGCACCAGCGGCGTGCCGTCCAGCGCCTTCACATGGCGCAGCACGCCCGGCGCGTGGCAAACGGCGGCGACGGGTTTGCCGGCGGCGATCATCTGCTCGATCAGCGCGATCGAGTGCGGGTCTTCGGCCAGGTCCCACAGCGGACCATGGCCGCCCGGGTAAAACACGGCGTCAAAGTCGGCCACCTTCACATCGGCCAGCTTGCCCGTGTTGGCCAGCACGGCTTGCGCATCGGCGTCCTGCTTGAAGCGGCGCGTGGCGTCCGTTTGCGAATCCGGTTCGTCGCTTTTCGGGTCCAGCGGCGGCTGGCCACCGTTGGGCGAGACCACCGTCAGCTTGGCGCCCGCTTCCTGCAAGGCATAGTAGGGCGCGGCGAATTCTTCCAGCCAGAAGCCGGTTTTCTTGCCAGTGTCGCCCAGTTGATCGTGCGAGGTCAGTACCATCAGGATGTTCATGTTATTTCCTTTTATGTCAGGGTTACAGTGCTGCTTCGAGGATACGGCGGCTGCGCGCGAGGTCGATATCGCGGTGTTCGCCGAGCGAGGTCATGCCGTGTGCTTCCAATTGTTTCAGTACCGCTTCCACCGCTTCCTGGCCCAGCTGGTAAGCGGACAAACGGGTCGGGATGCCCAGGCCTTCAAAGAAGGCGCGGGTGCTGGCGATGGCCATGTCGATGCGCTCGTCGTCGCTGCCCTGCGTGATGTTCCAGACACGTTCGCCAAATTGCAGCAACTTGCCGCGTTTCTGCTCGCGCTGCACGTCCAGCAGTGCCGGCAGCACCAGGGCCAGGGTGCGCGCGTGGTCGATGTCATACAGGGCCGTCAGTTCGTGGCCGATCATGTGGGTGGCCCAGTCCTGCGGCACGCCGGCGCCGATCAGGCCATTCAGGGCCAGGGTGGCCGTCCACATCAGGTTGGCGCGGGTATCGTAATCGTCGGGCGCGGCGATCGCCTGCGGGGCGATCTCGACCAGGGTCTGCAGCAAGCCTTCGGCAAAGCGGTCCTGCACCATCGCCTGCGCCGGATAGGTCAGATACTGTTCCGTCGTGTGGACAAAGGCGTCGACCAGGCCATTGGCCACCTGCGTGGCCGGCAAGGTAAACGTCTTGCTGGGGTCGAGCACGGAAAATTGCGGGTACAGCAGCGGACTGCGAAAACTCAGCTTGTCATGCGTGGCTTTTTTCGTCACCACGCCGCCGCTGTTCATTTCCGACCCCGTGGCTGGCAAGGTCAGCACCGTGCCAAACGGCAGGGCTTGACGCACATTGGCGCCGCCGCGTTCGGCGATTTCCCATGGCTCGCCATCGTACAGGGCGGCCGCGGCGACGAACTTGGTGCCATCGATGACGGAGCCGCCACCGACGGCCAGCAGGAAGTCCAGCTTGGCGCTGCGCACCTGCGCCACGGCGCGCATCAGGGTTTCATAGCTGGGATTGGGTTCGATGCCGCCAAACTCCTGCACCGTGCGCTGGCCCAGCGCAGCGCGCACTTCGGCCAGGGTGCCGGTCTTTTCCGCGCTGGCGCCGCCGTACAAGATCAGCACGCGCGCATCGTGCGGCACCAGGGTGGACAATTTGGCGACGGTATCAAGACCGAAGACGATACGGGTCGGGTTATGGAATTCAAAATTTTTCATGCTGTCGCTCCTTATTATTAGACTGGTCGTCTATGACTCACTCAAAAAAAACGCGGACGTGCTGCGTCCGCTTGCTGGCTGTCTATCGGTAGCTGTCCGCCGGCAGCTGCAGCATGGCCAGGGTCGCCCGCCAGGCCGTTTGCAAGGCGCTGGCGTCGCGCCGCAGCTTGGTCAGCATGGCCGCGCCCAGCCACAGCTGGTACAAGGTGGCGGCCATTTGCGCCGGATCGGCCACCGTTGGCAGCGAAGCGTCCACCCTGCCCCGCGCGATGGCCAGGGCCAGCCTGGCGATGATGCGGTGGGTGCCATCGAGCAGCGCCACGCGCATCGGTTCGGACATGTCCGCCACTTCGCTGCTGAGCTTGACCACCAGGCAGCGGCAATCGCAACCGCTGCCATCGAGGCTTTCGCTGGTCCAGCTGGCCCAATACGCCATCAGCGACTGCGCCGCGCTCTGGCCCGGCTGACCCAGCACGTCTTCCATCCCGGCCAGGTAGCCGGCGACGTAATCTTCCAGCATCGCCTCGCCAAACAATTCCTTGGACTTGAAGTAATGGTAGAACGAACCCTTGGGCACGTCGGCGGCCGACAAAATCTCGTTCAACCCCACGCCGGCAAAGCCCTTGCGCGTGATGATGGCCTTGCCCTGGTCAATAATGTGCTGGCGCACGTCGGTGTATTCAGCTTTCATGCGAGGCATTGTAGCACAATTAGACCAGTCGTCTAGTACAAGTTGAACCCAGAGAAAAATTCTGGGGTCGGACCCTCAAGGCCGCTAACGCACAGTCTTGCGCTAACGGGCGCGGGGGTCTGACCCCGGCATTCAGCTCAGGCAAATTTCTTGAAATCCGGCTTCCTCTTTTCAAAGAAGGCCGTAAACGCTTCCTTCGCTTCGGCGCCGCCCAGCATGGCGCTGAACAGTTTGTTTTCGTCGGCGATGGCGGCCTTCATCGGTTCCATGCGGCTTTGCTTCATCAGGCGCTTGGTGGCGCGGATCGAGGCCGCTGGCAGGGCCACCAGCTTGGCGGCCTGGCCTTGCGCGAACGTCATCAGCTCGTACAGGGGCACGACTTTCGACACCAGGCCCATTTCCAGCGCTTCGCTGGCGGGGAACGCTTCGCCCAGCATCAGCTTTTCCGCCGCGCGCGGGTAGCCGGCCAGTTGCGTGAGCAGCAGGCTGGAGCCGAATTCCGGGCACAGGCCCAGCTGCGTGAACGGCATCGAGAAGCTGGCGTTGTCGGCCGCATACACCAGGTCGCAGTGCATCAACAAGGTCGTGCCGATGCCGATGGCGGGGCCGGAGACTGCCGCCACCACGGGCTTGCTGCTGCCGTACAGGGCGCGCATGAACTGGAACACGGGACGGTCATGGTCGAGCGAGCCATCCTTCGGGCGCGCCGTCTTCATGAAATCATCGAGATCGTTACCGGCCGTGAAAATCTCGCGCTTGCCGCAGATCAGGATGGCGCGCACGGCGTCGTCGGTCTCGGCCGCCACCAGCGCGTCGGCCAGGGTCTGGTACATGGCGCCCGTGATCGCGTTCTTGCGTTCCAGGCGGTTGAATTCCAGGGTCAGGATGCCCTCGCTCTTGCTGCACAAAATATCCATGTCGTCTCCAAAAAGATAAAGGGCGCCGAGGTATCTTGCTGCACAAAATATCCATGTCGTCTCCAAAAAGATAAAGGGCGCCGAGGTATCCTCAGCGCCCAAGTTTTGACTAATCTTATCTGACCACCTACGTCACGACGCCTGGCAGAAGCGTAGCGAGCGGCAGCGAGTTGTGGCCGAGACGCGCAGCTGTGCGAAGGCACAGTGAGCATCGTAGGCCGCGAATCGCAACGCGCAGTAGCTTATGCCAGGTGTCATCAAACGCGCTCGAAGATTCCTGCTGCGCCCATGCCGGCGCCCACGCACATCGTGACCATGCCGTACTTCTGCTTGGTGCGCTGCAGTGCGTGAATCACGGTGGCCGCGCGGATGGCGCCGGTCGCGCCCAGCGGGTGGCCCAGGGCGATCGCGCCGCCCATCGGGTTGACCTTTGATGGGTCCAGGCCCAGGTCGCCGATGACGGCCAGGGCTTGCGCGGCAAACGCTTCGTTCAGCTCGATCCAGTCCAGCTGGTCTTGCGTGATGCCGGCGGCGGCGCACGCTGCGGGAATGGCGAATTTCGGGCCGATGCCCATGATTTCCGGCGGCACGCCGCGCACGGCGAACGAGGAGAATTTCGCCAGCGGGGTCAGGTTATGCTCGCGCAAAATCTTCTCGCTGACGATCAGCAGCGCGCCGGCGCCGTCGGACATCTGCGAGCTGTTGGCGGCCGTGACGGTGCCCTTGGCGGCAAACACGGGTTTGAGTTTGCCCAGCGACTCCATCGTCGAATCGGCACGCGCGCCTTCGTCGGTGTCGACTGTGCGGCGCGAGACGTCCACCTGGCCGGTGGCCAGGTTCGGCGTGCGCGTGATGATTTCGACTGGCGTCGTTTCGGCCTTGAAGAAACCGGCTTGCTGCGCGGCGATGGCGCGGCGGTGCGATTCAACGGAGAACGCGTCCTGCTGTTCGCGCGACACCTTCCATTGCTGCGCCACTTTTTCGGCCGTCAGGCCCATGCCGTAGGCCATGCCGATGTTTTCATCGCTGAACATGTCCAGGTTCATCGATGGGTGATGGCCCATCATCGGCACCATCGACATCGATTCGATGCCGCCGGCGATCATCACGTCGGCTTCGCCCACGCGGATGCGGTCGGCCGCCATGGCAATCGCCGTGATGCCCGAAGCGCAGTAACGGTTGACGGTGACGCCGCCCACGGTTTTCGGCAAGCCGGCCAGCAGCACCGAGTTACGCGCAATATTGAAGCCCTGCTCCGCTTCCGGGAACGAGCAGCCGATGATGGCATCGGTGATCAGTGCCGGGTCGAGGCCAGGCGCTTGCGCCAGGGCCGATTGCAGCACGCGCACCAGCAGGTCGTCCGGGCGGGTGTTTCTGAACATGCCGCGCGGCGCCTTGCCGATCGGGGTGCGGGTTGCAGAGACGATGTAGGCGTCTTGAAGTTGTTTGCTCATTTTATGCTTTCAAAGATGTTGAACGAGGTTCGTGTTCTGTCGAATGTCCGGGATGCTGGCCTATCGCTTCTGCGACAAATACCAGTCCACCGTCACCTGTGCCGCCAGCGTGCCTTCGGCGTCGAAGATATCGACTGCCACGGGAAACGCCACCTTGCCATCCTGTGCCAGCTGCGCCTTCAATGCAGCCAGGTCGCCCGGTACCCGGCCTTCGGCGCGCGTCGCGCCCCGGGCCAGCTTCTGGTACTGGATGCGCGACTCCTTGGCCACCGGGCGCAAGCCCAGTATCAGCTCGGCGAAGCCGCCAGCCATGGCCGCGCCGGACGCCGTTTCGGCCAGGGTAAACAAGGCGCCCGCGTGCTGCGTGCCCAGGTGATTATGCAGTTTTGGATCGTCCGGCATCGACACCTTCGAGGTGCCGGCGCCGATCTCGTCGATGCTGATCCCCAGCAGCCGCACGAAGGGCAAGGTGTCCATCATCTGTTGTTTGATACGGTCATACACCATGCTTGGCCTCACGCGCAGCAGTACTTTAAAAACAAGGGACAGGATCGTCATCGACGTTGTGCTTAGTTGCGTACCGGCTTACCGGTCTGCATCATGCCCATGATCCGTTCCTGGGTTTTCGGATGGTTCAACAGCTCCAGGAATGCCTTGCGTTCCATATCCAGCAGCCACTGTTCGCTGACGAAACTGCCCTGGTCCACGTCGCCGCCCGATACGATCTCGGCGATCATCTCGCCCAGCTTGAAATCGTGCGCCGAAATGAAGCCGCCGTCGCGCATGTTGACCAGCTGCGCCTTGATGGTGCCCCAGCCGTAACGGCCCGTGACCTGGATCAGCGACGGCAGTTGCGGACGGAAGCCCGCGTCGAACATGGCGCGCGCTTCGACCTTGGCCACGTGCAGCAGCTCGTAGGCGTTGAACACGATCACGTCGTCTTCTTTCAGGTAGCCCATTTTTTTCGCTTCCAGCGCCGATTTCGACACATTGGCGGTGGCCGCATTGGTGAAGCCCGTTTTCAGGAATTGCAGGATATCGTTACCCTTGGCTTCCTTGTAGGCGCGCTGCGCCGCTTCCTTCAGGCCGCCGCCGGCTGGAATCAGGCCCACGCCCACTTCCACCAGGCCGATGTAGGACTCGATCGAGGCCACGCGCTTCGAGGAGTGCAGCGCCAGCTCGCAACCGCCGCCCAGGGCCAGGCCAGCGACTGCGGCGATCACCGGCACGTTCGCGTATTTCAGCGACATGAAGGTGTTTTGCAGTTCGGCGATGATCGGGTCGACCGCTTTCACGCCGCCTTGCATGAACGCTGGCAGGGCCGATTGCAGGTCGGCGCCGGCCGAGAAGGCACCGCCTTCGGCTGCGTCCGCGTGCCAGATCACCAGGCCCTTGAAGTTCTTCTCGGCTTCGGCCAACGCGAGCTTGAGTCCGTTAATCACGCCTTCGCCGATCACATGCATCTTGGTCTTGAACGAGATGATCAAGACATCGTCGCCCGTATGCCAGACGCGCACGGATTCGTCTTCGAACACGGTGGTGCCGGCGGTCTTGCCGTCGATGGCGCCGCTGCCCAGGACGGGCGCGCGGAATGGCTGGCGGTCATACACGGCCAGGCTAGAACGGGGCACGAAGCTGTTCGACACGGCGGAGTAGGAACCTTCCGGCGTATGCACGCCGCCTTTTTCAGCGACCGGACCTTCGAACACCCATGCCGGCAACGGTGCATTGCACAGCGCATGGCCAGCGTCGATGTCTTCCTTGACCCAGTTGGCCACTTGCAGCCAGTTCGATGCCTGCCACGTTTCAAACGGACCGACGTTCCAGCCGAAGCCCCAGCGCATGGCGAAGTCGATGTCGCGCGCATTGTCGGCGACAGTATCGAGGTGGATGGCGATGTAGTGGAAAGCGTCGCGGAAGATCGCCCACAGGAACTGGCCTTGTGGATTCGTCGATTCGCGCAGCGCCTTCATCTTCTTGACCGGATCCTTTTCTTTCAGGATGCGGGCGATGATGTCGGCAGCCTTGGCGCCGCCAGCGACGTATTCACCGGTAGCGAAATCGAGGCGTTGAATTTCCTTGCCGACTTTCTTGTAGAAGCCCGCGCCGCTCTTCTGGCCCAGCGCGCCTTTTTCCACCAGTTGCGCCAGCACGGCCGGCGTCTTGTAGACGGCAGCGAAGGGATCGTTCGGCAGGTAGTCCTGCATGGTCTTGATCACATGGCCCATGGTGTCCAGGCCGACCACGTCCGCCGTGCGGAAGGTGCCCGACTTGGCGCGGCCCAGCTTGGAGCCCGTCAGGTCATCGACAACGTCCACGGACAGACCGAATTTCTCGGCTTCGTGCACGATGGCCAGGATACCGAACACGCCAACGCGGTTGGCGATGAAGTTCGGCGTATCCTTGGCGCGCACGACGCCCTTGCCCAGGGTGGTGGTCAAAAAGCCTTCCAGCTGGTCGGCGATCTCAGGGCGGGTGAACTCGGTCGGGATGATCTCGACCAGGTGCATATAGCGCGGCGGATTGAAGAAATGCACGCCGCAGTAGCGCGATTTCAGGTCGGCGTCGAAGCCTTCGGCCAGCTTGGTGATCGACAGGCCCGAGGTGTTCGAGGCGAAGATCGCGTTCGGACCGATGTGCGGTGCGACCTTTTGATACAGGTCGTGTTTCCAGTCCATGCGCTCGGCGATGGCTTCGATGATCAGGTCGCAGCCGGCCAGCAGGTCCAGGTTGTCTTCGTAGTTGGCCACCTGGATCAGCGATGCATCATCCTTGTTGCCCAACGGCGCAGGCGACAGTTTTTTCAGGTTCTCGATGGCGCGCAGCACGATGCCATTCTTCGGGCCTTCCTTCGCTGGCAGGTCGAACAGCACGACCGGCACTTTCGCGTTGATGCAATGGGCGGCGATCTGCGCGCCCATCACGCCGGCGCCGAGGACGGCTACTTTTTTAACGATGAAATTGGTCATATTTTCCTCAAGTCTTAGAACAGGTCTGCGTCGAGTGCCATCAGGTTGGCCGAACCGGAACGCGCCTGACGGATCAGGGTTGCCGTTTCAGGCTGCAAGCGGGCGAAGTAGAAACGTGCGGTAGCCAGTTTGGCGGTGTAGAAGGTGTCGCCGCTGGACTCTTTTTCGAGGGCGATCTTGGCCATCTGCGCGAACAGGTAGCTGTAGATCATGTGGCCGACGACACGCAGGTATGGCACGCATGCCGCGCCCACTTCGTCAGGATTCTGGAAGGCTTTCATGCCGATTTCCATGGTCAGCTTGGTGACTTTGTCGCCCAAGTCGCCCAGTGGGGTGACGAATTCGCTCATCGCTTCATCGGTACCGTTGTCTTCGACAAACGCCTTGATCTTTTCGCCGAACTTGCGCAGCTTGGCGCCGTTGTCGCCGAGGATCTTGCGGCCCAGCAGATCCAGCGACTGGATCGTGTTCGTGCCTTCGTAGATCATGTTGATGCGCGCGTCGCGCACATACTGCTCCATGCCCCACTCCGAGATGTAGCCATGGCCGCCGAACACTTGCATCGCGTCCGAGGTGGCGATCCAGGCGTTGTCGGTAATGAAGGCCTTGATGACAGGGGTCAGCAGCGCCACTTCGTCGGCGGCTTCCTTGCGCACGTCGGCGTCCGGGTGGTGCAGTTCGCGGTCGATCTGCAGCGCCACGTAGGAAGTGAAAGCGCGCGCGCCTTCGGCGTAGGCTTTGCCCGTCAACAGCATGCGGCGCACGTCGGGGTGCACGATGATGCGGTCGGCCGGCAGTTCAGGGTTCTTGATGCCGGACAGCGAACGCATTTGCGTGCGGTCCTTGGCGTAGATCAGCGCGTTCTGGTAAGCGATTTCCGTCAGGCCCAGCGACTGCATGCCCACGCCCAGGCGGGCCGCGTTCATGAAGACGAACATGGCGTTAAGGCCCTTGTTCGGCTGGCCGATGATCCAGCCTTTCGCGCCGTCCAGGTTCATCTGGCAGGTCGAGTTGCCGTGGATGCCCATTTTTTCTTCGATGGCGCCGCAGGTGATCGGGTTGCGCTCACCGACCGTACCGTCCGCGTTCGGCAGGAATTTCGGTACCAGGAACAGCGAAATGCCTTTCGAGCCTTCCGGTGCATCCGGCACGCGGGCCAGCACCAGGTGCAGGATGTTTTCCGCCATGTCGTGCTCACCGGCCGAGATGAAAATCTTGTTGCCGGTGATGGTCCAGGAACCGTCCGCCTCAGGCAGCGCCTTCGAGCGCAGCAGGCCCAGGTCGGTGCCGCAGTGCGGTTCGGTCAGGCACATGGTGCCCGTCCATTCGCCCGAGACCAGTTTCGGCAGATACACTTCCTTCTGGTGGTCGGTGCCGTGTTCCTTCAGGCACTCGTAGGCGCCGTGCGACAGGCCAGGGTACATGGACCAGGCCTGGTTCGACGAGTTCAGCATTTCATAGAACGAATTGTTCAGCACGACGGGCAAGCCCTGGCCGCCGTATTGCGGATCGCAAGCCAAGGCCGCCCAGCCGCCTTCGACGTACTGCTTGTAGGCTTCTTTAAAGCCTTTAGGCGTGGTCACGCTTTTCGTGACCGGATCGTGGTGGCAGCCTTCGCGGTCGCCGGAGTGATTCAGGGGGAACAACACTTCGGAAGTGAACTTGCCGCCCTCTTCCAGTACCTGGTTGATGATATCGGCGTCGACGTCGGCGTACGACGGCATTTGCTTCAGTTCTTCTTCCACTTGCAGGAACTCATGCAGAACGAATTGCATATCCCGGATTGGCGCGACGTATTGACCCATAATTTTTCTCCTGAAGGCGTTTAGCTAAAGTGTTGTACTTGTGAACTGCGTGTGCGTTGCTGCGGATACTGCCTGACGGCTTATTTGCTTGTTACTGAATTCTGGTACGACGCCAGCAAGCGGACAAATCCTGCCTGCGCCCGTTCGATGCTGCCCGGCACGCGCAGGAAGCGCGCATCGTGATGCAGGGCCAGGATCAGGCCATACATCTCGTACACCAGCTGCTGGGCGTCCGTATCCGCTTTCAGGTCGCCCGTGGCGATCGATTGCTCGACACAGCGCAGCAGCGCGCCTTGCCAGGCCCGTACCATGGCTACCAGGGAATCGCGGATGGGGCCGGGACGGTCGTCATACTCGACGGCGCCGCTGATATAGATGCAGCCGGAAGCGATCTCCACGCTGACCCGCTTGACCCAGCGCGCAAACATCGATTGCAGACGCTGGATGCCGCGTGGCTCTTTCATGCTGGGGAAAAATACTTCTTGCTCGAAACGATAGTGGTAGAGCTTCAGCACTTCCATCTGCAAGTCTTCGCGCGAGCCAAAGTGGGCAAACACGCCCGACTTGCTCATGTTCATTTTGTCCGCAAGCAGCCCAATGGTCAGGCCTTCCAGGCCGTCGCGGCTGGACAAGTCCAGCGCCACGTCGAGGATGGCTGCACGGGTCAGTTCGCCCTTGCGCATGAATTTGACTGAAGTATTCAAGAGGTCCGTTCTAAAAGTGATGTTGCCGATTTGGCGGACTGAAGCGAGGGTAAAAAAAAGCACGCTTCGAAAAAATCCGAACGCTCGTACTATTATCCACTACCACGTAAAAGTCAAACGGGAACTTTAGAGCCGGTGTTCTATTGGTGCAGCGCAGCATTTTTTGGCCGCGTGTCTGTAGCGATTTCAGGCAGGCAAAAGCGGTGCGCGCCCTTGCCTGATAGCAACAAGCGCGCCTCAGGAAAGGTCGCCTGCCTTGCTCAATTGACGGCGGTCGCGCTTGGTCGGCCGCCCCTTGATGGTGGTGCCCGGCTCGCGGAACAGCTTGCGCTCCTCCGCCAGCTGCTCGCGACGGGCGATGCTGGCCGGTGTTTCTCTGTACAGCAAACGCGCCACGCTTGCCGCGCCGCGCTTGTCGGACAAGCCCAGCACGGCCACTTCCCACGTATCAAAGCCATTGTCGATGGCCAGCTCGTCGCCCACGCGCAGGCTGCGCGCCGGTTTCACGCGCTCGCCGCCCACTTTGACTTTACCCGTGTCGACGGCCTCACTGGCCAGCGAGCGCGTCTTGAAGAAGCGCGCCGCCCACAGCCATTTATCCAGCCTTACCGTTGTCATCTCGTTCATGCGTACTTGCCTACTGAAAAAATGCGCATCACCAGCCGGTACACGAGGAAGGCGGCTTCGTAGCCGATGCGCCGGACACGGCCGATGTGCTTGAAATCATCCTGGTGAATCACGATGCCGTCGGCTACGCCCTGCTCGATGTGCTGGCGCAGGCTTTGCGCGAACGCCACGTCCTTGATGACGATGTTCGCTTCCTGGTTGAGGAACAGGCTCAGCGCGTCAATATTGCTCGAACCCACTGTCGCCCAGTCATCGTCGACCACGGCCACCTTGGCGTGCAGCTGCGTCTTGCGGTATTCGACGATTTTCACACCGGCAGCCAGCAGTTTCGGATAAAACGAATGCGCCACGGCATCTTGCATGCGAAATTCGCCCACGCCGATCAACAGCACCACGTCGACGCCCCGCTGGGCCGCCTGGGCCAGCGCGTGGCGCAGCTTGTGCCCGGGCGCGAAATACGGGTTGGCCAGCATCACGCTCTTGCGCGCCTGCCCCAGCGCCTGCAGGTAGGCGCGCTGGATGGTGCGGCGGTTGCGCAGGTTGTCGCGCACCACAAAACCGGCCACGACGGGGTTCTTCGCCAGCTCCTTGCTGACCACGCGCATCTTGCGGTACAGCTTGATACGCCGCACCAGGTTCATCTTGCCCAAGCGCGCCCACTGCGCCTGCACTTCTTCATGGATGGCGTCGACCAGCGGGCCCTTCACCTGCACGGCGAAATCCCAGCGCGGCGCTTCCAGGCTGATGCTGTGGTCGTAGTCGCAAAACATGTCGTCGTTGATATTGATGCCGCCCACCAGGGCGATCTCGCCGTCGGCGACGCAGATCTTGCGGTGCGTGCGCGTGATGCCGCGCCGGAACCACGGGTTGAAGATACGGTGGTGCACGCCGGCCGCTTCCAGCTGCGCATGCATGGCTTTCACACGGCGATTGCCCGTGCCGAACCAGTCCGTGATCATGCACACCAGCACGCCGCGCGCGGCGGCACGCTTGAGCGCATCGAGCACCAGAGTGCCCGTCGCGTCATCGGCAAAGATATACGTTTCGAAATACACTTCCGAACGCGCGCCGTCGATGGCCTGGACCAACGCGGGAAAGTAATCGGTGCCGCAACACAGCAGCTCGATGTCGTTGTGGGCGATGAAATTGACTGTACGCATGCCGGCAGTCTACGCGAGTTTCAAAGCGGCAACGATCGGCGCGTGGTCCGACAGTTTTGCCCACAGCGTGCCATGCATCACTTGCGCGCCTTCCACGTGGAAACCGCGCACATAGATGCGGTCCAGGCGGAACCACGGCAAGGCGGCGGGAAAGGTGCGCGCCGGTACCGGGACCGGTGTTTTCGTCTGGCGCCGCGCCAGGGTGCGTACCAGGTCGCCCAGGGCCGAGTTCGACGCGCGCTGGTCGAACACTTCCACCACACCGAGCGCATTGCGCAGCTTGTCGCTGAGCGTGTTGCGCCAGTCGTTGAAGTCGCCCGCGATGATGACGGGCTCGCCATTCGGCGCCGATTCCAGGACGGCGTCGATCAGCGCCTGCGTCTGGCGGCCCCTTCCCGATTCGAACAGGCCCAGGTGCACGACATAACAGTGCACGTCGGCCTGCGGCGTCTTGAGCACGCAATGCAGGATGCCGCGCTGCTCGTAGGCATGGTCGGACACGTCGTGATTGGTTTGCGAGGCGATGGGAAACTTGCTCAGCAAGGCGTTGCCGTGGTGGCCATGGTCGTACACGGCATTCATGCCATACGCCGAATGGTGCTCGGCGCCGGCAAAGAATTCATGCTGCGACGCTTCCGGCCAATGCTTGTGGCCGTTGTTCTCGGCGCCATAGCGGGCCGCATTGCGGTCATGCTTGCCTTGCACTTCCTGCAAAAAGACGACATCGGCATGGAAGAGAGCGATCGCCTGCTTCAAGGCGTGCACCCTGGGCAAGCCCCGCACGGAGGAGACACCCTTGTGGATATTATAAGTTGCTACGCGGATTTTCATGCCTTGATTCTACTCCCAGACGGGCCCCGCGCGGCGCCAACATAGGTGCGCGTGCGCACCCAAGTCCCACTTTATCTGCCTGCCATCGCTCCCAGCAAACTATCGGCGGCACTGATGCTGCCTACCACGATGCCGATGACCCACAAGCCCTTCACCAGCCTGGGTGCGCTGCTCCAGCTGAAGGCACCGCGTCCACCGGCAAAGCACCGGGGATGCAGGAGAAATCCCAGCATCAACAAAGGCAAGCCTGCCTGTGGCAAGCGGGTATGTGGCTGATCGGGAAAACACACGGCATACAGGGCGCCAAAGATCCAGGACAGGAAGATGGCGCCCAGGAGGCGCTGTTGAAAAGAAAGTTGAGGCCAGTTCAGCATGCAAGCCTTTCGTCATCCAGTGAAATTACCATTAAGGCAATAATACCATATGACAATAGTTGCGGCGACTCAAGCCAGCATGCGTCCCACGCCCGCCGTCACGCTGACGAGCAGCGCAGTAATGCCGGCCGCCCAGACGATCTTGACCAGCAGCGGTGCGCCGCGCCAGGCCACGGTGCGCTTGCCCTTGGCAAAGGCGCCCGGATGCAGCAGCCAGCCAATCGCCATCAGCGGCATGCCGATCGGCGGCGTGCGGCCGGGCACGGTGGAGCTGAACAGCAGAAAAATGAAGCACAGGCAGAAAACGATGCCCAGGGTGCCCAGCAGTTTTTGCTGCGCAGTCAAATGTAACCAGTTCAACATGGAATGCTTTCTCGGGGAATCAGGTGGGACGCGCCAGGCCCGTCATGGCCGGCAATTGCAAAATCGCTTCCGCGTTGGACGACGAGAAACAGCGGTCGGCCGCCGCCAGATACGGCAGCCACGCGTACTGCAGGTGTTCGCGGGGACTCAGCGTAATCAACGTGTCGCGCGGCACTTGCACGCTGAACACGTGTTCCGTGTTGCGCGTCACACCGGGCGCATAGCGGTGGCGCCAGATCGGATAGATCTCGTACACATTCGACAAGTTCCAGTCGCGCAGCACGATGTGCTGTCCATCGACGACGATGCCGGTCTCCTCGCACAATTCGCGCGCGGCCGTCTGCAGCAGCGGTTCGTCGACGGCGTCGACGGAACCGGTCACCGATTGCCAGAAACCGGGCTGGCCCGCGCGCTCGATCAGCAAGACGTCCAGATCAGCCGTATGAATGACGACCAGCACGGAAACGGGAATTTTATGGGTCATATCAACAATGAAAAAGGCGCCTCGTCAGCGCCTCTTTTTGCATAGCATTATCAAACAGCGGCCGCCGCAGCGGCCGCATGCTGCATTACGCTACTTTTGGCTCGGCGCCGCGCAAACGGATGTGCAGTTCGCGCAGTTGCTTCTCGTCCACTTCCGACGGCGCTTGTGTCAGCAGACACTGGGCGCGCTGGGTTTTCGGGAAGGCGATCACGTCGCGGATCGAATCGGAACCCGTCATCATGGTCACGATACGGTCCAGGCCGAATGCCAGGCCGCCATGCGGTGGCGCGCCGTATTGCAGGGCGTCAAGCAGGAAGCCGAACTTCAGCTGGGCTTCTTCGGCATCGATTTTCAATGCGCGGAAGACCTTGCTTTGCACTTCTTCGCGGTGGATACGGATCGAGCCGCCACCCAGTTCCCAGCCGTTCAAGACCATGTCGTAGGCCTTGGCGATGCAGGCGCCCGGATTGGTTTCCAGCATGTCTTCATGGCCGTCTTTCGGCGCCGTGAATGGATGGTGGGTCGCCGTCCAGCGGTCCGCTTCTTCGTCGTGTTCGAACATCGGGAAGTCGACCACCCACAATGGCTTCCACGCGTCTTCGAACAGGCCGGCTTTCTTGCCGAACTCGCTGTGACCGATTTTCACGCGCAGCGCGCCGATGGCGTCGTTGACGACCTTGGCCTTGTCGGCGCCGAAGAAGATCAGGTCGCCGTCTTGCGCGCCCGTCTGCTCGAGGATCGTGGCCAGCACGTCGGCAGGCAGGAACTTGACGATCGGCGATTGCAAGCCTTCAGGGCCCTTGGCTTTCTCGTTGACCTTGATGTAAGCGAGGCCCTTGGCGCCGTAGATGGCGACAAATTGCGTGTAGGCGTCGATTTCCGAACGGGGCATGCTGCCGCCTTGCGGTACGCGCAGGGCCACCACGCGGCCGCCCTTCATGTTGGCGGCGCCGTTGAAGACCTTGAATTCGACCGTTTTCATGATTTCGGTCAAGTCCGTGAAGGCCAGCTTGACGCGCATGTCCGGCTTGTCGGAACCGTACAGGCCCATCGCTTCGGCGAAATCCATTACCGGGAACGGGTTCGGCAAGTCGATGTTCAGGGTGTTCTTGAAGACGACGCGTATCATGTCTTCGAACAGGTCGCGGATTTCCTGTTCCGTCAGGAACGAGGTTTCGCAGTCGATCTGCGTGAATTCAGGCTGGCGGTCAGCGCGCAAGTCTTCGTCGCGGAAGCACTTGGTGATCTGGTAGTAACGGTCGAAGTTAGCGACCATCAACAGTTGCTTGAACAACTGTGGCGATTGCGGCAAAGCGAAGAAGCTGCCCGCGTTGACGCGCGACGGCACCAGGTAGTCGCGCGCGCCTTCTGGCGTCGACTTGGTCAGCATCGGCGTTTCGATGTCGATGAAGCCCAGCGCGTCGAGGTACTTGCGCACTTCCATCGTCACCTTGTAGCGCAGGCGCAGGTTGTTCTGCATTTGCGGGCGGCGCAGGTCCAGCACGCGGTGCGTCAGACGCGTTGTTTCCGACAGGTTGTCGTCATCGAGCTGGAACGGCACGGGCACGGACGGGTTCAGCACTTCCAGCTCCGAGCAGACCACTTCGATCTTGCCCGATTTCAGGTTGTTGTTGATGGTGCCTTCGATACGGTTCGTCACGACGCCCGTCACGCGCAGGCAGAATTCATTGCGCACGGCTTCGGCGACCTTGAACATTTCCGCTTGTTCCGGGTTGCAGACGATTTGCACCAGGCCTTCACGGTCGCGCAAGTCGATGAAAATCAGGCTGCCGTGGTCGCGGCGGCGATGTACCCAGCCGCACAGGCTGACGGTTTGTCCCAGCATGGCTTCGGTGACGAGGCCGCAGTATTCAGTACGCATAGACATAAAATTCTCAGTTCAGGTTAGTGAGTGTTCAATCCGGCCACGTCCCGCGTGGGACGCCTGCCTTTATTCTTTGGCTGCCGGGGCCGGTACAGCAACAACTTCCGCAGGCGCTACCACGCCCATCGAGACGATATATTTGAGCGCCGCATCGACGCTCATGTCGAGTTCGACGACATCGCTGCGTTTCATCATCAGGAAAAAGCCCGATGTCGGATTCGGCGTCGTCGGCACGTACACGCTGACATAGTCGCCTACCAGGTGATTCGCCGCATCGCCGCCCGGCACGCCCGTCAGGAAAGCGATGGTCCAGGAATTCTGGTGCGGATACGGCACCAGCACGGCCTTGCGGAAGGCATTGCCCGACGGGGAAAACAAGGTATCGGACACTTGCTTGACGCTGGAATACAGGGAATTGACGATGGGTATACGTTGCAGCAATTTTTCCCACAGCTTCACCACATAATTGCCGACCAGGTTATTCGTCAGCAAGCCCGTGAAGAACACGATCAGTACCGTCAATACCGTGCCCAGACCGGGAATGGTGCTCAGCGCGGGCACCTGGTGGCCGAACCAGACGCTGGGCTTCGTACTGCCGGGCACCAGCAGCAGTGACTGGTCCATCGTGCTGATTACCAGATTCAAGACCCAGGCCGTAATGGCCAGGGGCACTAAAATCAGTAATCCGGTAATAAAGTATTTACGCATCGGTTTCTCGGTAATGGAACGTATCGGCGCGGCGCGCTCTCAGTCCGCTTTCGGCGCAGCGGCAGCCGGGGCGGACGCAGGTGCAGCCGCAGGCGTGCTCTCGGCGGCTGGGGCGGGCTTGGCGCCATCGGCCGGGCCGGTCGGAATGGCCGTGGTGGGCGCCGTGCCGCCGCGGAAATCGGTCGCGTACCAGCCGGTGCCCTTCAATTGGAAACCGGCGGCCGTCAATTGTTTCTTGAAACTGGGCTTGCCGCACGACAGGCACACCGTCAGTACTGGATCGGAGATCTTTTGCAAGACGTCCTTGGCAAAACCACACTCGTCACAACGGTAAGCATAAATCGGCATCTCTACTCCGAGAAAATCATCAAAAACCCTGAATTATAAAGCTTTTCCGCCATTCCCAGCGGAAAATGCCCGGCCGCGACCGTTGCCGCCTCAGTCCGCCCGGCGGCGCCAGCTCATCCAGCGTTCCTTGCCGGCAAAGACGGCGATGGAATCGTCCACGGCCTCATCGGCCAGGCAGTCGAAATGCGGCGCCAGCAAGGCCTGCAATTGCTCACGCGACATGCCGAACGGCGGTCCCTTGGCATTGTCGTCAAAGAAAAAGTAGCCGGCCAACATGGCGCCCGGCGCCAGCAATTGCGCCCAGCGGTCCGCCACTTGTGGCCACATGGCGCGCGGCATGGCGCACAGAAACGCCCGTTCATAGATCAGGTCCAGCGGCGCTGCTGGCTGCCAGGCAAAGAAATCGGCTTGCACCACCTGCCCTGCCCGCGCACCGACGACGGCGCGCGCGGCGGCCACGGCGGCCGGTGAAAAATCGATGGCCGTGGCATCCCAGCCGTGATCGAGCATGAAGACCAGTTCATAGGCCGAGCCGCAGCCGGGAATCAGGCAGCGCAGCGGCGCCGGACTGTCGGCAACGAAGCGGCGCAAACGCGTGGGCACGCCGCCCTGGTCCCAGGGTGTAAATTGCTTCTCGAAACGCTCGTCCCAGAAGGCGGGCGAGAGCGGATCGCGGGTCTGAAAGTTAGCCATCACTTACGTCCTCAGCCTTTAAAACGGCAATTGATGCCAGCGCATGAACACTTGCAAGCCCAGCGCGCCGAGCGCGAAGGCGCCCACGAAGTACACGATAAAACTCAGCAAACGGTTCGTCTGGCGTTGCTCTGCCAGCAAGGTTTTCATCAATTCCACATCGTTTTCGCGCGGTTCGCCATGCACCGTCAAGGCCTGGTGCAGCAAGCGCGGCAGTTGCGGGAAGATGTGCGCATAACGGGGCGCCTCGGCGCGCAGGCGTTCCATGAAGCCTTGCGGCCCCACCTGGTTGCTCATCCATTTTTCCAGATACGGCTTGGCCGTTTGCCACAGGTCGAGTTCCGGATCGAGCTGGCGGCCCAGGCCCTCGATATTGAGCAGGGTCTTTTGCAACAGCACCAGTTGCGGCTGCACTTCCACGTTGAAGCGGCGCGAGGTCTGGAACAGCCGCAGCAAGACTTGCCCAAAAGAAATATCTTTCAGCGGACGGTCGAAGATCGGTTCGCAGCAGGCGCGCACGGCCGCTTCCAGTTCATCGACACGCGTGTCTTTCGGCGCCCAGCCCGATTCGATGTGCGCCTCGGCCACCCGCTTGTAGTCGCGGCGGAAGAAGGCGAGGAAATTTTGCGACAAATAATCCTTGTCGTAATCGTTCAACGTACCCACGATGCCGAAGTCCAGCGCGATGATAATCCTTGTCGTAATCGTTCAACGTACCCACGATGCCGAAGTCCAGCGCGATGTAGCGGCCGAACGATTCGGGCGCGATCGACACGAGAATATTGCCTGGATGCATATCCGCATGGAAAAAGCCGTCGCGGAACACTTGCGTGAAGAAAATCTCCACGCCATCGCTGGAGAGCTTGCGCAAATCCACGCCGGCCGCCACCAGGCGGTCGATCTGCGACACGGGAATGCCCACCATGCGTTCCATGACAATGACGCTGCTGGAGCAATAATCCCAGTGCATTTCCGGCACCAGCAACAAGTCCGAGTTGGCGAAGTTACGGCGCAACTGGCTGGCGTTGGCCGCCTCGCGCATCAGGTCCAGCTCGTCGTGCAGGTACTTGTCGAACTCGCCCACCACTTCCTTGGGTTTCAGGCGCTTGCTGTCGGCCCACAGGCGGCTGGTCCAGTCGGCCGCGATATGCATCAGGGCCACGTCTTCGTCGATCAGCTTTTTCATGCCTGGACGCAAGACCTTCACGGCCACTTCACGGCCGTCTTTCAAGGTGGCGAAGTGCACCTGGGCAATCGAGGCGGACGCTACCGGCTCGCGCTCGAAGCGGGCAAACAACTGATCCGGGTGCGCGCCCAGCGACTTGACGATCTGTGCGATGGCCAGGTCGGAATCGAACGGCGGCACCCGGTCTTGCAGGCGCGCCAGTTCTTCGGCGATGTCGGGTGGCATCAGATCGCGCCGGGTCGACAGCACTTGCCCGAATTTCACGAAAATGGGGCCCAACTCTTCCAGCGCCAGGCGCAGGCGCATGCCCCGTGGCGACGACAGGTCGCGCCAGAAAATCAGGGTGTCGATCAATTTGGCGGTGCGGGGAACTTGCAGACCAGAAATCGCTATCTCATCCAGACCGTACTTGATGGAAACACGGATGATTTTAAACAGGCGCAGGAATTTCAATATCATGTAGACAAATCCGGTGAGGAGGACTGCGGCTGGACGGCGGCGGCCGCCTTTTCCAGCCGGGCGAGGCGCTTGGCCAGGCGTTCGACATCATCGCGCACGCGCGTCACGCCAGAGGAATACTCTTGCAGGGTAGCAGGACGAATCAGCATCGGCTGTTCGTCGAGAAAATATTCGGCCACGTTTTCCGCCAGCTTTTGCTGGCCCGTACGCACAAAGGCGACGGCATCCTTCGCGCCGGAAACAAGGCGCGTAGCCAGCATGGGACCGACCAGCTTTTCCAGGTCGTGCTCGGCTTCCCAGCGTAACCCCTTGCTCAATTGCGAAATCGCATTGGCAAACTCGGCATCGCCTTCGATTTTTACATACGAAAACGCCCGCTCGCGGTTTTGCAGGATCAGCGGCACATCGGACAATTTCACGCGGATGGTGACGTTGGCCGGCATATCGGCCGGCGCCGCTTCCAGCATGCCGGCGTTATCGACACGCAGGCGCAAGGCTACGGCGCCCGTGTCGATGCAGGCCAGCTTGCCGGCGTGCACGGCCAGTTGCTGGCGCGCCCACGGCTCTTGCACCAGCAAATGGTTGATGGTCGCAATGACGGGCGTCATCAGGGAGAGATCGGAAAGTGGTGCCATCTATATACTGCGCGCCGCGCGCGCCCCTAAAAAGAAAAAACCGCCCGTAAAACAACGTGGGCGGTTTCGATCTTACCAGTTCAGCGGGAAATATCTGTCAAGCATCATGCATTGCGCATGAACTTAAGCCATTATTCAGCAAGTTTTGACAATTAATTCAATTGCTGGATGCCTGCCAAGACCCAGCCGCTGTTGCCGCTGACGGGTTTCGACATATTCCACACTTCCGCGAACGGCTCGGCTGCCGCGCCCGGCGCCGAACGGATCAGGCCCGTAAACTTCACGCTGGCCAGGTAGTCGTTGACGCTCGTCTCGATGCCCAGCAGTTCGGCATCGATGGTGACGACATCGGTAAAGTCTGGCTGCGCGCCCCGTTCCTGGATTTGCATGCGCAGTTCGCCATACACTTCCGGCGACGTGAATTCACGGATATCGTTGACGTCGGCCTTGTCCCAGGCCGCTTGCAGGCGAATGAAATTGCTTTTCGCGTGGCGCAGGAAGGCTTCCTTGTCGAAGTCGCTTGGCACGCCCCATGGCGCGGCCACCGGCGCCGGCTTGTCCAGGCCTACGCCGGACGAGACGGGCTGCAGCGGCGGCAGCGGCGGAATGCGCGAACCGATGTCGGGCACGTTGCCGGCCGGTGCCGGCTGGTTGCCGAAGCCGGCGAACGGCGCATTGCCGCTGGTGTTGCTGTCACGCTTGCCGCGCACCATGCGGTAGATGAAGTAGGCCACGCCGGCCAGCAAAGCCACCATCAGCAGGGTACTGATCATGCTGGCCAGGGCGCCGCCCAGGCCGAAATGCGACAGCAGCGCGCCCAGGCCCAGGCCCAGCAAGGCGCCGCCCAGCAAACCCTTCCAGCGGCTCGGTGCCTTGGCGGCAGGTGCCGGTGCGGGGGCGGGCGCAGGTTGCGCCTGGCGTGGCGCGGCAGCCGGTGCCGGGGTCGGCGCCGGTGCGGGCGCCTGACGGCCCACGTTTTGCGACTGGCGGCCAAACGAACGGCCACCGCCCATCGGACGGGCCAGCGCCTCACCGAGCATGGATACCGTGGTCGCGGCCAGCATCATGCCGACCATAAATTTCTTCAATTTCATTCCATCTCCTAAAATCACCAACATTGATGCATTACATCTTGATGCCGGTATGCAAAGCGGCAATGCCTGCCGTCAAATTGTAGTACTGCACGCGCTCCAGGCCCGCCGTTTCCATCATGGTCTTCAGCGTTTCCTGGTCCGGGTGCATGCGGATCGATTCGGCCAGGTAGCGATAGCTTTCCGCGTCGCCGGCGATTTTCTGTCCGAACCACGGCAAGACCGAGAACGAATACAGGTCATACGGCTTTTGCAGCGGTGCTGCCACCTTGGAAAACTCCAGCACCAGCAGCTTGCCGCCCGGCTTGAGCACGCGGCGCATTTCGGCCAGCGCCACATCCTTGTGCGTCATGTTGCGCAGGCCAAAGGCCACGCTGACACGGTCAAAATAATTATCGGGGAACGGCAGTTTTTCCGCGTCACACAACAAGGTGGGGGTGAGCAAGCCGCGATTCAAGAGGCGGTCGCGGCCCACGCGCAACATCGATTCATTGATATCGGTCAACCAGACTTCGCCCGTGGGCCCTGCCTGCCTGGCAAACGCCTTCGACAGGTCGCCCGTGCCGCCGGCGATGTCGAGCACCTTGAAACCGGGGCGCACGCCCGCGTTGGCAATGGTGAACGTCTTCCACAGACGGTGCAGCCCGCCCGACATCAAGTCGTTCATCACGTCATATTTGGCAGCGACGGAATGGAACACCTTGGCGACTTCGCGCACTTTGTCGTCTTCTGCAACTGTTTTGTATCCGAAATGGGTCGTATTGGTCATGGTAGGCAGTCTGTTTGAACTTGCACGCATTATACAAGCGGCAGGCGCATTTCCCCCTGACGCCGGAGAAGGTATTGCCTTTCCACTGCATTTGAAGCAAGCATTGCCGCCTGCGCATACGCCGCCAGCGCGCCTGAGCGATCACCCTGGCGGCGCAGCAAGTCGGCCCGGGCCGCATGCAGATAATGCGAGTTGGCAAGGCTGGGCACGGCTTCCAGGCGCGCCAGCCATGCCAGTCCGTGTGCGGCGCCATGCGCCATGGCGCAGGCGATCACCGCATTGAGCAAGATCAAGGGTTGCGGCTTGTGCCGCAACAAGGCGCCGTACAGGACGTGGATCTGGCGCCAGTCCGTCTGGCTGGCCGTGGGAGCTTGGGCGTGCAAGGCGGCAATCGCCGCCTGCAGCTGGTACGGCCCCGGTGCGCGCGCCGGCAGCGCCAGCGCCAGCACGACCAGTCCCTCGGCAATCAGGGCACCATCCCACAGGCGCCGCTCCTGCTCTTCCAGCGTCAGCAAATGACCCTCGGGCGACAGGCGGGCCGGGCCGCGTGACGCCTGCAGCAACATCAGAGCCAGTAAACCCTGCACTTCCGGCTGGCCCGGCTGCAGGCTGTCGAGCAGCCGTCCCAGCCGCAGCGCTTCCGCGCACAGGTCGGCGCGGAGCAAAACATCGCCGCCGCTGGCGCAATAGCCTTCGCTGAACACCAGGTAAATCACGTGCAACACTTGCGCCAGCCGTGGTGGCCAGTCTTGCGCTGGCGGCAACTCGAAGGGGATGCGCGCTTCGGCGATCTTGCGTTTGGCGCGCAATAGCCGCTGCGACAGGGCCGCTTCCGCCACGCCGAAGGCGCGCGCGATCTCGGCCGTGGACAAGCCACACAGGGTGCGCAGGGCCAGCGCCACCTGCGCCTCGGGCGCCAGCGCGGGATGGCAACAAATGAACAGCAGGCGCAGCCGGTCATCCTCGATGGCGTGCGTTTCTTCCATCGCGGATGCCGGCAGGCTCGACAGCACGACCTCGGCATCGACGACGCTCTTGCCCGCGCGGCGGACCAGATCGAGGCCTGCATTGCGCGCCACGGCACTGAGCCAGGCGGCGGGATGATCGGGGATGCCTGTGCGCGGCCACAGTTCCAGTGCCTTGCGGCACGCTTCCTGCAACACATCTTCCGCCAGGCCCAGGTCGCCAAAGCGCCGCATCAGGCCGGCCAGCACCCTGCCCCGTTCCTGGCGAAAGACGTACTCGACGGCCGACAGGGCGTCGCCAGCCATGGCTATGCCGTGACAGGCCGCACTTCGATGGTGCCCAGCGAGGCTGCCGGGCAACGCCCGGCCCAAGCCAGCGCCTCGTCCAGGTTGGCACAGGCTAGCAGGTAATATCCGCCCAGCTGCTCCTTGGTTTCCGCGAACGGCCCATCCGTGATGACAGGCTTGCCATTTTGTACGCGCACGCAGGTGGCGCTGCCCACGGGCGCCAGCTCGGCCCCGCCACGCAGCACGCCAGCGGCCTCCAGTGCCTGTGTATAACTGGCAAAGTCGGCCATCAGGCTGGCCATCTGCCCTTCTGCCATCGTTTCATAACGGGATTCATCGGCGTAGATCAGGATCAGGTATTCCATAGTCTCTTCTCCAAAAGAAAAATGCCCGCAAGCGCGGGCATTCGTACGACGAATGGATATGCGGCAATCCGACAAGATTACCGCATTATTTTTTCACCTTAGTGTTTGTGCCCGCAACTGGGTCCATGAACATGACCACCGGAAGATTGCTTGACCGTCATGTCGGCCTTCGCGTCGCGGCCGCTGTCACCGGGGTAGCCGGCTGCCGTCAGACGGTCCAGGTAATCCTGCCACAGGGTCGCTTGCTGCGCGCCCAGCTTGTACAGATAGGCCCAGGTGTACAGGCCGGAATTGTGGCCATCGCTGAAGGTGGGTTGCACGGCGTAGTTGCCGACCGGCTCCAGACCCGTGATGCCCACCAGGCGCTTACCCAATTGCAAGGTTTCCTGGCCCTTGCCATGACCCTGCACTTCGGCCGACGGCGAGTACACGCGCAGGTATTCGAACGGCAACGCAAATGTGCTGCCATCGTCGAAGGCCACATCGAGCACGCGCGACTGGTTGTGCACGGTCAAGCCGGTCGGTTGGGGTGTTGCTGTTTTTTCAGTCATGGCGATACTTTATGCGGATAAACGTTGAATGATGGCGGCGCGCAGTGCCGGCAGCAAGGCGCGCCGCGTGGCCAGTACTTCCGGCGCCGTCTCGCGCTGGACCACCGCCCAGCTGGGGTTCGGGAAATGCGCATCGTCGCGGTAGCGGGGAATGACGTGCCAGTGCACGTGCGGCGTCATGTTGCCGAAACTGGCCAGATTGACCTTTTCCGGCTGCATCACTTCACGCACGGCCAGCTCGACTTGCCACACGACTTCCATGACGTAATTGCGCTCGCCCGGTGTCAAGTCCGTCATTTCCTTCACGTGCTTGTTCCAGATCACGCGGCAAAAGCCGGGGTAGCCTGGATCATCGACGGCCACCACGGACAAGCGTTCGCTGCGCCACAGCAAGGTCTCCAGACCCTGCTTGTTGGCGTAGCCGTCCAGCAACTGGCACAGATCGCAACCCGTGGACATTACACCAGCACCCGTTCGATGCCGCCGTCATTGGCGCGTTTCACGTAATCCGGCATCCAGTTCTCTCCCAGCAAGTGTTTGGCGATCTCGACGACGATGTAGTCGGCCGTCGTGCCCGAATCATCATTGTAGCGCGACAAGCCTTGCAGGCACGACGGGCAGCTGGTGAGGATTTTCACGTCGCCGGTAAACCCGTCGCCGCGCAGCTTGTCGGCGCCCTTGACCATCTCCTCTTCCTTGCGGAAACGCACTTGCGTGGAAATGTCGGGGCGCGTGACGGCCAGCGAGCCCGATTCGCCGCAGCAACGGTCATTTTTCTCGATCTTCACGTTGTCTACCGTGCTGATCAGGGAATTGATGGTCTTGCCCGATTCCTGCAACTTCATCGGATTGTGGCATGGCTCGTGATACATATAGCGCGTGCCGTTGACGCCTTCCAGCTTGACGTTTTTCTCCAGCAAATACTCATGGATATCCATGATGCGGCAGCCGGGGAAAATCTTTTCAAACTGGTACGTTGCCAGCTGGTCATAGCAGGTGCCGCACGAGACGAGCACCGTCTTGATGTCCAGGTAATTGAGCGTGTTGGCCATGCGATGGAACAGCACGCGGTTATCCGTCATCATCTTCTCGGCCTTGTCGAACTCACCGGCGCCCCGTTGCGGATAACCGCAGCACAGGTAGCCGGGCGGCAAGACCGTCTGCACGCCCACTTCCCACAGCATCGCTTGCGTCGCCAGGCCCACTTGCGAGAACAACCGTTCCGAACCGCAACCGGGGAAGTAGAACACGGCTTCCGTATCGGCCGTGGTCGTCTTCGGATTGCGGATGATCGGAATGACTTTATCGTCTTCGATGTCGAGCAGCGCGCGTGCCGTTTTCTTCGGCAAGTTGCCCGGCATCTTTTTATTAATAAAATGGATCACCTGCGCCTTGACCGGTGGCTTGCCCGTCGATGGCGGCGGCGCCTTGGTCTGCTTCTTGGCAAATTTCTTCAGCAAGTCGTGGCCCAGGCGCTGCGCCTTGTAACCCCAGCCGATCATGACCTTGCGCGTGGCGTTGATGGTCACGGGATCGGTGGCGTTGAGGAACAGCATCGTTGCCTTGGTGCCTGGATTAAAACTCTTCTTGTCCATCTTGCGCAGCAAGTTGCGCATGTTCATCGACACGTCGCCGAAGTCGATGTTGACGGGACAGGGCGTGACGCATTTATGGCATACCGTGCAGTGGTCAGCCACGTCTTCGAACTCTTCCCAATGCTTGATGGAAATACCGCGCCGCGTCTGCTCTTCGTACAGGAAGGCTTCGATCAGGGACGAGGTCGCCAAAATCTTGTCGCGTGGCGAGTACAGCAAGTTGGCACGCGGCACATGGGTTGCGCAGACTGGCTTGCACTTGCCGCAACGCAAGCAATCCTTGACGCTGTCGGCGATGGCGCCGATATCGCTTTGCTGCATGATCAAGGACTCATGCCCCATCAGGCCGAACGATGGCGTGTAGGCATTGCGCAAGTCGGCGCCCATGCCCGGCAGGTTCAGCAATTTGCCCTTGTTGAAACGGCCTTCCGGATCGATGCGCTGCTTGTAGCTGCGGAACTCGCCGATTTCCTCTTCCGTCAAAAATTCCAGCTTGGTGATGCCGATACCGTGTTCGCCGGAAATGACGCCATTGAGCGAGCGGGCCAGGATCATGATGCGGCCCACGGCTTCATGGGCATCCTGCAGCATTTCGTAATTATCCGAGTTGACGGGCAAGTTCGTGTGCACGTTGCCGTCACCCGCATGCATGTGCAACGCGACGAATACGCGGCTACGCAAGATGCGCGCGTGAATCGCCGTCGCCTCGTCGAGGATCAGTTTAAAAGCGGCGCCATTGAAGATCTGGCGCAGCTGGGCGCGAATTTCCTGCTTCCAGGTAATGCGCACGGTGCGGTCCTGCACCACGTCGAACAGGGTGGCGTCCGGCTGCGTTTCCAGGCGCGCATCGAAGACGGGCAGCAAGCGCTCCATGCCCAGCTCGGCCAGTTCGCCCTTCACGTCGGCCAGCGGGCGGTCCAGCTGGGCCAGCAGATAGGTCCAGCGTGCCGTGACTTGCGCCAGCAACTGCTGCGCCTGCTCGGCGCGGTCGCCCAGCATTTCAGCGTCGTCGACGCGGTCGTCCGAGGCATCGTCGCTCTTGCCAATTGGCAAGTTTCCCTTGGCAAAGAATTCACTGAGGGCATCGGCCAGTTGCAGCTTATTCTTGATCGACAGTTCGATATTGATGCGCTCGATACCATCCGTGTATTCGCCCATGCGATTCAGGGGAATCACCACGTCTTCATTGATCTTGAACGCATTCGTGTGCTTGGCGATCGCCGCCGTGCGGGCGCGGTCGAGCCAGAATTTCTTGCGCGCTTCCGGGCTGACGGCCACAAAGCCTTCGCCCACACGGGTGTTGGCGATGCGCACCACTTCCGACGCCGCTTGCGCGACGGCATTTTCATCGTCGCCGACGATGTCGCCAAACAGGGCCATCTTTGGCAGCACGCCCCGCTTCGACTTGGTGGCGTAGCCGACGGCACGCAGGTAGCGCTCGTCCAGGTGCTCGAGGCCCGCCAGGCGGATGGTCGTGTATTGCTCGCCCTTGGCCGGCAAGCCATCGAGGTAATCCTTGATTTCCACGATCGACGGGATCGCATCGCGCGCCTGGCCAAAGAATTCCAGGCAGACGGTGCGGGCGAATTTCGGCATCTTGTGCAAGATCCAGCGCGCCGACGTGATCAGGCCGTCGCAGCCTTCTTTCTGGATGCCCGGCAAGCCGGCGAGGAATTTGTCCGTCACGTCCTTGCCCAGGCCCTCTTTACGGAACTTGCGGCCAGGAATTTCCAGGATTTCCGTCTTGAACGGCGCGTTCGGTTTCGTCGCGTCGCGCGTGCTCGGGTGACGCCATTCCAGCTGGAAACGTGCCAGTGCGATATCGTGGATCTTGCCCAGGTTATGGTCGAGGCGCGTGACATCGAGCCAGTCGCCGTTCGGGTCGACCATGCGCCACGAGGCCAGGTTGTCCAGCGCCGTGCCCCACAGCACGGCCTTCTTGCCGCCCGCATTCATGGCAACGTTACCGCCGATACAAGAAGCGTGCGCCGAGGTCGGGTCGACGGCAAACACGAAACCGGCTTTTTCAGCCGCTTCCGACACTTTATTCGTGATCACGCCCGCGCCCGAATTGATCGTCGCGTATTCGTGGCTCAATCCCGGCAAGACCGTCATTTCCACGGCACCCAGGGTGATGAGCTTTTCCGTGTTGATGACGGCCGACATCGGCGTCAAGGGAATCGCGCCACCCGTGTAGCCGGTGCCGCCGCCGCGCGGGATGATGGTCAGCCCCAGCTCGATACAGCCTTTCACCAGGCCGGCCATTTCCTCTTCAGTGTCGGGCGTGAGCACGACGAACGGGTATTCGACGCGCCAGTCGGTGGCGTCCGTCACGTGCGACACGCGCGTCATGCCGTCGAAGCGCACATTGTGCTTTTCCGTGTAGCGGCCCAGCACCTTGACCGTGCGCTTGCGCAAATCGTAGGTCTTGCGGAATTCGTCGCCAAAGTCGGCCACGGCCTTGCTGGCTGCCTTCAGCAACAGCTCGACATTGTTGCTGCGCGCCTTGGCCACTTCGGGCGCTTCGCCACTGGCTGCGACGTCGCCGCCGGCCGCATCGATGGACAGGCGGCGCTTGTCGACTTCGGCCAGGCGGTGATGCAAGGCGTCGATCAAGCCCTGGCGGCGCTTCGGGTTGTCCAGCAAGTCATCCTGCAGGTAGGGGTTGCGGCGCACGACCCAGATGTCGCCCAGCACCTCGTACAGCATGCGGGCCGAACGGCCCGTCTGGCGGGCGCCGCGCAGCTCGTCGAGCAGGCGCCAGGAGTCCTCCCCCAACAGGCGTATGACGATCTCGCGATCGGAAAACGACGTGTAGTTATACGGGATTTCGCGCAGGCGGCTTGCTGCGGGACCATTCGGCGTTTCTGCCAGTAAAGCTTGGATATGTGCGGGAGCGTTCATGGAATGTGGTGACGATGTGGACTGGACCCTAAAGGATCATTTTATCTTATTGCGCCGCACCATGCCGGAACAGCCTTAGGCCGCCTAAGGTTTAAGCACCCCATCCGCTGCCATAGCAAATACGGAAAAGCCTACTTTTGCATGAATAAAAAACCAGTTTCCATGATTTTTTGACGCAAAAATGCCAAGAATCGGACTCTACTACAAACTATCGAACTGCCCAAAAATAGGGCAAACAGGCGTTGCATTACGCCCGTTTGCCTGCCGTTTACGCCAGCATTTGTCCGATCCGGTGCCATACGCCATCGGGCACGTACAGCAGCAAAGCCGTCATGCTCAGGTAGCGCGCGCACTTGCCGATGGCCATGTAGGCCACGCTGGGCCAGAACGGCAGCTTGAGCCAGCCCGCCAGGGTGCACAGGGGGTCGCCCACGAGGGGCAGCCAGGCCAGCAGCATGGTCTTGGCGCCATAGCGGGCCAGCCAGCGGAACCAGCGCGTGTCGCGCTCCTTGGCGAACGCCTGCTTGGCCCGGTAGCCCATCCAGTAGTCGACCATGCCGCCCAGGGTATTGCCCAGGGTGGCGACGCCGATGGCGGCCCAGAACAGTGCGGGATTGGCCTTAATGACGGCAAACACGGCCGGCTCCGAGCCGAGCGGCAACAAGGTGGCGGAAATAAAGCTGATCAGAAAGACCGACGTCAGCCCGACTTCCGGTGCTGCGATCAGCTGCAGCAGCCAGGCGATTGCGGATTCGATCATGGAACACTTCGCGATGCAGTATGGCTCTCCATTATAATGAAGAGCAGCCTGGGCGCCGCACACATCGCGCCAACAGGCAAAGGCATACCCGCCCGCAGTTCCACAGAGCATTATTTGTCGCCAGGCTATCCGCCGCGGCGCCGCCGCTATCGACCGACACGCTCCAGTACCTTTCTGGCCCAGAATCACTTGCTAGCAGACTATGAACATCGACTACCTCAAGAAAATCCTGACCGCCCGCGTCTATGACGTCGCCACCGAAACGCCGCTGGAACTGGCCCCTGCCCTGTCGCAGCGCCTGAACAACCAGATTTACTTCAAGCGCGAAGACATGCAAAGTGTGTTCAGCTTCAAGATTCGCGGCGCCTACAACAAGATGGCCCAGCTCAGCGATGCGGAACGCAAGCGCGGCGTCATTTGCGCTTCGGCCGGCAACCATGCCCAGGGCGTGGCCCTGTCGGCCGCGCGCATGGGCTGCCGCGCCGTCATCGTCATGCCCACCACCACGCCCCCCGTCAAGATCGACGCCGTCAAGGCGCGCGGCGGCGTGCATGTGGAAATCGTGCTGCACGGCGAGTCCTACACGGACGCCTACAACCACGCGCTGACCCTGGAAAAAGAACAGAAGCTGACCTTCGTGCACCCGTTCGACGATCCGGACGTGATCGCCGGCCAGGGCACGATCGGCATGGAAATCCTGCGCCAGCATTCCGGCCCCATCCACGCCATCTTCGTCGCCATCGGCGGCGGCGGCCTGATCGCCGGCGTGGCTGCCTATGTGAAACAGATTCGCCCCGACATCAAGATCATCGGCGTGCAAACAGTCGATTCGGACGCCATGGCGCGCTCGCTGAAAGCGGGCGAACGGGTGACCCTGCCCGACGTGGGCCTGTTTTCGGACGGCACGGCCGTGCGTCTGGTGGGCGAGGAAACCTTCCGCCTGGCGCAGCAATATGTCGATGACATCATCATCGTCGACACGGACGCCATCTGCGCCGCCATCAAGGATGTGTTTACGGATACGCGCTCCATCCTGGAACCGGCCGGCGCACTGGCCATCGCGGGCGCCAAGGCCTACGTGGAGCGGGCCAGCCTGAGCAAGCACCCCATCGTCAACCAGACGCTGGTCACCATCGCCTGCGGCGCCAACATGAATTTCGACCGCCTGCGCTTCGTTGCCGAGCGTGCCGAGCTGGGCGAGTTCCGCGAAGCCGTGTTTGCCGTCACCATGCGCGAACAGCGGGGCAGCTTCAAGCGCTTCTGCTCGCTCATCGGCGCGCGCAACGTGACGGAATTTAACTACCGTATCAGCGATGAAAAAGCCGCGCACGTGTTCGTCGGCATCCAGATTGCCGACCGGCATGAATCCGGGGCGATGGCGAAGAAATTCGAAGAGCATGAATTCAAGACGCTGGACCTGACCCACGATGAGCTGGCCAAGTCGCACATCCGCCACCTGGTGGGCGGCAAGAGCCGCCTGGCACAGGACGAGCTGCTGTACCGCTTTGAATTCCCCGAGCGCCCCGGTGCGCTGATGCGCTTCCTCGACAGCATGGCGCCGAACTGGAATATTTCCCTGTGCCATTACCGCAGCCAGGGCGGCGACGTGGGCCGCATCCTGGTGGGCCTGCAAGTGCCGCCCGATGAAATGGGAGAATTCGCCCGCTTCCTCGATACCCTCGGCTATCGTTACTGGGATGAAAGCAGCAATCCTGTGTATAAGCTGTTTTTAGGTTAAATGGAGTACACCTAACCAAACCTACTGCGCGTCGGTATAGGTAGCTTGCGATGCTCACCGTACTAAAGTACGGTTGCGCTTCTCGGCCACCTCTTCCTTCCGCTCGCTACGGTTTTGTTAGGTGTTGAAATTGCTCGGACCAGACTGATTCCTTTGCGTCAATGCTTGCCGTCCTAGTAAATAGGCTACCATGCGTGCTTGACTGAATTCACGCCATCACCATGACCACCACCAACGACCTCGCCGAACTGTCTCCCCTCGGCAAAAGCTCCGCCTACCGCAGCAATTACGCACCGGAATTGCTGTTTCCGATTCCGCGCCAGGGCAAGCGCGACGAGCTGGAATTGCACGGCACCTTGCCATTCTTCGGCCTCGACATCTGGAATGCGTATGAACTGTCGTGGCTGAACCAGCGCGGCAAGCCGCAGGTGGCCATTGCCAAGGTCAGCGCGCCGGCCGATTCGCCGAATATCATCGAGTCGAAATCGTTCAAGCTCTACCTGAACTCCTACAACCAGACCAAGCTGGATAGCCCGGATGCGCTGCTGGCCCTGCTCAAGCAGGATTTGTCGAATGGCTTTGGCGCGCCCGTGCAGGTGGAACTGACCTTGCAGGAAGATTTCGGCAAGCTGAAAATGGGGGAATTCGATGGCGTGCTGCTCGATCGCCTGGACCTGGAAATCACGCAATACACGCCCTCGCCGCTGCTGTTGAAGGCGGCACTCGATGAAGCACCGGTGGAAGAAAAACTCGTCTCGCACTTGCTCAAATCGAATTGCCTGGTGACGGGCCAGCCCGACTGGGGCAGCGTGCAGATCACGTATGCAGGACCGCAGATCGACCAGGAAAGCCTGCTGCGCTACCTGATTGGTTTCCGCGAGCACAACGAATTCCACGAGCAATGCGTGGAGCGCATCTTTGTCGATATCTTGCGACAGTGCAAGCCGCAAAAACTGTCCGTGTATGCGCGCTATACGCGCCGCGGCGGACTCGATATCAATCCGTGGCGCAGCAACTACAGCACGGGCACGATGCCGGGCAATCTGCGCAATGCGCGCCAATAACCTCGCGCAACACCTTGAAAGCATGCCAACAGGAATGTTGGCTGTGTTTTAAAACAACGTTGCAGTAGCGCCTCAGTGCATGTCAAAGACGCTGAAAAATCGGAAAATCGGCATTCGGCGGCGGAAAAATCTGTTCGCCGCGTGTTTTTAATCAAGAAATAGCCGATACACCCCGATGTTATTTTTTTGCTAAAATGATGGCGACATGGGCTGTAGCGCCCACTGCGCCCGCAGCGGGCGTATACTGTTGAGAATTGGCGTTACAGGCCGCGGAAACAGGCCTATAATTCGGCTCGCAAGCCCTCTGCGCATTGCACCATTTCATTGAGTGTCATGACTAATCTTAGCAAAATATTATCCCTCGAAAACGTCCTGCTGGACCTGGAAGTGTCCAGTAAAAAGCGCGCCTTCGAGCAAGCCGGCCTGATCTTCGAAAACAATTACGGCATCGCCCGCTCTACCGTTTCGGACAATCTGTTTGCCCGCGAACGCCTGGGATCGACAGGCCTGGGCCATGGCGTAGCCGTGCCGCATGGCAGGGTCAAGGGCAGCAAGACCCTGAAAGCGCCGCTGGGTGCCTTCGTGCGTCTGGCCGAGCCGATTCCGTTCGAGTCGCCCGATGGCAAGCCCGTCAATCTGCTGTTTTTCCTGCTGATTCCCGATCATGTCACCCAGCAACATCTGGAAATCCTGTCAGAAATCGCCGAAATGTTTTCCGACGATGCTTTCCGCACGGCGCTGGCCACGGATCCGGAACCGAAATCCGTGCATTCGCGCATCGTCAATTGGCAACCCAGTCTGCAAGCGACGGGTTAAACTTCAGGTATTCCTCCACTCCTGAAGAAGACTGCCATGTTGCAAACGCCGCTGACGATACAACGCCTGTACGACGATAATCGTGAAAGTCTGCAACTGGGCTGGTTCGCCGGTTTCCCCGGTGGCGAGCGCCTGATCTCCGGCGACGTCTCGTCGGCCGCCGACCAGGTGGGCCACTTGAACCTGATCCATCCGGGCCGCATCCAGGTCTTCGGCCACCAGGAAATCAATTATTATCAGCGCCTGAAGGTCAACACGCGCACCCATGTGATCGGTGAACTGATCGCCGGCGGGCCACCCGCGCTGATCATCGCGCAAGGGCTGGAAACGCCGCCCGACATCCTCGCCATCTGCGACGAACAAAACATTCCTCTGTTCTCGACCCCGCTGCCGGCCGCGCAAGTGATCGACTTCCTGCGCGTCTACCTGTCGAAAAAGCTGGCGCAACGCATCATCATGCATGGCGTGTTCATGGACGTGCTGGGCGTGGGTGTGCTGATCACGGGCGATTCGGGCCTGGGCAAGAGCGAGCTGGGCCTGGAACTGATTTCGCGCAGCCACGGCCTGGTGGCCGATGACGCCGTCGAATTCTCGCGCATCGCGCCCAATATGATCGAAGGCCGCTGCCCGCCCCTGCTGCAAAACCTGCTGGAAGTGCGGGGCCTGGGCTTGCTCGACATCAAGGCCATCTTTGGCGAAACGGCCGTGCGCCGCAAGATGCGCTTGAAACTGATCGTGCACCTAGTGCGCCGCAACGCGCTGGAAGAGGAAGTCGAGCGCCTGCCCTTCCTGTTCCCCACGGAAGACGTGCTCGGCTTGCCCGTGCGCAAGGTCGTCATCCCCGTCGCCGCCGGCCGCAACATCGCCGTGCTGCTGGAAGCGGCCGTGCGCAATACGATTCTGCAGCTGCGCGGCATCGATACCTTGCAGGAGTTCATGGAGCGGCAGAGATTAGCAATGAGCGGGGATTAACAACGTAGGTCGGATTAGCGGGGCCGCCGAGGCGGGGCAAAGCCCCGCGTAATCCGACGACATTGTTGACGTCCAAGGTGGCGTCGGCTTACGCGCTTTGCGCTAAGCCGACCTACGAAATACGCATATGAAATTGCAATCATTTGTAAAGATCATTGCCTTGGGAGCGCAGCGTCGATCTTTATTGTATGATCGGCCTATGCATATCGTCCTTATCACCGGAATATCCGGCTCCGGTAAATCCGTCGCGCTCAATGTGCTGGAAGATACCGGCTATTATTGTGTCGACAACCTGCCACCGGCCTTGCTGCCCAGCCTGGTGCAAACCTTGCTCGACGAAGGCACACCGCAACTGGCCGTCGCCGTCGATGCGCGCAGCGCCGAGTCGCTGGCCAGCCTGCCGCACAATGTGGCCCTGCTGCGCGACCAGGGGCACGACGTCAAGGTGATGTTCCTCACGGCCACCACGCATTCGCTGGTGGCGCGCTTCTCGGAAACGCGGCGCAGCCATCCGCTGTCGCACGAATTGCGTCCGAACCAGAACCCAGCCAGCCGCCGTACCCTGATCGAATGCATCTCGGAAGAACGCGAGCGCCTGTCGGCCATCGAACAGCTGGGCCATGTGATCGACACCTCGGAACTGAGCGCCAATAAATTGCGCGCCTGGATCAAGGATATCGTCGCCTCCGAACGCGCGCCGCTGACCCTGTTCTTCGAATCGTTCGCCTTCAAACTGGGCGTGCCGCTGGACGCCGATTTCGTCTTCGATGTGCGAGCCTTGCCGAATCCCTATTACGACCTGGCGCTGCGTCCGCTCGACGGACGCGATGCGCCCGTGATCGCCTTCCTCGACGCGCAACCGAGCGCGCTGGAGCTGCTGGCCGACATCCGCGCCTTCATCGAGAAGTGGTTGCCGTCATTCAAATCCGACAACCGCAGCTACCTGACGGTGGCGCTCGGTTGCACGGGCGGCCAGCACCGCTCCGTGTACATGGCGGAACGGCTGGCGCAATACTTCGGCCCCAACGAGCGCGTGGTCTTGCGCCACCGCGAGCGCAGCTAATTAATCGAGGTGGCGCAGCGGATGCGCTGACGCCGGCCAGACGGGCGCAAAGAAACGCGCCACCATGGCTGCATCGACCTCGTCCAGGCTGGCAGGGTTCCAGCGTGGCGCATTGTCCTTGTCGATCACCAGCGCGCGCACGCCTTCGAGCACTTCGCCATGCGCGAAATTGTGGCGCACCACGCTGCGCTCCAGGCGCAGGCAATCGGCCACGCCCAGATGGGCACCGCGTTGCAGTAATTCCAGGGTCACCGACATCATCAAGGGAGAACGCAGGCGCATGGCCGCCAGGGCCTTGCCCGCGAACGCGCTGTCGTCCTGCGCCAGCGAGGCCATGATGGCAGCCACGGAAGGGGCGCCGAAGTGGCGGTCCAGCGCCGTGCGCGCGGTGGCCAAAGGAGAAGCCCCCGCCTCGGCCTGAAACGGCGCGGCCAGCGTCTTGATGGCCACCGGCAAGGCCTCGCCCGGCGTCGAGTCGAACAGGGCCAGCAGCGCCCCCATCTGCGCCTCGGGCAGGTAGACATCGGCCAGGCCCGTGTACAAGGCATCGGCCGCGTTGATCGTCAAGCCCGTCAAGCCCAGGTACAGGCCCAGCCGGCCGGCCAGGCGGGACAGGAAATAACTGCCGCCCACGTCCGGGAACAAGCCGATATTGACTTCCGGCATGGCCATGCGCGTGCGGCCCGTGACGATGCGCAGGCGGTTGCCGGGCCCGGCTTGCGCCACGCCCATGCCGCCACCCATGACCACGCCATCCATCACGGCGATATACGGTTTCGGGTAGAAGTGAATCACATGATTTAAGGCGTATTCTTCCGTAAAGAAATCTTCCAACAACGCACTGCCGCCTTGCGGCGTAGCCAGGCCCGCATCGTAAAAGAAACGGATATCGCCACCGGCGCACAGGGCTTTTTCGCTGCTGGAACGGATCACGACGGCGTCCACCTGCGGATCGTCGCGCCAGGCCAGCAAGACGGCACTCAGGGCGCGCACCATCTCCAGCGACAGGGAATTGAAGGCTTTCGGACGGTCGAGCACGATGTGCCCGGTACGGTTGCGGATGGAGGTCTGGACGAAGTCGCTCATGGCAGGCAGAAAGAAGTGAAAGTGCAAACATTCTAGCGCCTGCATGGGGAACATTGCGTTCGACAGGTACGGGCGCAAAAAAGGGCGCAAGATGTGCGCCCTTAGTTGATCACAACTGCTGGAAGCGGGTGGCCTTAAACGGCGACGACGGCGTCTTCCTCGGAGTTGTCTGGCAGATGCTTGATCGCCTCTTTACCGTGCCCTTGCACTTTGGTTTTGTATTTCATCACTTGCCTGTCCAGCTTGTCGATCAGGATATCGATTGCGGCATACAGGTCATGCGCCAGGCTTTCCACATAGACAGTTTTGCCACTCAGACGCAGGTTGACTTCGGCCTTTTGACGTTTTTCTTTCTCTTTGAGGTTATCCACGGTCAGAATCACGGCGATATCGATAACTTGATCGAAATGACGTTTCACGCGCTCCAGCTTCGTTTGTACGTATTCACGGATGGCTGGTGTCACTTCGAGATGATGTCCGCTGATGGTGAGATTCATACACACTCCTAAAGATGATCGGGTTCGTGCGGTCCATCCTATCCGGCCCGCAGAGGAACCGAAAAAAACTTACAAACACTTACGCAGGCTCACTGGCGGAATTTTCAACGCTTCCCGGTATTTGGCAACAGTACGTCGCGCAATCACCATGCCTTGTTCCCCCAGCATGTCCGCAATCTTACTGTCGGATAAAGGATTTTTAGGGTCTTCTGCTCCTGTCAGTTGCACGATCAATGCCCGTATCGCCGTCGATGATGCTTCGCCCCCCGCTTCGGTGGCGACGTGGCTACCAAAGAAATATTTCAACTCGAACATGCCGTGCGGGGTCAGCATGTACTTTTGAGTTGTTACCCGCGAGATAGTACTCTCGTGTAAACCCAGTGTATCAGCTATTTCACGGAGCACAAGGGGGCGCATGGCAACGGCCCCATGCGAGAAAAAGTTCTTTTGTCTTTCTACTATCGCTTGCGCCACGCGCAGGATCGTGTCAAAGCGCTGGCGCATATTCTTGATCAGCCACTTGGCTTCCTGCAACTGTGCGCCCATGGCGCCCTCGCCCTTGCCCTGCTTGAGCAAGTTGGCGTACATGGCGTTGACGCGCAGGCGCGGCATGACGTCGTTGTTCAGGGTGACTTGCCAGCCATTGCGCGCGCGCTTGACGACGACGTCGGGCACCACGTAATCGGACACGTCCGAGGCGAACACGGCGCCCGGATGCGGATTGCACTGGCGAATCACCGTCTGCGCTTCGCGCAAGTCTTCCTCGTCGCAATCGAGGGCTTTTTTCAGCTTGTTGAAATCGCGCTGGGCGAACCAGGCCAGGTGCTTTTCCACGATGACGAGGGCCATGCGCCGCGTCACCATGGCGACGTGCGGCAAACGCTTGATTTGCAGCGCCAGGCATTCGGATGCATTGCGCGCACCCACGCCGGGCGGATCGAAACTTTGCAACAGGGACAAGGCCGTGCGCATCTCGTCGGCGTCGATTTCCAGCTCTTCCGGCAGGCGCGCCAGGATGTCGTCGAGCGACTCTTCCAGGTAGCCATTGTCGTCGAGCGCGTCGATGATCAGCTCGACCAGCGCGCGGTCGCGCAACTCGAGCACCGTCACGCGCATCTGCTCCATCAGGTGCTCGCGCAGGGTGCAGTGATGGGCTTCCAATTGCGGACGGGAATCTTCGTCGTCGGGCGCCTTGCCCCGGCTCGCCTCGCTCCAGTCGCTGTCGCCGCCGTCCGCGGCGGCCGGGCCGTCGCCCGCCTCGCCGTCAAAGGTCTCCGCTTCGGCCGGCGCCGCAGGCGCATCCTGGCCTGGCGGCTGGGGCGGCGCTTCGGCCGGCGCGGCCGTGGAACTCAGGGCCCCGTCGGACAGCAGGCGCAGCGAATGATCGAGCGGATCGTCGAGGCGCTCGAGCAAGGGATTGTCCGTCAGCAGTTGCTCTAGTTCCTGGTGCAATTCCAGGGTAGACAATTGCAACAGGCGTATCGATTGCTGCAACTGCGGCGTCAGTGCCAGGTGCTGCGAAGTGCGCAGCTGCAATGATTGTTTCATTGGCTCACATGCGGAAGTGTTCGCCCAGGTAGACCCGGCGTACCGACTCGTTCGCGATGATGTCGTCGGGGCGTCCCGACGCCAGCACCGAGCCCTGGTTGATGATGTAGGCACGGTCGCAGATACCCAGCGTCTCGCGCACATTATGGTCGGTGATCAGCACGCCGATATTGCGCTCCTTCAAGAAGCGCACGATGCGCTGGATCTCGATCACGGCGATCGGGTCGACACCGGCGAACGGTTCGTCGAGCAGCACGAAACGCGGGTCGGTCGCCAGCGCGCGGGCGATTTCCACACGGCGGCGCTCGCCGCCCGACAGCGACAGCGCCTGGTTCTCGCGCAACTTTTCAATTTGCAAGTCGGCCAGCAATTTATCCAGGCGCTCCTCGATCTCGGCCTTCTTCAGGGGACGGCCTTCGACGGTCTGGATTTCCAGCACGGCGCGGATATTGTCTTCCACCGTCAGCTTGCGGAAGACGGACGCTTCCTGCGGCAGATACGACAGGCCCATCTGCGCGCGGCGGTGGATCGGCAGGCGGGAAATGTCCACGCCGCTGATATCGATGCTGCCGCCGTCCGACGGCACCAGGCCGACGATCATGTAGAAGGAGGTGGTCTTGCCGGCGCCGTTCGGGCCCAGCAATCCCACCACTTCGCCGCATTCGACTTGCAGCGAGACATCATGCACGACTTGCCGCTTGCCATAGGTTTTTTGCAGCCCGCGAACGATCAGGGTGCTGCCGCAACGTGTATTGTCCATTAGTTCTTTCCTGGTGCGGGCGTGGCCGGCGCCTTGGGCTTCGGCTGGATCACCATGCGCACGCTGCCGCCATCGGGCGTGCTGGTGCCGCTGTCGGAATTTTCCATTTTGAATACTTCCTTGCGGCTGTCATACGAGATGAAGGCGCCGTTGGCCACGTCGGTCACTTTCGTGCCTTCCAGGCGCGTCAGCTTGGCCTTGGAAAACAGTTTCACCACTTCCGTCTTGTTATCGTATTCCACGCGCTCCGCCTCGCCTTCCACCCACAGGTCGCCCGCGCCATCGCGCTTCTGGCGGAAGGTGGCCAGCTTGCCGGGATCGGCCCAGAAGGTGATGAACTGGTAGCCTTGCGGGTCTTCCGTGATCAGGGCCCGGCCCGCCTTCATGGTCAGAGTCCCTTTCACCAGCACGACGTCGCCCGTCAGCGTGCGTACCTGCTTGACGTCATCGACGTGGCCGCTACGTGCCGTGATGACGGCTTCCTTCTCGGAATCGGCCTTCTCGGCATGCGCCACGCCCATCATGGCCAGAGAAAATACGGTCAACAGCAAGATATTCTTCATAGTATGGTTTCCTTGTTTCATTCTGTCATTTTGCCGCCGCAGCCGGGCGCGGTTTCGGCGGGAGGACCATGCGCAGCGCATTCTGCACTTCCACCACGCCAGTGGCGTTATTGGCCTTCATGCCGATGCCATTGATGCGCGAGGCGCCCGTCAGGATATCGACAGGCACGTCCGTTTCCATTCTTTCTTCATCCGGGAATACCGTCAGCGCTTCCGTCTTGACTGTCAGGTTCTGCGCCTTCGGACTGGCCACGCGGTCGATCACGACCTTGCGGTGCAGTTGCAACCGGGTATTGTCCTGGTCGATATGCGCCAGTTCCGCATTCATGTTCATCGGCGGCATGCCGGGCGTGAGCTTGCGCACGAAAGGCTGGTCGATATCGGATGAATCGTCGAGCGGATAATGCGTGAGCTTGGTGCCCGATACGATATAGCTGGGTTTACCCGTCAAGTCCATGCGCACCAGGCTGAAATTGGTGATGAAATAGTCTGGCTCATCCAGATGCTTGCTGGCCGTGATGTCCTGGGCATTCTTGTTCATCACTTCCAGCAGCCAAAAGCTGCCCAGCGCAAAGACGACGGCCCCCAGCACGGTAAAAATCATGCGCCAGCGATGGGCGCCTCCTGGCTTACGCATAGGATTTCACTCTTTCAAATCTGACTGGCGGCAAGGCGATGCGCCTCACTCCAGGAATGGCGCCATGACGCGCGCATAGTTATCCTGGGCGCGCAGCAGGAATTCGCAGATCTCGCGCACCGCGCCACGGCCGCCGCCGGCCTGCGTCACATGGTGCGCCAGGTCCAGCGCTTCCGGACGCCCGCCCGGCACACTGACGGCAAAGCCCACGCGGCGCAGGATGGGTGCATCGATGACATCGTCGCCGATATAGCCGCATTGCTCTTCCGTCAAGCCCGTCAGCGCCAGCAGTTCGCGAAACGGCGTCAGCTTGTCGTGACCGCCCTGGTGCACATGGGTAATGCCCAGGTCTTGCGCGCGGCGCGCCGTGATGGCCGAGCGGCGCGCGCTGATGATGGCCGTCTGCACGCCCGATTCCTGCAGCAGCTTGATGCCCAGGCCATCATACACATTAAACGTTTTCATCATCTCGCCATCGGGGCCGAAATGCAGGCTGCCGTCGGTGAGCACGCCGTCGACGTCAAAGATCATCAGTTTGACCTTGGCGGCGCGCGCCAGGTTGTCCGCTACGCTATCCATCAGATCACCTTCGCTTGCGTCAGATCATGGATATGCAGCGCGCCCACCAGCTTGCCGTCGGCATCGACGACCAGCATCTGGTTGATGCGGAACTGCTCCATCACGGCCACGGCATCGACGGCCAGGCGTTCGGGCGCGATGCTGCGCGGCTGCGCATGCATGACGTCGCGAATCGCCACTTGCGTGAAATCCTGCACGCGCTCGAACATGCGGCGCAAGTCGCCATCGGTAAACACGCCCACGGGGCGCTCATCCGCATCGACGACGGCCGTCATGCCCATGCCCTTCTTTGTCATTTCTTCCAGCGCCTGCAGCAAGGAAGCGTCCACGGGCACCTTCGGTACACGTTCGCCGCTGCGCATGACGTCATGCACATGCGTGAGCAGGCGGCGGCCCAGGGCGCCACCCGGGTGCGAGCGGGCGAAATCTTCTTCCTTGAAGCCGCGCAAGTCGAGCAAGGCCACGGCGATCGCGTCGCCCAGAGCCAGGGTGACGGTGGTGCTGGCCGTCGGCGCCAGGTTCAGCGGACAGGCTTCTTTCTCAACGGAAATATCCAGGTGCACGTCGGCCAATTGCGCCAGGCTGGAGTTCGGTTTGCCCGTCATGGAAATGAGCACGCCGCCCATGCGCTTGACGACGGGCATGATGGCCATCAGTTCCGACGATTCGCCGGAGTACGATATGGCAATAAAAGCATCGTCCGAGGTGACCATGCCCAGGTCGCCATGGGCCGCTTCGGCCGGATGCACGAACAGGGCCGGCGTGCCGGTGGAAGCGAGGGTGGCGGCAATCTTGCGCGCGATATGGCCGGACTTGCCGATGCCGGAGACGACGACACGCCCCTTGCATTGCAGCAACATCGCCACGGCGCGGCCCACGCTGTCGTCCGTGGCCAGGCGCGCGTGCAGCGCAACGATGGCGTCGGACTCGATCTGCAAGGTGGTGCGGGCCAGCGCGACGGCGCGCTCGGTCGTCGCTTGCATGTCAATTCGATCAAAAGCTTTCAGCATTGTTTTTTCATGGGTTACACTCATGCCCAAAGTATAAACGAATTAGGAAAGCAAAAAACTTGCCAGTCACAACAAACAACGATTTCCATTGACCGCACCGGGCAACCCATGTTTTCCTCGCTTGAACTGACCCTGATGTTACTCGGCAGCGCCGTGCTGGGCGTGGTCGCTTTCAGAATGTTGCATCTGCCGCCCATGCTGGGCTACCTGGCCGTCGGCATCGTCATCGGCCCCCACGCGCTGGGCCTGGCAGCCGAGAACGAAGCCAGCCACACCCTGGCCGAATTCGGCGTCGTCTTCCTGATGTTTTCCATCGGGCTGGAATTTTCTCTGCCCAAGTTCCTCGCCATGCGGCGCATCGTCTTCGGACTGGGCATGGCGCAGGTGGTCACCACCATCATCGCCACAGTCGTCTTCGGCTGGTTCGTCGGACGCTACCTGTCCGCCTACATCCACCTGAGCTGGCAAGCCGCCTTCGCCCTGGGTGGTGCGCTGGCCATGTCGTCGACGGCCATCGTCTCGAAAATGCTCACGGAACGGCTGGAACTGGAAAGCGAGCACGGCCGCAAGATCATCGGCATTTTGCTGTTCCAGGACCTGGCCGTGGTGCCCCTGCTGATCCTGATTCCCGCCCTCACGCGCGATTCGGACAACCTGGCCGAAACCCTGGCCTGGGCCGGCGGCAAGGCCCTGGTTGTCCTGATTCTGCTCTTGTTCATCGGCCAGAAGCTGGTGCGTGGCTGGCTGACCATTGTCGCCAAGCGCCGCTCGCAGGAATTGTTCATGCTCAACCTGCTGCTGATCACCTTGGGCGCGGCCTGGATCACGGAACGGGCGGGGCTGTCGCTGGCCCTGGGGGCGTTTGTTGCCGGCATGCTCATTTCCGAGACGGAATTCAAGCACCAGGTGGAAGAGGATATCAAGCCCTTCCGCGACGTGCTGCTGGGCCTGTTCTTCATCACCGTCGGCATGCTGCTCAATATCCGCGTGGTGCTCGACAACTGGTGGCTCGTCTTGCTGCTGCTGTGCGGCCCCGTGCTGCTGAAATTTGCCCTGATCGCGGGCCTGGCCCGGCTGTTCGGGTCCAGCAACGGCGTGGCCTTGCGCACGGGACTGGGACTGGCGCAGGCGGGCGAATTCGGCTTCGTGCTGCTGAACCTGGCGGGCGGCATCAAGCTGATGGATCCGTTCGTCGTGCAGGTGGTACTGGCCTCGATGGTGCTGTCGATGCTGGTGGCGCCCTTCCTCATCGCCAAGTCCGATGCCATCGTCATGAAGCTGGCGGCCAACGACTGGATGATGCAATCGCTGGCGCTCACCAAGATCGCCACGCGCACCATGGCGTCGCAGAAACACGTGCTGATCGCCGGCTTCGGGCGCAGCGGGCAAAGCCTGGCCACCCTGCTGGCGGAAGAAAAGATCGAGTACCACGCGCTGGACCTGGACCCGGAACGGGTGCAGGAGGCGCAGCTGGCTGGCGCCCACGTCTCGTATGGCGACGCGGGCCGGCGCGAAAGCCTGGTGGCGGCCGGTATCTACCGGGCCAGCGCTGTGGTGATCACCTATGCGAATACCCCCTCGGCACTGAAGTTATTGCATTTACTCAACGACATGGCGCCCACCTTGCCCGTCATCGTACGCAGCCACGACGACAGCGACCTCGACCAGTTGAAGAAAGCGGGCGCGGCCGAAGTGGTGCCGGAATTGATGGAAGGCAGCCTGATGCTCGCCTCGCACGCGCTGATCATGATGGGCGTGCCCCTGCGCCGCGTGGTGCACCGGGTGCAGGCGGCACGCGAGGAACGCTATGCCTCGCTGCGCGGCTATTTCCATGGCTCCAGCGACGCGGGCGACGATGCCGAGCTGGAACGCCTGCATACAGTCACCGTCAGCGAGGGCGCGCAGTGTGTGGGCTTGCCCTTGAGCATGCTCGACGTCGCTGGCTGCGGCGCGACCGTGACGGCCATCCGCCGCGGCCGTGGCCGCCTCGATGTCACGCCCGAGACGCAGCTGGCCAGCGGCGATGTGATCGTGCTGCGCGGCAGCGCGGATGCCGTGGCCAAAGCCGAAACACTATTATTGAAATAGTCAGCCGATCTTGGTCAGCCGATCTGCGCCTGCCAGCTGATGACCTTGTTGCGTCCGCCCGCCTTGGCCTGGTACAGGGCCTGGTCGGCGTGCGCCACCAGCTGCTGCGCCACCGTTTCAATGGGTAGCAGCGCCGCGTCCGCTTCCAGGCTGGCCACGCCGATCGACACGCTGACCCACGCTTGCGCGCTGCCCGGCAAGTCAAACATGGTGCCGGCGATGCTGGCGCGGATGCGTTCGGCAACGAAGGTCGCGCTGTCGAGGTCGGCATCGATCAGCAGGACGACGAATTCCTCGCCGCCGAAGCGGCCCAGCGCATCGGAGCGGCGCAATTCCGTGCGGATGCGCGTAGCCACTTCGCGCAGCACTTCATCGCCACCCTGGTGGCCATAGGTGTCATTGACCAGCTTGAAATGGTCGATATCGATATACATACACGAAATGCAATAATTCTGGCGCCGCGCGCGACCGATTTCTTCCAGCAGCCGACGGTCGATATAGCGGCGGTTATAGACGCCCGTCAAGGAATCGGTCAAGCCGATGTACTTCAGCATTTCATTGCTGATTACGTTTTCCAGGCAAATGGCGATGATGGAGGCCATGTGCTTGATGAAATCCGTGCCCAGCGAAGGCGTGAAGCGCGTCATGTCGCCGCTGGCCAGGTTCAGGCTGCCAATCAGGCGCTTGTTGCGCAGCAAGGGCACCAGCGCCACGCTGCGCAGGGGAGCGTCGATGCCCGGAAAGCGGGGGCCATGCACGGCGGCGTCGAACTGTCCCAGCAGGGGCGACGGCGGCAAGGCCGCTTCCCCTTCGGCTGCGGGCGCTGGCGAAGCAAAACCCAGCTCCGCCACGGCATGCACGAACAGCAACTGCGGAAAGGCGCTGAAATCGACGCCCAGCTTTTCCATCACCAGCACGATATCGTCATCCTCGTCGAGCAGGCTCAAGGTGACGCCGTCGAGGTCGGAGATCACGGGCAAGGTGCGAAAAATGGTGCCGATCAGTTCGGGAAAGGTGGACGCGCTGACGATTTCCAGGTCGAACGCCTGGTGGCGGCACATGATGTCGTGGTTGCGTTCAACCTGTTCCAGCAGGAAAGCCATGCGCGCGCGCAAGGCCTGGTTTTCGGCTTCGAGGCTGGCAATGCGCGGGTCCGGCGGTATTGCTTGATTCATAAAAACCTTAAACCCTTGTGTGCGGGCGCCATGCTTAAAATGCCAGTTCGAAACCGATGTCCTGCCCCACCACGATGCGCTCGTCGCCGCCGTCAGTGACGATGGCGTTCATGCCGAAGCAGATGGCGCCATCGAGTTCGGGCTTGGCACGATAGCCATGCATGACGTCGAGCGGGTCCGGTCCCGGCACGCCCGTGGCCTGGTCCACCGACGGGATCGGGCAGCGCGAGCACGGCTTGACGGGTGTTAACACGGTGGCGCCAAATTGCAGGAACGCGGCGTAGTCTTCCTCGAAGGCACCGATATCGCCGATCACCAGATTGGGACGGAAACGGTTCATCGGCAGCGCCTCGCGGCCGGCGGCGCGCAGCTTGTCATTGACATCGTCCAGCGAGGCACTGCCGGCGATCAGCACCGGGTAACCGTCGGCAAACATGGTCGAAGCGGCCACGCCGCCCGTCCAGGTGGTGCTGGTGGCGCGCACCACGTCCGGGTGAAAGCGCACTAGGCGGTACGGCACGCCGATGGCGTTGGAAAACCAGGTGGCCGTGACGTCGTCGCAATCGTAGGCGCGCACGCTATCGTCCCACACCTGCACTTCCAGCATGGGCGCCAGTTGCGGATGTGGCAAGCCCAGTTCGATTTCCAGGCGCAGCATGCCCGGTGCGCGCAATTCCAGCGTGGTGGCTTTGATGGAAGGCACGATCAGCGCCATGCGCGGATGTTCGCGCTGGGTCAGGAAACGGCCCTGCGCATCGACCACCATCCATTCGCGGTCGAACACGTGTTCGCTCATCAGCCCTGAGCGCGTCAAGACCGCCTCGCGCAAATGGATGCCGGCGCACGATTTGATCGGATACAGGATGATGTCGGACAGGATAGCCATGAACAGGGGACAAGGAACAGTATTGCTGCTTCTGCCAGGAAATTATTCAGATGCGAAGTATGGCAGCAAAGCGGGCTAGCGTAAATCAGCCAAGCCCAGCCGCAGTGGCTGGGCCGGCGTGACGGCGATCAATAGGTATAGAAAATACGCTGGATTTCTTGCGTACTGTTGGTCTTGGTCAAGGCCAGCATCAGCAGGATGCGGGCTTTTTGCGGGTTCAGGGTATCGGACACGACACTGTCGAGTTCATCGTCGTTGGCTTCGCCATTGCGCGCCACGATGCCCTGGCCGACGCGGCTAGCACGCACGATCAGCACGCCCTTCTGGCGCGCTTCCACCAGGGCCGGCTTCATTTGCGCGGCCACGCTGCCATCGCCCACGCCCGCGTGGATGATGCCCTTGGCGCCGGCGGCGATGAAGGCGTCCATGCCTACACGGTTCATGTTGGCGTAGCCATACACGATGTCCACTTGCGGCAGGGCATCGAGCTTGCTGATGTCAAATTCCGATTCCAGCGTGTGCTTGCGCGTCGACTGGCGGTAGAAAAAGGCCTTGCTGCCCTGGATGTAGCCGAGCATGCCCAGTTCCGGCGATTTGAAGGTATCGGTGGTCGAGGTGTTCGTCTTGGTCACTTCGCGCGCCGCGTTGATCTGGTCGTTCAAGGCCACCAGCACGCCCTTGCCCACGGCTTCCTTGCTGCCAGCGAGCATCACGGCGTTGTACAGGTTGATGGGGCCGTCGGCCGAAATGGCGGTCGACGGACGCATGGCGCCCACCACGACCACGGGTTTGTGGCTCTTCACGGTGAGGTTCAGGAAATACGCCGTCTCTTCGATGGTATCGGTGCCGTGCGTGACGACCACGCCATCGACATCGTTCGAGGCCAGCAGCACGTTGATGCGTTTGGCCAGGGCCAGCCAGTGGCTATTGCCCATGCTTTCGCTGGCGATCTGGAACACTTGCTCGCCTTTCACATTCGCCACTTTCTTCAGTTCCGGCACGGCCGCGATCAGGCGCTCGACGCCCACGGTGGCCGAGGTGTAGCCGACGGTGGTGGTACTGTCGGCGCCGCTGCCGGCGATGGTGCCGCCCGTGGCCAGGATCACCACATTCGGCAATTTGACGGCCGCTTGCTGCGCGCGCGCAGGGGACGCGGCGACAAAGCCCATCAGCAAGGTGGCCAGCATCAGCTGTGCACAAGAATGGAATTTACGTGAAAACATGGTGCTCCTGTTCGGTGATATGTCAAAAATAACAAAGTCGTGTGCAAATTATATGTCATCGGTGCCGCACGAATCCCCCAATTCATGCGTCCCGCGCAAACGTGCGCGCCCGCGCATGCGCTACAGTGGCGCCATGTCCACACTACTCCCCTTCCGCTCTTGCCTCGTCCTGCCGCTGATCCTGATCGCGCTGGGCGCCTGCTCCACGCAAACCGAACTGCGCATGGCCGCGCAGCAGGAGCAGTTCGCACGCGAGGCGGCCAGCCAGGGCGACTGGGCGCAGGCCATGCGCAGCTATGAGGCGGCTGTCGACAATGCCGAACTGGGCCGGGGCGACTTCGCTTGGCAGGCGCGGCTGCATCACCAGGCGGGACGCGCCGCCAGCGGGGCCTGCCGCTACGATGCGGCCGAGTTTCATTTCCGCCAGGCCATCGCGCTGGCAAAGAAGAGCGAACGGTCGAGCGCGCTCAGCTACAAGGCGCTGATCGACCAATATGACCGCCAGGGCAAGTCGACGGAAGCCTTGGCAGTGCGTAACGAACTGGGCTTTCATCAATCGTCGGCCCTGGGCGCCTTTGCCGACCGGGAATCGCTGCCGGTGGGCAAGTCTTGCGGCACACCTCCCTAGCACAGGAAAGTCCACCGATGAGAGTGACACGCACGCTGCTGGCCACATCCGCCCTCTTCGCTTCCATGGCGCCCGCATGCGCCGCCGAGCCGGCGTTACCCTTATGGGAAGCGGGCATCTTCGGCGGCACGGCCGTCACGCCCGCCTATCCCGGCGCCAGCGAGCGCTCGACGCGCAGCCTGGCCCTGCCCAATTTGATTTATCGCGGGAAAGTGCTGCGCGCCGACCGCTCCGGCGTGGGCGCGCGCCTGCTCAATACGGACCGAGTGGAATTCGACGTGGGTTTCGCCCTGTCCTTGCCGGCCAGGTCCAGCGACGTGCCGGCCCGGCGCGGCATGCCGGACCTGGGCACAATGGTGGAATTTGGCCCGCGCCTGAAAATCAAGCTGGCCGAGCCGACGCAACACAGCCGCCTGGGCCTGGAACTGCCCTTGCGCGCCGTCATCGAAGCGCGCGGCGGCCTGCGCCGCCAGGGCGCCACGTTCGAACCACGCCTCGTGTATGCACTGCAAGGCGATCAGCAGGCATGGCACGTCGATGCCAGCGTCGGCGCCGTACTGGGCAATGCCGCCATCAACGATTACTTTTATGGCGTCAGCCCCGCGTTTGCCACCGGCCAGCGTCCGGCGTATGCGGCAAAAAGCGGGCTGATGCTCACGCGCCTGGGCCTGGGCGGTTCCTACCGGCTGCACCAGGACTGGCGCGCCTTTGCCTTTGTACGCTATGACAACTACGCAAGCGCCGCCAACCGTGCCAGCCCCCTGCTGCGCCAGAACAGCGGCACCTCGGCCGGTATCGGCTTGCTGTGGACGTGGCAACGTTCAAGCAGCCTGGCGCGCGGCCCGGACGACTAGCCGGCTTAAAAGTCCGTCGCGGCCGACAGCATGAAGGTGCGCGGCGCGCCCAACCCCAGGCTGGTCCATTGCGGCAACGCCCAATACGCCTTGTTGCCCACATTGTTCACGCTGGCGCGCACGGTCAACGGCCGGCCGGCGGCACGGGTGGCATAGCGCGCGCCCAGGTCAAATACGCTGCGGCCCGGTACCGACAATGAATTGTCTTCATTGATGTATTGCTTCGATGCCGCCGTCACGTTCGCCGTCAGGGTCAGCCCCGGCACTGGCGGCGCATCCCACTCCACGCCCAGCTTGGCCTGCAGCTTGGGCACGCCCGCCGCCTGCTTGCCCTGGTTGACGCCGTCATCCGTCCTGGCCAGGGTCGGGTCCACATAGGCGATACCGCCCATCAGGCGCATGTCGCGCACGGGCGCGCCGAAAAAGCCCCAGTCGACGCCGCGGTTGCGCTGCTCGCCGCCAAAGGAAAAGACATTGCTGACCGGATCGACATAGCTGCTGGGGCGCCTGATTTCATACACGCTGAGCGTATGGGCGAATTCGCCCAGGTCGACCTTGACGCCGGCCTCCATCTGCTTCGATTTATACGGGGCAAACACTTCCCCCGCGTTGGCCGCCGTCATGGGGGCCGTCGCACCCTGACTCAAGCCTTCGATGTAGTTGGCGTACAGCGAAACGTTCCTGGCGGCTTTGACCAGCAGGGCGACGGCCGGCGTCGTGGCGGCGGCGTCATAGCGGGAGGTTCGCGCCCCCGTCTTCACGTTGAAGCTGTCGCTGAGCACTTCCTGGCGCCGCAAGCCCACCGTCAGTTGCACTTGATCCTGCACAAACGACAGGGTATCGACCAGACCATAGCTGGCCAGGCGCAATTCCGTCTTCGAAATTTGCGGCGCCTCGAAGCGGGTCGCTGGACCCCAGACGGGATGGTAGATATTCGTGATCCAATCTTGCGCCAAGGTATTCCTGCGGCCGAACTGCTGGTCCGTGTGGTGGTAATACGTGGCGTTGGCCGCCCATTGATGGCTGATGCCGGCTGTGCGGAACTTGCCCTTCACGCCCGCTTCCGCCGATTGTTTTTCCAGTTTAAAACCCAGGTCGGCCAGATTGGTGCGGTAGTCGCCGACCGTATTGAACACCTGGATCAGGTAGGCGCCCGTCGACTGGTAATCGGCCTTGCCGGCGCCGATGGCGGCATACGCCATCAGTTGTTCGCTCACGTCATATTCGCCGCGCAGCATGGCGCCCTTGTCCTTCGTGTCATAGAAGGCCCAGCTGGGATTGAGCAAGGTCTCCGCTTTCGGCGGACGCGGCACAGGCAAGCCGGCTGCCAGGTTGACGCCACGGTTCAAGCCCCGCGCGCGGTCTTCGCTGCTGTACAGGTCGGCGGACAGGCGCGCGCCAACGCCGCGCCAGTCGAGTCCCACGGACGCAAGTTGGGTCTTCTTTTTCTGATGCTCGATGGCGCCATCGCCGTCGCGGTAGACGCCGTTGATGCGGATGCCGAATTGCTTGTTTTCACCAAAGCGCTGACCCAGATCAACATGCCCACCGAACTGGGAATCCGACATATACGACGCCGTCACGCGCGCCAGCGGTGCCTCGCCCGCGCGCTTGGGCACCAGATTGATGCTGCCGCCCACCGAACCGCCCGGCGGCATGCCGTTGAGCAAGGCCGACGGGCCTTTCAGCACTTCGATGCGTTCGAACATCTCGGGCGAGGTACGGTACACGGGCGAGACGCCGAACAGCCCGCCGAACGCGACGTCGCTGGTGCCGGAACTGAACCCGCGTATCGAATAATTCTCGCCGATGATGCCCGTCATGCCACTGCTGAAGACGGTGGGATCGGTGGCCGAGATCACATCGGTGATGTCGCGCGCTTGCCGGTCTTCGATGAATTTATCCGTATAGCTGATGGTGTTGAACGGGGTTTCCATGAAATCCTTGTCGCCCAGAAAGCCCACGCGCCCGCCGGACGCCACTTGCCCGCCTGCGTAGGCATCGGTGACAGTGTTGCCTGTGCCCCACACCGTCACGGCCGGCATGGTTGCGGCGGCCTCTGCACTGGCGCTGTGCGCCGGCTCGCGGCGCAGCGTGTAGCTGCCATTGCCCTCGCGCACGGCCTGCAAGCCGTGTCCGCGCAGCAATTCGTAAAATCCTTCGGGCACGCTGTAGCTGCCGGACAGGCCTGCGCTGTGCTTGCCCTGCAGCAAACCTGCATCAACCGTCAGTTCGACGCCTGCCTCGGCAGCAAAGGTGTTGAGCGCCAGGCCCAGTGCACCGGCCGGCACGCTGAACGCTTGCCGGACTTGCGCCGCTTGCGCAAAGGCCGGCGGGGCCGCCACGCTCAGCGCCCCCACGGTCAGGCCCGTGACGAGCGCCAGTTGCACGGCAGTGGCGATACGGCTCAGGTTCAAGGCGGGAAGGTGGCGTGTCGCCATGCGTGTTGTCATAAGTTAAGTCCTTTTCAGATGGGATGATTGCTTGTTCTCACCCTATCTCCCGAACGAAAAGGCAAAACCCTCAATGCAAATACGAATCATTACAAAAATAACTTCTATTATTCATACCCCCTGAGCACGTCGTCGATCACCCGTTTCAGCGACGTCACGCTGGCTGCCGTGATGTACCAGGCATCGGCATCGACAAAGATGACACGACCGTTCTTCCAGGCATTGGTCTGGCGCAAGAGCGGATTGGCCATCTGTTCGGCCGTCATGACGGGACGGTGTTCCATCACGGCCGTACGGTCGACAACATAAATGATGTCGGGATTGGCTTGCTGGATGAACTCGCTGGAAATGGGCTGGCCATGCAAGCCCGCTTCGATAGCCGTGCTGGCCGGTTTGACGCCCAGCGCATCGAAGACGAAGCCGTAACGCGACTGCACGCCGAATGCACTGAAAGCGCCGTTGTTGTGCAGCACGATCAGCGCCTTCTCGGGACGCTCCTGCGTCACCTTGCGCGCGTCCGCCACCTTCGCATCGAGCTCGGCGGCCTTCTGGCGAGCAAGGTCTTCCTTGCCGAAGATACGTCCCAGTGTCAGCAAGTGTTGCTTGACCACCTCGATGTGCTTGCTCTCGCTGTTCTGGTAATCCACGTCGAAGTACAAGGTGGGCGCGATCTGGCTCAGCTCCTGATAGTGGTTGGCCTGAATCGACGTCATCAGCACCAGGTCGGGCTGGAGCGCGTGGATATGTTCGAGATTCGGCTGCACGATGGCGCCCAGGTCGCGGATGTCCTGGTCGTCTTTGTAGCGGATGAGAAAGTGCGGCACGTAATCCTTCACCATGCCGGCGACCGGCACGCCCAGCTGATCGAGGAAATCGACTTCATTCATGTCGAGCACGGCCACGTGCCGGGGACGCTGTTCGATCACTGTCGTACCCAGCTTGTGCACGATGGTGATGGGAGCAAACGCCGGCTGTGTGGCCGAGGCGGCAGGCGCCGGCGGTACGCTCGCCGTCTTGTCGGTACAGCCTTGCAAGACCGCCATGGCGGCGAGCAGCACGGCGATTGCCAGACGGGGTTGGTTGCAGATCATCTCAAGCTCCTGTGGGGGTAAAGTAATTGCACACGCAGCCGCGTTCGTTGCGCACGATATGGAAATCGATGTCGTACAGGGCGCGCAAGCGTTCCTCGGTGACGACCTCGTGCGCGGGGCCGGAAAAGCGCACAGCGCCGCCCTGCATGGCGACGATGTGGTCCGAGTAATTGGCGGCGAAGTTGATGTCGTGGATCACCAGAATCACGGTGCGGCCCTGCTCGTCGCACAGGCGGCGCAGCGCGCGCATGATCTGCACGGCGTGTTTCATGTCGAGGTTGTTGAGCGGCTCGTCGAGCAGCAAAATGTCCGTCTGCTGGGCAATCGTCATGGCCAGGAAGGCCATCTGGCGCTGGCCGCCGCTCAGTTCATCGACATACGCGGCACGCAGCGCTTCGAGCGACAAAAAGGCGATCGCCTCGTCGATGGCCAGCCGGTCCTGCGGCGTCAGCGTGCCACGGCTGTAGGGGAAGCGGCCGAATGCGACCAGTTCTTCCACCGTCAGGCGCAGGTTGAAATCAGGCGACTGGCGCAGGGTGGCCACTTGCCGTGCATAGTCAGCAATGCGAATGTCCGCGATGCTGCGCCCGCCAAGCAGAATTTCCCCCTGACCCGGTTCCTGCAGACGCGCGATGAGCATCAGCAAGGTGGTCTTGCCGGCGCCGTTGGGGCCGATCAAAGATGTCACTTTCCCCCTGGGAAACTGCGCGCTGGCGTTGGCCAGCACGCGCCTGGCGCCGTAGCTTTTTTCAATCTGTTTGACATGGATCATGCGGTGCCTCGGGTGCGGACCATGAGCGCGAGGAAATACGCGCCACACACCAGGTTGACGAGGATGCCGACCGTGGTCCGGTAATTGAAAACGTGCTCGACCAGCAACTGGGCGGCCAGGAAGATGGCGATGGCGATGGCGCAGCCCAATGGCAAGATGACGCGATGGCGCGCCGTGCGGGCCAGGGCATAGCTTGTGTTCGCCACAAAGATGCCCATGAAGGCCGTCGGACCCAGCAGACTCGTCGACACCGCCACCAGCACGGCGATCAGCGCCAGCTGCAGCTGCACCATGCGCCGGTAATCGATACCGAGCGAGATGGCTTGCTCGCGGCCCAGCGCCAGCACGTCGAGCGCCGGCAAGGTTTTCAGCACGGCCACGCAGGCGGCGCCCACCAGCAGGGCCGAGGTCAGCAATTGTGCGGGCTGCGCCTTGTTGAACGATGCCTGGCTGAATCCTTGCAAGATGGCAAATTCGCCGGGACTGATGCGCAGCTGGATGAACTGGGTGAACGTGCCGATCACCATCGTCAGCACGAATCCCAGCAGCAAGAGGAAATACACGTTGTTCTTGCCATCACGAAACAGCCAATAGTGGATGGCCCAGGAATACGCCAGCATCAGCGCGATCGATACGACAAAATTGCCGCTCTGCCCCAGCAGCAGCACGCTGTGCATGCCCATCGCCAGGATCAGCAGCGACTGCAGCAGCAGATATACGGCTTCGTAACCCATGACGGCCGGCGTCAGTATCCGGTTGCCGGCGATGGTCTGGAACACGATGGACGAGACGGCCACGCAGACGCCGCCGATGACGATGGCGGCCAGGCGCGCCAGGCGCTTGGGGATGACGTAATCAAAGTCAAAATTCGCGCCGAGGAAGAGAAAGGTCAGCGCCAGGGCAAACACGAGCAGCGACAGCGTCCGCGGCTTCAGTACGCGCCTCATCACCGCCCCCGGATGATCAATATGAGGAACAGCACGCCGCCCACGCCGCCCGCCGTCAGGCCGATCGGTACCTCGAATGGATAGATCAGCAAGCGCCCGGCGATGTCGCAGGCCAGCAGCAGCGAGGCGCCGCACAGGGCCACGATGGGCAGGGTGCGGCCCAGGTTGTCGCCATGGCGCAAAGCCACCAGGTTCGGAATGGCCAGCCCGACAAACGGAATCGCCCCTACCGTGATCACCGTGGCCGCCACCGTGACGGCCACCAGCATCAGGCCCAGCGCCACCGTGCCCGCATAGTTCAGGCCGAGGCTGGTGGCCATGCCTTCTCCCATGCCCAGCACGGTAAAACGCTGCGCGTACAAATACGTGAGGGCAACGATGGGCAGGATCAGATAAATGATTTCATAGTTGCCCTGCACGATGCGCGAGAAATCGCCGAGCAGCCAGCCCTGCATGCTTTGCAGGATGTTGTTGCGGTAGGCATAAAACTCGGCCACGGCACTGAGTACGCCGCCATACACGAGGCCGATGACGGGCACCAGAATCGTGTTCCTGAAGCGGATACGGCGGATCAGCGCCACATACAGCAAGCTGGCGGCAAAGCAAAAGGCCAGCGCGAACGCCATCTTGCCCGCCGTGCCCGCTGCGGGCGCCACGGTCAGCGACACGAGGATGCCCAGCTTGGCCGCGTCGAGGCCGCCCGAGGTGGCCGGTTCGACGAATTTATTGCGCACGATATGCTGCAGGATGATACCGCAGACGGACAGGCCCACGCCCGTCAGCACCAGCGCCGCCAGGCGCGGCAGGCGGCTGGCCGTGAGCGTCAGCCATGCATCAGCGGACAGCGCGCCGGACAGCGCAAACAGCTGCGTCCAGGCAATGTGCCTGGCACCGACCAACAGCGAGGCGCAACACAGGATCAAGAACAGGAACAGCAGACGCACTTGTGTCAAATCGTCATCCCGTTCATTGCTGCGGCGCAGCGCAGGCGATGCGCCAGCCCTTGGCCGCCTGGCGCTGGGCCATGAAGTGCGTATACAGGCCATCGTGCGCGCGCAAGGTGGCTGGCGCGCCCTGCTCGCGGATCGTGCCGCCATCGAGCACGACGATCTGGTCGGCCATGGCCACCGTCGACAGCTGGTGGGCGATGACGATCACCGTGCGCTTGCCGCGCAGCCGCGCCAGCGCCTCGGCGATGGCGGCCTGGTTTTCCGCATCGAGCGCGGCTGTCGCTTCGTCGACCAGCAAAATCGGCGCATCCTTGATCAGCGCGCGGGCAATCGCAATGCGTTGGCGCTCGCCACCGGACAGGCGCGCGCCGCCCTCGCCCACGGGCGTAGCGAGTCCCTGCGGCAGGCGGGCGATGATCTCGGCCACGCCGGCCTGGCGCGCCGCGTCCAGCACTTCGGCATCGGTCGCGTCCGGCTTGCCCAGGCGGATGTTGTCGCCGATGCTGCCGTGGAACAGATAACTGTCCTGGAAGATCTGGCTGATCTGCCCGGCCAATTGCTCGCTGGACAAGTCGCGCACATCGACACCGCCCACCAGCACGCTACCTTCGCTGGCATCGAAGAAGCGCGCGATCAAACGTACTAACGTCGTCTTGCCGGAGCCGGAAGCGCCGATCAGCGCCGTCATGCTGCCCGGTGCAATCTGCAGATTGATGTCCGTCAATACGTCAGGCTGGTCCTGTGCATAGCGAAAAGCCACGCCGCGCAGCTCGACGCCACCATCGCGCGGCGCTTGCGGCGCTGGAGCTTCCGGCAAGGGTTGCACGGCGAAAATGTCGCGCGCAGCGTCGAGCGGTCCCCGCGCGCCGCGCAGCACCTCGCCATAGCTGGCCACTTCCTGCAGCGGGTCGACAAAACGCACCACCAGCAGCAGTGCCACGATGACAGAAATAGCATCACCCGCAGCGGATGCCGCACCCAGCAGGCCCTGCAGCCACAGCGCGGCGGCGGCCAGCAAGGCGGCGAAGATGGCTTGCACTGCCCAGGCGTTGAGCACCGACGACAAGGCCGACAGATAAATCAGCCGCGTGCCCGCATGGCGTTGCTCGTCGATGGCTTGCCGCAAAAAACGCGTGCCGTCGCCATCGCCGTTACCATTGAAAGCGCGCAAGACGGATTGCGCTTGCGCAAACTCCACCAGGCGCTGGCTGGTCTGGGCAAAATGCCGGTGATAGGCGTCGTCGGCGCGCTGGCCCAGGTGCGCCGTGAGCCGCAAGGCGCCCGCCAGCAGGGGCAGCGCCAGCAGGGCAATGAGGCCCAGCTGCCAGTGCAGCGCGAACAGCGCGGCCACCAGCACCAGGGGCGTGACGGCGCCGCAAATGACGGGAGTCAATACGTGGGCCGGCAGTTGCGCCACGTTCATCATGCCCTGCGTGATGACGTGGCCCAGTTTCGCCGTGTTTTCCGGCGTGAACCAGCCGACAGGCAGGCGCGCCACGTGGTCGCCCAGGCGCTGGCGCGCCCCTTGCAGCACCGTCACGCCCACGCGCACGCCCGCCTTTTCCACCTGGCGCCGCCAGCCCCAGCAAGCGACCAGCCCGGCCAGCAGCACCAGCAGCCACAAGGCCGCGCCGCCCGTGTCTCCAGCCAGCAGCCGGCCCAGCGCCAGCACCAGCGCGGTGATCGTCAGCCCGCTGAGCACGCCATACGCGACGGCCATGGCACAGTAGCGGCGGAAGACAGGCGCATCATCGCCCAGCAATTGTATGAAAGTCTTCAGCATGACGGGGTCGCCTCTTTCTCGGTATCCTGGTAACCGCCCAGCACCCACAGTTGCGCGTAGCGGCCCTTGTCTGCGAGCAATCCGGCATGGCTGCCCTGCTCGACGATGGCGCCGTTCTCGACGACGATGATGTGGTCGGCGTGCATGATGGTATCGAGCCGGTGCGCGATCACCAGCAGGGTGCGCCCCCGGGCAAAGCGCGACAGCGCGTCCTGGATCGCCACCTCGTTTTCCGCATCGGCCGCCGCCGTGGCTTCATCGAGCACCAGCACGTTTGGATCGAGCAGCACGGCGCGGGCGATGCTCACGCGCTGCAGCTCGCCGCCGGACAGTTGCGCATCCTCGCCGATCACGGAATCGTAGCCGCGCGGCAAGGCCAGGATGCGTTCGTGGATGTTCGCCAGGCGCGCCGCTTCCTCGACCTCGTCGCTGCTGGCCGATGGCCGCCCCAGCGCAATGTTCTCGCGCACGCTGGCGTGGATCAATCGCACTTCCTGCAGCACGAAACCGACGCGCCGGTACAGCTCGGGCGTGGCGATGTGGCGCAGGTCGACGCCACCGAGGGTGATGCGCCCTTCGCTCGGGTCGAAAAAGCGCAGCAGCAGGCGCGCCAGGGTCGACTTGCCGGAACCGGAGGCGCCGACGATGGCCGTCACCGTGCCAGCTTGCAAAGTGAAACTGACGTCCGACAGCACCTTGTTGTGGCCATCGTAGGCATAGCCCACACCTTCCAGGCGGATCTCGGTGCCATCTGGCAACTGCTGCTGGTCGGGCGCCGGCTGCGCCAGCACGGGCGTATCGAGCAAGGCTTGCACGCGCTGGGCCGCGCCGGTGGCATTATTGAGGTCGTGCGTCAGGTAATGCAGCAGCAGCATCGGTGCGGAAATGCCGGGCGCCACCAGGGCGAACGGCAGGATGTCCACGGGCGCCATCCAGCCCAGGGCCACGCAGGCCGTACCGGCAAGCACCACCACGCCCAGCACGGCCACGGGTGCGATCAGCGCGTTGGCGTTGGCCATGGAACCGGCCAGCGGACGAGTGAAGGCAGAAAACGCGTCGGCAAAAGCGTCGACGGCCGCGCGGTAGCTGCCGTGCGCGCGGCCCGTGGCGCCGAAGGCCTTGACCACGGGAATGCCATTGACGAACTCCACCACCGCATTGTTGATGCGCCCCATGCCGGCGACAAATTGTTCCATATTGCTTCCGCTGGCCTTCATGGCCCGGCCAAAGAACAGGAAAAAGCCGGGGAATGGCAATAGCGAGACGATGGCCAGGCGCCAGTCTATGGCGAACAGGTACACCACCGAGATAGCGATGGCGCCGACGGCGCGTCCCGTCGTCGTATAAAAATGGGCAGTGAGGCTGTGCAGGGTGTTGATGTCATCCTGCATCGCCTGCTTGACCTCGCCCGAGGCCCGGCTGGTGAACCAGCCCAGCGGCACTTGCCCCAGGCGCTGCATGGCTTGCAGGCGCAACTGGTGGGTGAGGCGGTTGTCGGCCAGATGGGCAGCCAGCTCGCCCAGCGACATCAGCGCCATGCCGAGGAACAGGCAAGCGACGCTGGCGATGATGGCGGGCCAGACATCGCCGTGCGCCAGCGCCGGGTTCAGGGCGATGTGCGCGATGTGCGCGATGCCCGCCAGCGGCACCAGGGTGAGCATGGAACCCGTGCCGGCGAGCACGGCAGCGGCGATCAGCCGTCCTCGGATAGGGTGCAAGATCCGGCTGATGGGGCCAGCTTGGCGGCTTGGGCTACTCATGGGAAAAACGGAAAAAAACGTGCATAAGGTCAATGGATAAGGGTGGCTCTTACCTATATCCCGAACGAGATGGCAAAACCCTCAATCGGGCCCGTGAAATTGTCAGGCAGCTGCCTGGGGGATGGCTTGAACCGTCACCCAGTAGCGCGTACGCGCAAGGATTCGCACCGGCAAGGCCAGCGCCAGGTTGTGCAGCGCGCGGTCCGTATCGCGCAAGGGAAACACGCCGTTGACGCTCAGGCTGGCCACGGCCGGATCGCAGCGCAGCAGGCCAGGACGGTAGCGGGACAGTTCGGCAAGCAGGTCATCGAGGCGCATGTTGTCGGCCACCAGAACACCCTTGATCCAGGCCGCGGCGCTGGCGGAGGCAGGCGCGCCAGACTGCACGATGTCGGCCGAATAGACGGCGCCCTGGCCCGTGGCGATGCGCACGGGCCGCTCCGGCGCATGCGCGAGGCGCACCTCGACGGCGCCCTCGAAGACGGCCACGCGCGACGTGTGTTCGTCTTGCCGCAAAGTAAAACGCGTACCCAGGGCCCGCACCGTGCCGTGGCGGCCCTGCACGCGGAAAGGCCGCTGTGACGGGTCGTGGGCCGTGGTGACGAGGATTTCCCCTGCCCGCAGGATCAGCAGGCGCTCGCTGGCGTCGAAGCGCACGTCGATGGCGGAAGCGGAAGCGAGCATCACGCGCGTGCCGTCAGGCAATATGAACTCGCGAATTTCCCCTTTCTCCGTACCGTGGCCGGCCATGGCCACTTGCCAGGCATCCGTGCCGCGCGCCGCGTACAGCATGCCGCCCACGGGAAACAGCAAGGCAAGCACCTTCAGGGCACGGCGGCGGTTCAGGTAGGCGACGGCCGGTTCGCGCAGCGCATGGCGGGCCACCTCGCGCGGCACGCTGTGCAGCTTGCCTTCGAACGCTTGCAGGCGCTGCCAGGCGAGGTCGTGGTGCGGATGGGCAGCGCGCCAGCGGGCGCACTCGGCCTGATCCTCGTCGCTGGCGTCATCGGACCACAGGCGCGCCATCCACCGGGCAGCCTGCTGGACGATGGCGGGCGCAATCAGCACTTCCATGGCTCAGGCATCCTGCCCATGCAAGGCCTGGTAGCAGGCCAGCAAGCCGGCGGCGATGTATTTTTCAACGGACGAAACAGAGACTTGCAGTTCAGCGGCGATGTCGCGGTAACTCATACCGTCGAGTTTGCACAGCAGCAAGGCCTGGCGCGCCTTGGACGGCAGCCGATGCAGCACGGCGTCGATTTCCGCCAGCGCTTCCAGTACCAGGGCGCGCTCTTCCTCGGACGGCGCCAGCGCTTCGGGCACCTGGGCCAGCACTTCCAGGTAAGCCGCTTCGATCTGGCGGCGGCGGTACAGGTCGATGACCATGCCATTGGCGATCCGCGTCAGGTGACGGCGCGACTCCCCGGCTGGCGGTACGCGGCCCGTCTTCATCAGGTGCAGGTACACGTCGTGCGCCAGGTCGGCCGCATCGAAGGCATTGCCCAGCTTTCGGCGCAACAAGCCCCGCAGCCAGCCATGGTGGTCGGTGTACAGACTGCTGACTTGCTGCTGAAGCGCTAACTCGGCGGTGGTCACGTTACCCTTCCTGTCGCCAACGGCCAGCAAGAACAGGCGCATCGGATTATAAATGAGAATTATTCTCATTGTACGCGGAATGACGAGGAAAGCGCAATACGGCTGCGGGCAGCAAACGCTGTCAGAGTGCTGTTGTTTGACCGGCCTGAGCAGCCTGAAGGCGGCCCACAGCGAAGGCCGGCAGACGTACAGTACGGCCGCCAGCAGCACGCACCATGCCAGCGGGGCAAGCGGCCCCAGACGCTGCGCAAAAAACGCATGGCCCGCCGCGAAGGCGAGAATGACCAAGGCGGGCCGGCGGGCCAGACTGATGCCGACACCGGTCTGATGTGGACGTGGCAACGCTCGGGCCGCATGGCCGTCGAATGATGATTGTGCCGGATAGTGCGGGAACACGGCACTGGCCGGTCGGGTTTCTGGAGGGATATACACGATGCCGTCGGATTGCCTGAAGGCGTGCTGGAGGTGATCGTCGCATTGACCAGCACGTCAAGACCGGCGTTCCATTCCAGCGTTTGCGGCGTGGTCGACGTCAGCCAGCTACCCGGCTGGAAGGCCGTCTGGGCCAGCCGCGCCGCTTCCGGATAGACCCGGGCGCGCATCACGCGCAAGCGCCTGACCTCGATATGGACGGCCGACGACGGCATGTTGGCGGCCACCGGCGCGGCGGCACTTGCCGCGGTGCCGGTGCGGGCGAAATCTGGTACAACTGGCTGCCCACGCCAGACCGTCCGTCTTGTCCGCGTGATGCACGCGGCGATGGGAAGGAAATTTGCTAAAATATCCTTTGTCATGTGGTTTAGCAACACAGACAGCAGCGTCTTTCACAAAACCACAGCGCCTGTCGCTCAACAATATGCAGCCAGCCCTATCCGACCGGAAGCGGGCGTTGCGAACCAAGGGCAGTAAGCATGAACGACATTCACCGTGCCGGCACCGCCGCGCGCGCAGCCCAGCCTGCGCTCCTGAAAGCGGGCGTACTACAGGAAGCCATCTTCAACAGCCCCTATTTTTCCTGCATCGCCACCGATGCACAGGGTGTGATCCAATTATTCAATGTCGGCGCCGAGCGCATGCTGGGCTATCAGGCAGACGAGGTGATCAACCAGATCACGCCGGCCGGCATATCCGATCCGGCCGAGGTCATCAGCCGCGCCACCGCCCTCTCCGAGGAAATCGGTACGCTGATCGCGCCCGGTTTTGAGGCGCTGGTCTACAAGGCGTCGCGCGGCATCGAAGACAGTTATGAGCTGACATATGTGCGCAAGGATGGCAGCCGCTTCCCCGCGATTGTCTCGGTGACGGCGCTGCGCGATGCGGACGACGCCATCATCGGCTATCTGCTGATCGGCACCGACAATACCGTGCGCAAGCATGCGGAACAGGAGCGCGAGCTGCTCAATCGTGTGCTGAGCGACAATAGCGTGGAACTGGAAAATGCGCGTGCGCAAGCGGACAAGGCCAACCGCGCCAAGTCGGAATTTCTGTCGAGCATGAGCCATGAGTTGCGCACGCCGCTCAACGCGGTACTGGGCTTTGCCCAGCTGATGGCATCGGACACGCCGCCGCCCAGCGCATCGCAGCAACGCTCGCTGGACCAGATCCTCAACGGCGGCTGGTATCTGCTACGCCTGATCAATGAAATTCTCGACCTGTCGATGATCGAATCGGGGCGGGTCGCCATGTCGCGCGAGGCGATGGCGCTTACCGAAGTCTTGCGCGATTGCCGCGCCATGATCATGCCGCAAGCGCAAAAACGCCATATCACGCTGTCCTTCCCTACACTCGACCAGCCGTTCTACGTACATGCCGACCTGACGCGCGTCAAACAGGTGGTCATCAACCTGCTGTCGAATGCGATCAAATACAACCGCACGGGCGGCAGCGTGCAGGTGGAATGCAAACGGCATGGCGACAAAGTGCGCCTGAGCGTGCGCGACACCGGCAACGGCCTGAGCGCCGAGCAATTGCAACAATTATTCCAGCCGTTTAACCGGCTGGGACAGGAAGCCGGCAGCGAGGAAGGCACCGGCATCGGCCTTGTGGTCACCAAGCAGCTGGTCGAGCTGATGGGTGGCACGCTGGGGGTGGAGAGCGAGGTCGGGGTCGGCACGCTGTTCTGGATCGAATTGGCAGCCTCATCTGCTCCTGAACTGCAACTCGGCGAGCATGCCGGGAATATGGGCCAGGAGCCATCGGCTGATGCGCCGCTCGATGCGCCGCGCCGCAAGGTGCTGTACGTGGAGGACAATCCGGCCAACCTGATCCTGGTCGAGCAATTGATCGCCCGCCGCAGCGACTTGGGCATGCTCAGCGCCGTCGATGGCCACCTCGGCATCGCGCTGGCGCGCCAGCACCAGCCCGACCTGATCCTGATGGACATCAACCTGCCCGGCATCAGCGGCACCGAGGTGCTCGGCTTGCTGCGCGTCGATCCGCTGACGGCGCACATCCCCGTCATCGCCTTGTCGGCCAACGCCCTGCCGCGTGACGTGCGCAAAGGCCTCGACGCCGGCTTCCTGCGCTATCTGACCAAGCCCATCAACGTACCCGAGTTCATGGAGGCGCTCGACACGGCGCTCAGCTTGACGGCAGCGCCGGCAAAGGGCGCCACAACGCCATAGCGTGCTGTACGCGCGCCAGAAACAAAAAAACCTCGCAAGCCGCGAGGTTTTTTTTATCTGCCAGACGTCCAAGTAACCCCCAATAAATTATTGTGATTTCTGACTTCCATAACCGGCGCTCTGCAAGGTGGCCGACGAGGCTTGCCCGCTGCTAGCAGTGCTCGCACTGCGTCGCAGCGGGCGCCTTGCATAGCATCCGGTTCTGTTCGTCATAATTTCACAATAATTTCCTGAGCATTACTTAGACGTTGAACAGGAAGTTCAGCACGTCGCCATCCTTGACCACGTATTCCTTGCCTTCGGCGCGCATCTTGCCCGCTTCCTTGGCGCCGGCTTCACCCTTGTAGGTGATGAAATCGTCATAGGCGATGGTTTGCGCGCGGATGAAGCCGCGTTCGAAGTCGGTGTGGATCACGCCGGCCGCTTGCGGTGCCGTGTCGCCCACGTGGATGGTCCAGGCGCGCACTTCCTTCACGCCCGCCGTGAAGTAGGTTTGCAGGCCCAGCAGCTTGTAGGCGCTGCGGATCAGGCGGTCCAGGCCGGGCTCTTCCAGCCCCATGTCGGCCAGGAAAGCGCCCTTGTCGGCCGCATCCAGATCGGCGATTTCCGCTTCCATCGATGCGCAGATGGCGACGATGGGCGCGTTTTGCGATTGTGCGTAGGTGGTCAGCTGGTCCAGCAGCGGGTTGTTGGTAAAGCCCGTGTCGGAGACGTTGGCCACGAACATGGCTGGCTTGGCCGTGATCAGGCACAAGGGCTTGATCAGTTCCATTTCGTCGGCGTCCAGGCCCATCGCGCGCACCGGTTTGGCGTCGTTCAGGTACGGCATCATGCGTTCCATGATGGCCAGCAGCTTGGCCGCGTCCTTGTCGCCCGAGCGGGCTTTCTTGTTTTCGCGATGAATCGCTTTTTCCACGGTGCCCATGTCGGCCAGCGCCAGTTCGGTCTGGATGACTTCGATATCGTCGAGCGGGCTGATCTTGCCGGCCACGTGGATGACGTTGTCATCTTCAAAACAGCGCACGACGTTGACGATGGCGTCCGTTTCGCGGATGTGCGACAGGAACTGGTTGCCCAGGCCCTCGCCCTTCGATGCGCCAGCCACCAGGCCGGCGATGTCGACGAATTCAACGATGGCGTTGACCGTGCGTTCCGGCTTGACGATGGCGGCCAGCGCATCCATGCGTGGATCCGGCACTTCGACGACGCCGACGTTCGGCTCGATGGTGCAGAACGGATAGTTTTCAGCCGGAATGCCGGCTTTCGTCAGTGCATTGAACAGGGTGGACTTGCCGACGTTCGGCAAGCCGACGATACCGCATTGGAGACTCATGGAAAACCTTTAAATAATCAATATTGCCGGCAAGCGGCTGGTGCAAAACGGCCGTTGCGGGCGTTTTCTGGATAATCTTGCTGTATTGGTGCTCTAGGGGTCAATTGTACCTCTATGCACCCTACTCTTCAAAAAAACCGCCCCGGTGACGCTAACTGTCGCCATCCCCGTCGTCCGGCTGCGACGCATCGAATTCCAGGATGTCGCCGGGTTGGCATTCGAGCATCTCGCAGATTTTCGACAGGGTATCGAAACGCACGCCGCGCACCTTGCCCGATTTTAAGAGGGACAGGTTCTGCTCTGTGATGCCGATAAAGGCGGCCAGTTCCTTCGATTTCACTTTTTTCCTGGCCAGTACCAGGTCGAGGCGCACGATGATACCCATCAGATGAAACCACTGTTTTCATCGGCCAGGCGCTGGCCTTCATGGAGGATTTGCGCCAGTGCAAAGAAAACTGAACACAGCAGCAAGGTCCACAAGTCGCCGCCCGTGATGTCGATGACCAGGCGCAACTGGCTCGCCCCGTCTTCCAGCAAGCCAAACAGCATGCCGCGCACGGTCGGCTCCAGCAAGGTCAACACCGTTCCCAGCAGCAAGCCGCCGGCGAAGCGGCGAAAGTGGCGCGCCACCTGCGGCGTAAAAAACACGCCCTGCTCGAACTGGCGCAAGACCAGAGCCAGCTGGCGCACGGCATCGCCCAGCACCAGCAAGGCCGGCAAGGCCAGCGCCAGGCCCAGTCCACGCTGCCACAGGGGCATGGCGGCCAGGCGTTCGAATGGCTGGCTCTGCAATTGCAGCAACAGTTCATACATGCCAGCGCCACCGACCGCTCCCTGCACGGCAGGCGCGGGCGCCAGCCAGCCCAGCACCGTCAGCAGCAGGTACAGCACAAAGAAACCCGAAACGCCGTAGCGCACGCGCCGGCTCAGCGCTGCCGGCCCCGTTGGATTTTTTTTCATATTTAAAAGTATACGAGAACGTCAAGTATGGTTAGAATAAATTATCGTAAAACAATAACTAAATCATGTTTTGCGACTATTTTAACATGTTAGCCCACCCCCATCGACTGGAGACACCATGAAAACCCTGCTTGCCTCACTCGTTTGCAGCACCGCCTTTTTGCTCAGCGGCACCGCCCGCGCGCATGACCTGAACGCCATGCTGCAGCAGGCGCTGGCCGACAAGAGCGTGCCGGCCATGGCCATACTCGTGATCCGCGACGGCAAGATCGATGCGCAGGCGCAGGCGGGCGTGCGCGCCAATGACGGGCATGACGCCGTGCGCGCCGACGATGTGTGGAATATCGGCTCCGACGGCAAGGCCATGACGGTGACCCTGATCGCGCGGCTGGTGGAACGGGGCGTGCTGTCGTGGGATGCGCCGCTGTCGAACATGCTGCCCGCGCTGGCCGGCGGCATGCGCGCCGCGTACCGTGACGTCAACCTGATGGATCTGCTGTCGCACCGCGCCGGCCTGCCGCCCAATCCCGATGAGGCGTGGATCAATTCCACCTACACAGACCCGCGTCCATTGCCGCTGCTGCGCCTGGAATACGCGCAACGCGCGCTGGCTGACGCGCCGGTGGCCACGCCGCGCGGCGAATCGCACTACTCGAACAGCGGCGCCATGATCGCCGCCGCCATTGCCGAGCGCGTCACAGGCAAGACGTATGAGGAATTAATGCAGGCTGAAGTGTTCGGCCCGCTGGGCATGCAGGCCGCGTTCGGTCCCACCGTGCGCGGGCAGAACCTGGGGCACAAGGAAGGCAAGCCGATTGCCGGCTTGATGGCCAGCAATCCGTTGATGATGGCGCCCGATGGGGAAATTCACCTGAGCATGCAAGACTGGGCCAAGTTTGCGCTCGATCAACTGCATGGCGAGCAGGGCAAGGGGAAATTGCTGAAACGGGAAACGTATGTCTTGCTGCACACGGCGCAAGGCGACACGAATGCGGCATTGGGCTGGGGCGTGATGCACTTTCCACCGCAGGCGCCGCAGCGCGTACTCACGCACCTGGGCTCGAACGGCTACTGGCACGCGCTGATCGCGCTGGCGCCCGGCAGCGGCGACGGCTTGCTGATCGCCGCCAACGCAGGCGAAGGCAGCAGTGCCCAGGCCAGCCAGCAACAGATGGCGAAAACCATCATGGCCGGCTTCGGCAAGGCAGGCAACTAGGCTTAAGCCGTATGCAGCTTCATGGTCGCCGCCTCGAACTTGCCTTCGACGATCTGCGGCATGACCTGCAAGGATTTCTCGATGGCTTGCTCGATCAATTCCTGGTCTTCGCGGCGCGGCCGGTGCAGCACGAAGTCGGCCACCTGCTGCTGCAGGCTCAGGGTGCGTGGGTGACCGATGCCCAGGCGCAAGCGCCAGTAATCCTGGGTGCCCAGCGCGGCCGTGATGTCTTTCAAGCCATTGTGGCCGCCGGCCGAGCCACCTTTCTTCAGGCGCGCAATGCCGGGCATCAGATCGAGCTCGTCGTGCACCACCAGCACTTCATCGGCGGCGATCTTGAAAAAGCGCGCCAGCGCGCCCACGGACTGGCCCGAGCGGTTCATGAAGGTCAGCGGTTCGAGCAGCCAGACTTCCTTGCCGGCGATCGATGTTTTTGCCAGCATGGCGTTATAGCGCGAATCGCGCTGCAAGCGCGTGCCGGGCAAGCTGTTGGCAAGATTGTCCACCAGCCAGAAACCGGCATTGTGGCGGGTTTGTTCGTATTCGGGTCCCGGGTTGCCGAGGCCGACGATCAGGCGTATGGGCATGGCTGTGTCTGCAATGAAAAAGAAAACATTATCGGTGAAAACAGGCAGAAAAAAACCCGCGCGGCGAACCTGGCGGGTTTTTCCTTGCGACTACCGCATTGCTGCGGCGGCAAAATTACTTCTTGTCGGCTTCGACAGCAGCAGCTGCTTCAGCTTCAGCAGCAACGTGGCCAGCCGGTACCGAAGCGGTAGCGATGGTCAGGTTGTCGCCATGGGCCACAACGGTCACGCCAGCTGGCAGGACCAGGTCGCCGACGTGCAGCGAGTGACCGACGTCGATGTTCGACAGGTCAACGTTGATGAATTCTGGCAGTTGGCCTGGCAGGCACGAAACTTCGATTTCGTTGGCTACGTGGCTGATGGTCGCGCCGTGCAGTTTGACTGCTGGGGAAACGTCAGCGTTGATGAAGTGCAGCGCCACTTTCACGTGGATAGCTTGCTTCGAGTCAACGCGCTGGAAGTCAGCGTGCAGAACCAGTTGTTTGTATGCGTGGACTTGGAAGTCGCGCAACAGAACTTGCTGGGAAACGCCGTCGATTTCCAGATCCAGGATCGACGAGTGGAACACTTCTTTTTTCAACGCGTGGTACAGGGCGTTGTGATCGAGCGAGATCAGCACCGGGGCTTCAGCGCCACCGTAGACGATACCAGGGGTTTGGCCGGAAATGCGCAGGCGGCGGCTCGCTCCGGAACCTTGCAATTCGCGTTTAAATGCGATAACTTTCATGTGAAACTCCAAGAAGAACAAGGCTTGCGCCTTGTGTTATGAAGATTCCCGCGACCAGGAATCTTCGGAAATGGGCGCAGACGCGCCCCGAAAACTAAAACACTGCGGCGCAACAGGCAAAAAGCCGGTCGCGCCGCAGGCATTACGTCTGTTTCTATTTATCGAATTAGTCGATAAAGAGGGAAATAACCGAATCACCCTTGATGATGCGCTTGAACGTCTCGGCCAGCAGCGGCGCGCACGTCAATTGACGAATCTTGCCGCAGGCCAGGGCCGCTTCGGACAGGGGGATCGTGTCGGTCACGACCAGCTCATCGAGTGGCGAAGCCGAAATACGGTCGATCGCCGGGCCAGACAGCACCGCGTGCGTGCAATACGCCACGACTTTTTTCGCGCCGCGCTCTTTGAGCACTTCGGCAGCCTTGGTCAGGGTGCCTGCCGTGTCGACCATGTCATCCATGATCACGCAGTTGCGGCCTTCGACTTCACCGATGATGTTCATCACTTCGGACACGTTCGCTTTTGGACGACGCTTGTCGATGATGGCCAGGTCGCAGCCCAGGCGTTTTGCCAGGGCGCGCGCACGTACCACACCGCCGACGTCCGGCGACACTACCAGCAAATCCTGGTAGTTTTTCTTTTGCAGGTCGCCCAGCAAAATTGGCGAAGCGTAGATATTGTCGACTGGGATATCGAAGAAACCTTGAATCTGGTCAGCGTGCAAGTCCATGATCAGGACGCGCTCGACACCGGCTTCTTCCAGCATGTTCGCCACCACCTTGGCCGAAATCGCCACACGCGCGGAGCGCGGACGACGGTCTTGGCGGGCGTAGCCGAAGTAAGGAATTGCGGCGGTGATGCGGCCAGCGGAAGCACGTTTCAAGGCATCAACCATCAGCATGATTTCCATCAGGCTGTCGTTGGTTGGAGCACAGGTGGATTGCAAAACAAAAACATCCTTGCCGCGCACGTTTTCGTTAATCTCGACCATTACTTCGCCGTCGGAGAATTTCGAAACGTTTGCTTTACCGAGAGGGATGCCGAGGTTTTTTGCGACCCCCTCTGCCAACGCTGGATTCGCGTTGCCGGTAAAAACCATCAGGTTTTCGTAAGCCATGGGAGTCCCAAGAGGTGATATAGAAGTCTTGAAAAGCACTAACCGGGCATAGGCCCGGTCAGTCATTGTTTAGAATATGCCGCGTGGCAACATATCTGCTTTTTCCCGCACTGGACGCTAACTTCGCATCGACAGACTACGGTGAAATGGTGGCAGGGGAAGAAGGATTCGAACCTTCGCATGCTGGAATCAAAATCCAGTGCCTTAACCAGCTTGGCGATTCCCCTACGTTACTGACTGCTTGCCGTCATGTTGGCCAGTATTATACCGACTATTTGACGCTAAGCAAAATCTTTTTTTGCTCTCTACAACATGGTGAGCATCGGGTGGCGACTCAGCGCTTTTGCCTTCCAGGCGATCCAGACTGGTGGCACATTGCTGAGCACCGCATCCGCTTCTTCCTGACTGCCAAACGCACTAAACACACAAGCACCGGAACCAGTCATCCTGGCCTCACCGTAAGCACCCAGCCATTTTACCGCATCTGCTACCGGCTTGAAAAGACTGCATGCTACTTGCTGTAAATCATTTTTACCAAACCCGCCCGCATCGTTTCCTTCTGCGAGGTACCTGGAAAAGTCCGCTATTGTGACGGGTTCGGTATTTCTCGTCAAGCCTTCCGCGCAAAAAATTGCAGCGGTGGGTACTTGCACGCCCGGCTCGATCACCACATACCAGCATTCTGGCGTGGCGACAGGCTGCAAGGCCTCGCCCACGCCTTCGGCAAAGGCATTCTCGCCAAAGATGAAAAACGGGATATCGGCGCCCAGCGGCAAGCCCAGCGCCATCAATTCCTCGCGCGTCAATCCCGCTTGCCACAGGCGGTTCAAGGCCATCAGTGCCGTGGCCGCATCGGACGAGCCGCCCCCCAGGCCGCCACCCATGGGCAGCACTTTATCGATGGCGATATCGACGCCGCGCGGCAAGGCGCCCTTGCGGCGCAGCACTTCGGCCTGCAGCAATGTCGCGGCGCGGATGATCAGGTCCTGCTCCTCCGGTACGCCGGCAAGCGCCGTCACGCGGACAATCGCCGTGTCGTCGCGCAGCGCAAAATGCAAGGTGTCGCCATGGTCGAGCAATTGGAACACCGTCTGCAGCAGATGGTAGCCATCGGCGCGGCGGCCGTTAACGTGTAGAAATAGGTTCAGCTTGGCCGGGGCCGGGCAATTGTTCAGGGTCGTCAGTGTCATGGTGCAGGTGCGGAAGTGGCGGGATCGAGCACGATGCGCAGCGAGACGGCATCGGCCTGCGCGCTGGCATTGCGTTCGGCATCGATACGCCGCGGTTGCGGCAAGGCGCCCGGTGTATTGTCAGCCACATTTTGCCCTACTTCTTGCCACGACACATAGCGCAAGCGCCAGCCGTCTTTGGTCGTCACGCTGTCGTTCGCGGGCGAAGCGATAAAGCGCTTGCCATCGGCGCCCATGGCATAGCCCTGCAGCCAGTCGCGCAAGCCCGACACGGGCAAGGACCAGCCCAGCATCTGCGCGCTCAGGGTATCGACATCGGGCGCGCTGCGCGGCGCCTTGCCGCTTTGCGTCAACACGGCCTCGCGCGGCGTGACGGCGATGGTGGCCAAGGTGCTGCCGACGGGCGAATACAGCGTCACATCCGTGCGCTGCGCCGTCTGCTGCCAGTTGAAATTGACGGTCGCCGATTCGGGCTTGTCGTCTTTCTGGTACACCACGTTCAAGCGGCCCGTCAGCTCCACCTGTTCGCGGTACGGAGCCACAGCAGCGCCCGATGGCGCGGCGCCGGACGAGAATGGCGAAGTCAGGGTCGAGCAGGCCGAGAGGGACAGGCAGACGAGAGCCAGGGGGAGGAGTTTTTTTAACATGGGCACAAGGAAAAACCAGCGCCATGGCGCTGGTTTTTTATAGTTGAGTTAATCGGTTCAATCACAAACTGACATTCAAGCGCGCCAGGGTACTTTTCAGCGCATCGTTTTTCGGGTCCTTGCTGCGCGCTTCGCGCCACAGTTTTTGCGCTTCATCCTTGTCGCCCTTCTGCCACAGCACTTCGCCCAGGTGGACGGCGATTTCCGGATCGCTGCGCACGGCATAGGCGCGGCGCAGCGCGTTTTCCGCCGCGGCCAGGTTGCCCATGCGGAACTGCACCCAGCCCATGCTGTCCATGATGAACGGGTCGCCCGGCGCCATCTGCAAGGCTTTTTCGATCAGCGCATGGGCTTCCGGCAGGCGGATACCCCGCTCGGCCAGCGAGTAGCCCAGGGCGTTATATGCATGCTGATTGTCGGGCGCCAGCGCCATCACGCGGCGCAGGCTCGCTTCCATCAGCTCGAGTTTATCCAGGCGCTCGGCCAGCAAGGCGTAGTCATACAGCAGTTCCGGATTGTCGGGGAAGCGCAGCAAGGCGTTTTCCAGCACCGTGTAGGCGCTTTGCACATAGCCGGCGTCGCGCAGGAATTGCGCATCGACCAGCAGCACCTGCGCCTGGCTTGCCGGATCGTCCGTTTCGATTTCCGTCAGCGCCTTGCGCGCCGCATCGAGATTGCCGCCACGGGCGATCAGCTGGGCGCGGCGCAAGCGCGCCTCGACATAACCGCTTGATGCGCTGTTGTCGACCTTGTCCAGCCAGGCGATGGCGCCGGCCGTGTCGCCGCGCGTCTCGGCGATCTGCGACAAAATCATCAGGGCCTTGAACGGATCGCGCGTGTCGCCAGGGGATTTTTCAAGCACGGCCAGGAAGCGCTTGAAATACTGCTCCGCGCCCTTGGTGTCTTCCAGCTGCAGCGCCACGATACCCAGCGCATACAGGGCGCCCACGTTATCGGGCGCGCTTTTCAGGAGCAGCAGGAACTGGTCGCGCGCCGGTTCCAGCTGTTTTTGTTCGACCAGCAGGCGCGCATACGCGCCGCGCACTTCGACGGCGTCCGGATTCTTTTGCAGGAAAGTGGCCAGCACCTTGCCCGCCGCCTCGGACTCGCCCGTCACCTGCGCCAGGGTCAGCACGGCCAGCTCGGAGTTCGGCTTGATGGCCAGCGCCTTGTTCGCTTCGCCGATGGCGCGCTCACGCTCGCCGATCGACAGGGCACCCTGCGCCAGCACCAGGTGCGCTTCGAACATATCCAGGTAAGGCTGCGCCAGGCGCGTCACCATCGAATAGGCATACAGCTTGTCATTCGAGCGCGACAAAATCTGCTGCATCTGGAACAGCGCCACGCCGCGCGCGCCCGCCGGCGCATTGGCCAGGCGCTCGGCGAAAATCGGTTCCGCTTCTTCGATTTTGTCCGTCAACACGACAAAGCCGAGGAAGAACTGCGTCGCCTCGTCAGAATCAGGCGCCAGCTCGCGCCACAGGCGGATGGCCGCCAGCGCTTCGCCACCCTGCTTTGCGGCCAGCGCCATTTCCGAAGCGCGGCGCGCCAGGCGCGGGTCGCGCGTCTGCTGCGCCGCCACCATCATCGTCACGTACGGACCTTGCCACTGGCCGCTCTTGAATTCCATCTCGGCCTTGGTCAGCTTGTACAGCAAGTCGCTGCTCAGTTCGACCTTCGGCAGCTCGTCGCCGCCGGCCCCCTCCTTGGAGGTGGCGTCCGGCTCCTGCGGCGCGGCGGGCGCGGGCGCGGGCGCAGTGGGGCTGGCCGCGGCATCGGCGGGGGCGACAGGCGTCTGTGCCATGGCATGCGTGGCCATCAGGGCGGACAAGGTTACAATGGCGAAAGCGTTTTTCAAAGGCTGATCCTGGCTAAACGGCAAAGTTTGATTCTACGCCCAACACGGCTATCGCGTACTTCACGTATGTAACGAAATATATACGTCGTGGCGGCGTAGCTGGCCCGAACCAGCCCTGCGCCGGCAACCCGCCTGTTTTTACCCGGTTTTCAACCATTCGAGCCCTATGCCAGAATTGCCAGAAGTCGAAGTCACACGGCGCGGTGTCGCGCCCCATATCGAGGGCCGCGCCGTGCGCGCCGTCGTGCTGCGCCGCGACGGCCTGCGCTGGCCCTTCCCTCCGGCCCTGGGCGAACAATTGTCGGGGCAAACCATCGGCCTGACGGGGCGGCGCGGCAAATACCTGCTGATCCACTTCCGCCACGGCACCTTGATCATCCACCTGGGCATGTCGGGCCATTTGCGCGTGCTGCCGACGGGCACGGAGGCGCAAAAGCACGACCATTTCGACCTCGTCGTGGAAGACGCGGACGGCGGCAGCCAGGTGCTGCGCATGACGGACCCGCGCCGCTTCGGCGCCGTGCTGTGGCACGACGAGGCCGACGGCCCGCTCGATGGCCACGCGCTGCTGCGCGGCCTGGGCACGGAACCGCTGGAAGGCGGCTTCACGGGCCGGCTGCTGTTCGAAAAAACGCGCAACAAGGGCACCAATATCAAGCAGGTACTGATGGCGGGCGATATCGTCGTCGGCGTGGGCAATATCTATTGTTCCGAAAGCCTGTTTCGCGCGGGGATCAACCCGAAGACGCCGGCCCGGCGCATCGGCCTGGCGCGCTATGAGAAACTGGCGCAATCGATCCGCGACGTGCTGGCCGAAGCCATCGTGCAAGGCGGCAGCACCCTGCGCGACTTCATCGGCGTGAACGGCCAGTCCGGCTATTTCCAGCAGACGTATTTCACGTACAACCGCGCGGGCAAGCCATGCCGCGTATGCGGCGCGCCTATCCGCCAGATCGTGCAGGGGCAGCGTTCCACGTTTTACTGCGTGAACTGTCAAAAGTAAAGGGGGCCTGATGGTCAGAGATTTGGAACAATACAGCGCATGGCGGCAGGACGTGCAGGCCGCCTTGCAGGCATACCGGCAAGCCGCCAGCGCGGCGGGCCTGGTCGACGGCGCTTCCGCGCTGCGCCTGGCGCGCTGTGGTTCCCGCCTGCTCGACGACCGTCTATCTGTCGCCTTCGTGGCGGAATTTTCGCGCGGCAAATCCGAGCTGATCAACGCCATCTTCTTTGCCGGCTATGGCCAGCGCATCCTGCCCTCGGGCGCGGGCCGCACCACCATGTGCCCCACCGAGCTGCTGTACGACGCCGCCTGGCCGCCATCGATCCGGCTGCTGCCCATCGAGACGCGCGCGCAGAACCTGTCGACCAGCGACTACCGCGACCTGCCCGCTGCCTGGACCGTCCTGCCCCTGAACATCGATGCGGGCGGCGACATGCAGGAAGCCATCCGCCAGGTCAGCCTGACGAAAAAAGTCAGCGTGGAAGAAGCGGCGCGTTACGGCCTGTACGACGCCGACGACGCGGACGCCCCCGCCATGCTTGACGAAGACGGCCAGGTGGAAATTTCCATGTGGCGCCACGCCATCATCAACTTCCCCCATCCGCTGCTGAAACAGGGCCTGGTCATCCTCGATACGCCCGGCCTGAACGCCATCGGTACGGAACCGGAACTGACCCTGAACCTGATCCCGAATGCGCATGCGGTGCTGTTCATCCTGGCCGCCGACACGGGCGTCACGCGCAGCGACATCGAGGTCTGGCGCAACCATATCGGCGCCGGCGCGGGACGCCTGGTGGTGCTCAACAAGATCGACAGCATGTGGGATGAATTGCGCGGCGACGCCGAGGTGGCGCAAGCCATCGAGCGCCAGCAGGCCAGCGTGGCGCATCTGCTGACGCTGGACGCTGGCCAGGTGTTTCCCGTCTCGGCGCAAAAGGCCCTGGTGGGCAAGATCAACCACGATGCGGCATTGCTGGAAAAGAGCCGCCTGCAGGCGCTCGAGACGGCCCTGTTCGAGGAGCTGATCCCCGCGCGCAAGGACATCATCCGGCGCCAGCTGGCGTTCGACCTGGACGCCATCGAAGCGGCGCAGCAGGTGCAGGCGGCGGCGCGCGCGCGCGGCATCGCCGAGCAGCTGCACGAGCTGCACAGCCTGCGCGGCAAAAACCAGAGCGTGATCGCCCACATGATGCGGCGCATCGATATCGAGAAGAAGGAATTCGACAGCAGCCTGTTCAAGCTGCAAGCGACGCGCGCCGTATTTACCCGCCTGTCGACGGAGCTGTACACGAGCCTGGGCATGGACATCGTGCGCGACGATATCGATGGCGTGCGCGCGGCCATGCAGCGCAGCCGCTTTTTCACGGGCCTGCGCGAGGCCGTGCGCCAGTACTTCGAGCGCATCGCCAGTAACCTGGACCGTTCGGAAGGCAAGACGGCCGAGATCACGGAAATGATGCACGTGATGTACCGCAAATTCGCCTCCGAACACGGTCTGGCGCTGGCCTTGCCGATGCCGTTTTCGCTGGCCCGCTACCGCCAGGAAATCGCCGACATCGAAGCCGTGTATCACAAGCAGTTCGGCACGGCGACCCTGCTGACCACCAGCCGCGTCGTACTGATGGAAAAATTCTTCGACACCATCGCCTCGCGCGTGCGCCGCAGTTTCACCAACGCCAACGACGACGCCAGCGCCTGGCTGAAAGTCATCATGGCGCCCCTCGAAGCGCAGATCGTCGAGTACAAGGAACAGCTGAAACTGCGCTTTGCCTCGATCCAGCGCATCCACGACGCCACCGGCAGCCTGGAACAGAAAATCGCCGGCTTCGAGGCCAGCCTGGCGGCGCTCGAACGCGACAAGGCGCAGCTGGCGCAATTGCTGGCCGCCTTGCGTGCCGCCAGCGCAAGCTGAGCAACATCAGCACCATCACACCACAGAACACTGGAATCCTGCATGAAACGTCTGCTGCATCCGCTCTCGCCCGCCACGGGCACGACTCAATTTGAAAACGCGCCTGAGAATTATATCGACCCGACTTTTTCCGCCACCGTCATCGCCTGGCAAAAGCAGCATGGCCGCCACGCGCTGCCATGGCAAAACACGCGCGACGCCTACCTGATCTGGCTGTCCGAAATCATGCTGCAGCAAACGCAGGTCACCGCGGTACTTGGCTACTATGCGCGCTTCCTCGAACGCTTCCCCACCCTGCGCGATTTGGCGGCAGCACCGGTGGAAGACGTGATGGCGCAATGGAGCGGCCTGGGCTACTACACGCGGGCACGCAACCTGCACAAATGCGCGCAGCGCGTGGTGACCGAATACGATGGCGTCTTCCCCAGCGACCCGGCCCTGCTGGCCGACCTGCCCGGCATCGGCCGCTCGACGGCGGCCGCCATCTCCGCGTTTTCCAGCGGCACGCGCGCGGCCATCATGGACGGCAACGTCAAGCGCGTGTTTGCGCGCACCTTCGGCATCGATGCCTATCCCGGTGAAAAGCGCGTCGAGGAAGCCATGTGGCGCCGCGCCGAGGCGCTGCTGCCTGAAACAGGCATAGAAGCCTACACGCAGGGCCTGATGGACTTCGGCGCCACCCTGTGCACGCGCAGCAGCCCCGATTGCGGCCGCTGCCCGCTGCAACCGCGCTGCGTGGCTTACGCCACCGGCCGCACCAAGGATCTGCCGGTGCGTAAACCGAAGAAAACCAGTCCGGAAAAGCACGCCGTCATGCTGCTCATCGTCGACGATGGCCAGGTGCTGCTGGAGCAGCGCCCCGGCTCGGGCATCTGGGGCGGCTTGCTGTCGCTGCCCGAACTCGATGGCCACATGCTGGCCGATGCAGACTCGCCGCGAGAGATAGACCAGCAGTTACTGGCACGCGCCGTGGCACCGTTCGGCGAGATCGAGACGCAGGAACGGCTGCTGCCCATCGTGCACGTCTTCACCCACTACAAGCTGCACATCGTGCCCTGCCGCATCACCCTGGCGCGGCGCCTGGCGCTGGCCGGGGAAGCGACGCACGTCTGGTATGACGGCGCGAAGATCGCCGACGCGCCGCTGCCCGCGCCCATCAAGAAACTGCTGCTGGAGCTGTTCGGCGATACGCGTGCGGCGCAGCGCAGCATGTTCTAGTGCACCGGCTTGCTACCCTGGTGCTGGCGGCGCTGTGCCTGCACGGCGCGCAAGCGGCTGACGCGCTGCCCGAGGTCCGCATTGGCGTGCTGGCCTACAAGGGCGCCGACGCCGTGCAGCAGGACTGGTCGTACGTGACGCGCCACCTGCAAGCGAGCATCCCCGGCATCCGTTTTACATTGGCCGACTACGACCAGGCTGGCCTGACGCGCGCCGTGCAGTCGCAATCGATCGCCTTCGCCATCACCAGCAGCGGCCATTACGTGGCGCTGGAACACAGCGATGGCGCCAGCCGCATCGCCACGCTCGAATCGCCATGGACGGACTCGCCGCGCCAGGCCATCGGCTCGGCCATTGTCGTGCGCAGCGCGTCGCCGCTGCATGACCTGGCTGACCTGGCAGGCAAGAACGTGATGGCCGTGGCCCCCGATGCATTTGGCGGCTACCAGATCGCTGCACGCGAACTGCGCGAAGCGGGCATCGATCCCTCGCATGATTTTGCCAGCCTGCGCTACAGCGGTTTCCCCTCGCAGCAAATCGTCGAAGCCGTGCGGGCGGGACGCATGGATGCCGGCATCGTGCGCACCTGCCTGCTGGAACAGATGGTGGCGCGCGGCGACGTGCGCGCCGATGAACTGCGCGTGATCACCACGCGCCCGATTCCCGGCTTTCGCTGCGCCAGCTCGTCGCGGCTGTATCCGGACTGGCCCTTCGTGGCCCTGCGCCAGACGCCGCCCGCGCTGGCGAAAAAAGTGGCGCTGGCCTTGCTGGCCATGCCGCGTACCGATGAAGGTTACAGCTGGACGGTGCCCAGCGATTACCAGATCGTCGATGAACTGTTCCGCGAGCTGCGCATCGGCCCCTACGCCTACCTGGACAAGCTGACGTTCGAGACGGCCCTGCGCCGCTACTGGGGCTGGATGCTGCTCGTGCTGGCCTTGCTGGTGGCCTGGGCCGTGCATACGGTGCGCGTGGAATACCTGGTCAGCCGACGCACGGAGCAATTGCGCGCCGCCCAGCACCAGCAGCGCGCGCTGGAAGAACAGGCGCGCCAGCGCCAGGCCACGCTCGACCACACGGCGCGCCTGGCCATCCTCGGCGAAATGGCCAGCGCCATTGCGCACGAATTGAACCAGCCGCTGGCGGCCATCGGCAATTTCGCGCGCGGCATGACGCGCCGCATCACGGCGGGCCGGCTCGACGCGGCGCCACTGCTCGACGGCGCGCAGGAAATCGCCACGCAAAGCGAACGCGCGGGCGCCATCATCCGGCACATCCGCGCGATGGCGCAAAAACGTCCCGCGCACAGCACGCCCTTCGCCCTGGCCGACGCCGTGGAGCAGGCGGTATCGCTGTTCCGCGCGGCCCATCCGCAAGCCAATATCAGCTGGCGTCACGAGGAGGTCAGCGCTGCACCGCGCGTGCTGGCCGATCCGCAGCAAGTGCAGCAGGTGCTGCTCAATTTGCTCAAGAACGCACTCGATGCGCAGGTGGAAAACGACAATCCGGGGCACCCCATCGGCGTACTGCTGCATCGCGAAAACGGCGCCTGTACGGTGGCCGTGCGCGACTCCGGTTGCGGCCTGCAGGCGGCGCAGATGGCGCGCCTGTTCGAACCGTTTTTTACCACCAAGGCCGAAGGCCTGGGCCTGGGCATGTCGCTCAGCAAAAGCATCATCGAATCGTTCGGCGGCAGCCTCTCGGCGCATGCCAACGCCGATGCGCCAGGCTTGACGGTCTGGTTCCGCCTGCCCGAAGATACCGGTACGGAAGCGCACAAGGAAAACCAAGAGGAAACACCATGAATGAAAGCGATGCGATCATCTTTGTCGTCGACGACGACGCCGCCATGCGCCGCTCGCTGGCCTATCTGTTCGATTCGGCCGGCTGGCAAGTGGCGACGTTCGAATCGGCGCGCGACTTCCTGCAGCGCTATGATGGCCACGCGCCCGGTTGCTTGCTGCTCGACGTGCGCATGCCTTTGATGAGCGGGCTGGAATTGCAACAGGAACTGGTGCGCCACGCCATTTCGCTGCCCGTGATTTTCTTGAGCGGCCATGGCGACCTGGCCATGGCCGTGCAGACGATGAAGGCCGGCGCCTGTGATTTTCTGGAAAAGCCGTGCAAGGACCAGGTGCTGCTGGACGCCGTCTCGCGCGCCGTGGCCCGCAGCGTGGATGAGAGCCGCAACGCCGCCAGCGCGAATACGGCGCAGTCGGCGCTGGCCAGGCTGACCGCGCGCGAGCGCGAAGTGGCGCTGCTGATGGCCGAAGGCAAAGCCTCGAAAGTCATCGCCCGCGAGCTGGGCATCAGCGACAAGACGGTGCAGGTGCACCGCCATAACACGATGGAAAAACTGGGCCTGCACTCAGCAGCCGAGGTGGCCCGGTTGCTGATGGCCGGTGGACAGATTTAAGCCCGCACGATGCGCGCCGGCAGTCCCTGCCGCACCGACGTGCCCGACACGGGATCGACAAACACGTTCTTGTCGCCGCGGCTCGGGTCCGTCAATCCCAGATCGTTCAGGTTGATGCCCGCGCCGATGGCCGGCTCGTCGGGCTGACGCGACTTGCCGATGCGGTGGGCGCGCGCGCCATGCTCCTTGTGGCCAAAGCCATGTTCAATGGCAATCACGCCCCGCTGCACGCCATGGCGCAGCATCACCGTGGCCCTGGCCCTGCCGCCCGGCGTTTCCAGAACAATTTCATCGCCATTTTCCAGTTTCAGACGCGCCGCATCGTCGGGATGCACGGCAACCGGGTTGTCGGGATGGATGCCGCGCAAGCGCCGTGCGCCGATGCTGTAGGAGTTCTGCAGCGCCGATTTAAAACTGATCAACTCGAATGGCCACTCGCTGGCCGGGTAGGCCTTGCGCACCGGCGTGCCGTCGGCAAACGCCGCCACTCTCCAGGCGGGCGTACCGGGGAAGCGTTTACCGCTCAAGCTGTTCTTGCTCACGCCCAGGCCCTCGTTGTACAGCATCATCGGTTTCAGATAGCGGTGCGTGGACCAGTCCTGCGGATATGGCGTTTCATCAAGCACCGGCACGGGCGCCGCCGGCGCCTTGGGGTTCACGGGCGGCGGCAGGCGCAGGCCGAACATCTCGCCATAGCTCTGGTAGCGTCCCCCGCGCGCCAGCATGAAGGCCACCTTGCGCCACTCTTCCGGCTTCAAGGTCTGCTCCAGTTCGGGGCGGATGCGCGCCACACCAGAGAGCGCAATGTCGTCGTCGCTGGCCTCAGGCACGGCCGTCTTGCCCTGCCAGGCGATGTTGGCACCGCCGCGCAGATACCAGTCTTCCGCGCGCAGCAAGGGGAAGCGCTGGCCATCCATGTCCTGCAAGGCCTCCGGGCCGAAGCCTGGCAAGGCCATCGTTTTGGCCAGCGCGATGAAGAACGATTCCATGCAGATGGTCTGACCATCCGGCGTTTTCTGCACGCGCGGTTCGACCACGGGCCAGCGCGCCGTGCTCATTTTGACTGGCATGCCGCCCCAGGCGCCGGCCCAGCCCCAGCTTTCATATAGCAAGGTATCGGGCAACAGGTAGTCGGCAAACGCCGAGCTTTCATTGATGAAAGGGTCGATGGCGACGATCAGGGGAATTTTCTTCGGATCGGCCAGCTCCTTGCCGATCTGGGCGCGCAAGCCCGTGATGCCGTAGACGGGATTGCAGCTCCACAGGATCAGCGCCTTCAAGGTGTACGGATAGCCGTTCATGGCGCTGGTGAGCCACTCGGTCGCCAGCGCGGGTGCGTTCGGATACCACGGCGCCCTGGCCGGATACGCCTTTCCCGCCTCTTTCTTCAGCTTGAATTCCGAGGTTTTTTCATAGGGCACATTGCGCCCGATCGGCATGCCCGTCGCCTTGATCTCGCCGTCGAAACTCTCGAGGTTATAGCGCGGCCCAGGCCCCGCATCCTTGAAGCTGCCGCCATTGACCAGCGTGCCGCCCTTGCGGTTCAAGTTGCCGATCAGGGTATTGAGCATGACCAGCGCATACGCGTTATAAAAACCGGCGCCCGACATCATGCCGCCGTGCGCATTGACGGCGGCGCGCTTGCCGTGGCTGGTGAGCTCCTGCGCCAGCCCTTCGATGATGTCGCGTGTGATGCCGCAGGCAGTCGCGTATTCATCCATGCTGTGGCGCTGCGCTTCCTCGTTCAACATCGTCATGGCCGTCTTCAGGTGCAACTGCGCGCCCGCCACCTCCAGCGGACCGTCGAAGAACAAGCGCCCCTCGCCCTTGGCCGCGTTGTGCGGCACGATGGCTTGCGTGGCGGCGTCGATCACGCAGAAGGCGTCGCCATCGTTGTAGCGTTCCTCTTCCGCCAGCTCCACCGCGCCGATGTCCGACGCGCGCAGGTAGCGGCCGTCGCGCGGATGGCCTTTTTCGTTGATGATCAAATGCGTGGCGTTGCACCAGGCGGCTTCGCCCGCCGCTTCCGCCACCTTCAGGTTCGGCTGCACGAGGAAGTTGCGATCATAGCGTTCGTGTTCGATGATCCAGCGTATCATCGCCATGGCCAGCGCGCCATCCGTGCCCGGCTTGATCGGTACCCAGCGGCTACGGTCGCCCGCCGCCAGGCTGTCGGCATTCGTCAGCACGGGGTCGACGACGACATAGCTGAAATCGCGCTTGCCCGAACGCGCTTTCGCGATCAGCGTGCCCTGGCGCTTGAACGGGTTGCCTGCATTGCCCGGCGCCGTGCCGACAAAAATGCAAAATTCCGTATTTTCCAGATCCACTTTCGCATGCGGCATTTTCTTCATGTCGCCGAACATGGCGCCCGAGCCGCTGCGATACGCGCCGCCGCAATACGAACCATGATTGACCAGGTTCAAACTGCCGTACGACTGCTTGAAGAAGCGCGTGCCGAACGCCAGGCGGCCATCGTCCGTGCTGCACATCAGGCCCACCTGATTGACTTGCGGGCCCAGCTCCGGCTGCGCCGGATCGATCGGTTTTTCCAGCTCGCGCAAGGCGCGCAAGCCCTGCACGTGGCCTTCGCCAAACAGGTCGCCGCCTTCCGTCACTTCCTTCACTAGCTGATCGAAGGCGATCGGCTCCCACTGGCCGCCGCCGCGCGGTCCCACGCGCTTCATGGGCGCCAGCACGCGGAACGGCGACTCCATCTGTTCCAGCACGCCATTGCCACGGCCGCAAGCGGTCGAGCGCCCTTTCAAGCCCTTTTCCTGGAAGCGCGAGAGCGACACAAAACTGTCTCGTATCGAGGTCTGGTAAGGCAGCGCCGGGTCGGCCGACATGGGGCTGTACGGATTACCCGCCACGCGCAGCACCTTGCCGCTTTTTTTATCCAGGCGCACGCGCACGCCGCAAAACGTGGTGCAGCCCATGCACATGGTGTAGCTGACCTGCTGGTCCGGGTTGACGGTCAGTTTCCCCGTGGCCGTGTCGACGGAAAACTCGGGCGGCAGGGAATTGCCGTGCAAGCGCTGTACGGGTTTATCCTTGCCCAGCGCGTGGTCGACCATGCGGCCGGCCGTGGTGGAAAAGCTGGCGGCAAAGGCGGCCAGGCCACCGCCGATGGCGCCGTAGCGCAGCAGCTTGCGGCGCTTTTCGTTTTCATCTTCAGGGACGTCGTTGCGATCGTCGTTGTGTGTACGTTCGTTCATCATTAACTCCTCAGTGCGTGGCCATGGCAGGGCGGCTGCGTGTTGCAATCGCGCGTCCCGCCCATGGCAAAAATTCCAGCATCAGCAACAGCAGCGCGATCCACAGGCCGGCCGTGCCGATGATCCCCAGCAAGCCGTCGTTCCCCATCGGCAGGTGGTAGTCGTACAGGCCCGCGCCCGTTTTCGGGATCGTCTGGCCGCCGATGAAAATCGTCCAGCGCATCATCCAGGCGCTATGCAGCGCGATCAGGCCATTCACCAGGCCACTCGTGGCCGGGCGCCAGATGGCCAGCGCCATCGGCACGATGGACGACAGCACGGCCCAGACAGCCGTGAACTGCCATTGCGGCATGCCCGCCACCTGGGTAAACGCCATGCTGTGGCTGGCGCTCACGCCGGAGAGACTGACGAACAGCCAGCCGCCGCCCAGCGCCAGCACCAGCGACAGCGACAGGGCCAGCGCGCGGTTCAGCGATACTTCCAGCGCCTGCTCGCGGCCCGGCAGGAAGCGGTTGAACAGCAACGCCAGGCCCACGGCCCCGACAAAGGCCGTGGCGGCAAATTGCGCCGGCAGGAAAGGCGTGAACCACAGGGGACGGGCGCGCACCACCATCACTTCCATGCCCGTGTACAGGCCCACGACAAACGCGGCGAGCAAGGTGAAGGCGGCGGCGGTGACGATGGCCTTGCGCGAGGCGGCGCCACCGCGCCCGGCCAGGCGGTACAGGAAGGCCAGACGGTCCTGGCCCTGCCCCCGCGTGGCGAAGTCCACGCGCAGCGCCAGCCATGCGTACAGCATCAGGCAGCCCAGATACAGAGGAATGAAGAACGAGCCCCACGACATCCACGACTGCGGCTGGAAGTAAATATAGAAGTGATAGAAGCGGCCCGGCCCGTGCAGGTCGGCCAGCAGCGCCACAGGCGCCGTCATGCCGCACACGAGGGACGCCAGCAGCGCGATGCGCCCCAGGCGTTCATACGCCTTGCGGCCAAAGACGAAGTACGGCAAGGTCAGCATGAAACTGCCGTAACTGAGGCCGATGAGGAAAAAATACTGCACCGCCCACGGCAGCCATGCCGCTTCGCGCGTGACGTTGACAATTTCAGTGATGTGGCTGTCCATGGTTTATTTCCCGTGTTTGCTCGGTTGCCAAAGTGTCGCCTCGCCCTCGACGTGGCCGGCGAAGCGCGTGTCCAATCCCAGGTAGAACACGTGGGGCTGGGTACCCTGTTCGGGTTTCAGCACTTTCACCTTGTTCTCGGTGAGCAGCTGGTGCACCATGCTTTCCGGGTCATTCAGGTCGCCGAAGATGCGCGCGCCGCCGACGCAGGTTTCCACGCAGGCCGGCAGCAGGCCTTCGTCGACGCGGTGCGCGCAGAATGTGCATTTGTCGGCCTTGCCCGTTTCGTGGTTGATGAAGCGCGCGTCGTACGGGCAGGCTTGCACGCAGTAGGCGCAGCCCACGCAGCGGTCGCCATCGACAACGACAACGCCATCCTTGCGCTGGAAGGTGGCGCCCACGGGACAGACGGGAATGCAGGGGGGATTGGCGCAGTGGTTGCACAGGCGCGGCAGCATGTAGGTGCCGCAGCGGTTCTCTTCCTTGACTTCATAGGTCGAGACGACGGTGCGGAAGCTGTTTTCCGGTACGGCGTTTTCCATGATGCAGGAGACCGTGCACGCCTGGCAGCCGATGCACTTCTGCACATCGACCACCATCGCCCAGCGCTGCCCGCCCTCGCCCTTCGTTGCAGCCTTGCCGGGCAGCGGCGCGATGGCCGCCCCGATGGTAACGGCTGGCAAGGCGCGCAAAAAACTGCGGCGCGATTCAATCATGACACTCTCCTTGACTATGGGCGGCAAGCCCTTGTTGACTTGCTGCCATGATAGAAAAGAAGTTGCCGTACGGATATTGGGGTGATAGTGCGGGGACCTAGATGATCATGCCAATTGACAGGATCGACAATGCGGAGTAGGTCGGATTCCCCATGACCGCTTGCATTGGTAGGTCGGGTTAGCCGGCACGGCGTAACCCGACATGAAGCGTCGCGCGGACATGTCAGTCCACGCAGTGACCGTTACAGCTCGTCGAGCGAATACAGCCGGCGGTGCTCGCGGATCGCGTAGCGGTCCGTCATGCCGGCGATATAGTCGGCGATCTTGCGTGCCTGCTTGGTCACATCATCGCCATTGACCTGATAGTCGGGCGGCAGCAGGGCCGGTTCGGCCATGAAGCTGTCGTACAGTTCGCGCACGATGCGGCTCGCCTTTACCCGCATGCGGTTGACCTGGTAGTGGCGGTACAGGTTTGCTCTTAAAAAGCGTTTCAGGTCCGTCGCGTCACGGCGCATGGCGTCCGAAAAACGGATCAGCGGGGCACTGGCACGCACTTCGTTCACATCGCGCGGCGCCGCGTCGAGGATCAGGGCATTCGACGTGACGATCAGATCGTCGGCCAGGGCCGTGATCAATCGGCGCAGGGTTTCATAGATGGCGCGCCGGCCCGACAGGCCTGGAAACGCCTGCTGCACCTCGCGCCACAGGCGGCCAAAGAATTCCACCTCTTCCAGCTGGGCGATGGTGATCAGGCCCGAACGCAGGCCGTCGTCGATATCGTGGCTGTTGTAGGCGATTTCATCAGCCAGATTGGTCAGCTGCGCTTCCAGGGTCGGTTGCGTGCGGTCGATGAAGCGCTGGGCCACGGGCCCCAGTTCGCGCGCATGCGCCAGCGAGCAGTGTTTCAATATGCCTTCGCGCGTCTCGAACATCAGGTTCAAGCCATCGAAGGCGCCGTAGTGCTCTTCCAGCGTGTCCACCACGCGCAGGCTTTGCAGGTTGTGCTCGAAGCCGCCGTGCGCCTGCATGCACTCATTGAGCACGTCCTGGCCCACGTGGCCGAATGGCGTATGGCCCAGGTCATGCGCCAGCGCGATGGCTTCCACCAGATCTTCATTCAGGCGCAGGTTGCGCGCGATGGAGCGACCCACTTGCGCCACTTCCAGGCTGTGCGTCAGGCGCGTGCGGAACAGGTCTCCCTCGTGATTGAGGAACACCTGCGTCTTGTATTCGAGGCGGCGGAAGGCCGAGGAATGGATGATGCGGTCGCGATCGCGCTGGAACTGGCTGCGCGAGGCGTGCGGCGCCTCGGCAAAGCGACGTCCCTGTCCCTGTGCCGAATGGGCCGCGTAGGGAGCCAGGAAGTCTTCGGGCAGCATCTTATTGCACTCCGGCGGCCAGGGTGGCCAGCACCAGTTCGTGCGGCGCCGACGTGATGCACGGGCTGCCCAGCGGTTTCAACAGGATGAACTTGATGGCGCCGCCCTCGTTCTTCTTGTCCACTTCCATCAATTCCAGCCAGCGCGCGACACCGAGGTCCGGCGCCTTGACGGGCAAGCCGGCGGCGGCGACGAGTTTACGCAAGCGCTCCACGGCCACCTGGTCGATATACCCCATGCGGCAGGACAGGTCGGCCGCCATCACCATGCCGCAGCCGACGGCTTCGCCGTGCAGCCAGTGGCCGTAGCCCAGGCCAGCTTCAATGGCGTGGCCAAAGGTGTGGCCGAAATTCAGGATGGCGCGCAAGCCGCCTTCGCGCTCGTCCTGGCGTACCACGTCGGCCTTGATTTCGCACGAGCGGGCGATGGCGTAAGCCAGGGCGCCCTTGTCGCGCGCCATCAGCTTGGCCATGTTCGCCTCGATCCAGTCAAAGAAGGCGGCATCGATGATGGCGCCATGCTTGATCACTTCGGCCAGGCCGGCCGACAGCTCGCGCGCCGGCAGGGTTTCCAGGGTCGAGGTGTCGGCGATCACGGCGCGCGGCTGATAAAACGCGCCGATCATGTTCTTGCCCAGCGGGTGGTTGATGCCCGTCTTGCCGCCGACGGAGGAATCGACCTGCGCCAGCAAGGTGGTGGGCACCTGCACGAAGCCGATGCCGCGCATGTAACTGGCCGCCGCATAGCCGGTCAGGTCGCCGATCACGCCGCCGCCCAGCGCCACCAGGGTAGTCTTGCGGTCGCATTTATTGGCCAGCAGCGCGTCGAAGATCTGCATCAGGCTGGCCCAGTTTTTATATTCTTCGCCGTCCGGCAGGACGATGCAGATTACTTCGCGGCCATCGCTGGCCAGTGCTGCCTGCAGGCGGCCCAGGTACAGCGGCGCGACGGTGGTATTGGTGACGATGGCCACCTTGTGGCCGCTGATATGGCGCAGCAGCGCATCGGCGTCGGCCAGCAGGCCGGGACCGATGGCGATCGGATAACTGCGTTCGTCGAGGTCTACGCTCAACAACATTTTGGATTGCTCGTTCATCGAAGGCTCTGCATGAATGACGCAGTTGGGCGAAGCCTCGCATTCGAGGCTGGCCAGCTGCATCAGGATGGTCTGAACCATCGATTGTACGTTAGGACGGCCTGTGTCGATGACAATGTCGGCCACTTCCATGTAATAGGGCTCGCGCTGCGACGTCAATTCTTCCAGCTTGCGGCGCGGGTCGGCCGTCTGCAGCAGCGGACGATTCTTGTCATGGCTGGTGCGTGCCAGGATGTTGCTGACGCTGGCGCGCAGATACACGACCGTACCCCGTTCCTTCAGGTAGGCGCGGCTGTCGGCATTGAGGATGGCGCCGCCGCCGGTGGCCATGACGATGCCTTCCTGGGCGCTCAAGTCGCGAATGACCTCAGCTTCGCGCCGGCGAAAGCTGGCCTCGCCCTCGATTTCAAAGATCCACGGGATGGTCGCTCCCGTGCGCGCCTCGATTTCGTGGTCGGAATCGACAAAGCGCAAGCCCAGCTTGCGGGCCAGGATGCGCCCGATGGTGGTTTTGCCTGCGCCCATGAGGCCTACTAAAAACAGATTTTGCATGTGCTGCGACAGTTATTTTGAATCACTACAAACATTCGCCTGCCCGTACGGACTATACATGCCCGGTGGAGACACATCCAGGCGGTTAAAGTCCGAGAACAGTCCCGGAAGCAAAGTGTAACCGACATAAGTTGCCTCCGTCCCGGAACTGTTGCCACGAATCGTCAATTCGACGTTCAGCCAGTTGGCCCTGTCGCGCGGATAAGTCAAGGTAACGGTGGTGGTGCCGCTACTGTCCGTTTTGCCTCCAGTGGACAGATTGAGCGGGATGCCGGGATCGAGGAAGCCGTTCTTATTCTCATCTTCGTTCGCGTCGAGCATGCCATTGCGATTCTGATCCTCATTCTTGCATGTCACGCTCGGCACCCGAACCCAGCTTAATGCCGCAGTGGAAAACTGCAGATAACCCTTGTAATACTCCTTGGGCCAGGCCGCGGCCGTGATGATCACGTCAGGGACCGGATTGCCCGCAGCGTCCGTCACAAACACGGTATAGGTCTTGCGATAGGTGCTGCTGTCCGTGCCATCGAGCACATTTCCACTGCCGGCGCTGATGAACAGCGATTTCTTCGTCACCGTCAACTTGGCCGTGACGCTGCTGGTCGATACGCCCTGCAATCGCGCCTGGACGACCACGCCGTCGACGCCGGTACTGGCCTGGCCGGCGATATAGCTGACCGTGGCCATGCCGTCGCTATCAGTCATGACCACCGACGGCGAGCTCAAGGAACCACCACTGGCATCGCTCTGGATGGTGAAGCCGACCTGGGCATTCTTGACGAGATTGTTTTCCGCCGTGCCATCGCGCACGATGGCGCGCAGGGAGCTGCGTTGGGAAGTGCTGCCTGCCGTATTGGCACCGATCACCGCAGGGTCGGCCTGCAAAGTGATGCTTGCCTGCGGCGTGAGCGGAGCGACGAATTCCACGTCAGCCTGGACCGACACGCCCGTGCTCTCGTTCCTGGCGGTCAGCGAGGTGCGGCCCGCGCCGGCAGCCTGCACGTAGGCAACGGCATTACCGCCAACGAGCGCCAGCGGCGCCAGCAACGGCGTGGCGCAGCCTGCATCCTGGTAAATCGCGCCGCGCGACGTGCTGAAACGGACATTGCCCGTTTGCGGTGTGCCGGCCACATCGCTATGCACGCTGATGGCGTAGCAGGTTTGCGTTGCCAGCGTTGTCAGCGCGACATTCGCACCGGAGACGGCGTTGATCGTGAAATTGGCTGCATTGATCGCCACGGGCATGACCAGGCTGTCGCCCTGGGCCTTGATGGTGATCGTATCGCTGGTGCCAGACTGGGCGTTGTAGCTCAATACCAGCTGTCCGTTATTGTCCGTCAATGCCGGGCTGGCACCGCCACCCTTCACCGTCAGCGGATTGACCTGCGCGCTGAAAGCCACCGGCTTGCCCACCAGCGCATTGCCGCTGGAATCGACCAGCTTGACCACCATGTCGGTGCTCGTTTTCAGGTTAATCGACGAAAAGGCATTGACGGCCAGTTTCGTGCCGCTGACGCTGATATCGGTACTGGCCGTTTGCGCACCGGCACTGGCGCTGACCTTGATCGTGCGCAGGCTGGCATCGCCCCCCGTATTCAGGCTGACCGTAGCCTGCCCTTGCGCATTGGTGCTGACCACCGTCGCGCCCAGCGCACCCGAATCGGCACTGAACGTCACGCTGGCATTGGGCACGATGGCATTGTTGGCATCTTTGACAAAAGCGATGACATTGACTGCGGTACCGCCCGACGATGCCAGGGTGCCGCCAGAGGAAGTCAGCAGCAAGGTAGCAATACCGGACGTGACTGGCACCACCTTGACCACGACCGGCGTGGACGTGATGCCGCCGCTGCTGGCCTGGATCGTGATGTCGCGCAAGGTCGCGTCCCCCTTCACGCTGAGCTTTTCAACCACGGTGCCGTTGGCATCCGTGACGCGCGTGGTATTGCTGATCGTACCCGAACTGGCAGTGAAGGCGACCGTCTGGCCGCTCAAGGCATTATTACTTGCATTTTTGACAATTGCCGTCAGCGTGACTTCGGTGCCATCGGCGCCTGAGGCAACAATGGTCGTGGCGCTGGCCACGAGCGAGATGCTGGCAACGCCGTTGTTTGCACCGCCGGGCGTACCCAGGGTCGGATCACCGCCACCGCCACCACACGCGGCCAGTACAGTGCTCAAGACCAGCAGAGCCAGCCAATTCAATGCCCTACTCCAAGAAGTATTGCCTAAAGAAAAATTCCGCATAGTCGCCATCAGTCCGCTTTCGTTTGCATTGTTACTTAAACGTAAAGATGTGACATTAACGTGTTGCTGGCCGATCTGCCACTATTTTCGGCGTAATAAACACCATCAGTTCCGTTTTTTCTTGACTGCGGCCCGTGCTGCGGAAAAAAACACCGAGCACGGGGATGTCGCCCAGCAGCGGCACCTTGCTGTCCGTACCCCGTTCGGATTGCTGATAAATGCCGCCCAGCACCACCGTGCCGCCGTCTTCCACCATCACTTGCGTACGCACATGCTTGGTGTCGATGGCGAAGCCGGAACGCGTTTCCTGGCCCACGCTATCCTTGTTGACGTCCACTTCCAGCACCACGTTGCCGTCCGGCGTGATCTGCGGCGTCACTTCCAGGCGCAGATTCGCCTTGCGGAACGTGATCGAGGTGGCGCCGCTGCTGGTGGCCACCTGATACGGCAATTCGATGCCCTGCTCGATCAGCGCCAGCACCTTGTCGGCCGTCACCACGCGCGGGCTGGAAATGATCTTGCCCTTGCCATCGGCTTCCAATGCGGACAATTCCAGGTTCAGGAAGCGGTTGGCGGCCGCCGAAAACAGGCTCAGGGCGAAGCTGGCCGGTTGCAAGCCATTGATGCTGGCGGCCGGCAAGTTGACAAATTGCGTGTTCGGCACGAAGGCGCCGCTGCCTGCCACCGTTTGCCCCGTCGCCTCGCCCACGCCCTGATACGTGCCGCCGATGGCCGCGCGGCGCCCGCTACCCAGCGAAAAACCGGGCAACTGGCCCGCTGCCAGCCGTTGATCCGTAAAACCCAGGCGCGCGCCCAGGTTGCGGCTGAAACTGTCGTTCGCCTCGACGATGCGCGCCTCGATCATTACTTGCCGCGTTGGAATATCCGTCTTGGCGATCAACTGACGGATCTGCTCCAGGCGCGCCGGCACGTCGGTGACGAACAGCTGATTCGTGCGCGGCTCGATCAGCACGCTGCCACGGCGCGACAGCAAGCGGCTGCGCCCCTCGCCCGCATCGAGGCCGAACACGCTGCGGAACGCTTCGGCCTTCTGGTAGTTGAGCTGGAAGATGGCTGATTGCAAGGGTTCGAGTTCGGCGATCTGGGCGCGCGCTTCGAGCTCCAGTTTTTCGCGCGCCAGCATTTCCTCGCGCGGCGCGATCCACAGCACGTTGCCATTGCGCCGCATGTCCAGCCCCTTCGCCTGCAGCAGCACGTCGAGCGCCTGGTCCCACGGCAAGTTGCGCAGGCGCAGCGTCAGGTTGCCCGTCACGCTGTCGCTGGCGATGATGTTTTGCCCCGATGCGTCGGCCAGGATGTGCAGGGCCGCGCGCACGCCCACGTTCTGGAAATCGACGGAGATTTTTTCGCCCGCATACAGGCGCGGCGCCGTCACCTGCACCACCGCCTCGTCCCCGGCCAGGGCGGCGCCATGCAGCAATAGCCAACACATCGAACACATCCACATAGACGGCTTCATGGCGTGGCCTCCGGCACACTGGCTCTGGCGTCACCCGGCTGTTGCAGGGACAGGCTGCCATGCCGTTCGCGCCACCCGCCGCCCGCGTCCGGCAGCAACTCTTTGTACTGCAGCGCCTGTTCGCTGATCTGCGTGACCCGGCCGTGGTCTGGCCCCAGATACTGGCCCACCGCCACCCGGTACACGCGCGGGCCCGCCAGCAGCAGCGCGCTCAGGCGTCCTTCCTGTTGCACGCTACCCACCATGCTGATGGCCGGCAAGGCGACGCTTTCCAGCGGCTCGCGCACACGGCGCGGGTCGGGTCCGGCCACGCTGCCATGCTGACCCGGCGCACTTGCCGCCGGCAAGGCGCCAAAAGGGTCGGCCAGGGCGGCGGCCGCGTACGGCGGCGGCGCGACAGCGGCAAGCGGGCGCCATGCCGCTGCGGGTGCGGCCGCCTGGGGCGCCAAAGCCGCTTGCGCCGCCCGTTCTCCCGCGTCGGGCAAGCGATACGCCTGCAGCACGGCATCGAGGGTCAGCAAGCGATCCTTGCCCAGGGTCAAGGCCAGCTGATGCACCGTGACGATGCGCGGCAGGCGCGCCAGGTCCCCCAGCAACGCGCCCATGGCGTGATAGCCGCCGCGCAACTGGATGGCAATCGGCAAAGCGACATACGGCGTTTGCGGCCGGGCCGCGCCCGGCTTGAACAGCGAAAATTGCAGGCCGCGCGACTGGCCTGCGGCGTCAATGTCCGTCAACAGCACCGCCATCGCCTGCTGGTCGGGCAATTGCTGTTCCAGCTGGGCCAGCTCGGCGCCAGCCTGGCGCCGCTGCGCACGCCACTGCGGCAACTGGCTCGCCCTGGCCTGCGCCGCCAGATACCCGGCGCGCAAGCGGCCCTCCTCGCCTTGCGCCACCTGCACGGCGGCCATCAGTCCCTCCAGCCAGATGGCGTGCAGCAGCGCGGCTACCAGCGTACCGGCCAGGATGGCGCACGCGAGGCGCGCGGGTAGCGGCCACAGCGACGCGGTCTTCAAGCTCAGCATGATCAACCTCCACGACTAAGATTGCCCAGCGGGTGCCAACGCCAGCCGTATCGTCCATTCCACGGCTCCCTCTGACGCGCCGCGCACTTCAATCACTTCCGGCCGGGACCAGGGGGCGGCCTGCTCCAGCGCCAGCAGCAGTGCCGCGACCTTGTCCTGCGACGCAGCCTGCCCCTGCAGGCGCACCAGCGCCGTTTCCTGGCGCACACTGTGCAAGGCCACGCCGGCCGGCATCGCCTGGGCCAGCATGTCCAGCATGCGCACCCAGGCATGGCGTTGCGCTTGTAATTTGGCAATGGCCTGCTGGCGCAGCAGCAGCGCCGCCGTCTCGCCCTGCACCCGCTTGCCGGAGACGAGGACGGCATTCACCTGCTGCATGGCATGGCGCCAGCCCTCCTGGCGAAGCAGTCGCGCGTCGAGCTGGTGTTGCAGCCAGGCACCTGCCGCCAGGGCCAACAGCAATCCCAGCATCACCCCACCGGCCAGTTGCCACAACAGCAGCTGACTGCGCCGGCGCCGTGCCGCCTGCCGATGCGGCAACAGGTTGATGCCTGGCACTTGCGCCACGGCCGTCATCGCGCGTACCGGTGCATGGCCAGGCCCCAGGCCAGCTGATAACTGAGGCCGCCGTCCGGCAAGGCTTGCCAGCCACCCTGCGCGAGTGCCGCCTGCAGGGCCAGCGCCTCGCTATCCATGACGATGGGCGTCAAGCCGGCCGCCATGGCCGCATCGAGGCGGCGCTGCACGCTGGCGCGCCGCGCCGCCACCAGCAGCACGTCGATCTCCGTGTCCGTCTGGCCCGCAAGCGGCGGCGCGGGGCCAAGAATGAAAAAATCCAGGCTGGCGTCTTCCAGTGCAAACGGCATGTATTGGGCCGCCTCCAGCTCCACCAGGATTTCCAGCTGTTCCTCCGGCAAGCCGGCGGGCAGGCGTATCACATGCGTGATCAAGGCCGTGGCCGGCATGGCCAGCGCCACGCGGGTGCAGCCGCTGCCACTGTTGCGGCATGCCAGGCGCACGGCGCTGGCCAGGCCCTGCGGATCTTCGACATGACCTTCCAGCATCACTCCTGCCGCCAGCGCGGCGCTGCCGCAATGCCGGCACGACAATTTCCCTCGCCGGCGCCTCAACTCGACCACGCGCACGCCATCGTCCGCCATGTCGATGCCCAGCAAGCCGATGCCAAGAAAACTGCGGATGGACATGTTTTTCATAGAGAAACGTCAGCGTGGGAGGGGTTGCTGCCTTCGGCAAGCCTAGTCCTGGCAGCGCGCGCTTGTAAACGGATTTCACGCTGGTGTCTGCGGCGCGCGGCGTCTATCTGGCCTGGCCGTGATCTGGCGCAGAAAAACTGTTACCAAATCCTGGTTGCCAGCGGGCCAATACACGCTTATATAGAGTATCGACAAGTTTCAACACTCCCCCGGCAAGCGCCACGGCGCGCTACCACCCCGGCAAGCTCGCTTATAATTGGCCGGCATAATTAACCGAAAGACATACGACGCATGACATCTTCAAACTCCGCTGGCTCCGCTGGCTCGAAGCCGCCCACCAAGGGCAGCAAACCCAAACGTTTCCTGCTGATGGCCCTGGTATCGCTGCTGGGCCTGGGCATCGTCGGCGTCTTGCTGGTGGTCTTTGGCCTGGCCATGGCCTATCCGAACCTGCCGGCGCTCGATACCTTGACCGATTACAAGCCAAAGATGCCGCTGCGCGTGTTCACGTCCGACAGTGTGCTGATCGGCGAGTTCGGCGAAGAGCGACGCAACATGGTGCACATCAAGGATATTCCCGATGTCATGAAGAAAGCCGTGCTGGCCATCGAAGATGACCGTTTCTATGAACATGGCGGCGTCGACTATCTGGGCATCACGCGTGCTGCCCTGCACAACCTGACGGGCGGCGCCAAGCAAGGCGCATCGACCATCACGCAACAGGTGGCGCGCAATTTCTTTCTGTCCAGCGAACAGACCTTGAAACGCAAGGCCTATGAAGTCTTGCTGGCATGGAAAATCGAGAAAAACCTCAGCAAGGACCAGATCCTCGAAGTGTATATGAACCAGATTTATCTGGGTCAGCGCGCCTACGGCTTCGCCTCGGCAGCGCAAATCTATTTCGGCAAGAATATCCAGGACCTGACCGTGGCCGAAGCGGCCATGCTGGCAGGCTTGCCGAAGGCGCCGTCGGCCTACAACCCCGTCGTCAATCCGAAACGCGCGCGCATGCGCCAGCAATACATTCTGCAGCGCATGGCGCAGCTGGGCTACATCACCCCGGCGCAGTTCGAAGAAGCGAAAAATGAAGAGCTGAAAGTAAAGACCGACAGCAGCGCCTTCGGCGTGCACGCGGAATACGTGTCGGAAATGGCGCGCCAGCTGGTCTACGAACAATTCAAGGAAGACACCTATACGCGCGGCCTGAACGTCTACACCACCATCACCAAGGCCGACCAGGACGCCGCCTATATCGCCTTGCGCAAGGGCGTGATGGATTACGAGAAACGCCACGGCTACCGCGGCCCGGAAGCCTACATCGAGATTCCGAAAACCAAGGCCGAAGCGGACGACGCCATCGAGACGGAGCTGGCCGACCACCCGGACAGCGACGACATCATCGCCGCCATGGTGCTGCAGGCATCGCCCAAATCGTTGCAGGCAGTCACGTCGGCCGGCGAGGAAATCACCATTACCGGCCCCGGCCTGACCTTCGGCGCGGCCTGGCTGTCGGAAAAAGCGGCGCCGAACCGCCGCATCAAGCGCGGCGCCGTGATCCGCGTCATGCAAGAAGGCAACGCCTGGGTCCTGACGCAGATGCCGGAAGTGCAATCGGCGTTCGTGTCGGCCAGCACCACGGACGGCGCCATTCGCGCCATGGTGGGCGGCTTCGATTACAACCGCAACAAGTTCAACCACGTCACCCAGGCGTGGCGCCAGCCCGGTTCCGCCTTCAAGCCCTTCATCTATTCCGCTTCGCTGGAACGGGGCCTGTCGCCGGCCACCATCATCAACGATGCGCCGATCTCGTTCGACGCGGGCCAGACGGGCGGCCAGGCGTGGGAACCGAAAAACTACGACAGCAAATACGATGGCCCGATGACCATGCGCAAGGGCTTGATGAAATCGAAGAACATGATTTCCATCCGCATCCTGCACAAGATCGGCGCCAAGTATGGCCAGGAATACGCGACGCGTTTCGGCTTTGATGCGGACAAGAACCCGCCGTACCTGACCCTGGCCCTGGGCGCCGGTAACGTGACACCGCTGCAGATGGCGGGCGCCTACGCCGTCTTCGCCAACGGCGGCTACAAGATCAACCCGTACCTGATCGCCAAGGTGACCGATAGCGATGGCAATATCCTGTCGCAAGCCAAGCCGGACCTGGCGGGCGAGGAAGCCAACCGCGTCATCGACGAGCGCAATGCCTTCATGATGAACAGCATGCTCAACGACGTCGTGCGCTTCGGCACGGCGAACAAGGCCATGGCCTTGAAGCGCCCTGACCTGGCCGGCAAGACAGGCACCACCAACGATTCCATCGACGCCTGGTTCGCCGGTTACCAGGCCAAGCTGGTGGGCATCGCCTGGATCGGCTACGACCAGCCGCGCAACCTGGGCAACCGGGAAACGGGCGGCGGCCTGGCCTTGCCAATCTGGATCAACTACATGGCGAAGGCATTGAAAAGCATTCCCGTCGAGGAACGCGCCGTGCCGGAAGGCCTGATACGCGTGGGCGACGAGTATTACTATGCGGAAAATCCGCCGGGCACGGGCGTAGGCAGCCTGGAAGGCGCGGCGCGCGGCACGCCGGAGGAAGAAAAAGCGAAAGAAGCCGTGAAGAACGAGTTGTTCTGACGGCAGCGCATGGAGTAGGTCGGGTTAGGCCGCAGGCCGTAACCCGACACCACGCCGGCGCCAGATGTTGTCGGATTACGCAAGCAAAAAGGGCAGCCCATGCAGGCTGCCCTTTTTTTATTGCGTGCGGCTAAAACAATTACTTCAGCACGACGGGCGCGCCCGCCTGCTCGCTGGCCATGCTGGACAAGGCGGCAAACAGTTCCGAGCCGTCGCGCGTGTTGATCCATTCATCGCCCACGCGCTTGTAATGAAAACCGCCGGAACGGGCGGCCACCCACATTTCGCGCATGGGGGCCTGGCTGTTGACGATGATTTTTGTGCCGTTGTCGATGAATTCGATTTCCAGCACATTGCCGCTGCGGCTGCATTCGACGTCGAGCACGTCTTCATCGTTCAGCCGGTCCAGCGCCGTGGCGATCTGGGTCAGGGTGGCTTCGGCCAGGGCCAGGAATTCCGATTCGCTCATGCTACACTCCAAAGATCTTAATCAAACCGTGATTCTAATCGTGAAGTCATCCTCAGCGTTTTATATCGGCACCGCCATTGTGGTTTCCAGCGTCCTGGCCGGCTGTGGCCAGCCCGGCCCCCTGTACCTGCCCAAGCCGCCAGCGGCCAAAGGTGCGCCAGCCAAGGGCCCGGTCGAACCGGCCCCCGTGCCACCGCCACCGGTCATCGTGCCCGTTACCTAAACGGAACGCACCGGGGCGGCAACCTTGGCCGCCCTGGCGCTTTTGACGCGCTTGCCCCAGGCAAAATACACGCGGAATAACAGCAATAGCGCGACGATACAGCCAAACAGGATCGGTTGCGCGAAATTATGCTTGCCCGCCTTCATCCACCAGAAATGCAGGATGCCCAGCGGCGCGATGATGTAGATCAGCCGGTGCAGCCACTGCCAGCGCTTGCCACCAAGGCGCTTGACCATGCTGTTCGTGCTCGTCACGGCCAGCGGAATGAGCAAGACGAAGGCGATGAAACCCACCGTGATGAACGGCCGCTTGAGCACATCCTTCCACATTTCCTGCACATCAAAAAAGTGATCGAACCATAAAAAAGTGGTGAAGTGCAGCGCCGCGTAGAAAAACGCGAACAGGCCCAGCATGCGGCGCAGCTTGATCAGCCAGTTCCATTGCGTGAAGCGCCGCAAGGGCGTCACCGCCAGGCTGATGCAGATAAAATATAGGGTCCAGTCGCCCGTGCCGCGCGTGATGAATTCCAGCGGCTCCACCAGTTGCCCCGTGTACGTCAGCCAGACCATGCGGGCAAACGGCAGCAGCGCCAGCAGAAAAACCAGGCTTTTGAATAGCGACAATTGTCTCGGCGTGGGGTTGAGGGCCATGGTCGTTCCTTAAAAAAACTTCTTCAGATCCATGCCCGCGTACAAGGAAGCGACATCGTTGTAGCCATTGAACATCAGGGTCTTGCGCTTGCGCGTGAGAAAGCCGTCTTCGCCGATGCGCCGCTCGGACGCTTGCGACCAGCGCGGATGATCGACGTTCGGGTTCACGTTCGAGTAAAAACCGTATTCCGACGGCGCCGACAGGTTCCACGACGTGCGCGGCTGTTCCTTGACGAAACGGATCTTGACGATGGATTTGGCTGACTTGAAACCATATTTCCACGGCAACACCATGCGCACGGGCGCGCCATTCTGGTTCGGCAAGGTTTCGCCATACATGCCCAGGGTCAGCAGCGCCAGCGGATGGTTCGCTTCATCGATGCGCAAGCCTTCCGTATACGGCCACTGCAGCACGCGGCTACCCACGCCCGGCATCTGCTTCTTGTCGGCCAGGGTGATGAATTCCACGTACTTGGCATTGCCCGTCGGCTCGACCTTCTTGATGATTTCCGAGAAGGAATAGCCGACCCACGGGATGACCATCGACCAGCCTTCCACACAGCGCAGCCGGTAGACGCGCTCTTCCAGCGGCGCCAGTTTTAACAGCGCATCGAGATCGAGGGTCATGGGCTTCTTGACCTCGCCTTCGATGCTGACCGTCCACGGCCGCGTGCGCAAGGTGCCCGCGTTTTGCGCCGGGTCGCTCTTGTCCGTACCGAATTCGTAGAAATTGTTGTAGCTGGTGGCGTCTTTATAGGCCGTCTGCTTTTCCAGCGCCGAATAGGCGGGATTCAATTTGGCAGCCAGCTTGGGATTGGTGCCTTGCGCGAACGCTTCGCGGCTGGCCATTTCCAGCAGGGCCGCGCTGGACACGGAGCCCAGTGCCACTTGCTTGATGAAGCTGCGGCGCGATTCAAACACGGCGCGCGGCGTGATTTCGGAAGAATACGGCAATTCAATGCCGTTGGGACTGCGCTTGATCAACATGGCGGCTCCGGAAAAAGGTGATAGGATATACCTTACACCAGTTTTTCCGGGCCGTTCATGACGCTTCTGTCATGCAAAAATCAATTACAACTTGCCGTAGGAATGCAGGCCTGAAAGGAACATATTCACGCCCAGGAAGGCAAACGTCGTCACCAGCAAGCCCACCAGCGCCCACCAGGCGGCGACGCGGCCGCGCAAGCCCGTCATCAATCGCATGTGCAGCCAGGCTGCATAGTTGAGCCAGACGATCAGCGCCCACGTTTCTTTTGGATCCCACGACCAGTAGCCGCCCCACGCTTCGGCCGCCCACAGGGCGCCCAGGATGGTCGCTACCGTGAAGAAAGCAAAGCCCACGGAAATGGCCTTGTACATGACGTCGTCGAGCACTTCCAGCGACGGCAGACGGTCGACCAGGTAGCCGCTCGACTTGAGCAGGTAGGCCGCGGCCACCATGGCCGACAGGGCGAACGTGCCGTAGCCGATGAAGTTGGCCGGCACGTGGATCTTCATCCACCAGCTTTGCAGGGCCGGCACCAGCGGCTGGATTTCGGCCGCGTCGCGCGTGACCGTGTACCACATCAGGAACACCACGGCTGCCGAAATGACCAGCATGACGAAGGCGCCCAGCTGGCGCGTCGCATAATGCTGCTCGTAATACAGGTAGAACATGGCCGTGATCAAGGAAAACAGGATGAACACTTCATACAGGTTCGAGACGGGAATATGGCCCACGTCGGCACCGATCAGGTAAGACTCGTACCAGCGCACCAGCATGCCCGTCAGCCCCAGCACCACGCCGGCCCAGCACAGCAGGGAGCCGACGGACGAGCCGAATTCCGAGCGCGCCACCAGGCCGATCCAGTAGAACAGGGTCGACAGCACGAAAAGCGTGCCCATCCACAGAATGGCGGACTGGCTCGACAAGATGTATTTGAGGAAGAATTTCTGGTTCGCCATCTCCAGATGGCCCGCGTACAGCTCGATGGCGAACAGCGACAGCACGGCCGCCACGGGGATCAGCCAGCGCACGGGCTTCCAGTACCAGCCCAGCCACGCAAACGTGGGCGCCGCAGCCAGCAGGATGGCCTTTTCATAGATATCCATGAAGGCGCCAAAGCGCATCAGGCCGAACAGGGAGGCGGCCAGCAAGCCGGCGCCATACAGCCAATCGATCAGGCTCAGGCGCTTGAAAAATCCTGGTTCCTGCGTATATATTTGCTTGTTTGCCAATTCCATCATTTTCTCCATTCCCGGAGACGCGCAAGCGTCCCGAAACTCAGCCAATCCAACTCAGCGCAGCTTACGCCGATTGCGGCAGCTTTGCCTTCAAAGTCTCAAATTCTTTTTCAAAATCCAGCGTCTTGCGTTGCGTGCTCATGGCCATCAGCGCTTCGCTGCCGCCTTCGCCATCCTTGATCCACACCCACAGGCGGCGCTCGCGGATATAAAACATGGAAAACACGCCGATCACGAGGAACAGGCAACCGAGGTACACCACGCTCTTGCCCGGCGAACGCGTCACCTGCAGCACGGACGCCTTGATCTCCGTGAACTCGTCGAGCTGCAGATACACGGGCGCGCCATAGAAGAAGCTGTCGGACAGCGCATTCGTGGCCAGCTGCAGGAAGCGGCCGTGCTTGTCATCGGCCTCGATGGCTTTCAAGCCATCCTGGGCGCGCGCCGCCTGCCACAAGTCCCACAGGCTGCCATTCAGGATTTTCATGAAGATATCGGCCGCTTTTTCTTGCTCGGCCGCAGGCACTTTCTCCAGGAAACGTGAAATGGCGAGGAAACCACCCTCTTGCCCATTGCCGGCAAAGATGCCCAGGCTTTTCGCCGCCGATTCCTGCAACTGGCCGCGCAGGGCTTCCGCGTTCGCCTGCGGCATGGCGCGCGCCGCATAGCGCGCGGCAGCTTGCTGGCGCAGCGCCGGATCTTGCAGCGCGGCACGCAAACGCATCCATTCCGTCACGCTGTAATTGTCATCGACGGGAATGCGCAGATAGCTGAACGGGTCGCTGGGGTTGACGCGCATGCCGGCCAGGAACACCGTCGTGCCATCCACGGTGACAGGCTGCATGTAATTCTGGTACTCGCGCGCCTGGCCCGTCTTGTCGCGCAATTTGTATTGCACCGAGGGACCCACATTCTTGAGATCCTTGTTGTTCGCATTTTTCGCGGCCGAACCGAGGCGCTTGTCCAGGCCGACGGCAAATTTATCGTTGAAACTTTCCGCCTTGCTGACGGCGCGCACATCCTGGCCGGCGCTGAGGTTTTCCACGTTGAAGGGACGGAAACCCGACCATTCCACCGTGTAGGAATTGCCATCGCTGCGCTCGAGCGGCGTACTGCCGCCTACTTCGCCGCCGATATCGAAGCGTTTCGTCGTCTTGCCCGTCATGGGAAAACCCGTCAACTTGAGCTTGCTGCCGCCATCCTCAAAGCTGGACTGGTACAGGGCCAGGCCCTTGTACAACAGCGGCTGGTTGACTTTGATGGTGGCAGGAAAACTTTCTCCCGTGACATGGTCGGTGATGACGACATCGCTGGCAAACAGCTTCGGCATGCCGGTGCTGTAGAAATCGATGTGGAATTTTTTCAGCAGGATGGTGATCGGCAGATCCTGGATCAGCACGCCATCGGCCTGGGGAATGATGGCCGTGTTGCTCGACGAGCCTTCCGGGATCATGGTGTTGCCACGGAAAGTAGGATTTGACAGACTCAAACGGTGCTGGGCGGGAATGTCGGCAATCACGCCGCTGCCGGAAAATGGCGTCTTGCCAAAAAACCATTGCTGTACGCGGATCGGCATTTCCGAGTCGAGCAAGCCGCCCACGCAGATGATGACGATGGCGCCGTGGGCAAAGATATAGCCCCATTTATTGGCCGCGCCGCGCTTGGCCGCCACCAGGGTGGCGTTGTCCTTCTCGACCACCTTGGCCGCATAGCCGCTGTCTTTCAGGCGCATCACCATCTGCTGTGCCAGCACGGCGCGCGGCAGCGGCACCTGCCATTCCATCTTGTGATGGAAATTGCGCAACGATTGCTCGCGCACATTGTCGCGCCAGCTGCGCATATCCTTGAGCATCTTCGGCGCATTGCGCACGATGCACAGCGAGGTCGAGGCGACGAGGAAGCCCATGATCACCAGGAACCACCAGGCCGAATACACGGAATACAGGCTCAGCTTGTCGAAGACGGCGAACCAGAACGGACCGAACTGGTTCACATAATTGGGCATGGGCTCGTTCTGCTTGAGCACGGTGCCGATGATGGAGGCGACGGCGATCAGTGTCAGCAGGCTGATGGCAAAGCGCATCGACGAGACCAGCTCGACGAATTCAGCCAGGCTGCGGCGTTGGGTCTTTAACTCGATTCCGGTCGTGCCTGTGCTCATACGTGGATACTCATACGGGATATGCAATCTTCAAGAAAATGTGGCATGGAGCAGATAGTTTCTCCACGCAAGGCGGCAGCATACTCCAGTTTTGGCCCCTGCCATAAAAAAGGGCAGCCTGTTGAGACGGCCGCCCTGGTTCATGCGCGATGGTACGCCAGGCAATCTCTTGCCACTATGAAAACTTACTTCAGGCCGGCGATGTAATCGGCCACGGCAGCAATCTCGTCATCCGACATGCGGGCGGCGATGGTGTGCATTTGCGCGCTGTTCTTGCGGGCATCAGCCTTGGTGCTGCGGAACATCGTCAGCTGGGCCACCGTGTAGTCCTGGTGCTGGCCGGCGATGCGCGGATACTGGACGGGCATGCCATTGCCCGTCGCGCCATGACAGCTGGCGCAGGCAGCAACTTGCTTGGAAGCAATGCCACCACGGTAGATTTTCTTGCCCAGGTCGATCGTATCCTTGTTTTTCGCGGCGCCCGGCTTGGACAGCTGCGCGCCCAGGTAGGCGGCGATATTCTTCTTGTCGGCGTCGCTGAGCATCTTCGCGTACGTCGTCATGACGGGCTGGTTGCGCTCCGGCGTGGTGAAATCGACCAGTTGCTTGTAGATATAGCTTTCGTGCTGGCCGGCCAGCTTCGGGTTGACCGTGATGGTCGAGTTGCCGGCCGCACCATGGCAGGACACGCAGGCAGGCAAGCCGCGCGCCGCATCGCCATCGGCGTACAGGGTAGCGCCCTTGGCGGCATCGGCCTTGACGGCCGGTTTCGGTGCTTCGACCGCAGAAGCAGTTGCCGATACAGCCAGCAAAGCGAGCAGCATGGATTTGATAAACGGTGAAAACGCACGATTCATTCAGGCACCCTGAGACAGTGAGAAATTAGTGGTGGACATTGCCGCGCTCCTGAGATTTTTGATTTATTTTCAGGGCCGCAAGCCGCATCGCTGCTACGCCGGCAACAATTAACAATCCCTTATTGTACAATAGCTTCTTGGCGTTATCGCTCCCTTATCGCTCCATTTTGTTGCTTTACTACTCCCATGTCAAAACTCTGGCAAGCCCGCTTCTTTACGACCGTCAACCAATTGCGTGACCTGCCCGATACCACGGTGCCGGAAATCGCTTTTGCCGGCCGCTCCAATGCCGGTAAATCGACCGCCATCAACATCTTGTGTAATCAGAAAGGCTTGGCGTTCGCCTCCAAGACACCTGGCCGTACCCAGCACATCAACTACTTCTCCATCGGCGGCGCCCATGTGGCGCAGCACCGCAAGGATGCGACCATCGTCGAAGAGATCGAATGCCTGCTGGTCGACTTGCCCGGCTATGGCTACGCGGAAGTTTCGGGCTCGGCCAAACTGCACTGGCAGCGCCTGCTGGGCGACTACGTGCAGCGCCGCGAGCAATTGGCGGGCCTGGTCCTGATCATGGATTCGCGCCGTCCGTTCACCGACCTGGACGTCCAGATGCTGGAATGGTTCGCCCCGACGGGTAAACCAATTCACTGCATCCTGACCAAAGTCGATAAGCTGAACCGCAATGAATCGGTGAATGCCTTGCGCCAGGCGAAAGCCAAGCTCGACAGCTATGTGGATGAAGACGGCATCGGCTTCCCGTTTACCGTGCAACTGTTCTCGGCCTTGAAACGAGTCGGCATCGACGAAGCCAATGACAAAATCATGGAACTGGCCGGCATCAGCGAAGATGGCGCGGCCCAGATGGTCGAACTGATCGACATGGAAGACGACGTCGAGCCGGAGTCGGACAAACCGGCTTGATCGAGATCAACGCTACGTAAAAAAAGGCTGCCCGTTCACACGGTGCAGCCTTTTTTATTGCGCTGAGCGTTTAACGCCGTCCCGGCCCTGGCCTCTTCTCGGAAAAGAATTCCTGGCGCAGGAAGGCAGTCAGCTCGGCCGTGTCTTCCACGCGGGCGCTGAGGTTGACGTTACGCCCCAGGCGCCGCGACTCCCAGACGAAGTCGCCCGGTTTTTCGGCACGGATCAACTGGATCATCTTCTTGATGATGGCCGATTCGATATCGGGTTCATTGCCCAGTTCCACTTTTTCCTGCTTCAGCCAATTGCGCTTGAAGTTGCCATTCCAGCCCTTGAACTTGACTTCGGCACTGAACGAAGTCTGGTTGACGATGGAAAACACGCCACCCGAATCCTCGCGGTCGCTGCCCGAATTGCGCCCCTGGGCACCGGCGATATTCGCCTTGGCCACGCGCATGGCACGGTCGTTCTCGCTTTCCTCGGCAGGCGGCGTGGGGTTCTGCGCCTCACGCTGCTTGCGGCGCTGCTCGATCATCGAACTCATGTCTTCGGCCGGCGGCGGCGGCAACGGCACTTTCGATACCAGCGGCGGCGTGAAGGTTTCCAGTTTTGGCTTGTCGCGCGGCACGTCCTTGCTCACCACGCGCTTGCTCGGCGCCGGTGGCGGTTTCACCTTGGCCACTTTCGTGTCCTTCGGCTTGGGCGTGGGTTTCGGCTGCGGCTTCGGTTGCGGCTTGTCCTTCAGGGGTGCGATGTAGACCATCGCGCTTTCCTTCTTCGGCGGCGGGATCTTTTCGATCTTGTCGCTGCGCAACAGGACATACGCCGCCAGCAGCACGTGCAGCAAGACGGACACGCCGAGCGCAACCTTGCGCGTGGTGCTGGTCCTGGACCCGTAGGCCGGCAGTGGCTGGATCACTTGCCCGCAGGTGGGGCAAACATCGGAATCGGCAGCCAACAAATGGGTCGTGTCATGCAAAATGAATCGTGCTTTCTGTGTAGCGAAGAAATAACATTACAGGCCAGCCATAGTGCCAGAGTCCCTTGCTTTTGGGAACACTTCCTCGGCCTTTCCAACCCGAAGCGTACAGGATAGCGACATTCCTTGCAGCGCCACCAGAGTACCCGAGCCGTCCCTTGATGGTTGTTACCGTATGTATCACTGCCCATACAAAACCGGCGCCCCATTCACGCAGGAATGGGGCGCCGGTCACGGGTCAACGGATCAAAGGGCAACGCAAGCGCTCAAGCCTTGTTGTCGAGTGCCACCAGTTGCTCGTCCGTCACCGGCCCCGTGCCGCTGTACTTATCCAGGAACAAATAGATGACGGGGGTGATGAACAGGGTAATCACTTGCGAAAACAGCAACCCGCCGACCACGGCCAGACCCAGCGGCTGGCGCAGCTCGGCGCCGGCGCCCAGGCCCAGGGCGATGGGCAAGGCACCCATCAGGGCCGCCGCCGATGTCATCATGATGGGGCGGAAACGCAGGATGCAGGCCTGGCGGATGGCTTCAGGCGGGCTCATGCCCTCATTGCGCTGCGCATGCAAGGCAAAGTCGATCATCATGATGGCGTTTTTCTTGACGATACCGATCAGCATCAAGATACCGATGATGGCGATCATCGTCAGGTCCATGCCGAACAGGCGCAAGGTCAACAGCGCCCCCACGGCCGCCGACGGCAAGCCAGCCAGGATGGTCAGCGGGTGGATATAGCTTTCATACAGCACGCCGAGCAGCACATAGATCACGGCCAGCGCGGCGATGATGAGGATGATCTGGCTGGACTGCGAATCCTGGAACACGGCCGCGTCGCCGCCGTAGCGCGTGATGATGGAGGCCGGCAAGCTCATGTCCTTGCCCATCACGTCGATCTTGCCCGTGGCGACACCCAGCGGCACGTCCGGCGCCAGGTTGAAGGCGATGGTCACGGCCTGCAACTGTCCCTGGTGATTCACGGACGTGGGTCCGATCGTGCGCTCCACGTAGGCAATACTCGACAGTTTCACCAGTTCGCCCGACTTGCTGCGCACGGACACGCGCGTGAGCGCATCGTCATACTGGCGATCCGCCGTGGCCGCTTCCAGGATCACGTAATAGCTCGCTGCCGACGAATAGATGGTCGACACTTGCCGCTCGCCAAAGGCGCTGTACAGGGCCGTGCGGATATCGGACATTTGCACGCCCAGCAGATTGGCCTTGTCGCGGTCGATCCGCAGGGACGCCTGCAAGCCCTTGATCTGTGAATCGCTGGTGACGTCGCGGAACGCGGGATCGGCGCGCATGCCAGCAATAAACTTTTCCGCCCAGTCATTCAAGGCATCGGGACTGACGCTTTGCAAGGTGTACTGGTAGCGGCTCTTGCTCTGGCGTCCACCCAGCTGCAAGTTTTGCACGGGACGGAAATACACGGCCATGCCGGGCACGGTACTCGTCGCGCGGCGCAGGTTTTCCAGCACCACGGGCATTTTCGGCCGTTCGCTGCGCGGTTTCAGCACCATGAACATGCGGCCCGTGTTGCCGCCACCGACGAACGAGGTCACATCCTGCACGCTGGGGTCCGCCTTGAGCACGGCCGCCACGCGCGATTGCAAGTCCTGCAATGCCGCAGAAGAAATATCCTCCGACGCTTCCGTATTCACCTGGATCTGGCCCAGGTCTTCCTCGGGAAAGAAACCCTTCGGAATGGTCGCGTACAGCAGCACTGTCAGCGCAAAGGTGCACACGGCAACAAACAGCACCACGTTGCGGTGCGCCAGGGCCTTGTCGAGCAGATGCACATAGCCATTGCGCAACTTCGTGAACCCCGCCTCGAAGTGGCGGCCGATGAAGGACTTTTCGCCATGCGTGGGGTCGCTGTCGTTGTGTTCGCGCGAGTCGGCCGGCAGGAAGCGGCTGGCCAGCATCGGCACCAGGGTCAGCGACACGATGGCCGAGACGAGGATGGACAGCGAGACGACGACGGCAAACTCGTGGAACAGCAAGCCGATCACGCCCGGCATGAAGAAGATGGGGATGAACACGGCCACCAGCGAGACGGAAATGGAAATGATGGTGAAACCCATTTCCTTGGCGCCCACCAGAGCCGCCTGGATCGGTTTCTTGCCCATCTCGATATGGCGCACGATGTTTTCCAGCACCACGATGGCATCGTCGACCACCAGGCCCACGGCCAGGGTGATACCCAGCAGGGAGATATTGTCGAGGCTGTAGCCAAGCCAGTACAGCAGGGCCAGCGCACCGAGCAGGGAAATCGGCATGGTGACGGCGGGAATGAAAGTGGCGGCCGCGCGGTGCAGGAACAAAAAGATCACCAGCACCACCAAGATCACCGTCAGGGCCAGGGTCAGATTGACGTCGTGGATCGCTTCGCGGATCGAGACGGAACGGTCATTGACCAGGCTGATCTGAATGGAAGCGGGCAATTGCGCCTTGAAACCCGGCAAGAGCTTGCGCACGGCATCGACCACTTGCACCGTGTTCGCATCCGGTTGGCGCTGCACCAGCAAGGTGATCGAGCGCTCGCCATTGAAACTGCCGGCCGTCTTGGTTGACTGGAAACTGTCTTCCACTTCGGCCACTTCCTTGAGCCGCACGGGCTGGCCATTGCGCGTGGCGACGATGAGTTCGGCAAAATCGGCCGCCTTCATCATCTGCGGGTTGCCCTGGATGGTCAGCGTCTGGCTGGGGCCGTCGAGGATGCCCAGCGGCGAATTCGTGTTCGAAGCGCGCAGTGCGGCGGCCAGCTCGTCCATCGTCAGGTTGCGCGCATTCATCAGGTCGGCACGGGCACGCACGCGCACGGCGAAGCGTTTCTGGCCATTCACGCTGACCTGGGCCACGCCAGGCAAGGTCGACAGGCTGGGCGCAATCAGGTTTTCCGCATAATCATTCAGATCCGACAAGTTCAGCGATGGCGACGTCATCTGGATGAACAGCACCGGCGCATCGGCCGGATTGACTTTGCGGTAGGACGGCAAGTCCGTCATTTCCGTCGGCAACTGGCGCTGCGCGCGCAGCAGGGCCGCCTGCACATCGACGGCAGCCTCGTTGACATTGATGCTGGCGTCAAACTCCAGGGTCAGCGAGGTATTGCCCAGGGTACTCGTCGAGGTGATCAGGCTCAGGCCGGCAATCGTGGAAAACTGCTTTTCCAGCGGCAAGGCCACGGAAGACGCCATGGTCTCGGGGCTGGCGCCGGCCAGGTCGGCGCTGACGTTGATGACGGGCGTGTTATAGCTCGGCAAGGCCGCCACGGGAATGTGGCCATACGCCAGCACGCCGGCCAGGATAATGGAGAGGGACAGCAGCACCACCATGACGGGGCGGCGGATGCTCAGTTCGGACAGGTTCATGCTGGCTTGCCCTGCGGTGCGGCAGCGCCATCGGCGGCCTTGTGTTTTTCCGCCAGGCGCACCTTGCCGCCAGGACGCAGGTTCTGCTTGCCGTCGACGATGACTTTTTCGTCGCCGGTCAATCCGGTGACGACGGCATTCGGGCCGAACGCATACACGCGGGCAATCTTGCGCACCTTGGCCGTATTATCGGCTTCCATCGAATACACGAAGATGCCCGTGGTATTGGTGATGATGGCGTTTTGCGGGATGACCAGCGCATCCTTGAGCGTGCGCACCGTCAGCTGCGTATTCACATACTGGCCAGGCCACAGGTCGGTAGCGCCATTGTTGAAACGGGCCTTGACCTTGATCACGCCCGTAGCGGGATCGACGGCATTGTCGATGAAACTCAGTTTACCTTCCAGCTGCTTGCCGCCCGCATCGGCCAGCAGCGCCTTGACCGCCACCTCGCCCGCCTTCTGCGCCGCCAGCAAGCCCGACAGACTGCTTTCCGGCAAGGTGAAGACCACATCGATCGGGTCGAGCTGGGTGATGCTGGTGAGCGAAGTAGTCGGCTGCACCAGGCTGCCCGCGTACACATTGATGGCGCCCACGCGGCCCCCCTGCGGCGCGCGCAGGACGGTGTAGCTGGAATCGACCTGGGCGGCGCGCAAGGCGGCCTGGTCGGCGGCCAGCAAGGCGCGTGCCGCGTCGAGCTGGCTTTGCAGGGTATCCACGGCGCCCTGGGCGATGAAGTTCTTGCTCAGCAAATCCTGGCTGCGCTTGAGCTGGCGTTCGAGGTCCAGCACCGAGGCGCGGTCACGCAATACTTGCGCCTGCGCCTTGTCGACATTCGCATGTTCGCTGCGCGCGTCCAGCGTAAACATCAGTTCGCCCTGCTTGACGAACTGGCCTTCGCGGATGTGCACCTTGGTGATCGTACTGGTCGTCTGTGGATGCAGGTCGACGCTGCTGATGGGCGTCACGCTGCCATTGGCTTGCAGCAGCATCGGCACGTCCTGGCGCAGCGGCGCGACCACGCTCACCGTGGTCGGCCCCTGTCCGCCCTTGCCCCCTTTGCCATCCTGCCCACCGGCCGCTTTGCCCGACTGATGATTGAAATACCAGATGCCGCCACCGATACACAGGGCCGCACCCACAAGGATTGCCAGGCTAGTCTTTTTCATTGTTCTGTCACGCTGTTGCAGCGCAGGGCTGCAGGTTGGATGTAGTTGCCAGGGGGCATAAAGCACAATATTGTCGCACGGAAATGCTCACTTTCCAGCGTAATACTCTGGCACGATCAGGGTGACTTCCAGTCCACCGTCGACATGATTGAGCAGTGAAACCGTGGCGCCATGCTGCTCGGCGATGTTGCGCGCGATGGTCAGGCCCAGGCCCGTGCCGCCCGATTCGCGCGAACGCGAGGTCTCGATACGATAAAACGGTTCGAACACTTTGGCCAGCTGATCTGGCGCAATACCCGGTCCGCCGTCGCGGATGCGGATGCGCGCCACGCCGGCGATGCGCTCGACCGTCACCTGCGCATACTGGCCATATTTGACGGCATTGTCGATCAAGTTCACCAGGCAACGCCGCATGGCGATGGGCCGGGCCATCAAGGCCATGCTGGCCTGCCCGGCCAGGGTCACGTTCTGGCCGGCATCGGCCGCATCCGAGCAGACGCTATCTAACAGGGAATCGAGATCGAGCGCCTGCATCGCTTCCGTGCTGTCCATCGAACGGGCCAGGTCCAGTCCTTCCTTGACCATGCTCTGCATGGCCGACAGGTCGCCCACCAGGCGCTCATACAATTCCGTATCGGCCACCTTTTCCAGCCGCAGGCGCAGGCGCGTCAGCGGCGTCTGCAAGTCGTGCGTGATGGCGGCCAGCATTTGTGTACGCTGGGAAATATGTTGGCGTATGCGCGCCTGCATGGCATTGAAGGCGGCGCTGGCCTGGCGGATCTCGCTGGCCCCGGACAGGGTCAGCGGCGGATGGTTGATGTCGTTGCCCAGGTCTTTCGCCGCCTGCGCCAGCTGTTTCAGCGGGCGCATGGTCATGCGCGTGACCAGGTAGGCGAGGATGGCGATGCTGATCAGGAAAGGCAGCAGGGTCATCCAGTCGTTATGTTCATTGAACGGCGGTTGCTGGCGCGGCGGCAAGACCATCAGGCGCAGCACGTGGCCATCCTGCATGCGCACGTCGAGGTTTTCGCAGGTGCCGCCCCAAGGCTTGGCGCCGAACATGCCCGGCGACTGGCGCGGCTTGACGCAGGCTTCCGGGCGTTCGGCCAGCGCGCTGACCTTGAAACCCTCGCCCAGCTTGGCTTGCAGGGCGCTGGAAAATTCCGTCGGCGCGCCGGGCGTATGTGCCGTGTCGGGACGCAATTCCAGGCGCACGCTGCCCTTGTTGGCGACCTTCAGGTAGGCGGCGCGCGAGGCCAGCGGCACCACGTCGGCCGCCATCACCAGCTGCTCGGCCCGCTCGACGGCGTGGTAATCGCGGTATTGCTCGATGGCGCGCTGGCGTTCGCCCACGGCCAGCCACTGCGTCAGCGCGGCCGAAGCGACGATGCCGATCAGCAGAAACATGAAGACTCTGCCCGTCATCGACCCCAGGAAGGCCTTCACGCGTGCGGCTCCACGTTGACTTGCCCGGCCAGCACGTAGCCGCCGTTGCGCACGGTCTTGATGATTTGCGGCAAACGGGCATCTTCACCGAGTTTTTGCCGCAGGCGGCTGATCTGGATATCGATCGAGCGGTCGAACGGGTCGGCGTCGCGCCCTTGCGTCAGGTTCAGCAACTGGTCACGGTTGAGCACGCGGTTCGGGTGTTCCAGGAACACGCGCAACAAGCGGAACTCGGCGCCCGACAGCATGATCACCAGGCCCGTGGGATTGAGCAGGTGGCGCGCCGTGAGGTCCAGGGTCCAGCCGGAAAAACGAATTTGCTGCGCCTTGTCCGAGGGCACGTTCGACGGCATGGCATGGCTGCGGCGCAGCACGCTGCGTATGCGCGCCAGCAATTCGCGGGGCTCGAACGGTTTCGGCAAATAATCGTCGGCGCCCATTTCCAGGCCCAGGATGCGGTCCAGCGGTTCATTGCGCGCCGTCAACATGATCACCGGCACAGTCGATTGGGCACGCAGCTTGCGGCACAAGGTCAGGCCGTCGTCGCCAGGCAGGTTCAAATCGAGCACGATCAGGTCGGGCCGCGTTTCGTCGAGAATTTTCCACATGGCCGTGCCATCCGCCGCGCCCAGGGTGCGGTAGGCGTTCGTTTCCAGGTAGTCCGCCAGCAAGCTGCGGATATCGCGGTCATCGTCGACGATGAGAATTGTAGAAGTGGGTTCCATGGTACGAATTATCCCCACTTCCCCTACCCTTGCACAGCGCATTTGTATCGTCTTGTATATAGGAGACCCGAAGAAACATATAGATACAAACTGTCTGGCAGCGGACACTTCGGGGAAACATGGCGCGTCCACCATGGATTCATGTGCAGCAGCATGCACACCTCTCATTTTTACAAAGGAATCCAGATGAACGCCTCAATGAAGACTTTACGCAAAAACTTGATCATCGCCATGAGCGTACTCGGCATGGGTGCGGCATCGCTGACCGTCCACGCCCAGGAAGCGGCCGCCAGCGCGCCTGCCGCCAGCACCAAGATGCAACATGATGGCCAACGCGGCCAGCACCGCGGTGGCAACCCGGCCGAGCGCATGGCCAAGTACCAGGCCCGTTTGCACGACAAGCTGAAGCTGACAGCCGCGCAGGAACCGGCCTGGGCCACTTTCACGGCCGCCAATGCGCCGAAAAAACCGATGGGCAACTGGAAGGCCAAGCACGAGGCGATGGCCAAGCTGTCGGCGCCGGAACGCATGGAACAATGGATCGCCATGTCGAAGGAACGCATCGCCAGCCAGGAAAGTCGCCTGGCCTCGCTGAAAACCTTTTATGCCGTGCTGACGCCGGAGCAAAAGAAAGTGTTTGACGACAGCGTGCCTGGCGGCAAGCACGGTGGCCATCGTGGTGGTCACCATAAAGCAGGCTGAGCGTAGGTCGGATTAGCGGCGGAACGCCGCGTAATCCGACAACATTGTTGGCGCTGAACGTGGTGGTGTCGGATTACGGCCCGAAGGGCCGAATCCGACCTACTCGTCAAGCTTGCGCAAGGAAGTCAGGAACGTCGATGCATTCTGGAAACCGATCACGCGCGACTGGGCGATTTCCTGCCCCTGCGGGTTGAACATGATGATGCCAGGCGGGCCGAACAGCTGAAAACGCTTCAGCATGGCCTTGTCGTCCGCGTCATTGGCCGTCACGTCCACTTGCAGCAGCACGGCTTGCCCCATCTTCTCGCGCACGGCAGGGTCGACGAAGGTCAGCTTTTCCATCTCGATGCACGACACGCACCAGTCCGCATAAAAATCCAGCAAGGCCGGCTTGCCATTAAGCTGGGCCAGCGCCGCATCGAGCTGCGCCACGGTCTTTACGCGCGTAAATGGTTGCGCATGCACCTGGCCACCGCCCAGGTGCGCCAGCGGCGCCAGCGGGTCGCGGCCACCGCTGGCCACGCCCACCAGCTGCATCGCACCCAGCACGGCAAACACCAGGCCGAAGGCCTTGGCCACCCAGGCGTTCCGCGCGCCGCTCTTGCCCACCAGCAGATACATGCCATAGCCGACGAACAGCACCGTCCAGCCCAGCATCTGCACGGCGCCCGGCAGCACGGGCGAGACCAGCCACCAGGCCACGCCCAGCTGCAGCACGCCAAAGAAGCGCTTGACGGCATCCATCCAGGCGCCGGCGCGCGGCAGCAGGGTGCCGGCCGAGACGCCCACCAACAGCAAAGGCACGCTCATGCCCACCGCCATGGCGAACAGGGCGCTGCCGCCGATGACGACGTCGCGCGTCTGGCTGATATACAGCAAGGCACCGGCCAGCGGCGCGGCCACGCATGGCCCCACGATCAGGGCGGAAATGGCGCCCATGACGAAGACGCCCGCCAGGCGGCCCGACGATTGCTGGTTCGACACGGACGTCAGCTTGCCTTGCAGGAAAGCCGGCACTTGCAGCTCATAAAAACCGAACATCGCCAGCGCCAGGCCCGCCATCAGCAAGGCGAAAAAGCCCAGCACCCACGGATTTTGCAGCTTGGCCGCCAGGCCTTCGCCCGCCAGGCCCGCCGCCACGCCCAGCGCCGTGTAGACGATGGCCATGCCCAGCGCATACGTCAGCGACAGCAGCAAGCCGCGCGAGCGGCTGACCTTGGCGCCATCGCCGATGATGATCGACGACAAAATCGGCACCATCGGCAGCACGCACGGGGTGAACGCCAGGCCCAGGCCCAGCAGCATGAACAGGGGCACGATGACCAGCAGCTTGCCGCCCTTCAGGGCCGATTCGATCTTGCCCAGCTCGTTTTGCGCGGGCGCCGCGCTTGCCGCCACAGGAACCGCCGCTACCGGCTCGGGCGTGCTGATGATGTCCGCCTGGGGAATGCTCAGCACGGACACGCCAGGCGAAGCTTGCGCCTGCGGCCCGTTGACGGCCGCCGTGTCGACTGCCGGCGCGGCCGGCAAGGCGAATTTCGACGGCAGACCCGTGCCGGGCGCCACGCTCTGGCCACCGCCACCGCCCACCAGCTGGGCCGTCGCATCCTGCGGCGCATAGCACAGGCCCTTGTCGGAACAGCCCTGCCCCGTCGCCTTCAGGGTGAACGCGCCAGCGGCCTGCACTGGAATCGTGATGGTGAGCGTCTTGCGGAACGTTTCCACGTTTTTCTGGAAAGTGTCGTCAAACTTGACCTTGCCAGCCGGATACACGGGCGTGCCCAGTTTGGCACCCACGGCGTCGAACTTGAAGCGCTCATGGTACATGTAGTAACCATCGGCAATCACATAGGTGACGGCGATGGTGGACGGATCCTGCATGCGGGCGGAAAATTTGAAGGCCAGCTCGGGATCGAGGAACTCATCGTCGGCACGGGCATGGCCGGCGCCTAAAACAGCGATCAACAGGAAGCAACAGGCAGCAAACCAGGTGAGCAAAGGATGGCGTGGCGCGGCGCGCGCGGTGGCGCTGGAGAGGAGACGGGACATGAACTACCTTTTCGACCATTCGACAGAGGACGCGCGGAGCAGGCAGCGCGTGTGCCGGGCCGGCGCGAAAGGAGAATAGTACACTGCGGTAAGAATGACTGCAGCAGAAAACAAAAAAGCCAGGCTAGGCCTGGCTTTCTCAGATACAACTGGCGGGATTACTCGCCAGCGATTTCAACTGCTTCGGTCGTGTCTGGACGATCCATCAGTTCGACGAACGCCATAGGAGCGTTATCGCCTACGCGGAAACCCATTTTCAGGATGCGCACATAGCCGCCGTTACGGTTGGCGTAACGTGGGCCCAGTTCAGCGAACAGCTTCAAGACCATTTCACGATCGCGCAGGCGGTTGAAGGCCAGACGCTTGTTTGCCAGGCAGTCAGTTTTGCCCAAGGTCAGAATTGGCTCGACAACGCGGCGCAGTTCTTTTGCTTTTGGCAGGGTGGTTTTGATCGCTTCGTGACGCAGCAGCGATACTGTCATGTTGCGCAGCATTGCCAGACGGTGGGACGAGGTACGATTCAGTTTACGGAGGCCGTGACCGTGACGCATGATAAATCCTTTCGGTGAGTGTTTAAATTCCAGCTCTTCGATCGATGAAGCTAGTGCAACATCGCGGGCCGGTTTGGTGCTTCAAAATAAAAGCCTGGGACACCTGTCCCAGGCAGTTTGCTACAACTACGAATTACTTTTCCAGGCCTGCAGGCGGCCAGTTTTCCAGCTTCATGCCCAAGGTCAAGCCGCGCGATGCCAGCACTTCCTTGATTTCGTTCAGGGACTTGCGGCCCAGATTTGGCGTTTTCAGCAGTTCGTTTTCCGAACGTTGGATCAGGTCGCCGATGTAGTAGATGTTTTCCGCTTTCAGGCAGTTCGCCGAACGCACGGTCAACTCCAGGTCATCGACTGGACGCAACAGGATAGGATCGACCAGCGGAGCGCGCGATGGCGCTTCGGCGGCAGCTTCCGTGCCTTCCAGGGCAGCGAACACATTCAACTGATCCACCAGGACGCGGGCCGACTGGCGGATCGCTTCTTCCGGCGAGATCACGCCGTTGGTTTCGATGTTGATGATCAGCTTGTCCAGGTCGGTACGTTGTTCAACGCGCGCCGATTCAACGAAGTACGATACACGGCGCACTGGCGAGAACGACGCGTCCAGGATGATGCGGCCGATGGTCTTGTTCGTGTCTTCCGACAGGCGACGCACGTTACCAGGCACGTAGCCGCGGCCTTTTTCAACCTTGATCTGCATGTCCAGCTTGCCACCAGCGGTCAGGTGGGCGATCACGTGGTCAGGGTTGATCAGTTCGACGTCATGCGGCAGGTCGATGTCGGAGGCCAGGATCGCGCCTTCGCCTTCTTTTTTCAGGGTCAGGGTTACCGAATCGCGGTTGTGGACTTTGAAAACCACACCCTTCAAGTTCAGCAACAGATCGACGACGTCTTCTTGCACGCCATCGAGGGAGGAATATTCGTGGACGACGCCAGCGATCGTCACTTCGGTCGGCGCGTAGCCTACCATCGACGACAGCAGAACGCGGCGCAACGCGTTACCCAATGTGTGGCCATAGCCGCGCTCGAACGGTTCCATCACGACTTTGGCGTGACCTGCACCGAGAGCTTCAACATCGATAATACGTGGCTTCAACAAACTGTTTTGCATGAAATGTCCTTTTCAATACCCTCGGCTCATTACACCGATAAGGCTGATGGCATTAGTGAAACGCCCACTTTACAAAAGCAAAGTGGGCGGAGATCTTGCTACTGACTACTATTAACGCGAGTACAGCTCGACGATCAGCGATTCGTTGACGTCGTTAGCGATTTCGTTACGCTCTGGCAGGGACTTGAAGGTACCTTCCATTTTCTTGGCATCAACCGAAACCCAGCTAGGCATACCAACTTGTTCAGCCAGCGACAGTGCTTCAACGATACGCACTTGCTTTTTCGATTTTTCACGAACAGCAACGATGTCGCCAACTTTGACTGCGTACGAAGCGATGTTCACAACGATACCGTTCACGGTGAACGCTTTGTGGCTGACCAATTGACGCGCTTCAGCGCGGGTCGAGCCAAAGCCCATGCGGTAGCAAACGTTGTCCAGACGCGTTTCCAGCAACTTCAACAGCGTTTCGCCGGTGTTGCCTTTACGACGGTCTGCTTCAGCGAAGTAGCGGCGGAATTGACGTTCCAGCACGCCGTACATGCGTTTTACTTTTTGCTTTTCGCGCAGTTGGTTACCGTAGTCCGAGGTGCGGGCGCCGGATTTGACACCGTGCTGGCCTGGTTTGACGTCCAGTTTGCACTTGCTGTCGAGCGAGCGACGTGCGCTCTTCAGGAACAGGTCAGTACCTTCACGGCGGGAGAGTTTTGCTTTAGGTCCGATATAACGTGCCACGATACTTCCTTTTTTTAATGATAACGCCCCAGCCACATGCATGATCAAACACGCTGCTGCGGTTAGGCGCTAGTCTGACTCAGCTTCAATCAGACGGTGGCTGAAAACGAAAAACCCGCCAAATGGAATTTGACAGGCAAGAACAGCCGGGCAGTATAACCGTTTCCGGCTCCCTGCTCCAGCAATTTCACACAACTGTACTAATACAACAGATAGAAAAGCAGCTGGCGCCGAAGCGCCCTCTGCAACACTATCTTAGATACGACGGCGTTTCGGTGGACGGCAACCGTTGTGCGGTACCGGCGTCACGTCCTGGATCTCGGTGATCTTGATGCCCAGGTTGTTCAGCGCGCGAACAGCGGATTCACGACCAGGACCTGGGCCCTTGATACGTACTTCCAGGTTCTTGACGCCACACTCAACAGCCACTTTACCAGCGGCTTCCGCGGCGACCTGCGCTGCGAACGGGGTCGATTTACGCGAACCCTTGAAGCCTGCACCGCCGGAGGTAGCCCACGACAAGGCATTGCCTTGACGATCGGTGATGGTAATGATGGTGTTATTGAACGAAGCGTGGACATGTGCAATGCCTTCAGCGACGTTCTTTTTAACTTTTTTACGCACGCGTGCTGATGCGGCGTTATTTTGCGACTTAGCCATAATTATTCCCTAGCGGATTATTTTTTCAGCGATTGAGCGGCTTTACGCGGTCCCTTGCGGGTACGTGCGTTCGTACGCGTACGCTGGCCACGGCAAGGCAGACCCTTACGATGACGCATGCCGCGGTAGCAACCCAGATCCATCAAACGCTTGATGTTCATGGACAGTTCACGACGCAGATCGCCTTCGACGATGAATTTACCTACTTCATCGCGCAGTTTTTCCAGTTCGCTGTCATCCAGATCTTTGATCTTTTTGTTGGTTGCTACACCGGTCGATGCACAGATTTTCTCTGCGCGTGGACGGCCCACACCGTAGATGGCTGTCAGGCCGATAACGGTATGCTGATGATTTGGGATATTAACCCCTGCAATACGTGCCATTTGTTATTCCTCGATTAACCTTGACGCTGCTTGTGACGTGGTTCCACGCAGATTACGCGGACTACGCCTTTGCGCTTGATGATCTTGCAGTTGCGGCAGATCCGCTTGACTGATGCGAGAACTTTCATTTTTGGGCTCTTTCTTTCGCTTCTTTGGTTTGATTCAGTGTGTTACTTGGTACGGAACACAATGCGGGCTCGGCTCAAGTCGTACGGCGTTAACTCCACCGTCACCTTGTCTCCAGGGAGAATGCGAATATAGTTCATCCGCATTTTACCTGAAATATGCCCGAGCACCACGTGTCCGTTCTCCAGCTTCACTCGAAATGTTGCATTTGGGAGATTCTCAAGAATCTCGCCCTGCATCTGTATGACGTCGTCTTTTGCCATTCGGTATGTTTACCGCGCTTAACGCGTCGGAATTCCGCCCTTGAAATTTGCTTTGCGCAGCAGCGAATCATATTGCTGCGACATCACGTAGTTCTGTACTTGCGCCATGAAATCCATGGTGACAACTACAATAATCAATAAAGAAGTACCGCCGAAATAGAATGGTACTTTCCACTGGGCTTGCATAAATTCCGGCAATAAACACACCAGGGTGATGTAGACTGCGCCGGCAAGTGTCAAGCGTGTCAGGATCTTGTCGATGTAACGGGCTGTCTGCTCGCCTGGACGAATCCCGGGAATGAACGCACCGCTTTTCTTCAAGTTATCTGCTGTTTCCTTGCTGTTAAACACCAGCGCTGTATAGAAGAAACAGAAAAACACGATCGCCACTGCGTACAACAGCGCATGGATAGGCTCACCAGGCCCCATCGATGCTGCCAAATCTTTCAAGAACCGCACCGCAGGGTTAGCGTTGTCGGCGCCCTTTGAAAACCAGTCCACGATAGTGGCCGGAAACAAGATGATCGAAGAAGCAAAGATCGGCGGGATCACGCCGGCCATGTTCAGCTTCAACGGCAAATGGCTGGTTTGACCGCCATAAATCTTGTTGCCTACCTGGCGCTTCGCGTAATTGACCAATATTTTGCGCTGACCACGTTCGACGAATACAACGAAGTACGTTACCAGTGCTACCAGGATCACGATGAAAATCGCGCTGAAGCTGCCGATCGAACCATTCGACACCTGAGTGAACAAGCCACCCAACGCCGACGGCAGACCTGCTGCAATCCCGGCAAAGATGATGATCGAGATGCCATTCCCCAAGCCGCGCTCGGTAATTTGCTCACCCAACCACATCAAAAACATTGTTCCGGTCAACAAAGTGACGACCGTCACGAAGCGGAATGCAAGACCAGGTTCCAACACCAGACCAGCTTGCGACTCCAGTGCGACTGCAATGCCTAACGCTTGGAACAGTGCCAGGGCAACCGTGAAATACCGGGTGTACTGGGTGATCTTGCGACGACCTGCTTCGCCTTCTTTTTTCAACGCTTCCATCTGCGGTGACACGATCGACAGCAATTGCATGATGATCGAGGCCGAGATATAAGGCATGATACCCAGCGCAAACACTGTAAAACGAGACAAGGCACCGCCCGAGAACATGTTGAACATGCCCAGGACGCCGCCTTCGTGCTCCTTGAACAGCGAGGCTAATTGTGTCGGGTCAATCCCGGGAACCGGGACGTGAGCACCGATACGATAAACCACCAATGCGCCAAGCAAAAACCAGAGCCGTCCCCAAGGGAAACCGGCCGCTGCACTTTTAGCAAGTTGTGGATTAGTCGCCAATTTTCGCTCCGATCAAGCTGTTAGCGGTCAACTCAGGCTACCGAGCCGCCGGCTGCTTCGATGGCGGCTTTCGCGCCAGCGGACACTTTCAAGCCCTTCAAATTCACCGCTTTGGTGATTTCGCCGGACAAGATCACGCGCACGTCACGGGCCAACACGCCCAGAACGCCAGCTTGCTTCAAGACCAGAATGTCGACATCGCCAACAGCCAGGTTGTTCAGATCGGACAGGCGCACTTCAGCTTTGAAGGTTGCGTGCATCGATTTGAAACCGCGCTTAGGCAGACGGCGTTGCAGAGGCATCTGACCGCCTTCGAAACCGACTTTATGAAAGCCGCCCGAACGCGATTTCTGACCCTTGTGACCACGACCCGAGGTTTTACCCAGGCCGGAGCCGATACCGCGACCGACGCGACGCTTGTAGTGCTTAGCGCCTTCGGCTGGTGCAATAGTATTCAATTCCATGATTTGCTCCGTTCGTGTAAGCCCGAAGGCTTACCCGACAACTTTAACGAGATACGATACTTTATTGATCATGCCGCGTACGGATGGGGTGTCTTGCAATTCGGAAACCGAATTTACACGACGCAGACCCAGACCGCGCACGGTAGCGCGATGCGATTCGCGCGTACCGATCAAGCCCTTGACCAATTGCACTTTGACTGTGTTTGTCATTTTGTCCACCTTAAGCCAGAATGTCTTCAACCGACTTGCCGCGTTTGGCAGCGATATCGGAAGCAGTGCTCATTTTCGACAGGCCGTCCAGCGTAGCGCGTACCAGGTTGTATGGGTTGTTCGAACCGGTGGATTTCGCCACCACGTCCGTCACGCCCATCACTTCGAAGATAGCGCGCATGGCGCCACCAGCGATCACGCCAGTACCAGGCTTAGCTGGGTTCATCAGGACCTTGGAGGCGCCGTGACGACCAACAACCGTGTGATGCAAGGTACCGTTTTTGAGCGGCACTTTGATCAGGTTGCGACGGGCTTCTTCCATTGCCTTCTGCACGCCAACTGGCACTTCTTTCGATTTGCCCTTGCCCATGCCGACGCGGCCATCGCCATCACCAACTACGGTCAGCGCGGCGAAACCCATGATACGACCACCCTTGACCACTTTGGTCACGCGGTTGATCGCGATCATTTTTTCGCGCATGCCATCATCCGGCTTGTCGCTTTGCATTTTTGCTTGCATTTTTGCCATGATTGATCCTTAGAACTTCAGACCGGCTTCGCGTGCGGCTTCTGCCAACGCTTTCACACGGCCGTGGTAACGGAAACCGGAGCGGTCAAACGCAACTTCGGTAATCCCTGCTTTCAACGCTTTTTCAGCGACGCGCTTGCCGATCAAGGCTGCAGCAGCGGCATTGCCGCCTTTGCCGGATTGGCCTGCCAGTTCAGCGCGAACTTCCGCTTCAGCCGTCGAGGCCGAAACCAGGATTTTTGCATCCGGGCTGATCAGGTTGGCGTAAATGTGCAGGTTGGTGCGATGCACCGACAAGCGATTTACTTTCAATTCCGCAATCTTGATGCGGGTTTGGCGTCCGCGGCGAAGCCGTGATTCTTTCTTATCCATCGTCAGCCCCTAATTACTTCTTCTTGGTTTCTTTAAGCTTAACCACTTCGTCCGCATAGCGAACGCCCTTGCCTTTATAAGGCTCAGGAGCGCGGTAAGCACGAACTTCAGCGGCTACCTGGCCAACCTGTTGACGGTCGATACCTTTAATCAGGATCTCGGTCGGGGTTGGTGTTGCGCAGGTAACGCCAGCTGGCATGTCATGCACTACAGGGTGCGAGAAACCCAGGGACAGATTCAACTTGTCGCCTTGAGCTTGCGCCTTGTAACCCACGCCTACCAGGTTCAGCTTTTTCTCGAAACCCTTGGTGACGCCAACAACCATGTTGTTGACCAGTGCGCGCAGCGTGCCGGACATGGCATTGGCTTCGCGGCTGTCGTTCGCCACGTCGAAACTCAGGGTTCCTGCATTGTTTTCCACTTTGACCTGGCCGGTGAGGGCCTGGGAAAGTACGCCCAGCGGGCCTTTTACGGTGATCGATTGTGCGGAGATGGCGACTTCGGCGCCAGCTGGCACTACGATAGGCATTTTAGCTACTCGAGACATGTGTAACTCCTTAAGCCACGTAGCAAATAACTTCGCCGCCGACACCGGTAGCGCGTGCTTTGCGGTCAGTCATGACGCCTTGCGGAGTCGACACGATCGCCACACCCAAGCCATTCATCACAACAGGGATCTCGTCTTTACCCTTGTAGACGCGCAGACCCGGACGGGACACGCGCTCCAAGCGCTCAATAACGGGACGGCCAACATAATACTTCAAACCGATTTTCAGTTCCGCTTTGCCACCAGCTTCGGTAACAGCGAAATCTTCAATGTAACCCTCGTCCTTCAGGACGCTGGCAATCGCAATTTTGACTTTCGACGATGGCATGGCCACGGTCGTCTTTTGCACGCCTTGTGCATTGCGAATGCGGGTCAGCATATCGGCGATAGGATCGCTCATACTCATTGCATATTCTCCTATTACCAGCTTGCTTTTGTCATACCCGGAATTTCACCACGCATGGCGAATTCACGGAGCTTGATACGACCCAGACCGAATTTACGGAATGTGCCGCGCGGACGACCAGTGATGGCGCAACGGTTACGTTGACGCGTCGGGTTCGAGTTACGTGGCAGCGCCTGCAATTTCAGGCGAGCTTCGTAGCGCTCTTCTTCCGATTTCGATTGGTCATCGACGATGGCCTTGAGAGCTTCGCGCTTAGGGGCGAATTTCGCCACCAGGTCAGCACGCTTGATCTCACGATTAATCAGTGACAGTTTGGCCATGATCAGTTCCTGAAAGGGAATTTAAAGGCGGCGAGCAAAGCTTTGGCTTCGTCATCGGTCTTAGCGGTTGTCGTGATGCTGATATTCATACCGCGCAACGCGTCAATCTTGTCGTATTCGATTTCAGGGAAAATGATCTGTTCCTTGACACCGATGTTGTAGTTACCACGACCATCAAATGCACGGCCGTTCACACCACGGAAATCGCGTACGCGTGGCAGAGCCACGGTAATGAAGCGATCCAGGAACTCGTACATGCGAGCGCCGCGCAGGGTGACCATCGTACCGATCGGGTAACCTTCACGGATTTTGAAGCCTGCGATCGCTTTGCGGGACTTGGTGGTCACTGGCTTCTGGCCGGCGATCTTGGTCAAGTCAGCAACTGCGTGCTCGAGAACTTTTTTATCCGCGATAGCCTCACCAACACCCATGTTCAGGGTGATCTTGGTCAGGCGTGGAACTTCCATTACCGACTTGTAACCAAACTTGCTGGTCAGGTCGGCAACGACTTTTTCTTTATAGAATTCTTGGAGACGTGCCATGATTTCTTAAGCCTTCACTACTTCGCCGGAGGATTTAAAGATGCGAACTTTCTTGCCGTCCACTTCTTTGAAACCCACGCGATCTGCCTTGCCAGTCGCTGCATTAAACAATGCAACGTTGGACACGTGAATTGGCATGGTCTTATCGACGATACCACCAGTTACGCCAGTCATCGGGTTTGGCTTAGTCGCTTTTTTAGCGATGTTAATGCCATCAACCACGATATGTTCAGCATCGATACGCTGCTGTACCACACCACGTTTGCCCTTGTCTTTCCCGGTCAGAACGATGACTTCGTCGTTTTTACGAATCTTATCCATTACGACTCCTTACAGGACTTCCGGTGCCAGGGACACGATTTTCATGAACTTCTCAGTACGCAGTTCGCGTGTGACAGGTCCAAAAATACGGGTACCGATCGGTTCCAGCTTGGCGTTCAACAGAACGGCGGCATTGCCGTCGAACTTCACCAGGGAACCGTCTTGGCGGCGAACACCTTTAGCGGTGCGCACAACCACGGCGTTATAAATTTCACCTTTTTTGACACGGCCACGTGGCGCAGCAACCTTAACGGTTACCTTGATCACATCGCCAATGCCAGCATAACGGCGCTTGGAGCCGCCCAATACCTTGATGCACATTACTTCTTTGGCACCGGTATTGTCAGCCACTTCGAGCCGGCTTTCAGTTTGAATCATAGTATTCTCTTTCCCAACTTAAGCCGAAGAATCCACACAATGTAGACCCACGGTCAGTCTTGGTCCCGCCAGAGCCGCCCTGCTGGGCTTCACTGTTTGGGTGCATGACCTTCATACATTAACTGACCGCGAATGCTACTGTCTGTGACCAGACACTTTGCGGCGTTACATGAACGAAGCCCGCAAGTATTACATACAATTTGCGGGCCTGCAAGTACTAATTAAAAGCCACCGCCGAAACGGTGGTTTTTATTTAAACGGTTGGTGCGGCTTGAACCACACGTGTCACCGTCCATGCCTTCGTTTTGGAGATCGGGCGACCTTCCTGGATCTCGACCGTATCACCGGCCTTGACTTGGTTGGTCTCGTCATGCGCGTGATACTTGTTCGAGCGCATGATGATCTTGCCATACAAAGGATGTTTTACGTGGCGCTCGATCAGAACGGTAACGGTCTTGTCCATCTTGTCCGAAACCACTTTACCGATCAGCGTGCGCTTGAGCGACTGTTTCACTGGTTCGTTCATTTGGCTTCCTTCAGATTCATTACCGTCTTCACACGCGCGATATCGCGGCGTACCTTCTTGAGCTGCGAAGTGTTGCTCAGCTGCTGCGTAGCGATTTGCATACGCAGGCCGAACTGTGCCTTCAACAAGTCATTCAGCTCTTTTTGCAGAGCTGGCTGGTCTTTGCCGCGGAGTTCAGATGCTTTCATATACAACTCCAATTATTGGCCGACTTGGCGGATGACAAACGTCGTCGCCAGTGGCAGTTTAGAGGCGGCAAGACGGAAAGCTTCCCGTGCCAGCGCTTCATCAACGCCATCCATTTCGTACAGTACTTTACCTGGCTGAATTTCAGCGACGTAGTACTCAGGATTACCCTTACCGTTACCCATACGGACTTCAGCCGGTTTGTTCGAAATCGGTTTGTCTGGGAAAATACGGATCCAGATACGGCCACCGCGCTTGATGTGACGCGTCATTGCACGACGCGCCGCTTCAATTTGACGCGCAGTGATACGACCGCGCGCAACTGCCTTCAGACCGAATTCGCCAAACGACACGGCGGTGCCGCGGCTGTGCGAAATACCGGTATTACGGCCTTTCTGCTCTTTACGATACTTTCTGCGTGCTGGTTGCAGCATGATTATTCTCCTGCTTTCTCAGCTGGTGCTGCTGCGGCGGCCGGTTTAGCGGCGGTACGCACACGTGCACCTGGTGCTGTGGATGGTTTCGCACCGGCACCGGCTGGACGTGGACGGCCAGCTGGCTTGCCATCGTCACGGCGTGGGCCGCGGCTTTTCTTCTCGTCAGCTGGGGTATCGATGACTGGTGCATCGCCGTTAGGCGCGCGGTCACCTTTGTATACCCACACCTTGACACCGATGATGCCGTAGGTGGTCGACGCTTCGCTGGTACCGTAGTCGATATCGGCGCGCAGGGTATGCAGAGGCACGCGGCCTTCGCGGTACCACTCTTTACGCGCGATTTCGATACCGTTCAGACGACCGGACGACATGATCTTGATACCGAGAGCACCCAGGCGCATTGCATTTTGCATTGCACGCTTCATGGCGCGGCGGAACATGATCCGTTTTTCCAGCTGCTGAGCGATCGAATCGGCGATCAGTTGCGAGTCGATTTCTGGCTTGCGAATTTCTTCGATGTTCACGTGAACAGGTACGCCCATGATCTTGGTCAGCGCGGACTTCAGTACTTCGATGTCTTCGCCTTTTTTACCAATGACCACGCCTGGACGCGAGCTGTAGATCGTGAAGCGCGCGTTCTTGGCTGGGCGCTCGATAACGATGCGACCAACGGATGCGTTCTTCAGTTTCTTTTTCAGGTAAGCACGTGCTTTCAAGTCTTCGTTCAGCATGGCAGCGAAATTACCGTTGCCTGCATACCAGCGCGAAGCCCAGTTACGGGTGACCGCCAGACGGAAACCGGTTGGATGAATTTTCTGACCCATCGTGGCTCCTTAGTTACCGACAGTCACGTAAACGTGACAGGATTGTTTCGAAATACGGTCGCCACGGCCTTTTGCACGCGCGGTGAAGCGCTTCAGGACGGGGCCCTTTTCGACGTAGATCGTTTTCACGAACAATTCGTCGATGTCCGCACCATCATTGTGCTCGGCATTCGCAATAGCGGATTCCAGAACGCGTTTGATGATCGCAGCACCTTTTTTCGGGCTGAATTGCAAGATGTTGAGTGCAGCGTCAACTTTCTTGCCACGGATCAGGTCAGCAACCAGGCGGCCCTTTTGGTCCGACAGGCGCACACCTTTGAGGATAGCTTTAGTTTCCATTATTTCTTAGCCTTTTTGTCAGCTGCATGGCCCTTGAACGTACGGGTCAGTGCGAATTCGCCGAGCTTGTGACCAACCATGTTTTCGGAAACATAAACCGGCACGTGCAGCTTGCCGTTATGAACCGCGATCGTCAGGCCGATAAAATCCGGCATGATTGTCGAACGACGCGACCAGGTTTTGATTGGCTTTTTGTCTTTGGCTGCTTGCGCGGCTTCAACTTTTTTCACCAGGTGGGCGTCACAGAACGGCCCTTTTTTCAATGAACGTGTCATGTGCTACCCCTTATTTCTTGCCGCGGCGCGAGACGATCATGGAAGTCGTACGCTTGTTGCTGCGTGTTTTCTTACCCTTGGTCTGTTGGCCCCATGGCGAAACTGGATGACGACCAGCTGCTGTTTTACCTTCACCACCACCGTGCGGGTGATCGACCGGGTTCATGACCACACCGCGAACGGTAGGACGAACACCGCGCCAGCGCATCGCGCCAGCTTTACCGATTTTACGCAGGCTGTGCTCGGCATTGCCGACTTCACCAACCGTTGCACGGCACTCGATGTGCACGCGACGTACTTCACCCGAGCGCAGACGCACTTGAGCGTAGGTACCTTCACGTGCCATCAGCACAACGCCAGCGCCAGCGGTACGTGCCATTTGGGCACCTTTACCTGGCAGCATTTCGACGCAATGCATCACGGTACCGACTGGGATGTTACGGATTGGCAAGCAGTTACCCGATTTGATCGGTGCTTCCGAACCGTTCATCACGCTGTCGCCAACGGCCATGCCTTTGGTTGCGATGATGTAGTGACGTTCGCCGTCGGCGTAGCACAACAGAGCGATATTCGCGGTGCGGTTTGGATCGTATTCGATACGTTCCACTTTCGCTGGAATACCATCTTTGGTGCGCTTGAAGTCGATCAAGCGATAGTGTTGCTTATGACCACCACCGATATGACGGGTGGTGATGTGACCGTTGTTGTTACGACCAGCGGTCTTGGATTTCTTTTCAACCAGGGCAGCGAACGGACGACCTTTGTACAGGTCTGGGTTCACCACCTTTACCATGCCGCGACGGCCTGGCGAGGTTGGTTTCATCTTAACGAGTGCCATTATGCAGCCTCCTCGGAGAAGTTGATTTCCTGGCCAGGCTTCAGGCACACGAAAGCACGCTTGGTATGGTTACGACGACCGTTGAACTTGCCGGTGCGTTTCTGCTTACCTTCGCGGTTTGCAGTTTGCACGGACAGAACTTCAACCTTGAACAGCAGTTCGACCGCTGCCTTGATTTCAGGCTTGGTTGCATCCGGCAGTACGCGGAATACAATTTGCTCGTTCTTTTCCGCGACCATGGTGGCCTTCTCGGAAATCACGGGCGCCAACAGCACCTTCATCAAGCGTTCTTCGCTATGTTTCAAAATCGCGCTCATGCCAGCATCTCCTCAATCTTGGCCAATGCAGCTTTGGTGACCAGGATCTTCTTGTAGAACACCAGGGACATCGGGTCTGCGTGACGTGGCTCAACGACGAGTACGTTAGGCAGGTTGCGCGATGCCAGTTCCAGGTTTTCGTTCAGAACGTCGGTGATGATCAGAACCGAATCAAAGCCCAGGCCGTTCAATTTTTGCGACAACAGCTTGGTCTTTGGCGCGTCGATCGTCAGATCGTCGATGACGATCAGGCGCTCTTCGCGAGCCAGCTGCGACAAGATCGAGCAGATACCTGCGCGATACATCTTTTTGTTCACTTTGTGGGTGAAGTTTTCGTCAGGCGAGTTCGGGAAAATCCGACCACCGCCGCGCCACAGTGGCGACGACGACATACCAGCACGAGCGCGGCCGGTACCTTTTTGGCGCCATGGCTTTTTCGTCGTGTGGTGAACTTCTTCACGGTCTTTTTGCTTGCGGTTACCACTACGTGCATTCGCTTGATACGCGATGACGACTTGGTGGATCAGCGCTTCATTGTAGTCACGGCCGAAAATCGTATCGGCTGCAGCAACGTTCGAGGCGGCTTGACCTTGCGCATTCAGAAGCTTGAGTTCCATCGTTTAAGCTCCCTTCTTGGCTTTGGTTTTGATGGCTGGCGAGACAACTACCTGGCCATTTTTCGCACCTGGAATCGCGCCTTTGACCAGCAACAGCTGACGGTCGGCATCGATACGGGCGATCACGAGGTTCTGGATCGTACGGTTAACGTCACCCAGATGACCGGTCATGCGCTTACCAGGGAAAACGCGACCTGGATCTTGTGCCATACCGATGGAACCTGGAACGTTGTGCGAACGCGAGTTACCGTGCGTTGCACGGCCAGAAGAGAAGTGATAACGTTTGATAACGCCTGCATAGCCTTTACCAATGGTAACGCCTTGCACGTCGATCTTTTGACCGACTTCGAACAGGGAAGCAGCGACAACATCGCCAGCTTTCAGTTCAGCGGCTTTAGCAGCATCGACACGGAACTCTTTCAACAGAGTACCGGCTTCAACGCCAGCTTTAGCGTGATGACCAGCAACAGCTTTGGTCACGCGGGAAGCGCGACGTTGACCGAATGCGACCTGAACAGCGGAGTAGCCATCTGTTTCAGGGGTTTTGATTTGCGCAACACGGTTGTTCGATACGTCCAACACGGTGACCGGGATCGAATCCCCTTCATCCGTGAAAATGCGCATCATACCAACCTTGCGACCGAGAAGGCCTAGGCTCATTTTTTCTCCATTCCCACCTGCGATTGGGCGGGGCTTGTTTAACTACAAAGTAACGTAGGATCCAAAAAAGACGAATCCATACCGAAGCCGGCTAGTATATAGCACAAAAACCCTTGACGCAACAAGTTAACACGAGGTATGTCAAAGTGTTGCGCGACGCCCCTGCGACAGTTGCCAGGGGCGCTGCAAAGGTCGGCTAATGTAGCATACATCGCCTATTCATGCGGCTCTGCAGCGGGTGCCACTGCGCCCTTGCCCACTTGATACCAGTCAACTTTGCGCGTCGCCACCATGATGGCTGCCAGCACGGCGAACAACAGGATGCTGCCCATCACCAGCGCATTGTTTTCCGAGCTCAGCAAGCCATACAGGGCGCCATACAGCGCCGTCAGCGCCATGCCGAAGCCGATGCCGCGCCAGGCATTGTGCAGCACGTGCGCCAGATAAAAACTGGTCAGCGCGATACAGGCGGCGCTGGCGATCAGGTAGGCAGCGAGGAAGGCGATGTGCTCGGCCAGGCCCACCAGCAGCAGGAAGAAGATCACCAGCGACAGGCCCACCAGCAAGTACTGCACCGGGTGAATCGGCAGGCTCTTCAGGATTTCAAAGATGAAGAAGGCGGCAAAGGTCAGCGCCACGAACAGCAAGCCATACTTGGTGGCCCGATCCGATTGCGAATACACGTTCACCGGCTCGATGAAGCCCACGCTGAAGCGGTCTACCTGGCCCAGCGGCGCACTGTCGGGCACCTTGAATTCCCCCTCGATGGTGCTCAGCTGCGTTTGCGCATTCGTCGCCAGCGACGAAATATTCCACGCCACATTGAAGCCATGGGCATCGATCTGGCGATTCTTCGGCGATGGCAGGAAGCGCCCGCCAAACTGCGGATGGGGCCAGTTCGACTTGATGCTGACCTGGCTGTTTTTCGCCACCGGCACGAAATGCTGGCGTTCGATACCGTCCAGCCCCAGGTCGAAGCTGAATTTCACCTGTTGCGCTTGCGCCAGCGGCATGGCGCCCAGCGGCGCGTGCAGGCCGCTGCGGAAGGCAAACAAGTCGGTGCCCTGCTCGAACTCGATCTTCTGCCCGCCCCAGTCGATTTTCGGGATATTGCGGATGCCGCGCACGTCCTCGATGGATAGCGCGACGAAAGGCGTGCCCAGGGTGATGCGCGAGTCCGGCGACTTGCGCGCCAACTGCGTGCTGGCCGGCACCGTAAAATCTCCCTTGAAGGCATGCTGGCCGCTGTACACCAGCACCTGGTGGATACCGCGGTAACGGCGGTCCGTGTCGATATTGCCATTGATCTGCAAGTCGTTCGGATACACGAGCAAGCGGCGCTGCACCGTGCGGTGCAGCAACTCCGTGCGCACAGGCGCTTTCGCTTCCCTGTCATCGCCTTTGGCCACCTCCACGCGCTCTTCATATTGCTCCGTGTAGGGGATCACCAGGATGGGACCGATGATGGTTTGTTCGCGCACCGAATCGGCGGCGATGCTGTTGACGGCTTCCTGGCGGAATTCCATCCGCTCCTTGATCGTTTCCTGAATCATCAGCAGAGGCAGGCCGATCAGCAACATCAGGCCGAACACGATCAACGCTTTGACGAAGAGAGTTTTTTGCATGGCGCATCCTTGAAGTAAGGAGGCCAGTGTAGAAAAAACATGTGCGCTGATGATGCGCTGCGTGTGAAGTCTGGAAATAAATGCGCGCCAAGAGCCTATCCCAGTAGATGAATACATCCCCTGCTGGCGCCCCTCAGAAGCGGGGACGGCGTTGATCGTCGTCGCGTGGCTCGCCACGCGTCCTCCTCACGCCTTGTCCGCGCTCCTGATGAACTACCAGCAGATGGCGCTCCCTACTGGGATAGCCTCTAAGCCAGCGGCAGGC